>Ga0335080_10000053_pt1 | contig 104284 bp, 38 predicted proteins | sample Lox_Sample_34_FD_206720 | JGI IMG/M metagenome (GOLD analysis project Ga0335080, IMG submission 206720) | Soil microbial communities from Loxahatchee National Wildlife Refuge, Florida, United States - Lox_Sample_3.4 | ecosystem: Environmental > Terrestrial > Soil > Wetlands | place: USA... | reverse complement strand
AGAACCCGGACAAGCCGGACCTGATCACGAACCTGACGACGCTCTTCGGCGGCCAGGGCTCGAACCGCTACCAGTACCTCGAGAACGCGCCGGTCGCGATCAACGGCGGCTCCGGCTACGACACGCTGATCGTCGTCGGCACCCCGATCGACGACACGTTCATCGTCACGGACTCGTACATCGCGGGCGCCGGCCGCCTCGTCAGCTTCATGAACATCGAGGCGATCGAGATCGACGGCGCCGGCGGCAACGACCAGATCTACGTGATGAGCACCGATCCCGACCTGACCGTGACGGTCAACGGCGGCTCGGGCGACGACACGATCCACATCGGCGGGACGCCGCCGCCGCTCGTGTACGCGCCGCCGCCGTACACGTACACGCCGCCGGCCTACACGGTCACGAGCCTCCAGATCGTGCAGACGACGATCACGAACAACTACGCGACGTACACCTTCCACGAGGATCTCGTCACGTGGGCGCTCCTCGGCGGGACGGGCAACGCCAACGCGGCCGCGACGCTCCTGCTCGACCAGGCTTTCGGGATCGTGCCCGGCAGCACGACGACGGCGTCGTTCACCGGGGTCTCGGTGAGCTACGACTGGAACATCTTCGACTTCTTCGACTTCCTGCCGGGCGTGAACGTGACGCTGACCGGGGTACAGGTCAGCTACCAGATCCCGACGATCAGGTTCGTCTCGCGGCAGATCCAGCCGCCGCCGGTGACGATCACGCCGGCGCCGGTCGCGCTGATGGCGCCGCCGAGCCTCGACGCGTCGAAGGTCAAGAGCCACGTGATCATCCTCGGCGGCAACGACTTCGAGACGAACGGCGACACGGTCGTCTACGAGAACGAGGGCGGCGCCGCCGACGGCACGCCGAGCCTGCCCGCGGAGCTCGTCCAGCGCACGACGCCGCGGATGATCGAGAACGGCGAGCTGGCGGACGGCACGCCGACCTTCGTGCAGGACACCGACCCGGTCACGCATCAGGGCCTCACCGACACGTTCCTCAGCTTCGAGAGCAGCGGCCTCGGGATCAGCCCGAGCGGGACGATGAGCGTCGAGAGCACGCCGTACTTCGGCCTCCAGATGCAGGGGATCGAGCACCTGCAGCTGCGGCTCTCGAACGCCGGCTCGAACCTCGTGATCGAGGACAACTGGGACTGCAGCGGCGCGACGATCGCCGACCAGATGTCCTCCTGCACCGCCGACACCGGCCCGCTCGCCGCGCCGACGGTCGACGTCGAGGGCGGCACCGGCAACGACACCTTCGTCGTCATGGGCATCGGCGCGGCGACGAACGTCGCCGGCGGCGGCGGCACCGACACGACGACCGTGCAGACGCCCTCCGGCGACCTCTCGGCCATCCTCGCCCGGCTCACGGTCGACGGCGACGACCTGCTCTCGACGCAGACGACGCACGTCACGAGCAGCGGGAACGATCCGTACCAGCAGCTCGTCACCCAGTTCCTGGGCACGTCGATCATGGTCATCAGGACGGGCAACTCGAAGGGCACGGACGCCGACGGGCACCCGTACTTCGAGGCGGCCTGGGTGCCGATCCTCTGCGTGATCAACGCGCCTGGGAAGTACTGCGACGACACGAGCGACCCGAGTGCCCCCGCCGGCTCGGTCGACGTCCGCTCCGCGGTGATCGACAGCACCGGCAACCTCGTCACCGTCGACGTCCAGCAGAAGGGCTCGCAGCTGTACGCCCCGCAGAAGTACGGCTCCCAGGTCCTCGGGCCCGAGACGTTCAGCTTCTACACGTTCGAGAGCATCGGTCTCTTCTTCGCCTTCGTGCGGCACACCGTCACGATCAACGTGCCGCTGTGGTTGAACCCGGACGGGACCACGACGACCGACAACACCGGCGTGCCGGACATCGTCGAGGCGAGCTACGGGTCGGCGGGTGCCGTGCCGCTCTACCTCGATCAGGCGGGCCACGAGACGACCGACAACACGGGGCTCCCGGCGCTCGTGCTGCCGGGAACGACCTACGCGTACACGCCCGGGCCGGCCGTGCCGATCTACGTCGACCCGAGCTTCAAGTACGTCCTCACCCCGTGGGGCCCGAACCTGCTCACGGACGGCGACTTCAGCCAGTCGGTGCCGAGCAACGGCGCGGCCAACGGGTGGACGAGCACGAACATCGACGGCAACGGCGGCTGGCGCCCCGACTACTTCATCCTCAACTCGAACGGCTCGGCGTCGACCGACCCGACGATCAGCCAGTCGCTGACGGTCAAGCCGGGCGTCCAGTACCAGATCGGCCTCTACGTCACGAACGTCTACCCGCAGTACGGCGGGTCGAGCGCGAACGCCTTCGAGATCGCCGTCAACGGCCAGGTCGTCGCCACGAGGTCGAAGGCGCAGGCGAACGGCTGGACGTGGGTCACCGCCTACTGGACGGCCGGCGCCGTCACGACGAGCGCCACCCTCTCGCTGATCGGCGAGCACGGCGACGACTCGTCGTTCGCGGTCACGGACGTCTCGCTGCAGGCGCAGAACACGCCGGCCTACGTCACCGACTGGGCGGGCGGCACCGACCTCTACATCGACGGCTCCGGCCGCCTGGTCACGACGCCGACGAGCCACCCGGCGACCGTCCCGGTCTACGACAGCACGCTGACGCCGTTCGTCCGCACCGCCGACGTCGTCGCCTCGAGCCTCGGCGGCTCGGTGCTCGCCGGCCACGACTCGCTCGGCATCACTGCGACGAGCACGGCGAACGCGACGACGACGGTCGAGACGTACACGATTCCGGTCGACCAGCTCTCCGCCGGCCAGCCGGTCATGTACACGGTCAACAGCGGCGGCCTGCGCGCGCCGGTGCCCGGCACGGCGCAGACGTACTTCGGCGGCGAGCCGGTCGTCGACCCGCTGACGGGCAAGCAGCTCTACTACATGGGCGGCGAGCCGGTGCTCGACGTCTTCACCGGCAATCCGGTGCAGGACCCGAACGGCGCCACGCTGACGCATCCGACCTGCACCGACACGGTCAACCACGTCGGCTGCGACCCGATGCTGCACATCAACGGCGACCCGGTCGTCGAGGCGCGCGGCAGCGTCGTCGACTACCTCGGCGGCGAGCAGGTCGTCGACGAGAACGGCAACCCGGTCTACACCGGCAGCCAGCCGTTCACGTACGAGGCGGGCCAGGCGGCAATCGCGAATCGCGGCCAGACCGTCTACGACCTCGAGCAGGCCGACGGCTCGCTCGTCAAGATCGACGCGACCAACTTCACCGCTCCGTCGTTCACGCTCTCGACCCTCGCCGGCGCGACACTCACGCTGACCGGCGGCGTCACGATCGGGTCGGGCGACCTCGTGTCGGTGCTCGTCTACGACGGCACCGACATCTACACGCTTCCGTCCGCCGACTACACGCCGGGTGCGGGCTCCGTGACGATCGCATCGACGGGCGTGTCCCAGCGGTGTGGCACGACGGGCTGTATCACGGTGAAGCTCGTGATCCAGCGGGCGGCCCTGCACGGCGCGACCGATCCGAAGCTCTACAACGGCAGCGAGCCGGTCGTCGCAGGCCAGCCGATCCTGGACGCGGGCAACAACCTCCAGTTCGACGCCACCGGCCACGTCGTCGTCTACACGCAGGCACAGACGACGCAGAGCTACCACGAGGCCTTCTACTGGATCCCGAGCAGCGGGGCGATGACGATCACGCTCAACCAGCCGGCGAGCCAGATCAGCAACCTCTCGATCGTGATCGGGACGACGACGCTCGGCGCGGCCGACTACACGCTCACGAACAGCACGCTCATGCTGCACCCGCACGAGAGCGCCCTGCTCGGCCCGCTGACCGGTCCGAACAGCGTCGTCGGCGAGGGCATCACGATCGCGTACACGGGCGACGTGCTCCACTCGCGCGGCGAGCCGGCCTACAACACCTGCAGCGGCACGCGGGCGTCGAACACCTGCGTCGCACAGACGTACGCGCAGAACGCGCCGGTGCTCACGCTCGGCAGCGAGCCCGTCCTCTACACGGGTGGCCAGCAGGCGTACTACTCGGCCGCCGACGCGGTGCAGACGCGCGTGCACGAGAACCAGATCACGATCTCCGGGACCGGCGGGCTCGCCGACGACGTCATCTACTCCGGTCTCGCCTCCGTCACCATCCACCTCGGCGGCGGCGCGAACCGCGTGACCGTCGACACGACGCCGTTCGCCCCGGTCGTGCGCGGCACCGGCGGCAACGCGAGCGGCAACGCCGTGATCACGTCCCACACCGGGCTGACGACGATCACGACGCTCGGCGGGAACGACGGGTTCGCGGTGCCGTCGATCGAGGGCGCCGTGACGCTCTCGACCGGCGCGGGCGACGACACCGTCGCGGTCGGCAGCGAGGCCGGCTTCTGGCCGACCATCGGCGGCCTGTGGAACGGCAAGGGCGACGCCAACGAGATCCGCGGCAACCTGACGATCGACGGCGGCGACGGCAGCGACACGGTCACGGTCGACGACACGCAGGACGCCACGCCGAACATCGGCGTCCTCTCCTCGACGCAGCTCATCGGCATCTTCGGCTCGGGCGGCTACGTCACCTACTCGAACCTCGAGTCGCTGACGATCGACCTCGGCGACGCCGTCACCGACTCGCTGGGCCACCCGCTCGTCGTCGGCAACACGTTCATCGTCGACAGCACGCACGGCTCGCCGAGCGTGATCGCCCGCACTGCGATCGACACGGGCGCCGGCAACGACATCGTCGACGTCGAGCGGATCAGCGGGCCGACGACGATCACGACCGACGCCGGCAACGACACGATCTCGCTCGGCAGCACGACCGGCGGCGCCACGACGGGCGACTGCGGCGGGACAGGCCTCGCGGCCAGCACGCTCGACTGCATCGCCGCGCCGCTGTCCCTCGACGCGGGCGCCGGCACGAACACGCTGTTCGCGTACGACACGAGCGACACGTACTCCGACGACGGCGTGCTCACCGACTCGTCGCTCACCGGCCTCGGGATGCGGCTCGACGGCAGCGTGTCCTACGCGCACATCCAGCAGCTCGGGATCAACCTCAGCAACGGGAACGACCACTTCACCGTCGCGTCGACGCCGCCGCACAGCACCCTCACGCTCTACGGCGGCGACGAGTCGCCGCAGACGAACCAGCACAACGACGTGATCAACGTCACCTCCACCGGCGGGCCGGCGACGATCTACGGCGGCGGCGGCAACGACGTGCTCCGCGTCAACTACGACCAGCACGACAACCAGACGTTCCAGAACGGCCTCGCCGACACGCTGACCCTGATCGGCGGCAACGGCGGGGACGAGTACGACATCGGCCTCTCCGGCCTCCCGAACGCGGCCCACCAGGACCAGACGATCATCAACGTCGACGACGACTCGCCGAACGACCCGGGCGTCAACCAGCTCCTGATCTTCGGCACGGACGCGCCGGACTACTTCCTCCTGCGCGCGAACCAGGAGGTCGTGCCGGCGACCGCGATGGTGGCGGCCTTCCGCGTCGGCTCCGACGGCCAGCCGGTCCTCGACGGCGTCATGGAGCGCGTGAACTACGACGGAGCGATCAACGGCGGCCTCGAGCTGTTCGGCCGCGACGGCGACGACACCTTCGTCCTCGACGACAACCTCGCGCCGACGACGATCTTCGGCGACGCCGGCGACGACACGTTCCAGATCGGCCAGGTCTTCGCGTCGCCGCGCGACGGGACGAACCCGAACAACGGCCTCGCCCCGGCCGACTACTTCCAGACGACGCCGACGACGCAGGGCTTCCTGTCGAACGGCATCTCCGCGCCGACGACGATCTTCGGCGGCACCGGCGACGACTCGTTCACCGTCTACCACAACCTCGCCGAGCTCTTCCTCTACGGCCAGGAGGACGACGACACGTTCACCGTCCGCGCGTTCGTGCGGGTGAACCCGAACGACCCGAAGGCGCCGTTCACGAACATCAACGGCGGCGCCGGCGCCGACTTCATCTCGTACACCGTCGACGCGCCGGTGCGGATCGACGGCGGCGACGGCCTCGACACCCTCGTCGTCCTCGGCACCGAGTTCGGCGACACCTTCGTCGTCACCGACCAGGGCGTCTTCGGCGCCGGCCTCTACATCACCTACCAGGGCGTGGAGAAGGTCGTCGTCGACGGCGAGGCCGGCAACGACACGTTCTACGTCCAGAGCTCCAGCCCGAACGTCGAGCTCGAGCTCGTCGGCGGCCTCGGCAGCGACACGTTCGACGTCGGCGGCAACGGCGTGGACACGCCGATCACCGTCGTCAGCAACAGCCTCAACGGGCACAGCGGCCTGATCGCCAACCTCGTCGACGAGGCCGCCGGCACGTACAGCAACCTGCCTGCGCAGTGGGTCTCGGCGAACGTCGCCGACAACGACTCGCCGGGGGTGATGATCACCCAGACCTCGCCGATCGTCGTCTTCGAGAACGCGAGTGCGCCGGTCGGGATGATCCAGTCGCGCTACTCGATCGTCCTGACGCAGGCACCGACGGAGACCGTGCGGATCACGGCCGCGCCCGTCGCGCTGAGCGAGCAGGACGCGCGCGCCGGCGCCGAGAACATCCTGCTGAACGGCTCCGACACCGGCGTGACGCTGCTGTTCACCGCGGCGAACTGGTTCTTACCGCAGTTCATCACCGTTACCGCAGTCAACGACAACGTCGCCGAAGGCACGCGCTTCATCACCATTCAGCACACCGTCGTGCAGGGTGCGGTCCCCGACGACGGCGGCGCCTACGACGGCCTCGCCGTGGCGGGCGTGGTTGCCGAGGTCGTCGACGCGAACAGCGCGAGCGTCGTCGTCACACCGTACGACCGCGGCGCCAACGAGCCGGAGAACGACCTGCTCGTCGCCGAGAACCCGGGCACCGGCCCGGGGCAGCAGGGCGGCTCGATCCCCGCAAGCGACGCCTATGCAGTCGTCCTCGGCAAGCAGCCGCTCGGCACCGTCTCCTACCAGACCGCGACGGACGGCCAGACGCAGATCTCCGTCGACGGCATCACCTGGCTCAGCGGCCCGACCCACCCGTTGACACTCACCTTCACGACGAGCAACTGGGACACGATGCAGGTCGTCTACGTCATGGGCGTCGACGACAACCTGAAGCAGGGTCTCCACTTCTCGCAGGTCACGCAGGGCGTCACGAGCGACGCCGGCGACTTCCTCGGCCTCTCGGCGAGCGACGTCGCGAAGGGCATCGCCGACGCGGTCAACGGCGATGCGACCGGCCGCTTCACCGCGACGGTCAGCGGCTCGACCGTGACCGTCACCGGGCCGGCCTTCCAGGCCTCGATCAGCGGCGACGGGACGCAGGACAACCTCACCGGCTCGCTGGGCGCCTTCACCGGCCCGACGACGCTGACGCTGAGCGGCACGCCGACCACCGGCGAGATCTGGAAGGTGACGATCAACGGCGCCGACTTCGGCTACGGCGTGCAGGCGACCGACCTGACCGCGAGCGATCCGCTGGCGGCAGTCGCGACGCAGCTCGCGTCGATCATCAGCCGCGGCGGTCTCTTCCAGGCGACCGCGTCGGGCGAGGCGATCACGGTCACGCCGCCTGCCGGGACGCTGTACACGCTCAACTCGTCGGGCGCCGGCTCGATCGTGCCGCTGGGCACGCGCAGCAGCGGCTCCGGCGAGTACTACTCGACCTACGTCTTCAGCGTCGCGCCGATCGACCCGGCGCACCCGATCGAGCCGGGCGACAACTGGGTGCTCTCGCTGAACACCGGGACGTCGGCCCAGAGCGCCGTCTCCTACACGTACATCGCCGGCCAGAACGGCGAGGCGACGCAGCTCGCGCCGCTCGACGTCGAGGTCGCGGACGACGACGCGCCGGGCGTGCTCGTGCTCCAGCCGACCGGCTCGACGAACCTGATCGAGCCGAGCTCGTTCGTCGTCCTCGGCGACGGCTTCGTGCGGCAGCTCCTCTCGCAGTGCCCGGCCGGCGCGACGACGACCTGCTTCCTCGGCGATTTCGGCACCTCCGAGGTGAACGGGAACTCGTTCCACTCGACGTTCGACTCGGCTCAGGATCTCGACTCCGGCTCGTGGGGCAAGAACACCGATCCGGACATCCTCAACTCGACGCAGATCGCGCACATCACGGTCCACGACACCGGCAGCGGGAACGCGAACTTCTACAAGTTCGACGTCACGCCCGACATGATCTCGAGTGGCCCGATCTCGGTCACGCTCGACATGGACCACGGCTACGACCCGGGCGACCCGATCCTCTGGCTGAGCAAGCTCACGCTGCTCGACCACTCGGGCAACGTCGTCGCGCAGGGGCCGGGCTACTCGAACCCGAGCGCCGGCGCCGGCGGCAGCACCACCTGGTTCGACGACTTCCTCCAGACGTCGATCGGAACCTCGGGCGAGTACTACGTCGAGGTCGGCAGCTGGCTCCTCACCACGGGCCTGCCGGTCGGCGTCGACTACGACCTTCAGGTCTCCGTCCAGAACCACCTGACCGCAGGCTTCGTCTTCGCGCCGTCGCCGGTGCAGGAGGACGAGAACGCGAACAACGGCGGCCCGAACGGGACCGACACGAGCCAGTCGCAGAGCGTCGACGACGCGACCGACTGGTACACGTTCTTCAACGCGCTCGTCGGCGACGGCGGCACGATCACGTCGTCGACTCCGTACGTCCAGATCAACGGCTCCGGGGACGGGTCGTTCGACCTCTACTCGTTCACCGTCAGCGACTCGATGTTGAGCCCGCCGGCCTCGACGACGTCGGTGACCGACTCCCACACGGCCGTCGGCCCGTTCTACTCGAGCGTCGACCTGACGCTGACCGGCACCGTCCACGCCGGCGACGTCTGGACGCTCGGGATCGGGAACAGGAACATCGTCGACGACACGAGCGTCACGCACGACGCCACGCTGCAGGCGATCGCCACCACGATCGGCGGGCTGCTCGGCTCGCCGTACACCTACCTCGTCACGACTCCGAGCGGAAACGTCGTGCTCCACATCGCCAACTCGGCGGGCTTCAGCCTCAACGGGTCGACGCCGAACCTGAGCGGGCTGCAGCAGACGGCGTCGACGGCGGCCAACACGGTCACGCGGACGACGACGGCCGCCGACGGCTCCGGCACGGCGCTCACGCTGTCGAGCGCGCAGGTCACGGTGCAGACGACGGCCGCCGGCGACATGTGGACGCTCACCGCCGGGAGCTATCACTCGACCCCGTACACCGCCTCCTCCACCGACGTCAACGCCGTTGCGAGCGCGCTCGCGGTGAGCCTTGCGTCGGCCCTGGGCGTGCACGGGACGGCGACGGCCTCGGGCGCGGTCGTCACGATCACGGAGACGTCGGCGTTCACCGTCATGGTCTCGGTCGCCGGCTCGAACCCGAGCGGGACCGCGTCGATCTCCGGCACGCCGTCGCCCGACTCGCAGGTGCCGTTCGTCCAGTGGACGAGCGAGACGGTGACGATCCCGACGGCGTCGGTCCACCCGGGCGAGACGTGGGAGCTGACGGTCGGCGGCACGCTCCTGCAGGAGATCGTCACCGGCACCGCGAAGCAGCTCGCGGACGCTCTCGCCGGCGACATGCCGACGACCGGCTACACGGTCAACACCGCCACCGTCACCGGCGGCGCCACGCTCACGATCAGCAGCTCGACGCCGTTCACGTCGACCCTGATCCAGATCCAGCCCTCGGGCTCGCTCGACGTCGACACGAGCACGTACGTCACGCACGTCGTCACGATCGACGCGACGGCCGGCGAGGCGGGCACGTGGACGCTGACCGTCGGCTCCGACCACGTCACCGCGTCGCAGGGCAGCGGCGACGCGACCGACGACGCCGCGTCGGGGAGCGTCGCCACCGCGCTCCAGGACGCCTGGGCCGCCGTATCGAGCTACACCGACGACTATGTCGTCACCGCCTCCGACGCCGACCTGACGATCACGAAGCGCACGACCGGCGGCTTCACGCCGGCGGCGACCTTCGTCCCGACCGCGTCGCTCACCGGTGCGTCCACGACCGTCGAGGTCGTCACCGTGACCACTCCCGCGGCGAGCACCGACAAGTACCACCTCGTCGTCGCGGGCACCGACAGCGGCGAGCTCACCGGCTACACCACGGCCGGCGCCCTCGCGACCGCCCTCATCTCGTTCGCGAACGGCCTGACCGGGTTCACCGCCGTCTCGTCGAGCGGCAACGTCGCCATCGCCTCGACGAGCGGCGCCTCGTTCACCGTCACGTTCAAGCTGAACGGCACCGACATCACGAGCACATCCGTTGCCGCAGGCACCGGCGTCCGCTTCACCGGCACGGGCTCGCCGGTCGCGGGCGAGAAGTGGACGGCCGCGGGCACCGACTACCCCGTCTCCGGCACCCCGAGCCTCGGTGACGTTCTCGACGGCCTCGTCGGCGCGCTCGGCGCGTCGGCCGTCCGCGAGGACTCCGTCGTCACGCTCGTGGGCAGCTCGGACTCGAGCGCGAGCATCACGCCCGCCGGCACCTCGAGCGTCGCGTCCGGGAGCGAGACGACCCACGCCGTGACGGTCGTCGGCCCGGTCAACGCGAACGACACGTGGACGCTCCTCGTCGCCGGGACGCCCGTCCCCGTGACGGCGTCCGACGCCTCGACGGACGACCTCGCCGGCGCGATCGCGGCCGCGGTCTCCGGCTCGTACAGCGCCGTCTCGGTCGGCTCGACCATCTACGTCACCGGTGCCTCGGCATTCACGCTCACGAGCGGCGGCGTCACCCGCAACCCGAGCGCCGGCGGCGGCACGATCTCCGGCGCGGCGCAGCTCGTCTGGACGCAGACCGTCGTGCTCTTCCCCGCCGGCAGTCCGGCGATCGGGCTCGGCGACACGTGGTCGATCGTCGTCGGCGGCGCGACCTACTCCGCGCGCGTCACCTCGACCACGTCGACGCCGAACCCGACGTTCCACATCGCCGGCGGCACCACCAGCGCCGACGGGCAGTACGCGACCCTCGCGGCCGCGCTCGTCGCAGCGCTCGCGCTCGGCGGCGTGCAGGCGTCCCTCGGGACGGGCGGGCTGACCTTCACGGTCAAGTCCGCGGACGGGGCGCCGCTCCCGGTCGGGCAGGTCGGGCAGAGCCGCGTCGCCGCGACGATCGGCAACCCGGTCACGGACTCGAACGTCCACTACGAGACGGCGGTCGCGACGCTCCTCGGCACGGTCGCGCCGTCGATCGGCGAGCACTGGGTCCTGACCGTCGACGGCGTCCCGTACACGTATCCGGTCCAGTCCGGCGACTCGCTCGACGACGTCGCCACCGGCCTGAGGGCCGCGTACAACGGCGCGACGCACGATCCGCACCTCGTGATCGGAGGCACCGGCGACCAGATCACGATCACCGACACCTCGGTCGGCGGCGTCGATCCGTTCTCGTTCTCGATCACGCGCGGCAGCAACAGCGTCAAGGGCGTGATCGACATCGACAACGCGAACGACGTCGTCTCCAGCGTCCAGGTGCCGGTCGTCCTGCCCTGGTGGCAGTGGATCGTCGCGCTCTTCCCGTGGGCCGCGCCGTACTTCTCGGTCGAGGACAGCCTCGGCTTCACGGCACAGCCCGAGTTCCAGCTGATCGGGCCGGACGGCCACACGGTGCTCGCGACGGCGACGTGCAAGCTGAACATCGGCGCGACGACGGCCGGGCCCGGCAACGCCAACTGCTCGAACAGCGCCGACCCGGGCAGCGCGCAGGCGAGCGATCCGTTCCTCGAGTACACGTTCACGAACCCCGGCACCTACACGGTCAAGGTCGGCGCGCTCGTCACGTGGAACGGCGCCACCACCTACCTGGACGTCCCGAACACGTTCTTCGCGAACGGCTTCCAGGGCCTCCAGACGGGCATGCACTATTCGCTGTTCATCTCGCTGCAGAACCACGACACGAACCCGAACGCGCTCTCGCTGGTCGGCAAGCAGATCACGATCACCGAGGGCGCCGGCGCCGGCCAGACCGCGACGATCACCGCCTACGACCCGTCGAACGGCACGTACACGCTCGACCAGTCGTGGGCAACCTCGCCGGACAACGGCAGCCGCTTCCAGATCACCGAGAGCACGTCGTCGCTGCCCGGGTACGAGCCCGTCACCGCCGGCTACCAGGTCGTCCTGACGAACGACCCGGGCCAGGGCCAGACGGTCTACGTCGACGTCACGCCGCAGCCGACGCCGACGTACAACGCCGACCAGGCGTTCGACCCGAACTCGAACTACGGCCAGAACAACGCCGTCCAGGTGCGCGTCCAGACTCCGCGGGCGCACTTCCTGCTCACCGGCGTGCCGACGACCGGCGAGACGTGGACGATCCTGCTCAACGACCGGCCGTTCTCGGTCTCCGTCACGACCGGCGAGTCGCTTGCGGCGATCGCGGGCGCGCTCGCAGGCGCGATCAACGCCTCCGGCGCCGGCTACTCGGCCTCGGCGACCGGCGACGACGTGCTCGTCACCGGCTCGGCGTTCTACGCCGCGTTCCAGATCACGCACGACATCGCCGGCGCTACGGTCACGCCGACGCCCTCGAGCGGCGCCGCGATCTCCTTCGTCGGGACGCCGATCGTCGGCGAGACGTGGACGCTGACGCTCGACGGGACCCACCCGTTCTCGACGACCGTCGTCGCGGGCGACACGCTCGCCTCGGTGGTCGCGCGGATCGCCCAGTCGATCCTCGCGTCGAGCGGCTACACGTGGTCGCTCGCCGGCACGGTGCTGAACGTCGTCCGCACGACCGGGACGAACGCGCTGTCGGCCTCCGTCTCCGTCTCCGCGCCGACCACCGGCTCGATCGGCGTCAGCACGTTCTTCAACGAGGCGGTCGTCACGTTCCCGAACGTGCAGCCGACCGACGGCGAGACCTGGTCGCTCACCGTCGACGGCTTCTTCGAGGGCCTGCACACGTACTCCTACGTCTCCCACGCGGGCCAGAGCCTCGGCGACGTCGTCGCGGCGCTCGGCGGCCTGGTTTCGTCGAGCTTCTCGGTCGGCATCGGCCTCAACACGCTCGTGATCGTCGACGGCTTCTGGTTCTTCTCCCCGACGATCTCCGTCAGCGGCTCGATCACGCTCGACACGACGCACGCGGCGGACGGGGTCTCCCGCGCGGCCGCGGCCGGCAACGGCACGAGCCTGACGCTCACCGGGACGCCGAAGCCGGGCGAGGTGTGGACGCTCACGCTCGACGGCAACAGCTACGCGGCCTACTCCACGGACAGCAGCCTCTCGGCGATCGCGTCGCAGCTTGCGGCGGAGATCCCGACGACGTTCGCGCAGTCGCAGGGTCGCGCGTACTACTCGGTGTCCGTCAGCGGCGCGACGCTGACGCTGCACCGGCTCGACCAGTCGACGATCGGCGCCGCATCGCTCGCCGTCACGAGCTTCGGCGGCGCGGGCGTCACGCCCACGGCTCCGGTCGGCGTCACGGTCGCGCTCGACGGAACGGTGGCGACCGGCGAGGTCTGGACACTGACGCTCGACGGCAACACGTACGCCTCGCAGCCGTACACGAGCGGCGGCACGGCCGCGATCGCCCTGCAGCTCTACGGCCTGATTCCGAAGACGCCGGCCGCGGCGCTCGGCGGCGCGTACTACGCGGTGTCGATCAGCGGCTCGACGCTGACGATCCGCCGCGTCGACCAGGCCGCGCCGGTGACCGCGTCCGTGTCCGTCTCGAACCCGGCGAAGGCGCAGACCGTCGTCGTCAACCCGACGACGGCGAGCATCACGTACTCCGGCAAGGCGCTCGACGGCGAGGTCTGGGCCGTGACGGTCGACGGGAAGACGTACTCGTACGTCTCGAGCGGAAGCGACAGCGTGCAGTCGATCGTGGGCATCCTCGCCGGAGCGATCCGCGGCGCCTACACCGTCTCGACGAGCACCACGATGACGACTGCGACGCTGACGATCGTCGCCACCGCCGAGGTCGTCCTCGACGCGTTCGGCTCGGTCGTGCTCGACACGCAGGAGACGCAGGGCACCGCCACGGCGACCGCGTCCGGCTCCAGCGCGAAGATCACGCTCCCCGCCGCGTCGGTGGTGGGCGTGGGAGAGACGTGGACGCTCACCGTGGACGGGAAGGACTACGGCTACACCGTCCAGCTCAACGACGGGATCGCGCAGATCGTCTCCGGCCTCGTCACCGCGGTCACCCTGTCCGGGCTCTACACCATCGTCGCCGACTCCACGTCGATCACGCTCAGCCGCGTCGACGGGACGACCGTCGCCGCCTCGCTCGCGGTCTCGACGCTCGGCGCCGCGGGCGGCGGGGCGCTCGGGACGAGCGTCGCAATCGACTTCGAGGGCCAGCCGACGCAGGGCGAGGTCTGGACGCTGAACGTCGACGGCGCCTCGTACTCCTTCGCCGTCCTCTACGGCGACACACTCTCCGACATCGCCGCTGGCCTCGGCGCCGACCTGCCGCTCCAGACCTACCGCGTCTCGGTGGTCGGCCGCGTCCTCACGGTCACGCGGATCGACGCCCACCCGCTCTCCGCGGGCGTCGCGATCACCCCCGACAGCCGCGGCGGCGCGGTCGTCACGCAGCAGCTCGTCTTCACCGGCGGCCTGACCGGCAACTGGAGCCAGGCGCAGACGGTGACCGTCGAGGCGCTCGACAACTCGTTCGTCGACGGCCACGACGCGCTCGTCTTCCCGCCGATGACCGGCCGCACCGACCAGGTGCTCGGCCCCGTGATCATCGACGGCGGCCTCGGCGTCAACCCGGAGCCGTTCCTCACGCACCCGCTGATGCTCCCGGGCGAGACGAACCTGCCGCTCGCCGACGGCACGATCACCTGCCCGGCCGGGATGCCGACGTGCGTCGGAACGACCACCGGCGGCCAGGCGTACTTCACCGACGTGAACGCCACGAGCGTCAGCGCGGCCACCGGCCAGCGGCCCGGCTTCGACCCGCGGATGAACGACTTCGCGTACACCGTCGAGTTCCTGAACGGCACCGCGGCGCAGGAGACGCTCGACGTCGACCACATCTCGAGCGACCTGCTCTCCGTCGCCAACGCGACGTCGCCGTTCACGGTCGCGCTCACCGGCGGCGACTACCGCTTCCTCGGCACGCCCGACCAGTCGATGAGCCCCGGCACGCTGCCGATGAGGACGCTCGCCTTCACCGACCCGAACATCGAGTGGACGCAGGCGACCGTCGCCCTGAGCGGAACCCCGCGCGTCGGCGACACGTGGATCCTGACGCTCGCCGGCGTCGAGTTCACGCACATCGTCGCCACGGTCGACTCGCTGAACGCGATCGCGGCCCTGTTCGCGGCGCTCACCACCTCGGCCGGCTACACCGTCCAGATCACGGGCGCCACGCTCTCGATCGCGCTGCCGAGCACGCTGCCGTTCAGCGTCGGCTTCGAGATCGTCGGGTCGACGCCGGGCGAGTCGGTCACGGGCACGGCGACCGTCAGCGGGACGGCAACGGTGAGCCCGACGACCGGGAGCATGACGACCGGCTCGCGGACCACCTCGTCGCTCTCGGACGGCAACCTCCAGTGGGCCGCCGCGGACATCTCGTTCAACGGGCTTCCGAACACCGGCGACACGTGGACGCTGACGCTCGGCAGCTCGTCGTACTCGTACACCGTCGACGCGAGCGACGACGTCGCCTCGCTCGTCGCGCTCAAGCTCGCCGCGCTGGCCGAGGCCGGCGGCTGGGACGTCGAGGCGCGCGTCGGCATCCTCGGCGACAGCCAGCTTCTCGTCTCCGACGGCGGCGCCTCCTTCGGGATCGGGTTCGAGATCGTCGCCGCCGCCGGCAAGAGCGTCCTCGGCTCGGTGAGCGTCACCGGCACGCCGACGGACACGAGCGGCCGGTTCACGATGGCCGCCTTCCAGATCCTCGGCGCCGCCGACACGACCTGGAAGCTGACCCTGAACGGCGTCACCTACGAGTACGACGCGACGTCCGACGACATCCAGGCGGTCGCGCCCGGCCTCGCGCGGTTCATCGGCTCGGCCTTCGCACCGGTCGTCGGCGGCACCCAGGTCTTCTTCAAGACCGGCTGGGACGTCGCGCCGAACGGCAGCCAGCTCGTCCCGAGCGCCACCGACCAGTACTACGTCGCGCCGCTGAACCTGAACACGCGCGTCGACGAGTCGACCCAGGTCGACACGCTTCTCGTCGACGACTCGAACAGCCCGTCCAACGAGGTCGGTACGATCACCGAGGGCTCGGTCACCGGCCTCTCGATGGGCGGCAACACGACGATCGCCGGGCAGACGATCGCCGGCGGGATCAGCTACTCGAACATCGAGACGCTGGACGTCCAGCTCGGCAGCGGCGACGACCACCTGACGGTCTCGAGCACCGGCGACGGCAACACGATCGTCTCGACCGGCGCCGGCAACGACACGGTCGACGTCGTCACCACCGTCGGGCACACGTCGATCTCGACCGGCGCCGGCAACGACACCGTCGACGTCCACAACAACCAGAGCATCCTCCAGCTCGGCGGCCTGCTCACGCTCGACACCGGCGCGGGCTCCGACACGGTCACCGTCGACAACTCGGCCGCGGCGGACGACACCGACACGACCATCACCGGCTCGACGATCACCGGCACCGCGTCGCTCGTCGTCGGCGAGGAGCAGACGATCGTCGTCCAGGCGTCGGGAGGAAACGCGACGCTCCTGCTGCCGGGTGCGCAGGTGGAGAGCTCGATCGTGCTCGACTACCTGCACGACGACGCCGTGTCGCTGGCCGGGAAGCTCCAGCACGCCTACGGCTTCACCGACATCGACGTCACCGAGACGAAGACGTCGACGACGCACACCTTCACGATCGACTTCGTCGGCGCCCATGCGGGCATCGACTACGACCAGATCGCGTGGGCCGGCGTTTGGACGCTGACGACGCCGACGACCGGCTCGTTCACGCTGCTCGACCCGAACTACGGCCAGGCGACGCTGACCGGCCCGGTCGACGCGGCGACGCTCACCACGGCTCTCCAGTCGATCTACCGGACGACGAGCGACGTCACGGCGACCGCAACCGGGAACCAGGGCGTCTTCACGGTGACGTTCACCGGGACGCACGCGGGCCTCGACTTCTCGGAGCTCACGGTCGACGCCCTGCCGGCGGTCCAGTCGGTGACGCTCCTCGTGGCGCGCGTCGACTCCTCGGCCGAGGTCCGCGCCGCGACCGTGCGCGACGGCACGACGTCGCCGGACCGCGACGACGTCCAGACGATCGACGTGAGCGGCGCGACCGGCTCGTTCGTCCTCCACTACGTCCTGCCGGACTCGCAGGGCGTGCTCCAGGACGTCGCCACGGGCGCGATCCCGGTCGGCGCGAGCGCGGACGACCTGTTCACCGCGCTGAACGCCGTGCTCAACCCGAACAACGTCAACCCGGCGCTGCCGTTCACCGACAACGTCATGGTCGAGAAGCACGGCTCGATCTTCACGATCACGTACCAGGGCTCGATGCGGAAGCAGTCGATCGCCTACATCGACACCGCCGGCATCACTCACGGCAAGGTCGTCGTCCTGAACCGCGCCTCCGGCATCGACTACGCCAACGTCGACACGCTGAACGTCGAGCTCGGCAGCGGCGACGACGTCGTCAACGTCCAGGGCACGACGGCGACCACGAACCTCTCGACCGCCGCGGGCGACGACCGGATCTACGTCTCGTCGGGCGCGAACGTCGGCCTGACCGACCTCCCGAGCTTCATCGGCGGCACGCTGGACAACCTGCTCGGCACGCTGAACGTCAGCGCCGGCACCGGCCGCCAGACGGTGATGATCAGCGACGAGGCGTCGTCCGTCGGGAAGCCGAACGCCGTGATGACGCGCGACGCGCACGCGGCGCAGCTCGTCGACCCGACCCTGTCGTCGTCGGCCGGCGGCATCTACCTCACCGGCTTCGCGCCGGGCGGGATCTCGCTGGCGGTCGCCTCGGGCGGCAGCTTCGCGGGCGGCATCACCATCTGGATGGGCTCCGGCGCCGACCACGTCGTCGTCGACGCCACGCACAACACGACGGGCTTCAACGAGGTGACGACGCTGAACACCGGCCTCGGGAACGACAACGTCACCGTCAACCTGACCGACGGCGCCGACGGCCAGTTCGTGCTCGACGCCCAGGGCCCGGACGAGAACGTGCTCCACCTCACGAGCCCGGTGCAGACCGGCGACTACAACACGCCCGCCGACTCCGTCGGCGTCACGCTCAGCGGCGCGCCGCCGCTCATGCTGACGTCGTCGCAGTTCGTCGTGGACGCGCTGCTCGACTGGGTCGGCCTCATGGTCAGCCCGGAGCCGGGCACGGTCGCGACGGTCGCGCTCACGAAGCCGACGGTGTCGCACTTCACGCTCGGGGCGTCGCACACGGTCTCGCTGGGCGCCGGCGCGTTCACGGGCGTCGACCTGGCTCACGACGTGAGCGCGACCGTCAACGGCGCGGCCGTCGCTGCCTCGCAGATGACGATCGACCCGGGCACCGGCAACGTCACGTTCGCCTCGAGCGCGGCGCTGCCGGTCGGCGCGCTCGTCCTGATCGAGATCGTCCGCCACGTCACGCAGCCGTTCGCGCTCGCGCAGGCGAACGACTCGGACGACGACGTCGTCGACGCGAGCGGCTCGACGCTGCCGATCACGATCTTCGGCGGCCAGGGCAACGACACGATCACCGCCGGCGTCGGCGGCGACGTGATCTTCGGCGACCGCGGCCGGGTCTTCTGGTTCGCGCCCGGCGCGACGATTCCGGCCGTCCCGCAGAACGGCTACTCCGTCCAGCAGCTGCAGAACATCCAGGACAACCTCGCGGTGGCGGTCGCGGGCGGCGGCGGCCCGGCCTCCGACGGGATCACGCGGCTCTGGGGCCTCGCGGTCACGATCGACCCGTCGGTCGGCGGCAACGACACGATCAGCGTCCCGCAGGGCAACGACGTCGTCTTCGGCGGCCAGGGCAACGACACGATCACGCTCGGCGCCGGGACGAACCTCGTCTACGGCGACAGCGGCTACGCGCAGTGGGCGGTCTCCGGGAGCGGCCCGACCGCGACGAGCGAGATCGCGGCCACCGGCTCGATCCTCCCGGCCGTCGGCGGCAACGACACGATCACGACGGGCACGGGCGACAACATCATCGTCGCGGGCGCCGCCGACGACACCGTCACGACGGGCTCCGGGACGAACATCGTCCTCGGCGACAACGGCTCGATCGTCGCCGCGCCGTTCACCGGCCCGCACTTCCACGGGCTGCCGATCGTCCTCTCGAGCATCCAGACGTCCGTCGCCGGCGTCGGCGGCAACGACACGATCCAGACCGGCGACGGCGACCAGATCGTCTTCGGCGGCCCCGGCCAGGACTCGATCACGACCGGCTCCGGCACGAACATCGTCTTCGGCGACGACGGCGAGCTCGACTGGGGCTCGGCCGGCGGCGGCCCGATCGTCCTCGACGCGATCTCGACGAACCCGTCCGACGGCGACACCGACACGATCACGATGGGCGACGGCCCGAACATCGTCGTCGGCGGCGCGGGCAACGACACGATCGGCGGCGGGACGGCGACGAACATCGTGCTCGGCGACAGCGGCGCGATCCTCGGCGTCGCCGGCAACCCGCACTCGTTCGGCCAGTTGCCGATCACCGTCGGCCTCGTCCAGACGACCTCGCCCGGCATCGGCGGCACCGACACGATCACGGTCGGCAGCGGCAGCGCGATCGTGATGGGCGGCACCGGCGTCGACCACATCACGACCGGCACCGACACGAGCTTCGTCTTCGGCGACGACGGCTACATCACGTGGATGGGCGGCGTGCCCGGCTACAACCCGGAGGGCCTGTCGTGGGTCGGCGCGAACTCCGATCCGACCGACATCGACCTCGTCGCCTCGACCGACGCGACGGACGGCGCGAACGACCAGATCACGATCGGCGCCGGCCAGGCGATCGTCGTCGGCGGCGCCGGCTCCGACACGATCACCGGCGGCGCGGGGACGAACATCATCCTCGGCGACGACGGCCGGATCTTCTCCGCCGGCGCGAACAACGCGGCGACGCAGTTCGGCTCGCTGCCGATCACGCTCGGCATGGTCGAGACGACCGATCCGGGCATCGGCGACACGGACATCATCAACACCGGCGCCGGCGACGCGATCGTGATGGGCGGCGCGGGCGACGACCAGATCTCGACCGTCGTCGGCGGCGCCGGCTCCGACAACACGAACTTCGTCTTCGGCGACGACGGCTACATCACGTGGGCCGCGGCGTCGTCGGGCCTCAACCCGGAGGACCTGCCGCTCTGGGCCGGCGCGAACACGAACCCGGCCAACATCGACCTCGTCGCCTCGACCACGTCGAGCGACGAGGGCAACGACACGATCACGATCGGCGCCGGCCGCGCCATCGTCGTCGGCGGCGGCGGCAACGACACGATCACCGGCGGCACCGGGACGAACGTCATCCTCGGCGACGACGGACGCATCTTCGCCGCCGGCACCGACGACAACCGCTTCGGCAACCTCCCGATCACGATCGGGATGGTCGAGACGACCGATCCGGCCGTCGGCGGCAACGACACGATCACGACCGGCACCGGCAACGCGATCGTGCTGGGCGGCTCCGGGAAGGACACGATCTCGACCGTCCTCGGCGACACCGGGACGACCGACAACACGAACTTCATCTTCGGCGACAACGGCCTGATCACGTGGGTCGGCTCCGAGCTCTCCGGCGGCCACGCCCCGTGGGCGGGCGCCAACGACGACCCGACCGACATCGACCTCGTCATGTCGACCGACGCGGGCTACGGCGGCGACGACACGATCACGATCGGCGCCGGGCGCGCGATCGTCGTCGGCGGCGACGGCAAGGACACGATCACCGGCGGCGCCGGGACGAGCATCATCCTCGGCGACAACGGCGAGATCGACGGCGTCAGCCATAACCCGGCTCCGTTCGGCCTCCTGCCGATGACCGTCGGGCTCGTCACGACGACCGCGCCCACCGTCGGCGGCGACGACACGATCACGATCGGCACCGGCGACGCGATCGTGATGGGCGGCACCGGCAACGACACGATCACGACGAGCACGAGCTCGAGCTTCGTCTTCGGCGACGACGGCTACATCGACTGGGCCGCCGCGCTCTACCCGCAGGTCGGCGTGGCGCCGTGGCCGGGTGCGAACTCCGACCCGCGCGACATCGACCTCGTCTCGTCGACCGACCCGACCGACGGCGGCAACGACACGATCACCGTCGGCGCGGGCAAGGCGATCGTCGTCGGCGGGGCCGGCAAGGACTCGATCACCGGCGGCGACGGGACGAACATCATCCTCGGCGACAACGGCCAGATCTTCTCGGCCGGGCCGAACGACCCGGCGACGCAGTTCGGGCAGCTGCCGATCACGCTCGGCCTCGTCCAGACGACCGACCCGACGATCGGCGACGACGACACGATCCAGACCGGCGTCGGCGACGCGATCGTGATGGGCGGCGCGGGCGACGACGTGATCTCGACGGTGCTCGCCTCCGACGTCGACCTCTCGGACAACACGAACTTCGTCTTCGGCGACGACGGCCTGATCACGTGGGTCGGCGCCTCGCTCACCGGCGGCCACGGGTCGTGGGCCGGCGCGAACAACGACCCGCGCGACATCGACCTCGTCGAGTCGACGGACACCGCGTACGGCGGCGACGACACGATCACGATCGGCGGCGGCAAGGCGATCGTCGTCGGCGGCAAGGGCCAGGACACGATCCTCGGCGGCTCCGGGACGAACATCATTCTCGGCGACAACGGCGAGATCGACGGGGTCGGCAACGATCCGGCGGACTGGTTCGGCACGCTGCCGATCGCCGTCGGCCTCGTCGAGACGACGAGCCCGGGCTCGCAGTACGGCGACGTCGACCACATCACCATCGGCACGGGCGACGCGATCGTGATGGGCGGCCAGGGCGGCGACGTGATCACGACGAGCTCCAGCTCGAGCTTCGTCTTCGGCGACGACGGCTACATCGACTGGGCCGCGACGCTCTACCCGCAGGGCCTGCCGACGTGGCCCGGCGCCAACGCCGACCCGAGCGACATCGACGTCGTGGCCTCGACGGACGCGGCCGACGGCGGCGACGACAAGATCAGCGTCGGCGCCGGGAAGGCGATCGTCGTCGGCGGCGCGGGCAACGACACCATCACCGGCGGCGCGGGGACGAACATCATCCTCGGCGACAGCGGCGCGATCTACGCGGGCGGCCCGAACAGCACGGCGACGCAGTTCGGCCAGCTGCCGATCACGCTCGGCATGGTCGAGACCACCGATCCGTTCGTCGGCGGCAACGACACGATCAACACCGGCTCCGGCGACGCGATCGTGATGGGCGGCACCGGCGGCGACACGATCTCGACCGTCAACTCCGGCGCCGTGTCCGGCAACACGAACTTCGTCTTCGGCGACGACGGCTTCATCACCTGGATCGGCGCCTCGCTGCCGGTCGGCCACGCTCCGTGGGCCGGCGCGAACCTCGACCCGTCCGACATCGACATGGTCGCGTCGACCGACCCGACCGACGGCGGCGACGACACGATCACGATCGGCGACGGCAAGGCGATCGTCGTCGGCGGCAAGGGCCAGGACAAGATCTTCGGCGGCTCGGGGACGAACATCATCGTCGGCGACAACGGCGAGATCGACGGCGTCTCCGGCAATCCGGCGCCGTTCGGCGGCGACCTGCCGATGACGGTGGGCCTCGTGAAGACGACGAGCCCGGGCGCGGCCTACGGCGACGCCGACCGGATCACCGTCGGCACCGGCTCGGCGATCGTCATGGGCGGCGCCGGCGGCGACACGATCCGGACGAGCACGAGCTCGAGCTTCGTCTTCGGCGACGACGGGATGATCGACTGGACGGGCGCGCTCTATCCGGAGAGCCAGACGTGGGCCGGTCAGAACACCGACCCGACCGACATCGACCTCGTCGAGTCCACCGACACGTGGGACGGCGGCGACGACTCGATCACCGTCGGCTCCGGCCAGGCGATCGTCGTCGGCGGCTTTGGCAACGACACGATCACCGGCGGCTCGGGGACGAACGTCATCCTCGGCGACAGCGGCGAGATCGAGGGCGTCAGCGGCAATCCGGATCCGTTCGGGCAGACCTCGACCGACCCGGGCCTGCCGATGACCGTCGGCCTCGTCCAGACGACGAGCCCGGGCGCACAGTTCGGCGGCAACGACACGATCCAGATCGGGACCGGCAGCGCGATCGTCATGGGCGGCGCAGGGGCCGACACGATCACGACGAGCACGAGCGCGAGCTTCGTCTTCGGCGACGACGGCCTGATCGACTGGGCTGCGGCGCTCTACCCGCAGGGCCCGGCGTTCGCCGGCGCCAACGCGGACGCGAGCGACATCGACCTCGTCGAGTCGACGACGCCCGCCGACGGCGGCGACGACTGCATCACGGTCGGCTCCGGCCAGGCGATCGTCGTCGGCGGCTTCGGCAACGACCACGTCACCGGCGGCACCGGCACGAACGTCATCCTCGGCGACAGCGGCGCGATCCTCGCGGCGACCGCGGTGGCGGGCCTGCAGTTCGGCACCCTGCCGATCACGCTCGGCCTCGTCGAGACGACCGCGCCGGGTGTCGGCGGCAACGACGTGATCCAGACGGGCACCGGCAACGCGATCGTGATGGGCGGCACGGGCAGCGACCGGATCTCGACGGTGGTCGGCGACACCGGCACGAGCGACAACACGAACTTCGTCTTCGGCGACGACGGCTACATCACGTGGGCCGCGGCCGAGTTGGGCCTGAACCCGAGCGGCTCGGGCTGGCCCGGCGCGGACGCGAACCCGGCCGACATCGACCTCGTCGCGTCCACCGACACGTGGGACGGCGGCGACGACCGGATCACGATCGGCTCCGGCCGCGCGATCGTCGTCGGCGGCGCCGGCAACGACCGGATCACCGGCGGCTCCGGCACGAACGTGCTCCTCGGCGACAGCGGCGCGATCTACGCGGCGCTGTCCGACGCGAACCAGTTCGGGACGCTTCCGATCACGATCGGCATGGTCACGACGCTCGATCCGCTCGACGGCGGCAACGACGTCATCTCGACCAGCGGCACCGGCAACGCGATCGTGATGGGCGGCGTCGGCGACGACCGGATCACCACCGGCAACGGTACGAACATCGTCTTCGGCGACGACGGCTACGTCACGTGGGTCGGCGCCGAGCTCAACCCGCAGGGCGTGAGCTGGAGCGGCCGCGACCACGACGCCTCCGATATCGACCTGCTCTCGTCGACCGACACGGCGTACGGCGGCGACGACCTGATCACCGTCGGCACCGGCAGCGCGATCGTCGTCGGCGGCAAGGGCAACGACACGATCGTCGGCGGCTCCGCGAGCAACATCGTCATCGGCGACAACGGCGCCGTCTTCGCCGCCACCGTCGACGCCGCCCAGTTCGGCGGCCTGCCGATCACCGTCCAGCTCGCCGAGTCGATCGAGCCGACGGTCGGCGGCGTCGACACCATCACCGGCGGCGCCGGCGCCGACCTGATCATCGGCGGCCTGGGCAGCGACGTGATCGACGCCGGCGACGGCGACAACCTCGTGATCGGCGACAACGGCTCGTTCACGTTCGACACGAGCACGGGCGGCCTGATCCTCGCGCAGACGACCGATCCGACTGCGGGCGGCGGCGACGACCAGATCACGACCGGCTCCGGGAACGACGTCATCCTCGGCGGCCAGGGCAACGACCAGATCGCGGCCGGCGCCGGGAACAACGTCGTCTTCGGCGACGACGGCGTCGCGACCTTCGACCCGGCGATCCTCGTCCGGATGACGAGCACCGAGACCGGCGCGCCGGGCGACGCGCCCGCCCTCGGCGGCAACGACATCATCAGCGCCGGGAACGGCAGCGACGTGATCGTCGGCGGCGTCGGCAACGACACGATCACGGCCGGCGACGGCAACAACGTGATCTTCGGCGACAGCGCCGACCTCGTCTTCACGCCGCACTTCGCGTCCTTCACGAGCACGCTGACGACGGCGACCTCGCTCGCGCCGAACGTCGGCGGCAGCGACCTGATCACGGCCGGCACCGGCTTCGACGTCGCGGTCGGCGGCTTCGAGGTCGACCAGATCAGCGTCGACGGCGGCCAGAACGTCGTCATCGGCGACAGCGCCGTCCTCACCTTCGACCCGACCACCGGCGTCCTGCTCACCACGACGTCGATCGGGACGAGCTTCGGCGGCAACGACACGATCAACACGGGCGGCGGCAACAACGTCATCGTCGGCGGCACCGGCTCCGACACGATCACCGTCGCCGGCGGCTCGAACATCGTCGTCGGCGACAACGCGACGATCGGCTGGACGGGCGGCACGACGGGCGGCTTCACGGCCATCAGCGCGATCAACCCGAACGACGGCGCGCCCGACACGATCACGATCTCCGGCACCGGCACGAACTGGGTGATGGGCGGCACCGGCGGCGACACGATCACGACCGGAGACGGCAACGACCTCGTCTTCGGCGACTTCGGCTCGATCACCGGCACCGTCCCGATCACGCCGTACGTCCCGTCCGTGCCGGTGCCGTGGGTTTACACGTCGATCTTCACGCAGTCGAGCGACGGCGGCGGCAACGACACGATCCACGTCGGCAACGGCCGGAACATCGTCATCGGCGGCCAGGGCGCGGACACGATCATCAGCGGCAGCGGCGACGACGACCTGATCGGCGGCCACAACGTCGCCGGCGGCCAGGACGGCGGCGACACGATCGACGGTGGCGCCGGGAACGACGTCATCTGCGGCGACAACTGCTCGATCCTCCCGAACGGCCTGAGCACGAACCCGCTCGACCGGACGCTCACCGGCCCGACGATCTACACGCCGGTCGCGAACGCCGACGGCTCCGTCACCTACCTGCCGGCGGTCCAGTCCGTCGCCGCGACCGACCCGTCCGGCCAGCTCGAGCGGACGATCACGCTGTTCGACGGCGGCACGACGAACACGACGCTCTACGGCAACGACGTCATCGCCGGCGGCGCCGGCAACGACGAGATCTTCGGCGAGATGGGCAACGACGTCATCCAGGGCGACGGCTCCGTCACCCTCAACGTCGGCACCTACGCGAGCCCGGGCTCCTCCGTCGGCGACCTCGCCGGGCCGGGCACCGACGGCAACGACTACATCGAGGGCGGCGGCGGCAGCGACCTCGTCTTCGGCGGCTGGGGCCAGGACGACATCGTCGGCGGCAGCTCCGACCTCTTCGGCTACACGACCGGCGCGCAGCGGCCGGACGGCGCCGACGAGATCTTCGGCGGCAACGGCAACCAGATCGGCCTCAACGACCCGGGCTACAGCGGCGCGAACGGCCACTCGCGCGACGCGGACGTCATCCTCGGCGACAACGGCGACGTCTACCGCCTCGTCGGCTCGAACGGGCAGTACCTCACCTACAACTACGACAACTACGCCGGCGAGACGCAGCACATCATCCCGACGGCGGTGAAGCTGATCGACTACAGCCCGTACGGCGACGCGAGCTACACGACCTGCGACCCGAACGACCCGAACGACTGCTGGACGATCGTCAACGCGCATCCGTCGAACATCGGCGGCAACGACATCCTCCACGGCGAGGCCGGCAACGACGTCGTCTACGGCGAGACCGGCGCCGACACGATCTTCGGCGACGGCCAGGACGACCAGCTCTACGGCAACTCCGGCGGCGACTGGATCGACGGCGGCACCGGCGACGACGCCGTCCTCGGCGACGACGGCCTGCTCGAGCCCGCGCGGAACGGCATCGCCGAGCCGCTGTTCGGGATCGCCGCGACGACGCAGCTGCTGCTCGGCACCGGCGACGAGGACTCCGACGACATCGTCGTCCAGGTCAACGTCACCGGGCAGCTGAACTACACCGCGATCGAGCAGCCGTTCGCCGTCGGCGGCAACGACATCGTCTACGGCGGCCTCGGCAACGACTTCCTGCACGGCGGGGCGGGCGACGACGCCATGTCCGGCGCCGAGGCGCTCCCGCTCTACTACGACAACGGCCGCAACCCGCTCGGCGTCCTCGCCTCGCTGTCGGCGTACTACACCGCGGGCAACGTCCTCGGGTACAACCCGTCGACCGGGCTCTTCCGCTACTTCAACCCGTACGACCCGTTCGAGAAGATCTCCGTCGCGCCGGGCGTCGACTTCCTCCTCAACTTCGTCTCGGCGACGACGTTCGACGCGACGACGCCGCAGCAGGTCGTCGACGACGGCCAGGACGTCCTGTTCGGCGACGACGGCAACGACTGGCTCGTGGGCGGCACGAACCAGGACGTCCTGTTCGGCGGCGCCGGCAACGACCTGCTCCAGGCCGACGACGACCTCGACTCGACGAAGGTGACGACAACCGTCACGTACACGAGCCTCTGCTCGCTGACGACGCAGTTCTCGTCCAGCTCGCGCGAGGCCGACGACCTCTGCGACCAGCTCTCCGACATCCAGTGGAACGACCAGCACCACAGCTGGTACGACCCGACGCACGACCTCGACGAGTGGGTCGAGCAGGTCACCGACGACATCAACTGCGTCTTCACCGCCGACGAGGCCGCGACGCTGATCCGGCTCGTCCAGGCGCTGAAGCCGGGCTACGACCCGAACGCGAACGACACGGTCGACCCGCGCGGCTCGGGCGTGACGTTCGCCGACATCGCCTACGGCGGCGTCGGGCACGACATCCTGATCGCGAACACCGCGGGCGACCGCCTGATCGACGACGGCGACGACGCGAACGCGTACTACTACCCGTGGGAGGGCAACGGCGGCTCGACGGTCAACGAGAACCCGAGCGTCGACGAGCTCCAGCTGCTGCTCGACCTCGGCCTCGCACTCGGCGCCGACCCGACGCGCGCCGAGCCGGCCGTCCCGTGCTACCCGGACGACCCGTCCTACCTGAACGGCGAGCCGTTCGGCGAGCTCGGCCTCGTCATCTGGCACGACGGCTACTGGGGCTGGGACGACGACCACTGGCCGTCGTACTGGTGGCCGTGGTGGTGGCACGACAGCACGAACCCGGGCCTCGACCCCGAGGGCCACGCCGACTCCGGCAGCCTCGACACGATCGTGCTGCTCACCCCGTCCGCGGACACGAACCGGATCGACGACATCTGGCACGTCGACGACCAGGCCGAGTCGCTGCTCCACCGCCTCGTTGTCCGCGGCCAGCTCACCGCGGCCGAGTACGCGGGCCTGTCGTGGAGCGACCTCGAGGCGCTGAACGACCTCATCTGCCAGGGTCTCGTCGCGAAGGTCGGCTCCGTCTGGATGCCGACGAACGAGACGTGGCTCGACCTCGGGCTCGCCGACCCGCCGTCGATCGACGGCTACCACGCCCCGAGCAAGCCGACCCCGACGACGCCGATCGTCGTGTTCGGACACGGCGACGCCGGCGACACGATCAGGCTCTACGACAACGGCTCCGCGATCGCCGGCGGCACCGGCACCGTCGCGGCCGACGGCACCTGGTCGATCACGATCTTCCTGCCGGTCGGGTACTCGCAGGACATCACGGCGACGCAGACCGTCAACGAGCTCCCGGAGGTCGGCCTGACTAGCGACCAGAGCTGCGACGTCGACATCACCGTCTACCCGAACCCGCCGAAGATCACCTTCACGTCGCTGCCCGGCCCGACGACGAGCTCGACGCCCGTGACCGTGAGCGGCACCGGCGACGCCGGCGACACGGTCACGCTCTACGACGGCTCCCACTCGATCGGCTCGGCGACCGTCAACAGCTCCGGCAACTGGACGCTGACCGTCAACCTCGGCGTCGGCACGCACACGCTGACGGCGACGCAGACGACGCCCGGCGGCGGGTGGAACCAGCCGCCGAAGCTGACGAGCGACTCCTCCACGAGCGCGACGGTGATCGTCTACGCGCCGCCGCCGGCGCCGACGATCTCCGTCCCGGTCGGCTCGCTCGTGCCGCTGACGATCACGGGCACCGGCGTCGCCGGCGACACCGTCACCGTCTACGAAGGCTCGACCGTCGTCGGCACCGCGCTCGTCGCCTCGAACGGCGCCTGGTCGGTCGTCGTCGCGAGCCCGAGCTTCGCCAAGCACACGTACTTCGCGAAGCAGACCGACCCGGTCTCGACCTTCACCGGCAGCGCGAGCTCGAGCGTGAGCGTCACGATCTACGCGCAGCCCCTCCCGCCGGCGATCACGTCGTTCACGACGCCGGCGCAGACGAAGACGACGACGCCCGTGACGTTCGGCGGCACCGGGATCGCGGGCTACTCGATCACGCTCTACGACGGCTCGACGTCGGTCGGCACCACGACGGTCGCATCGAACGGCACCTGGTCGCTGAAGGTCTACCTCGGCGTCGGCATCCACACGATGACGGCGACGCAGACGCTCGTCGCGGCCGTGACGAGCAACCCGAGCGCCGCCGTCTCGGTGACGGTGATGCCGCCGAACCCGGCCGCGCCGACGATCTCGGCGCCGGTAACGGCGACGATGTCCACCTCGGTGACGCTGAACGGGACGGGCGTCGCCGGGAACCTGTTCACGGTCTACGACGGCACCACCGTGGTCGCGAGCGGGACGATCGCGTCCGACGGCACCTGGTCGGCGACGTTCAGCCTGGCCCTCGGCCCCCACACGCTGACGGCGACGCAGACCGACCCGGACTGGAGCCTCGTCAGCGTCAAGAGCTCGAGCGTGACCGTGACGGTCTACGCGCAGCCGCCGGCGCCGGTGATCACGTCGGTCTCGAACCCGCTGCAGACGAAGACCACGACCCCGGTGACGGTCAAGGGCACCGGCGTCGCCGGCGAGACGATCACGCTCTACGACGGCTCGACGCAGATCGGGACGGCGACGGTCAACTCGAGCGGGAACTGGCAGCTGACGGTCAGCCTCGGCGTCGGCATCCACTCGCTGACGGCGACGCAGACGCTGATCGCGGCCGTGACGAGCAACCCGAGCGCCGCCGCGTCGGTGACGGTGATGCCCCCGAACCCGGCCGCGCCGACGATCAACGCGCCCGCGCCGGCGACGATCTCGAGCTCCGTCACCCTGAGCGGCACCGGCGTCGCCGGCGACGTCGTCAAGCTCTACGACGGCGCGACGTTCCTCGGCCAGGTGAGCGTCGCCTCGAACGGCACCTGGACGCTCGGCGTCACTCTCGGCCTCGGCGCCCACACGATCACGGCGACCCAGACCGACCCGACGTGGAACCTCGTCAGCGTCGTCAGCTCGTCCGTCTCGATCACCGTCTACCCGCAGCCGACGCCGCCGGTGATCACCTCGGCCACCGCCGGCTCGGTCTCGCACGGCAGCGCCCCGGTCACGGTCAAGGGCACCGGCGTCGCGGGCGACACGATCACGCTCTACGACGGCTCAACCGTCGTCGGCACCGCCACGGTCGGCTCGAACAACCAGTGGCAGCTGACGGTCTCGCTCGCCTCGGGCACGCACACGCTGACCGCGACGCAGACCCTCACCGCCGGGGTGACGAGCAACGCGAGCACGGCGGTCTCGGTCACGGTTCCCCCGCACTAGCGGCGCCGTCAGCACCGAAGATTGGGAGATGAGGGAGCGCTTCGACGTCGCCGTCATCGGCGGCGGGATCGTCGGGCTCTCGACCGCCCTGCACCTGCTGGAGCGGCGGCCGGGGCTCCGCCTCGCCGTGCTCGAGAAGGAGCCGGAGCTCGCGAGCCACCAGTCGGGGCACAACTCCGGCGTCCTCCACGCCGGGCTCTACTACCGGCCGGGCTCGCTGAAGGCGCGGCTCTGCCGCGAGGGGAAGCTCGCCGTCGAGCGCTTCGCGGACGAGCACGGGATCCCGTACGAGCGCCGCGGCAAGGTCGTGGTCGCGCTCGACGAGTCGGAGCTGCCGCGGCTGGCCGAGCTGGAGCGCCGCGGGATCGAGAACGGCGTCGAGGGCCTCCGCGCGATCGGCCCGGAGGAGCTGCGGGAGCTGGAGCCGCACGTCGCCGGCATCCGGGCCCTCCACTCGCCGACGACGGGCGTGATCGACTTCCGGCTGGTCGCGCTCGCCTACGCGGACGAGGTGCGGGCGCGCGGGGGCGAGATCGTCACCGGCCGCGAGGTGACGGCCGTCCGCCCGCTCCGCGGCGCCCACGAGCTCGGGACGGGCGCCGGCCCTGTGGAGACGCGCTTCCTCGTCGCCTGCGCCGGCCTCCAGGCCGACCGCGTCGCCGCGCTGACCGGGAACGCGCCGCGCGACCACCGGATCGTCCCCTTCCGCGGCGACTACTACACGTTCCGCCCGGAGGCGCGGCGCCTCGTCAACGGCCTCGTCTACCCGGTGCCCGACCCCGCGTACCCGTTCCTCGGCGTCCATTTCACGCGGCAGATCGACGGCGGCGTCGTCGCCGGGCCGAACGCCGTCCTCGCCCTCGCCCGCGAGGGCTACCGGCGGACGGACGTCCGGCCGCGCGACGTCGCCGGCGTGCTCGCGTTCCCCGGCTTCTGGCGGCTCGCCGCCCGGAACCTGCGCATGGGCGCCGCCGAGGCCTGGCGCGACGCGGTCAAGGGCGCCTTCGTCCGGGAGATGCAGCGCACCGTGCCGGAGATCCGGGCCGGGGACGTCGACTTCGGCCCCTCCGGCGTCCGCGGCCAGGCGCTGGCGCGGGACGGGACGCTCGCCGACGACTTCCTGCTCGAGGAGGCGCCGGGCGTCCTCCACGTCCTCAACGCGCCCTCGCCGGCCGCCACGGCCTCGCCGGCGATCGGCCGGCACCTGGCCGGGCTCGCGGTCGAGCGCTTCTTCGGCGGCTCGGGTTAGGCTCTACGGGTCGTGCTCCGGGGGATGGGACTTCTCGGGCTCGCGGTCGCGAGCCTGGGTCTCGCTCCGTCCGCGCTCGCGGACGGGTGGCTGCCGCACGCCAAGGGGTCGACCTGGGTCTACCGGTGGACGGACAGCGCCTACAACCCGACCCCGACGAAGGAGAAGGTGACCGTCAAGAGCTCGCAGGGGAGCGCCTTCACCCTCGCGTGGACGACGACCGGGGAGAACAACCCGGCGGCCGCGCCGGCGAGCGATGGCTCGGTCTCGTTCCAGGAGACCGCGACCGGGCTCACCGTCGCCAACTGGACGAGCAACGCGCCCCCGGAGAGCTTTCCGGTGCTGTGCCCGACCGTCTCGGGGTGCGGGAACTCGCTCGCGAGCGCCTGGTACGCGATCGTCTGGGGCAGCCGCTCGCCGCTCCTCGCCGAGCCGCTCGTCCGCGGCCTGGCGTGGGGGAGCACGGGCGGAACGCAGAACGACGTCGCCGGCTCGAACCGCTACGCCGGCACTCGGCGCGTGACAGTGCCGGCCTTCGACCATCCGGTCGAGGCGGCGGTGATCCGGTCGAGCGTGACGCAGGCCGGCGCGCTCGGCGACCCCTACGGGAGCGGCGTGCGGACGACGTGGTGGGTGTACGGCGTCGGACCGGTCAAGGTCGTGTTCGCGCACGCCGGCGGGGCGAAGGCCCCGGTGACGACGGTCGTCCTCGAGCAGACGGACCGGGCGCCGCAGGCGCCGCCGCCCGACACGGACTGGTTCCCGCTCGCGAAGGGGCAGACCCTGACCTACCGGTGGACGAACACGCGCTGGCTGAAGTCGCCGGTGGTGGAACGCTTCACCGTCGACGCCGCCTCCAGCAACTCGGCCCGGTTCCGCGTCTCCAGCGTCTCCGGCCCGATCAAGGTCGCGGGCGCCTACGGCTACGCCCGCGACACGGGCGGCCTCGCGAGCCTCTGGGCGACGATCAAGGCCGCCTCGATCGCGGCGCTGCCGAAGCTCGGCCCGGCGTCCGTGCCGGCGGCGAAGCGCCGCCACTTCTTCACGCCGTTCGACCTGCTGAACTTCGGATTCGAGCCGATCCTGCCGGAGTATCCGACGCCCGGGACGAGCTGGAGCGGCTCCGCGGCCGGCCGCGCCTACGCCGTCTTCGGCGTCACCGGGCGGACGACGGTGCTCGGCCTCCGGACCGTCTCCGTCCCGGCCGGGACGTTCCGCGCGCTCGCCGTCCGCAGCACCCTCGTCCAGAAGGGGTTCCCGTTCGGGAGCGGGACCCGCACATGCTGGTTCGCGCCCGGCCGCGGGCTCGTGAAGCTCGTATTCCGTCACGCGGACGGCAGCGTCTCCGACGTCGAGCTGCTGCGCCCGTGAGCGCCGTGCTGCGGCTCGCGCTGGCGGCGGCGGCGATCTGCTGCCTCGCGGCCGCCTGCGGCGGGAAGAGCACGGCCAGGCGGGACGCGGTGGCGGCGTACATCCTGCGCGTGGACGCGATCGAGCAGCGCCTGGCGAAGCCGCTTCTCGACGTCTCGAAGGCGAACCGCGACTTCGCGGGCAAGGGCGCGACGACGCTTGCGGCGCGGCGGGAGCTCGTCCAGGCCCAGGCGACGATCGAGCGGCTCGCGGGGCGGCTCCGCGCGGTGCAGCCGCCCCCCGACGCCGCCCGGCTCCACTCGCTCCTGCTGGCCTTCGTCGCCCGCGAGGACCGGATCGCGTCGGAGATCGTCCAGCTGGCGGCGTTCATTCCCCCCTTCGACGCCGCGCTGAAGCCGATCGCCCCGGCCGGCGCGGCCGTGCGGCAGGCCCTGGTGGCGACGAAGGTCTCCGCGGCGGCCAAGGCGGACGCGCTCGACCGCTACGGCGCGGCGCTGACGCCCGTGATCGCCCGGTTGCGGGCACTCCGCCCGCCGCCGTCCTCGCGGCCGGTCTGGTCGGCCCAGATCGCCACGCTCGAGCGGGTTCGCACGGCCGTCGCCGCCCTCGCGGCGGCGCTGCGGGCGAACCGGAGCGCCGACGTCCCCGCGCTGCTCCACCGCCTCAGCGAGGCGGCCGTCACGAACCGCTCCGTCGCCGCCCAGAGGGCCCAGATCGCGGCCGTACGAGCCTACGACGCGCGGATCACGAGCCTGAACGAGCTCGGCTCGCGGATCTCCGACGAGGAGGCGCGGCTCCAGCGCTCGCTCGGCTGAGCTGATCTTCTCGATCCGGTGGACGCCGGGTGAGAATTTACGGTCGGCGCTTGACTCACACGGGGCGGTTGTGCCACTGTCGCCCGTACGTTAGGGGGCGCGGGAGTGGGGTTCCCGTGCGGAGAACGCTAGGGGGAGGAAACGCGACGTACGCTCCGGCTTACGTTGCTGCGGCCGATACGTACAGCCTGATCGGGCTGCGGCGTGCCCGGGCGCGGTTCTGGTTGACGGCGGCCGGCGTGGCCTCCCTCGCCTCGATCTACGTCGGGCCGCTCGCGATCGCGCTGCGCACCGCGGGGCCCGTCGCGACGCCGTCCCCGCTCCCGACGCTGCGCGTTCCCTACGCCTCGTTCGCGAAGCTCGCGATCCCCAAGCTGCACGCCGCCCCGGCCGTCGCCCCCATGCGGCCGGCGATCGCGAACGGGAACAAGCACACCGGCAAACGCGTCCCCGTCGTGAGCGACTCGTACACGCTCACCCCCGCCGCGGGCACGCAGACGGGCGCGGCGTCGAAGACCGCGTCCGACCCGTTCGCGCATGCACCGACCGTCAGCGACGACGTCGGCACGCCCGTCGCGATCGGCTCCACCTCGACCTCGGCCACGCAGCCGCCGGCCGACTCCGCCGCCCCGGCTGCACCGACGACGCCCACGACGCCCCCGCGCACGCTCCAGAGCGCCCAGGGCGACGACAGCGGGCAGAGCCAGGGCGCCTCGACGGACGCCGACCCGGCGCCGCAGCAGACGATCAGCTCCGGCGGATCGGCTCCGGTCTCGCCGGCGTCCGACTCGACCGTCACCTCCGGCCCCGCGCCGGCGCTCGGAGCGAGCGGCGACGACGTCACGCCGGCGGCCCCGACGTCGCCGTCGCTCCAGGTGACGACGCCCGGCGCAGGCACGACCGGCTCCGTCTCCGGAGTCGGCACCGGAACCACGTCGTCCGCCCCGCAGGTCTCCGGCACGTCCGGCACGAGCGGCGATCCGTCGGCCGACACGGCGTCTCCGGCACCGACGGGCTCCGCCCCGGTCGCCGGCACGGCCGCCGGCACGGGCGCGGCCTCCGGCGCGACCGGCGGCACGGCAGGCACCGGCGGCGGCACGACGACGACCTCGGCGCCCGCGGGCGCCGACGGAACGGCTCCGGCGGGCGCGACGACCACACCGCCCGATCCGGCTTCGAACCCCGGCAGCGGCCCCTCGCCGCCCGCCGCGTGGATCGTCGACTTGAACGACTCGTCCCACAGCGTCTCCGTCGCCGCCTCCGGCGACGACATCGTCGTCACCGTCGACGGAGCGGCGTCGAGCCGCCCCGTCGCCTCCGTGACGAGCCTCACCGTCGACGGCGGCGCGGGCGACGACTCCTTCGACGTCTCGGCCGGCGCGTCGCCGGTGCCCGTCGCGCTGAACGGCGGCGTGGGCACGGACACGCTGCACGGCCCGTCGGCCGACTCGACCTGGTCGATCACCGGCGCCGGCTCGGGCTCGGTCGCCGGCATCGCCTTCAGCGGCTTCGAGAACCTCGACGGCGCGGCCGGCAACAAGGACACCTTCGTCGTCGACGCGGGCGGCGGCGTCTCCGGCGTCGTCGACGGCGGCGACGGCGGCTGGGACTCGCTCGTCCTCGGCGGACATCCGAACGCCGTCGTCTCCACGCCGACCGGCCCGCACTCCGGGATCCTGCTCGTCGACGGGACGAAGCTCACGTACGCGGGGCTCGAGCCGACGGACGTCTCCGCCGCGAGCATCACCATCACCGGCGGCGAGGACGGCAACCCGAGCCCGCTTCCGCAGGGCGACACGTTCAAGGTCTCGCCTTACACGGACGGCGGCTCGGCGACCGTCGCCTGCCAGACCGCGGGCAACTGCATCCAGGTGCAGAACTTCGACGGCCCGACCGGGTCGGCCCCGGCCGGCGAGCTCAGCTACTTCGTCATCTCGGGCACGAGCTCGCTGACGATCAACGGCGGCCCGGGCACCGACCACACGGAGTTCACGGGCGACTTCCTCGCCCCCGGCCTGAACCTGACCGTCAACACCGAGACGATCAAGATCGACTCCGGCTTCACCGTCGACGTCGGCTCCGGCAACGTCACCTTCGACGCGGCGCTGACCGACGACGGGACAGAGGCGCTCGGCATCGACACGACGCTCCTCGGCGACGACGCGAGCATCGAGCTGGACGGCGCCACCCTCAAGGGCGCCAACATCGACCTCGAGGCGTCGGCGAAGAACGCGGCCACCACCGTGAACGGCGGCAGCCAGACCCTGACCGGCTCGGGCGACACGCTGATCGTCGCCACGACGACCCCGTTCCTCGACAAGGGCCAGTTCACGATCGACGGGATCACCGGCCCGTGCTCGTACACCGGCACCTCCGACCGGACGAAGTTCACCGGCGTCTCCGGCTGCACCGGCACGCCGGCCGACGGCGCCGCCGTCACCTCGGTCGGGATCCTCGAGAACGGCAGCGGCACCGGCATCAACCACGCCGCCGTCCAGCTGATCTACAGCGCGACGATCAACGTCCACGGCGCCTCGGCGATCACGGCGACCGGGAATGTGACGCTGGCCAGCACCGTCAACGTGATCGCGACGGCGAACTCGGCCGGCGCGCACGACGCGGGCAACTGGGTCTCCGGGACGCCCTACAGCAAGGGCGACGTCGTCACCGACACGACCGACGGCAACCGCTACGACGCGAAGGCCGACATCGCGGGCGGCGACGACACGACGGCTCCGTCCGCGGACGGCGGCACCCACTGGGAGAAGGCGGACTCGAAGGACTCCTCGATCGCAGCGTCCGTCCTCGTCGGCACCGCGAAGAGCCAGCTCTCGGACACGAGCTCGATCTCGGCCCCGAGCGGCGACGTGAAGATCACCGCGAGCATGACGGCCACCGTCGCGACGGTCGCCGACTCGTCCTCGGCCGGCTCCGGCGCCGGCATCGCGGTCGGCGTCGTCGTCACCGACTCCGAGGCGTTCGTCGACAGCACGGCCGCCACGCCGGTCAGCGCCAAGAGCCTGACCGTCTCGGCCGACACCGACGACTCGAGCCCGACCACCGGCAAGTCGAGCCCGAACGGCTCGAAGGGCAACGACACGAGCGCCAACCACCCGACGAACAACCAGGCGAACGGCGGTTCCAGCGCCCAGTCGGACGCGGCCGGCGGCAAGGCGGACGGGCAGTCGAAGACCTCCGACGGGAACCAGGACCTCAGCGCGGCGCTCTCCGTCACCGTCCTCGTCGCCACGACCCACGCCTACATCTCGCCGAACAGCGGCTCCGCCTCGATCGACGTCGGCACCGGCACCATCCTCGTTCATGCCGGCTCGTTCGACAGCGCCTCGGCGATCGCCGACGCGGGGAACGTCAAGTACTCGCCCGACGCGCCGACGCTGACGGCCTCCGCCGGCGGCTCGCTCACGCAGGGGACGACCTACTACTACACGGTGACCGCGACGTACACCGGCGGGACGACCGCCGTCAGCGGCGACCAGACGCTGAGCGGCACGAACGACACGCTGACCGTCACCTCGACGACCGGCTTCGGCTCGAGCGGGAAGTTCACGATCACCGGCGTGACGGGCACCTGCGCGTACACCGGCACGCAGTCGGGCAATCAGTTCACCGGCGTCAGCGGGTGCACCGGCACCGCGAGCAACGGCTCGACGGTGACCGAGGTCCGCGAGAGCCTGCCGAGCCCCGAGGCGAGCCTCAAGATCGGCGACAGCTCGACGAACCGGACGATCGGGCTCTCCTGGACGGCGGTGCCGAACGCGACGGGCTACCGCGTCTACCAGTCGACGACGAGCGGCCAGGAGACGTTCCTCGGACCGGCGGCGGGCACGACGTTCAACGACGACGGCACCGTCACTCCGAGCACGACCGACAAGGCGCCGACGACCGACCCGAACTCCGGCATCGGCATCGCCGTCGCCGTCAACGTCGTCGTCCTCGACACGAAGGCGTGGCTCGCCGGCACGCTGAACCTGACCGCGAACACGGTCACCGTCGAGACCGTCGCGCCCGGCTCCGCCACGACGACGGTCAACGGCGCCAGCCAGAGCCTCGCCGGCGGCACGCTGATCGTCGCCTCGACCACCGGCTTCGCCGCGACCGGCACCTTCACCGTCGCCGGGATCACCGGCACTTGCTCGTACGCGAGCAAGGACGCGACGCACCTCCTCGGCATCACCGGCTGCACCGGCATCCCGAACGACACGGCGACGGTCACCGCGGGCGTCTCCAGCTTCACCGCACACGCGACCTCGGGCGCCGGCGGTAGCAGCGTCGGCGTCGCCGGCTCGATCGCGGTCAACGTCGTCACGTCGAGCACCACATCCGACGTCGAGACGACGAACCCGGTCACCGTGAACGGCGACGTCTCACTCGCCTCGACGACCGGCATGACCAGCACCGCGGCCGCCGACGCGAAGCAGTCGAGCGACGGCAGCACCTCCGGGATCGGCGCCTCGTTCGCGCTCAACATCGTCAACGAGACGACGAGCGCGGGTCTGCCCGCGAACGCCGACCTCGAGGGTGCGAAGAGCCTGACGCTGACGTCGAGCGACACGAACTCGATGACGACGACCGCGAACGGAGGCGCCTCCGCCGGCAGCGGCAGCATCGCCCTGTCCGCCCAGGTCGCGATCTCGCTCTCGAACGTGACCACGAGCGCGACGATCGGCAGCGGGCCGGATCTGACCGTCGGCGGGGCGGTCACGGCCCACGCGACGCAGACGGCGAAGGTGACGACGACGGCCACCGGCGCGACGAAGGGCGGCAACGCCGGCATCGGCCTCTCGCTGGCACTGACGGTGGCGAACCATCTCGTCGACTCCCAGCTCGAGCGCAACCTCGCCGCGACCGGCGCGGTCGGCTTCACCGCGGACGGCTCCTCGTCGACCGACAGCGAGGCGACCGCGAGCTCGAAGGGCGCGAAGGGCAAGGGCGACGACACCTCCGGCAAGGATGTGAACGGCAAGGCCGACACGAACCTCGACAACGCCAACAGCACGTCCTCGGGTGCCAGTGGCAAGGACTCCGGGAAGACGAAGACGCCGGCGGCGAAGAGCGGCGATGACTCGAGCGGCAGCGGCGGCACCTCGGTCGAGGTCGCGGCGGCGGCGGCGATCACGATGATCACCTCGCAGTCGCTCGCCCAGATCGCGGACGGCCTCACGGTCACGAGCGGCGGCCTCGTCACGCTCTCGACCTCCGCGAACACCGACGGGACCGCGAAGGGAAGCGGCTCCGCGGTCGACGCGAGCTCCCTGAACATCGGGGCGGCGGTCGCCATCGTGCTCGCCACGGTCACGAACGCGGCCGTCGTCGGCGACGCGACCGTCAACTCGCACGGCCTGACCCTCGCCGCCGCGATGCGCAACAACGCCGGCGACACGAAGCACAGCTTCGACGCCGAGGCGACCTCGGGTGCCGGCAAGGGCAAGGTCGGCATCGCAGGCTCGTTCGCGCTCACCATCGCCGACGTGACGACGAACGCGGAGATCAAGTCGAACGGCGCCCGCGCGCCGCCGAACATGAACTCCAGTGACGTGACCCTGTCCGCCGCCTCGTCGGTCTCGAGCACCGACAAGGCGATGGCGAACGACAAGGACGCGGGGACGGTCGGCATCGGTGCAGGCGCCGCTCTCAACATCGTCTTCGACACGACGACCGCGTCCATCGACGACGGTGCTGCGCTGACCGGGGCGAAGAACGTGACCCTCAGCGCGACGGACACCGACGCGACCACCACCTACGCCGAGGCCGGCGCGACTGGCGGAAGCGGCTCCGACCTCGTCCTCACCGCCGACGCCGCGATCGCGCTCCCGACAGTCCTGACGAGCGCGACCATCGCCGGCGACGCCTCCCAGACGCTCACCACCTCGGGCGCCGTCAGCGTCAGCGCGACGCAGACGGCCACGGCGACGACGACGGCGAAGGGCGACGCGACCGGCGGCGACGCCGCCATCGGCCTGGCTCTCGCGCTCGCGATTCCGGACGACGAGGTGACCGCCTCCGACTCGCGGACGATCAGCGCGACGAAGGTCAGCTTCTCCGCGAACGGCTCGTCCGATACCGAGACCGAGGCGGACGCGAGCGCCTCGGGCGCCCAGGGCCAGGACTCCGGGACGAAGAAGGACAGCTCCGGCAAGGACGTGAACGGCAAGGCCGACGACCAGGTCTCGAACGCGAACAGCGAGAGCAGCACCAACACCGGGAAGACCTCGAAGACCAGCGACACGAGCGGCGCCAAGGCCCAGACCTCGGACAGCAACGGCACCTCGAGCGGCGACAGCAACACCGTCACGGTCGCCGGGGCCGTCGCGATCAACATCGTCACGACCATCTCGAAGGCATCGCTCGCCGACAGCGCGAACGTGACCGCCACCGCCGGCGCCGTCAGCCTGAAGACGCAGGCGAACACGGACGCGACCGCCAAGGCCAACGGCAAGGCCGACGAGGCCGGCACGGTCGGCATCGGCGCCGGCGTCTCCGTCAACAGCGTCCACATCACCAACGTCGCGACGACCGGCAACGCCACGGTCTCGTCCAACGGCCTCGACGTCGAGGCCGGGATGCGGGTGCTCGGCACCGACCACATCCAGCGCTTCGACGGGAGCGAGTGGAAGACGATCGAGTCCGGGGCTGCGTTCCCGGAGGATCCCGAGGACGGCGACTTCTTCCAGCTGACGCAGGGCGTGCCCGGGACGACGAGCGTCGACGGAGGGAGCCAGACCCTGGCCGCCACCGGGAGCAACCTGAAGGTCAAGTCGACCGTGCAGTTTGGCGCGCCGGGCGCGACCGGCACCCTCACGATCGCGGGGATCACCGGCACCTGCTCGTACTCGGTGACCGACGCGACGAACTTCAACGTCACGGACTGCGCCGGAACGCCGGAGGACAAGGCGACCGTGACGATGAACACGAGCACGAAGGTCGTCGGCGCCCAGAGCCTGCCCGCGGCGACGACGACCGACGGCGACCAGGATCTGAGCGGCGGGACGCTGAAGGTCGTCTCGCTCGTCGGCTTCGACCCGAGCGGCCAGTTCACCGTCGCCGGGATCAGCGGCACCTGCTCGTACACGGCGACGTCGGGCGGGAACACGTTCACGGGCGTGACGGGCTGCACCGGGACGCCGAAGAACGGCACCGCGGTCACCCGCGTCGGCGGGACGTCCTCGCTGACGGTTCTCTCGACCACCGGCTTCGATCCGTCGAGCGGCTTCTTCACCGGCTCCGGGATCACCGGCACGTGCACGTACACCGGGACGTCCGGCGGCAATACGTTCACGGGGATCACGGGCTGCAGCGGGACGCTGAAGGACAACGGCGCGATCACGCGCGTCGCGTTCGCGCCGGGGATCTACAAGTGGGACGACACCACGAAGCTGTGGGTCTTCCAGACCGTCGGCATCCCGACGGGGACGGGCTTCCCGACCAGCCCCGCGACCGGCGACTACTTCCAGCTGACGAAGGCGCCGTCCACCACGGTCAAGGGCGCGGGCCAGGATCTCTCGTCCACGACGACGCTGAACGTCGCATCGACCTTCGGCTTCCTGCAGGCGAGCGGCACGTTCACCGGCGCCGGCATCACCGGCACCTGCAGCTACACCGGCACGACGACGACGTCGTTCACCGGCGTCAGCGGCTGCACCGGAACGCCGGCCGACGGCGCCGCGATCACCGCCGGCACCGCCGCCGGCATCTACAAGTGGAACGGCTCGGCGTGGACGTTCCTCGGCGACGGCACGGCGCTCCCGGAGAGCCCGGCCCCGGCCACCGGCGACCTCTTCCGCCTCGCCGAGCACGACGTCGCGGCCGAGGCCGAGTCCGGCGCGGGCGGCGACTCGAGCACGCTCTCGCTCGCAGGCTCCGTCGCGATCAACATCGTCTCGAACCACACCGAGGCGATCGTCCCGGCGGGCGCGACCGTGAGCGCCGGCACCGGCGACGTGACGCTGAAGACGCTGAGCAACGAGGAGGACACCGCCAAGGCCGACTCCGACGCGAAGAGCGGCAAGGTCGGCATCGGCGCCTCCGTCTCCGTCCAGGTGCTGAACGACTACATCGTCCGGTCCGCGATCGAGGACGGCGCGACGTTCTCGGGCGGTGCTGCGTTGACGATCTCGGCCGGCTCGCACCACGTGGTGGAGACCGAGGACAAGGCCGGCTCCGAGGGCGGCACGCTCGCCCTCAGCCCGTCCGTCTCGATCGCGATCGTCACCGACGACGTCTCCGCCCATCTCGGCACCGGCGCGGGTCTGACCGTCACGGGCGCGGCGTCGATCACCGCGACCGAGGACCTCGACTCGAGCCTCGACTCGAACGCCTCGGCCGGCGGGGACAACGTCGCCATCGGCGCGGCCGTCGCGATCAACGTGATCCAGACGAGCGTGACGGCCGACCTCGCGCGCGACCTGAACGCCGCCTCGCTGACCATCGGCGCGACGACGACGCAGATGACCGACGCGAAGTCGGAGTCGAGCTCCAAGGGCGAGCAGGACGGCGACAAGAGCGCCGACAAGCAGTCGAACGACCAGGTCCAGAACAACCCGAACACGAAGGACAAGACGGGCGGGGACAACTCGCTGCCGCAGGCGTCCGACTCGACCAGCCAGGGCAGCAGCGAGTCCAGCAGTCAGAGCGGCGACAGCGACAGCGGCGGCGTCAACATCGCAGCGGCCGTCTCCGTCAACTGGGCGCGCACGACGAACGTCGCCTCGATCGCGCCGAACCTCACCGTCGTCGCCACCGGCGCGGTGAAGATCAGCGCCGAGGACCAGACCGGCGCGAACTCACGCGCGATCGGCTTCAGCGGGAACCTCCAGGCGAGCACGGCGATCGGCGCGGGCGTCGGCCTCAACGTCGAGGACATCACCAACACCGCGTCCATCGGCGCCGGCGCGCACGTGACCGGCGGCGGCGTCACCGTCGAGGCGGTCACGCCGTCCGGCAAGGAAGACGACTTCATCGTCTGGGGCATCGCAGCCGCCGGCGGCAAGTCCGACGCGAGCATCGCAGCGTCGGTCGGCATCCAGGTGCTCACCTTCCACACGACCGCGTCGATCGGCGCGAACGCCGTCGTCAGCTCGACCGGCGTCGTCGACGTCGAGGCGAGCCAGAAGATCGGGCTTCAGAACCTCGCCATCGCCGCGGCGCTCTCGACGAGCGGCACGGCCGTCGGCGGCGCGTTCGTCGTCAACATCCTGCCGGCCGTCCAGACGCAGGCGTTCATCGACGCGGGCGCGACCGTCGACGCGACGAACGCGCTCACGGTCACGGCGACGTCGTCGATCAACCCGATCGTCCCGGACCCGAAGATCACGAAGATCACGCTCCCGGCGGTCAACTCGATCGCCGTCGCCGGCGGCGCGGGCGGTGGCGATGCGGCGGTCACCGGCTCCGTCATCGTCGACGTCTTCTCGATCACGACGCAGGCCTGGATCGCGGACACCGCGCAGATCAACCAGAGCATCTCCGCGGGGACGCAGACGATCGACGTCAGCGCGACCGACACGACGCATCTGATCAACGTCGCCGGCGCGCTCGCGCTCAGCGAGGGCAGCGCGGCCGTCGGCGTCTCGATCATCGTCGACGTGATCGACAAGGACGTCGGCGCGTGGATCGGGAAGACGGCGCACGTCGCGGCCGGCGGCGACATGTCGGTGTCCGCCTCCTCGACCGAGAACCTGTTCGAGCTCGCGGTCGCCGGCGGCGCCTCCGAGGGCGCGGCCGTGACCGGCTCGATCCTCGTCGTCGTCCTCAACGAGGCTGGGACGCACTCGACCACGGCGTTCATCGACGACGGCGCGGTCGTGCACGCCGGCGGCAAGGTCGGCGTCAGCGCCTCCGACGACGCCGAGCTGACGCTCTCGTCCGGGAACGTCGCCATCGGCGGCGGCAGCGCAGGCGTCGGCGCCTCGGTCGTCGTGCTCGTCCGCAACGGCACCGTCGACGCGGCCATCCACCAGAATGCGCACGTCGACGCGGACGGCGGCAACGGCGTCAGCGTCTCGGCGACGCAGACCGTGAACGGGATCTACATCGCGGTCGGCGGTGCCGGCGGCGACTCGGTCGGCGTCGCCGGCTCGGTCGTCGTCGACGTGATGAGCGACAGCACGAAGGCGCATGTGGACGGCGGCGTCCAGATCGGCGACGCGCCCAGCGCCGGGCTCCACGTCTCTGCCGCGGACACGACCTCGATCCTCAGCATCGCCGGTGCCATCGCCATCGGCGGCACGGCGGGCGTCGGCGCCGGCGTCGACGTCGAGGTCGTGAGCAAGGACACCGAGGCGTGGCTCGCCGGCACGGTGACGGCGACGCTCAGCGGCGACGCGACCGTCGACGCCACGTCGAGCGAGTCGCTCACGTCGATCGCCGTCGGCGGCGGCTTCGCCGGCACCGCGGCGGTCAACGTCAACGTCGGCGTCCCGGTCTTCAACGTCACGACCGACGCGTACATCGCCGGCGGAGCGGTCGTCACTGCGGACGGCAGCGTTCGCGTCTCGGCGACCGAGTCGCTCGGGATGAACGTGATCGGCGGCAACATCTCGGCCGCCGGCACCGCGGCCGTCGGCGCCGCCGCGGCCATCCCGATCGTGACGAAGGAGACCCACGCGTTCATCGGCGACGGCGCGCAGGTCACGGCCGGCGCGGCGAGCGGGCTGACGATCGCCACCGGCGCGTTCGTCGTCCAGCAGACCGACCCGCGCTTCGATCCGTCCACGCCCGGCCTGATCTCCGGCGGCAGCGTCCTCACCCTCGACCCGGGTCTCGTCGCCAGCTTCCATGAGGACGAGCGCGTCATCTACGACAACGGCGGCAGCCCGAGCATCGGCGGCCTCCACAGCATCGAGGACGACCCGAACCAGGTCTATTACGTCCACCTCGTCTCGCCGACGCAGATCCAGCTGCTGACGGCGCCCGGCGGCTTCACCGCCGACAGCGGCTCGAAGCCGTGCAGCAGCCCCGTCGTCTGCGGGCTCACCGCGCCGAGCGCCGCCAACCGCGGCGAGTCGCACCGCCTCGTGCCGACCGACCAGGGCGGCGTCCGCCAGGATCTGTCGCCGAGGTTCGACCCGGGCAACGGCATCGATCTCTCCGGCAACACGATCACCCTGCCGTACACCTTCAGCGGCGGACTCGCCGACGACGACCAGGTGCTCTACAGCTCGGGCGACGGCCAGCCGATCGGAGGGCTCGTCAGCGGCCAGACGTACTACGCGGAGAGCGTCGTCAACAACGCGCACTCGACGCAGCTGCAGCTGTCCGCCACGAAGGGCGGCTCGATCATCACCCTCGGCGGTCCGGGCACCGGCAAGTCGCACAGCCTCGTCAAGGGCGGCGACACGCCGGCCAGCGATGCGAGCGAGACCGGCCCGCGCGTGATCACGCCGTCGACGAGCTCGGTCAGCGGCGTCGCGGTCACGGCGACGAACAGCGACGACATCGCGGCCGTCGGCGTCAGCGCCGGCTTCTCCGGCACCGCCGCCGTCAACCTCTCGGGCGCCGTCGCGGTCGTGACGGCGAACACCTCCGCCTACATCGGCAAGAACGCGCAGGTCAACTCGGGCGGCGACGTCAAGGTGGCCGCGGGCAACCAGTACCACGAGATCAGCGTCGCCGCGACGATCTCCGTCTCCGGCGGTGCCGGTGTCGGCGTCGGCGTCGGCATCCACCTGATCACGCTCAACACGGACGCCTTCATCGACGACTCGGCGACCGTGAACGCCGGCGGGAACGTTCGCGTCGTCGCCACGGGCCAGGACTCGATCATCGGCGTCGTGGCCGGCGCCGGCGGCGGCGAGGTCGGCGTCGCGGGCATGGTCGCCGTCACCATCCTCCACGTCCACACGTTCGCGAGCACGGGCACGAACGTGACCATCGTCGCCGGGAACAACGTCCTCGTCTCGGCTCAGGACGACACGAAGCTCGTGCTCGTCACGGCGAGCCTCGGCGTCGGCCTGGTCGGCATCGGAGTCGCGGTCGGCGTCGCCAGCGTGACGAAGGACGTCGAGGCGTTCATCGGCGCCGGCAGCAACGTCGACGCGCAGGCGACCGCCGGGTCGATCGGCGGCGTCTACGACGGCAACTTCACCGGTTCCGGCGGGTTCGAGACCGCGAGCTTCAGCGGCCTCGCCGTCCAGAGCGCCTCGAGCGAGAACGTCTTCGGGCTGGCCGCCAGCGTCGGTGCCGGCTTCGTAGGCGTCGCCGGCGGCGTCGGCGTGACGCTGCTCCACGTGACGACGCAGGCTTTCGTCGGCAACGGCGCCACCGCCGACTCCGACAACGGCTCGGTCAACGTCGCTGCCGTCGACGCGTTCCGGTCGCTGACGATCGCCGGCGGTGCCGGTGGCGGCTTCGTCGGCGTCGCCGGCGGCGTGGACATCGGCGTCGCCGACTCGAGCGTCAGCGCGTATCTCGGAGCAGGCACGACCGTGAATGCGGGAGCCGACGTCGGCGTCTACGCCCTGTCGACGAAGAACGTGCAGACCTACGCGCTGAGCATCGGCGGCGGGTTCGTCGGCGCGGCGGGATCCGTCTCCGTCTGGACGATCGGCACGCAGCCGGTGACGACGTACAACGACGCGGCCGGCGGACCGAACAAGGGCGCCTGGAGCGGGAGCGCCGACTACGACAAGGGCGACGTCGTCACCTTCAACGGCAGCCAGTACGCGGCGAAGGTCGATCACCCGAGCCACGACCCGTCCGACACGGGCGAGTGGGAGGGCAGCACGCAGGCGCTCCCGAGCAACGGCGCCGACAGCGCCCAGAACAGCGGCGACGAGGCGGCCTCCGGCGACGACCAGTCCGGCGGGCCCGGCTACAAGAGCATCCTCGACGGGGCGAGCGCGCCGTCCTCGGGGCCTGCTCCGGCGGCCTGGGTTTCGCTCCAGGCGTACAGCAAGGACGACAAGGTGTCGTTCGGCGGCCAGACCTACACGGCGCGGAACGACGTCACGAGCGCCGACGACCCGGCGCACGACTCGACGAACTGGCAGCTGAACAGCGCGTCCGACGCGAAGACGAACGACCGCGTCGGGAGCGCCCTGACCAGCCCGAAGTCGACGCTCACGAGCGCCGCTCCGACCGGCAACGTCGCGAGCGACGCGCTCGCGGCCGTCGTCCCGGCCGGGACGTCCGCCTCGATCCAGGGCAACGTCGTCGCCGGCGGTCACGTGCGCGTTCGCGCGAACGACAACCTCTCCGTCAACGGCATCGCCGGCTCGATCGCCGTCGGCTTCGTCGGCGTCGGCGCCGCGATCCTGATCATGAACGTCGACAGCGCGACCGAAGCCGGCATCAGCCCCGGCTCGAGCATCACCGCGGGCGCCGGCGGGTCGGGCGACGTCACCGTCAGCGCGTCGATGAACGAGAGCGTCTCCGGCCTCGCCTTCGCCGGCACCGGCGGCGTCGTCGCGGTCGGCGCGCAGGTGATCGTCCTCAACGACACCGGCAGCCAGAACGCGCACATCGACGACGGCGCGGCCGTGCACCAGGCCGGCGGCGGCGTCTTCGTCACGACCACGGCGATCCGCGACATCGACGTCGAAGCGATCGGAGTGGGCGTCGGCGCGGGCGCGATCGGCGCGGCGGTCGCGGTGAGCAACGTCAGCGGCGACGCGAGCGCGACGGTCGGCAACGTCCTGCTCGCCGACGGCGGCCCGGTCTCCGGTCTCTCCGTCACCGTCGACGACTCGATCAACGCGCCGACGAAGGCGATCTCGGTCGAGGGCGGCGTCGGCGCCGGTCTCGCCGGGGCGATCGCCTTCTCGACGCTCTCCGGCACGACGAGTGCGAGCTCCGGCGCGCACGGCACCGTCGGCTCCGGCGGAGTGACCGTCACCGCGACGGGAGACCACACGGCGAAGGCGAACACGCTGAACGTCGCCACCGGAGCGCTCGCCGTCGGCGTCGTCGTGGCGCACGTCTCCGAGAGCCGCGCCACGCTCGCGACCGTCACCTCGAGCGGCGACATCGCGACGACGGGCGCCGTGCTCGTCTCGTCGACCGCGACGAACGAGGCGCAGGCGACCGCGCCGGGCGGCGCGGCCGGCGGCGTGACGATCGACATCCTCGTGCCGATCGCCGAGGTGAGCGGCGACACGAACGCCGAGGTCGACGGCTCCTTCTCCGGCGCGTCGTCGATCACCGTCCGCGCGCACGCGTCGAACTGGGCCGACTCCGAGGTCGAGGTGATCGGCGTCAGCGTCGCCGGGCTGAGCGGCGCGTTCGCGCATGCGACCGTCTCCGGCAACGTCGAGGCGACCGTCGGCTCGGGCGCGACGCTCGGCAGCTCGGGCGCCGTCCTCGTGGAGGCCGAGACGATCGGGCCGCACCAGGCCACGGCGGAGGCGCACGCGACGGCCGGCTCGTTCGGCGGAATCCTGTCCGGCTCCGTCATGGACACCCAGGCGACGGTGAGCGGGGACCTCGTCGCAGATCTCGGCGGATCGGTGACGGGCTCGTCGTCGATCACCGTGCGCGCGCAGGGGTCGAACACGGCCACCGCCGACACCTCGGTCGTCGGATTGAGCCTCGGCTTCGCGGGCGCAGGCGGCGGCGCGGGCGCCGAGGTCGACGGAGACACGAACGCGACGAGCGGCGCCGGCTCGTGGACGTCGAGCGGCATGGTGCTCCTCACCGCGAGCTCGAACAACGACGCGACGGCATCGTCCGACATCGGCACCGGCGGACTCTTCTCGATCGGCGTCAGCCTCCCGAGCGCGACCGTGAACGGCGGCACCACGGCCGAGCTCGCCGCGAGCGTCGATCCGACCGCAGTCGAGATCCACGCGACCTCGGACAACGACGCGACGGCGAGCTCCGAGGTCATCTCGATCGGGATCTTCGGATCGGCGAGCGGCACGAAGGCGACCGCGACGATCGGCACCGGCGCGGTCACGAACGCGCTCGTCGACTCGACCTCGACGATCGACAACGCGAGCTCGATCGAGGTGCTCGCCACCTCCGACAACAACGCGACCGCGAACATCCCGGGCGGCGGCGGCGGCGCGGTGAACGTGACGATCATGGTGCCGACGGCGCTCGTCGAGGGCGCGACGAAGGCGCACCTCGACGGCGACGTCACCGACGGCGGCACGCTGCTCGTCCGCTCGCGCACGTCGAACACGGCGTCCGCGACCTCGCACGTGATCTCGATCGGGCTGCTGGCCTCGGCGGTCGGGATCACCTCCGACGCCGAGGTCACCTCGGCCGCGACGAGCGAGGCGTCCGTCGGCTCGACCGCGACCGTCGACCTGAGCGGCAACGCGACGATCCAGGCCGACCAGAACGGGGACAACAGCGCGACGGCGACCGCCAGCGGCGGCGGCGGCGGCGCGATCAGCGGAGGCGTCTTCCAGACGAAGGCGATCGTCGGAGGCGCGACGCTCGCAGCCGTCGACGGCTCGATCACCTCCGCCGGCCTGAGCGTCAACGCCGCCGGCGACAACACGGCGACGTCGACGACGAAGTCGATCGGCATCTCCGGCCTGCTGAGCTTCTCGGGCGCCGGCTCGCTCGCCCAGATCACGAGTGCCGCGGACGTCACCGCGCGCACAAGCTCGACCTCGCACGCGCACGGCTCGGTCTCGGTCACGGCCACCTCGGGGAACACGGCGACCGCGACCTCCGACGCGGCGTCGGGCAGCCTCGCCCTCTCGCTCGCGGTGAACCTGCCGACGGCGAAGGTCGGCGGCGCGACGCTCGCCGAGTTCAATGGCGACGCAGACACCGCGACCTCGTTCGTCGTCGAGGCGACGTCGGCGAACACGGCCACCGCGACCGCCGACATCTTCTCGGCCGGGCTGATCGGCGCCGGCGCCGGCGCGTCGTCCGACGCGGAGGTCACCTCCGACGCCTCGACGCAGGCGCTCGTCGGCTCGACGTCCTCGGTCGAGGCGCCCGGCGTCGACGTCCAGATCCTCGCCACCTCGGCGAACCACGCGACCGCGACCGCGGACGGGAACTCGTTCTCGATCAGCCTGTCGATCTCGGTGATGATCCCGACCGCGAACGCGGGCGGCCTGACGAAGGCGCGCTTCGACGGCGACTTGCCCGGCGCCTCCGGCGACGTCTCGTCGCTCACGGTCCGCTCGCTCACGTCGAACCAGGCGACCGCGCAGGCGCACGTCGTCTCCGTCTCGATCGGCCTCGGCGGGGCGGGCGGCGACGCGACGGCGATCGTCGGCAGCTCGGCCGACAACGAGGCGTCGATCGGCTCCGACGCGAGCATCAACGCGACGAACGGCGTCACCGTCGACGCGGGCCAGAACGGCGCGAACAAGGCGGACGCGACCATCGACGGCGGCGCCGGCGGCGTCATCAGCGGCGTCTTCATGGGCGCCGAGTCGCACGTCGGCGGCTCGGTGCTCGCGCAGGTCGACGGCGACGTCACCGCCGACTCGCTGACCGTCACCGCAACCGGCACCAACACGTCGAACGCGACGACGGATTCGGTCGCGATCGGTCTCGGGCTCGGCTTCTCCGGCGCCGGCACGCTCGCCGAGATCACGAGCGGCGCGACCGTCACGGCCGGAACCGGCTCGACCGCCGACCTGACGATCACCCACGCGATCACCGTCTCCGCGACCTCGCACAACACGGCGACGTCGATCTCCGACGCCGCGTCCGGCGGTCTCCTCGGCGGCTTCTCCGTGAACCTCCCGAAGGCGCTGAACAACGGCGGCACGTCCGCCGAATTCGACGGCGACGTCGAGGACGCGTCGTCCTTGACCGTCGAGACGAACTCGACGAACACCGCGACCGCGACGGCGCAGGTCTTCTCGCTCGGCGGCATCGTCGCCGGCGCGGGCGCGTCGTCGGACGCGGAGATCGGCTCGAGCGCCTCGACCGCGGCGAACGTCGGGAGCACGGCCTCGCTGACGGTGCCGCTCGGCACGATCCAGGTGCTCTCGACCTCGACGAACCACGCGACCGCGAACGCGAACGGCTTCAGCGGCGGCCTCGGCGTCAGCGTCGCGGTGATGATTCCGACGGCGCTCGTCGGCGGCGCGACGACGGCCGACTTCGACGGCGCCGTCAACGTGCTGACGATCATCCTCTTCGGCTCGCCGATCGCGCTCCCGACGGCGACTCTCACCGTGCGGTCACGAACGTCGAACACCGCGACGGCGCACGCGAAGATCGACGCGATCGGGCTGATCGGCGGCGGCGCCGGCGGCGACGGCGACGCGGAGATCACCTCGACCGCCGACAACACCGCGATGATCGGATCGCACGCCGACGTCAACGTCTCCGGCGCCGTCACCGTCGACGCGGGCCAGAACTCGGCCAACACCGCCAACGCGACCATCGACGCCACCACCTTCGGCACGGTCAGCGGCGCGGTCATCGCCTCCGAGTCGCACATCAACGGCGCAGTGCTCGCCGAGCTCGACGGCAGCGTCGACGCCGGCGGCTCGCTGACGGTGCACGCGCACGGGACGAACAACTCGACCGCGACGACGAACTCGTTCGGGCTCGGCGGGATCGCCTTCTCCGGCGCGGGCTCGCTCGCGACGATCGACAGCCAGGCCGACGTGACCGCGAAGGTCGGCTCGTCGGCGGCCGTGCAGAACGACGTCTCGGTCACCGCGACGTCGACGAACACGGCGAACGCGACCTCCGACGCCGCCACCGGCGGCCTCCTCGGCGCCGTCTCCGTCAACGAGCCGACGGCGAAGGTCGACGGTGCGACGCTCGCCGAGTTCGACGGCGACGTCACCAACGGCACCGCGGTCGGCATCTCGTCCACGTCGAACAACACGGCGACGGCCGAGGCGGACGTCATCTCGGTCGGCGGGCTCGTCGCCGGCGCCGGCGCATCGTCCGACGCGGAGATCGGCAGCGACGCGACGACGAACGCGATCGTCGGCTCCACGTCCTCGATCGACGCTCCCGGGGTCGACATCCTCGTCACGGCGACCTCGTCCAACAGCTCCGTCGCCAAGGCCGACGGCATCGGCGCCTCGCTCGCCGTCTCCGTCGTGGAGATGAAGCCGAAGGCGGTCGACGGCGGCGGCACGAACGCCGGGTTCAACGGCGACATCACACACGCGAAGTCGCTGACGGTGCAGTCGCGCACGGCCGACAGCGCCGACGCGCACACGGACGTCGTCAGCATCGGCCTGATCGGAGGCTTCGGCGGCGGGTTTGCCAGCGCGTCGATCACCTCGGCGGCGGTCGGCAAGGCGTCGGTCGGCTCGACCTCGTCCATCTCCGTCACCGGTGCGGTGCTGGTCGACGCCGGCCAGAACGCGGCGAGCACGGCAACGGCGAACGCGGACGGCGGCAGCGGCGGCCTCGTCAGCGGCGCCCTGTTCTTCGCGGGCGCGACGGTCGGCGGCGTCACGCAGGCGGAGCTCGACGGCGACGTCCTCGACTCGTCCTCGGTGACGGTCACGGCCAACGGCACGAACGACGCCGAGGGCCACACGCATTCGGTCGGCATCGGCCTCGGCTTCGCGGTCAGCGGCGCCGGCGTCGAGGCGACCATCGCCTCCACGGCGGACGTGAACGCGATCGTCGGCGGCGGCTCGATCTCGACCAGGGGCGCTCTCCACGTCAGCGCCACGTCGAACAACACCGCGAACGCGACCTCCGACTCCGCGAACGGCGGCCTCGGCATCGCCGGCGGCGTCAACGAGCCGACCGCTCTCGTCGGCGGCGGCACGACGGCCTCGATGGGAGCGACCGTCACGAACGCGACCGTCGTGAACGTCGACGCGGACGGGACGAACTCGGCGACCGCGACGTCGTCGGCGTTCAACCTCGGCGGCCTCGGGGCCGGATCGTTCCTGTCGACGGACGCCGAGATCACGTCGGATGCGGTCGTCCGCGCTTCCATCGGCAGCGGCGCCGACATCGAGCTCCCGGGCCGCGCCGTCAACGTCACCGCAAACTCGCACGACACGGTGAACACCGAAGCGGGTGCGGGCACCGGTGGACTCGGCCTCGCCATCAGCATCCTCACCGCGAAGGCCGTCCTCGGCGGCGGGACGCAGGCCACGGTGGGGAACAACGCCACCGTCAAGGCCGACTCGTTGACCTTGACCGCGGACAGCCACACGCTCGCGCCGGTCGCGAACGCGCACTTCGTCGGCATCGGCGGGATCGCAGGCGGCGGCGGCGCGACGGCAACGGCCACGGTCACGCACTCCGTCCAGACGTCGATCGGCACCGGTAACGACATCGAGCTCAGCGGCGACCTGACGCTGACCGCGACCGAGCTGGAGAACCCGCTCGGCGAGTCGACCGGAGCCTCCGGGAGCCTCGGCATCTCGGTCACGCTCATCGACGTGGAGTCGAGTGCGAGCGGATCCGTCGACGCGCACATCGGAGACGGGACGACCGTGAACGCGAACTCGGTCTCGCTGAGCGCAACCGGCACGAGCACTCCGACCGGGACCGGCAGCGCCCTCGGCATCGGGCTTGCCTCGGCTTCCGGAACGCAGGTCACCGCGACCGACACGAGCTCCGCGGTCGCCTACATCGGCCCGAAGGAAGGCAGCTCCTCCTCGGGAGTCCCGGCGAACGTCACGGCCAACAGCGTGGACGTCGAGGCCTCGATGACCGCGCACGTGCTGGCGACCAACGACGCGACGTCGATCGGCCTCCTCTTCAGCGGTGCCATCACGTCTGCAACCGCAACCGCGAAGCCGACCTCCGAGGCGTACCTCGGTGACCAGGCTCAGGTCGACTCGCAGCAGGGCGACACGACGTTCCGCGCGGTCACGGTCGGCGACGCGATCGCCAGCTCGACCGGCGTCGGTGTCTCGCTCGGCGTCTCGCTCGGGGGCGGGACGTCGACCACCGCCGACCTCGAGCCGACGGCGAAGGCGTTCACCACGGGCGGCGGCTCCGTCAGCGGCCGCAACGTCACGTTCAACGCCCGCGTCAACGTCGACTCCGGCGGCAACGGGATCACGCCGGGTGGCGCGCCCACTCCGGCCTACGGCACGCTCCAGCTCTCCGCCCTCGGGCTGATCGGCGGCGCGACCGGCGGCGTGCTGTCCGAGACGAACTCGCCGAAGCTGACGACGACCGTCGCCGGTGGCACGCACATCCACGCGAGCGGCACGGTCACGCTGCAGAGCCAGTCGTTCTCTCCCGCCGAGGCGGACGGCCAATCGCTCTCGGCGGGGCTCATCTTCGGCGTCGGCATCATCCACCCGACCGTGACGACGGGCGGCACGGTGACCACGTCGTTCAACGGCGTCGTCGACTCGGCCGGCGCGGTCGTGATCCGCAGCGACGTCCAGTCCAAGGCGACCTCCACCGGTACGGCGGCGTCCGCGGGCATCGCCGCCGGAATCACGGACACGAACGTCGACGCGACGATGAATCCGAACGTGACCACGTCGGTCGGCGGACAGATCACCGCTTCCGGCAACATCACCGTTCTCTCGTCCGTCTTCACGAGCGTCTACGCCGGAAACGAGGCCGAGAACTTCTCGCTAGGCGTCTCCAGCGGCTCCGTGAACGTCAACGCGACCGACAGCACGAACATCACCACCGAGATCGGCGGGAACGCGTCGCTGACCAGCACCGGCGGCACGGTGAAGGTGCTCGCGTATCACAACTTCGACGGGACGAGCTTCACGTCGGACGCGGTCGAGGCGAACTCGGAAGCGCTGAGCGTCGCGCTTCTCGCATCGCTCGACATCGCGCAGTCCAAGCTGTTCTCGACGGCGGGCGCGACGGTCAACGCGCAGGTCGACGGCGGCGGGACGATCGCGGCTCCGAGCGGCGCCGTCGTCCTCAAGTCGATGTCCAGCAACCTCGCGAACTCCCACATGCGCAACGCGAACGGCGCGATTCTCAACGTGTCGGTCGGCAGCGACCCGACGGCGACCGTGCAGGGCACGACGACGGCCAACTTCTACGGCAACGTTCTGGGCGCCGGCTCGACCGTCGGCGCGCAGTCGCTGACGATCCTCGCCGAGGGCGTCGACTATGCGGTCGCCGGCATGCAGGAGACCGGCGGCGGCCTGCTCAACATCGGCGACTCGTCCGCGACCTCGCAGGGCACACCGCACGTGACCGTGACGGTCGGCGGCGGCGGATCCACGATCCTGACGCAGGGCGACATCAGCGGCCAGGCGCTCGGCCTCACCGACTCGGACTCGAGCTCGAGCAGCGCCGGCGGCGGACTCATCCAGATCGCCGACGTCACCGCGACCGCGACGATGAACCCGACCGTGACGTTCACCGTTGCCGCGGGCTCGAGCATCACCTCGAACTCGGGCACGATCACCTTCGACGCGACCACCAACGCGACGCCGCCGCCGGCGTCGGACGGGACATTTGACGCGAGCTCGCAGGTCGATCCGGGCGCGGAGACGATCACCTTCTCTGCCGCCCACAACCTTTCCACCGGCGACGTGATCACGTACAGCACGAACGGCAACCCGACCATCGGCGGGCTCACACCGGGCCGTGCCTACAGCGTGATCGTCACGTCGTCGACGCAGATCCAGCTCGGAGACAGCCTCGACGGCGTCACCGTCGACACGACCTTCGACACCCTCGACTTCGGCAGCCGGAACCACAACCTCCAGAACGGCGACTCGCTCTACTACTTCTCCGGCGGGTCGACGATCGGCGGTCTCATCTCCGGCCGCCAGTACATCGTCAGCGTCATCGACGCGCACACGATCAAGCTGATCGATCCGGGCGCGCCGGCTCCGTCCGTGACGGTCTTCGGCGGCGACATCGACAACGGCGCCCACAAGGTCAACGCCGCGAACAGCTTCACCAACGGAGAGGCGGTCACGTACACCGCGCCGTCGCCGGACGTCGTCTTCAGCACGCTCGCCGTCGACCAGACCTTCAGCAGCGGGAGCGGCTTCAGCGGGACGAACAACGATGAGATCTTCGTCGGCAAGAGCGACGGCTTCGGCGGGATCACCGATCCGGGCTTCTCGGACGGCGAGGCCGTCCTCTACAACGGCAGCGGCATCGGTGGCCTCTGCAACGGCTGCGTCTACTTCGTGATCGCCTCCGCAGGCGACCTCGGCAGCCACGAGATCTGGCTCGACACGGATCACGACGATGCCACCTCCGGCGGCACGCACTTCGGCGACTTCTCGGATGTGGTCTCGCTCAGCCCGGACAAGTCGGACTCCGGCCAGGCGCTCCAGCAGACGCTCGTCCGGAACGCGAACCGTCCGCTCGCCGGCCTCGTCAGCGGCGAGACGTACTACACCTGCAACGTGTCCGGCAGCGACTTCCAGGTGTCGCACGACCCCCTCTGCGGCTCGACGATCAACATCGACAACCACGGCCAGGGCGGGGGCCCGCACAGCTTCGCCGTCCTCGGTGTCGACTTCACGAGCGGCGGCAACGGCGATCTCGTCTTCAACATCACCGGCACCTCGAGCGGCACCCAACAGTTCCTGGGCATCGGCGGGAACACGCCGACCGGCGCACCCGTCGGCGACGGCATCGTCACCGGCACCGCGTCAGGCGGCGGCGGCGGCCTCATCCAGGTCGGCAACGCGAACGCCGGCTCGAGCGAGAACGCGACCGTCTCCAACGAGATCCAGGGCAACACGACGATCAGCGGCGCCAACGTCAACATCACGACGCACGGCCATGCGAACACGCGCGGCTCGGTCGTGATCAACGGCGGCGGCCTGGTCGCCGTCGACGACGCGCAGACCGGGTCGGGCGTGTACCTCGGCAACACGCTCTCGGTCGACGGCGGCGCGACGATCAACGCCTCGAACAGCGTCGACGTCAACGCCTACTCGCAGATCGGCGCGAACGTCGCGGCCGCCTCGAACAGCGGCGGGTTCATCGGCAGCGCGAGCGGCAACGACGAGGCCGACCTCGACTACTCGAACAAGACCAACTTCAACGGCACGATCACCGCCGGCAACGCCGCCACCGTCGAGGCGCACGTGGACGTGAACGGTGTCGCCAACGCGAGCGGCGACACGGGCGGCGCAATCGCCGGCGGCGGCGCGCGGGCGCACGTGAACGTCGGTGATCACGGCGGCGCCTACAACCTCGTCGACATCCAGGGCAATGCGACGATCAAGAGCGCGAGCCTGACGGTGACGGCGCAGGTCGATGCACTCAAGGCGAACGCGAAGGGCAGCTCGCACACCGGCGCGGCATTCGGCGGCTCGACCGGCGAGGGCGACATCGACGCCCACGGCACGACGCAGGTCGCACTCGAGCCGGGCTCCTTCATCGAAGGCGACACGACCACGAACATCAACGCGCTGTACGCCGCGAGCAACCTCTATGCCGAGGGCGACGGCTCGTGCAGCTGCGCCGGCGGCGACACGAACGGCAACGTCAACGAGTACGTCAACGTGAACGCGCTCGTCTCGGGTCGCGACGGCGCGGTGTTGAAGGTCGGCCAGCTGAACGTGAACGCGCTGCAGAACAACCCGGGCTTCGGCTACTCCGCGTCGCAGGACGGCGGCTGGATCGACATCGGCGGCGTCAGCGTCGGCGGGTCCGCGAACTTCGAGCGGAACATCTACTGGGAGGCGACGACGTACCTCCAGGGCTCGCCCGACCCGCTGCTCGTCGTCGACTCGACCGGGAAGATCGTCGCGCTCCAGAACGTGAGCGTCACCGACGGGCACGGCCACTCGAAGGGCCTCGGCGACACGTTCAGCCCGGGCGACGTCGTCGACGTCGGCGATCTGGTCAACAACGGCAACGGCGCCGCCAACTTCACGGCGAACAGCCTCCAGAGCCTGACCAACCAGCTCTCCGGGCACCCGATCTCGCCGCCGCCGGTCGGAAACATCTGGGGCAACGCCGGCCTGTTCATCGTCCAGGACACCTGGAACACGGTGACGATCCAGAACTACTCGCCGTACGAGCTGCTCACGCACGAGATCGAGGTGATCGACCGCGCCGGCAGCACGATCATCAACGTCACCGTCGACAACATCCCGGGCCCGGTCGATCCTGGGCCGCCCGCGAACGGCGTCTCGATCTCCGAGGATCCGCCGAACCGCGTCACGTTCGAGTTCGACATCAAGCACACGATCCCGCCGACGATCGTGAAGATCGAGAACATCCAGCCGAACACGGTCCCGAACTCCGAGGTCGTGCTCGACGGGACGATCGACAACCCGATCGGCACGACCGAGGTCCGGAACGACCGGGGCGACATCCTGTTCGGGCCGGACAACCCGGGGAAGGTCGTGCGGACGAACATCGCCCAGCTCGACGCGCCGAACGGCTCGATCGGCGTCGAGGCCGGCTTCGTGCCGCGGATGCCGGTCGTGCTCCAGCTCGTGGACAGCCAGTACATGGACATGAGCGGCACGCACGAGCGCGTCTTCAGCCTGAACGCGCAGGCCGGCGTGGACATCGTCCTCGACATCACCGTCGTCCTCCGCGAGCCGCCGAAGACCCTCGATCCGCAGGTCGGCGCGATCCACGCCGGCCACGACATCGACGTCCAGGTCTTCGACAGCCTCCAGGGCACGGACACGGCCGCGGTCGGCAACGTCACCGTCGACCTGTACACGCCGCCGACGTCGCCGCCGCGGCCCGGCAGCGGCCTCTACCAGTCGCACTTCCGGCCCGACACGGCGCCGGAGACCGACCTCGCCGACGTCCTCCGCGCCTTCGGCACGGTCAACACGACCTTCCCGAGCGCCTACACCTTCACCGACGTCAGCGCCGGCCACGACATCTCGATCTGCCACGGCCTCGTCTCGTGCAGCACGAACGACGCGACGGTCATCCCGTTCACCGTCTTCAGCAACGTCGACGCCTTCCTGCGCGCCAACATGTTCGGCTGGGACGACAACCACGTCCTCTCGTCGCCGGACGGCTCCGGCCGGATCGACGAGCACACGGACGGTCCGATCGTCGACACCGAGACGGCGGGCGACCTCCGCGTCGGCCAGATCCAGTCGACCGGCGACGACGTGACGCTCTGGTCGCCGGCGGCGATCCTCGACGCGGAGTACGACGACGGCACGCTCGGCACCGACCCGACGCCCACCGACGTGATCGCGCGGAACATCACGCTGTTCGCCGGCAACAACGGGATCGGCGGCGTCTCCGGCCGCGGCGGCATCGGCCTCCCGTACGACTTCCTCGAGATCTGGGTCAACGCGGACGGCGGCCCGCTCGGCGTCCTCAACGCCTTCGACATCTCCGCGGCCACCGCGTCGTACAACGTGCTCCTGCCGCCGTCGCTGCCGCCGTTCGCGGGCACCTACGGCGTGTTCATGACGGAGACGATCGGCGACATGGAGATCGCGTTCGTGATCTCGAAGGGCGACGTCTCGCTCACCTCGCTCGGCGGCTCGCTCGTCGACGCGAACAACGGCGGCCTCGGCGACGACTCGGCCGACGTGGTCGGCAACACGATCGACCTCGGCGCAGTCGGCAACATCGGCGCGCCCGACGGCACGAACGACCTCGAGATCGACTCGCAGCACTACGCCTACGGCACCGTCGGCATCAGCGCGTTCGGCGACATCCACGTGACCGAGACCTCGGGTGCCGCGAACGTCGTCCTGATCCGGTCGTTCGGCACCGACTACACGTTCCTCGGCGCGACCGGCGGCCTGTTCAGCCAGCCGTCCATCCGCTTCACCGTCCGCGAGAGCGCGGCCTCCGGCGAGGACCTGAACCTGCTGCACGACGGCGTCGTGCTCTTCCTCGAGAACACGCCCGAGGTCGTCTCGCACGGCCTGATCTGGTCGCCGTTCGGATCGATCCTGCTGCGCGTCGGAGACAACGTCACCACGGACGCCAACGCGATCATCCTCGCGGGCGCCGACATCACCATCTGCGGCGACTTCCGGCGGATCACCGGCGCCTTCGGTATCTGCGGCGACTTCACGAGCCCGGAGACCGGCCCGACCGACACGGGCGACCGCCAGGGCACGATCATGCACCTGGCCGGGATCATCACCCCGGGCACGCTCAGCTCGCGCCTGAGCTTCATCACCCAGATCTACGGCAACAGCCAGGACGACCAGTTCTACTTCGACCAGACCGTCCTCGGCGGCAAGACGCGCGCCTACGGCAGCAACAAGCCGACCCAGTGCACGGGCACGCTGCCCGGCCCGTGCGGCGTCGACGCGCCCGCCGGCGACGGCCAGGATCTGTTCGTCGTCAACGAGCTGCCGACGATGAACGTCGCCGCCGGCGACACGCTGACCCTCGACGGCCAGAGCGACACCGACACGTACATCGTCAACACGAGCGGCGTCGTCACCGACAACTACGTGATCAACGTCCTCGACACGGGCGCCAAGAACGACGGCCTCGACACGCTGACCGTCAACGGCACCGACGGTGACGACGTCTTCCTGATGCGCCAGGTCTCGTGGATCGGCGAGGCGCAGAACTTCAGCCTCGAGTACGCGGAGACGCCGGCGTTCGTCGCGCTGCTCCACGGCTCGCTCGACGACGTCTTCGCCCGGACGAATCCGGCCGTCGAGCGGATCAACTACGACGAGAACATCAACTCGCGGCTGACCGTCAACGGCGGCCTCGGCGACGACACCTTCGCCGTCGACAACAACAGCTCGATCACGACCCTCGACGGCGGCGCCGGCGACGACACCTTCCTGATCGGCCAGGCGTACGCGAACCCGCGCGTCGCGCCGGACGTGGCGCCCGAGGACGCGTTCCCGACGACGTTCACGACCCTCGGCTGGCTCTCGAACGGCGTCAGCTTCCCGACGACCGTCTACGGCGGCACCGGCGACGACTCCTTCCTCGTCTACGCGAACCACGCCGCGCTCGACCTCGAGGGCGGCACAGGCGACGACCTGTTCGCGATCCGGACGGCGCCGGACATCGATCCGACCACCGGCGACGTCGTGATCGACACGTTCGCGTCGGAGCAGTCGGATCACGATTGGGATCACGACGACGACATCGTCCCGGTCTACACGATCGACGCGCCGGTCAACATCGACGGCGGCGCCGACTGCAACCGCCTCGTCGTCGTCGGCAGCGAGTTCGGCGAGTCCGAGGGCCAGAACTGGTTCGGCTGGTACGACGGCCATCACCATCCGGTGCTGATCGAGGACAACTTCCTCGTCACCGACACGACCATCCAGGGCGGCGGGCTGAACATCACCTACGCCGGCATCGCGCCGCAGCAGCTCGTCGAGCACAACCCGTGCGACACCTGCGTCACCGGACTCTTCTTCCTCGGCGTCGTCGGCGAGCACGGCGACGGAATCGGCCACGACGACACGCCGACGCCGATCGTCACGGGCGACCTGAACGGCGTCAGCGCCGCGGTGAACGAAGAGGTCGTCTCGTACGACACGGACTGGGGCCACACGTACAAGGTCGACGACGACCAGGGCCCGGGCATCAGCCTCGACGTGGCGACGACCCAGGTCGGCCAGGTGATCGTCCGCGAGTCCGGCGGCTCGACGCTCGTCTACGAGCAGGGCCAGACGGTCGACTCGTACACCGTCTCCCTCGTCTCCGCGCCGGCCGCCGCCGTCTACATCAACGTCTCCGCCGCGGCCTCGCCGTCCGAGGCGGCCGCCGCCGGCGCGAGGACCGTCCTCGTCTCGATCGACGGCGGCGTCACGTGGCAGTTCGCCGCCGTGCTCACGTTCGCGCCCGGCGACATGGGCCCGAAGACGGTGCTCGTCCGCGCGATCGACGACAGCGCGGCCGAGGGCCAGCAGGACGCGATCGTCAGCATGAGCGCACAGAGCGCCGACCCGGTCTACAACCACGCCGAGATCCGCAACGTCCTGGCGGAGGTCATCGACAACGACCAGGCCGGGCTCGTCATCGTCGAGAGCGACGGCAACACGACCGTCCTCCAGGGCGCGCCGCCGTACGGCATCGTCGACAGCTACACGGTCGCGCCGACGATGGCGCCGGCCCTGTACACGAACGTCAAGGTCACGCTCTTCTACGACCCGAACGACCTGATCGTCACGAGCACCGACCCGCGCTTCGACCCGACCACGCGGACGATCACGTTCGACTGGACGAACTGGACGACGCCGGTCGTCGTCCAGGTCGCCGCGGTGCCGGGCGGCCAGGACTGGGGTCACAACCTCGACGACCCGCTCGCCGAGGGCGAGATCTTCCACGTCGTCACGAGCACCGACCCGAACTACATCGCCCAGTTCGGCACCGGCCTCCATTACTTCGGCTCCGGCGACGACCAGTGGGGCCACATGGAGTGGAGCGACGGCCACGGCTGGCTCGACGACAACGGCTGGGAGGACCAGGGCTGGAGCCAGCAGAGCGGCTGGTACGACTGGTACGGCTTCTTCGACGGCGACCACGGCTGGCATCCGTTCCCGCACCCGGTGCCGGCCGTCAACGTCAACATCCTCCGCTCCGACGACGACGTCGTCTATCTCCAGGAGTCCGACGGCTCGACGCTCGTCGCCACCGGCGACCCGAGCGGCGACACCTACACGATCCGCCTGACCGGCGCGCCCGACTGCGACGAGACCGTCGTCGTCAAGATCTGGACGGACGGGTGGACGGACGCGACCGACGCGAGCGGCTCCGATCCGCGCTTCACGCCGGGGACGGCGTCGTCGCCGCCGACCGTCACCTTCGACTCGACCAACTGGTGGATGCCGTTCACCGTCCGCCTGACCGCCGACCCGACGCCGCCGCCGGCGGATCCGTTCCAGCCGCTGCTCGCGCTGCCGTGCCCGCCGAGCGAGCGGATCTACCAGACCGACGACAACGCGAACGACTTCCGGCTCGTCGGCGGCATCCGCTTCGGCGAGGGCTGGTTCGACGGCCGAGACTGGGGCGGCGGGCCGCTCTGGGTCGACGGCTACGGCTGGTACGACGGCAACAACTGGTTCGACGGCGACGGCTGGTTCAACGGCTACGGCGGCTGGTGGTTCGACGGCGACGACTGGTTCGACGGGCACAACTGGTTCGCGCCGACCGAGCCGTCGCTCCACAGCCTGCTCTGCAACGACGGCAGCTCCGAGCACTGGCACCACGGCGACTGGGGCGGCTGGGGCTGGCACTCGAGCTTCGGCTGCGAGGACCTGCCGGCGCGGATGCCGGTCATCCTGCCGAGCGAGCAGGGCGCCGGGCCGCCGCCGGACGTGAAGTTCGTGCCGTGCGACATCACCGCCGAGGCGACGAGCGCCGCGGGCGCGACCATCGACTACAAGCCGGTGAAGGCGTTCGGCGAGGTCGGCACGCCGACGATCACGTACTCGCAGGGTTCCGGGACGACCTTCCCGATCGGGACGACGACGGTGAGCGCCTTCATCATCGACCAGGGCGGCAACTACACGACGGTGTCGTTCCACATCACCGTGCAGGACACGACGGCGCCGATGTTCACGTACGTGACGCCGAACATCACGGTCGAGGCGACGGCGCCCGGCACGCCCGTGTTCTTCGCGCCGGCGACGGCGACGGACGCGGTCGGGCCGGTGACGATCACCTACACGACGCAGGCCGGCGCCTCGGTGCTGCCGGGCTCGCTCTTCCCGATCGGGTCGACGACGGTGACCGAGACGGCGGCCGACGCGTACGGGAACCACACGTCGAAGACCTTCAAGGTGACCGTGCAGGACACGACGGCGCCGGTGGTGACGGCGGCGAGCATCACGCTGCAGGCGAACCAGTCGAACGGCTACAAGATCGGCTCCGGCTCGTTCACCCCGGCGGTGACCTGGTCCGACGCGTCCGGCTCGGTGACGCTCAGCTACTCGAAGTCGGTCGGAACGGTGCTGCCCTTCGGGAACACGACGGTGACGGTGACCGCCACCGACGCGTCCGGCAACCACTCGTCGGCCACGTTCGTGGCGACCGTGGTCGACACGACGCCGCCGACGATCACGGCGCCCGACGTCACCGTCGAGGCGACGAGCTCGGCCGGGGCGAAGGTGACCTACTCGCCGACCGCGACGGACGCGACGGGCACGCCGACGGTCACGGTCCTCACCCCGTCCGGATCGCAGTTCCCGATCGGGACGACGCCGGTGACCGTGACGGCGACCGACACGCACGGGAACACGGCGACGAAGACGTTCAACGTGACGGTGCGCGACACGACGCCGCCGTCCCTCACCGTTCCCGCGAACATCACGATCGAGGCGACCGGGGCGATGACGCCGGTGTCGTGGTCGGCGGCCACCGCGTCGGATCCGGTGAGCGGCGTCGCGTCGATCACGTACTCGCCGCTGTCCGGCTCGTCGTTCCCGGTCGGGACGACGACGGTGAACGTGACCGCGACCGACAACCGCGGGAACTCGGTGACGAAGTCGTTCACGGTGACCGTGAAGGACACGACGCCGCCCACGCTGACGGTCCCGGCGAACATCACCCAGGAGGCGGCCGCGCCGACGATGACGGAGACGTACGCGGCGACGGCGACGGATCTCGTGACCGCATCGCCGACGATCACGTACTCGACCTCGTCCGGCTCCTCGATCCCGTCCGGCTCGGCGTTCCCGATCGGCGTGACCACGGTGATCGTGACGGCGACCGACGCCGCCGGCAACAAGACGCAGAAGTCGTTCACCGTCACCATCACGGACACGACGGCGCCGGTCGTCTCCGCGGCGAGTCTCACGCTGCAGGCGAACCAGTCGACGGGCTACAAGGTCGCGACCGGGTCGTTCACGCCGGCGGTGACCTGGTCCGACGCGTCCGGCGCGGTGACGCTGAGCTACAGCAAGTCGGTCGGGACGGTGCTGCCGTTCGGGAGCACTTCGGTGACCGTGACCGCCACCGACGGCTCCGGTAACCACTCGTCGGCGACCTTCACCGTCACCGTCGTCGACACGACGCCGCCCGTCCTGACGGTGCCGGCGAACATGACGCTCGAGGCGACGAGCTCGGCGGGCGCGAAGGCGACGTTCACGCCGACCGCGACCGACGCGACGGGCGCGCCGACGATCGTCACCACGGTCGCCTCCGGCTCGATCTTCCCGTTCGGCACGACGACCGTGAACGTGACCGCGACCGACACGCACGGCAATGTCACGACCGGCTCCTTCACGGTCACGGTCCAGGACACGACGCCCCCGTCGTTGACGGTGCCGGGGAACATCACGATCGAGGCGACCGGGACGCTGACGCCGGTGTCGTGGTCGGCGGCGACGGCGTCGGATCCGGTCAGCGGCGTCGCGTCGATCACGTACTCGGCGCTGTCGGGCTCGCTGTTCCCGGTCGGCGTGACGACGGTGAACGTGACAGCGACCGACAATCGCCTGAACTGGGTGACGAAGTCGTTCACGGTGACGGTGAGGGACACGACGGCCCCGGCGATCACCACGTCGTACTCGGACATCACCATGGAGGCGACGGCCCCCGGCACGCCGGTGTCCTTCGCGGCGGCCGTGACGACGGACGCGGTCGGCCCGGTGACGGTCGCCTACACCACGCAGTCGGGCGCGACGGTCATGCCGGGCTCGCCGTTCCCGATCGGGACGACGACGGTGACGGTGACCGCGACCGATGCCGCCGGGAACCACTCGTCGAAGTCGTTCACGGTCACGATCAAGGACACGACGCCGCCGGTCGTGACGGCATCGAGCCTCACGCTCGAGGCGAACCAGTCCAACGGCTACAAGGTCGGCTCCGGCTCGTTCACGCCGGCGGTCACCTGGTCGGACGCCTCCGGCGCGGTGACGCTCAGCTACTCGAAGTCGATCGGGACGGTGCTGCCGTTCGGGAACACGACCGTGACGGTGACGGCGACCGACGGCTCCGGGAACCACTCGTCGGCGACGTTCACGGTGACCGTGCAGGATCACACCGCGCCGGTGCTGACCGTGCCCGCCGACATGATCCTCGAGGCGACGAGCTCCGCGGGCGCGAAGGCGACGTTCACGCCGGTCGCGACCGACGCGGTCGGCCCGGTGACGATCGTGACCACGGTCGCGTCCGGATCGATCTTCCCGATCGGGACGACGACGGTGAACGTGACCGCGACGGACGGCCACGGCAACGTCTCCACCGGCTCCTTCAAGGTCACGGTGCAGGACACGACGGCGCCCGCGATCAACGCCCCGCTGTATCTCGTCGTCGACGCGACGAGTCTCGCGGGCGCCGTCGTCAACTATCCCTCGTTCGCGACCGACATCGACGGCCCGATCGTGTACTGGTACTCGATCCCGAGCGGCACGCCCTTCCCGCTCAGCTTCAGCGGCCCGGTGACGATGACCGCGACCGACGCGTACGGGAACACCTCCACCGCCTCCTTCACCGTGTTCGTGCACGACGCGACGCCGCCGGTCTTCACGTTCGTCAGCCCGAACGTGACCTTCGAGGCCACGAGCGCGGCCGGCGCAGTCGTCACCTACGCGCCGGCGACCGCGACCGACGCGCTCGCGACGCCGATCTACAAGTATTCCCAGGCCTCCGGGACGGTCTTCCCGATCGGGACGACGACGGTGAAGGTGACGGCGGTCGACATCGTCGGCAACACGACGACGAAGACCTTCACGGTGACCGTGCACGACACGACGCCGCCGGTGATCACCTTCGTGCCCGGACCGGTGACGGCCGAGGCGACCTCGTCCTCGGGCGCCGCCGTCACCTACGCGCCCGCGGTCGCCTACGACGCCGTCGGCCCCGTCACGTACACGTATTCGAAGAGCTCGGGCTCGACGTTCGCGATCGGGACGACGACCGTGACCGTGACGGCGAAGGACGCGTACGGCAACGTCTCGACGCCGCGCACCTTCACCGTGACGGTGCAGGACACGACGCCGCCGGTGTTCACCTCGGTGCCCGGGAGCATCACCGTCGAGGCGACGAGCGCGGCCGGCGCGACCGTCAGCTACGCGGCCGCGAAGGCGACCGATCTGACCGGCACTCCGACGATCACCTACTCGAAGGCGTCCGGCTCGACCTTCGGCATCGGCACGACGACCGTGCTCGTCACGGCGAAGGACGGCTACGGGAACGTCGCGACGACGACGTTCACCGTCACCGTCCAGGACACGACGCCGCCGACGATCATCGCTCCGGACGTCACCTTCGAGGCGACCGGCCCGTCCGGCGCGATCGCGACCTACTCGCCGACGGTCACGGACGCCGTCGGCCTGGCATCCGTCACGTATACGATCTCGTCCGGCTCGCTGTTCGCGATCGGGACGACGAGCGTGACGATCAAGGCGACCGATCTGTACGGCCACGTCACGATCAAGACCTTCACGGTGACGATTCGCGACACGACGCCGCCGACGATCACCTGGATCCCGAGCAACATCATCGCGACGACGTCGAGCTCGTCCGGGGTGGTCGTCACCTACGCGCCCGCGACGGCGACCGACCTCGTCACGCTCTCGCCGACGATCACCTACAACTACCCGTCGGGCACGAAGTTCCCGGTGGGAACGACGACCGTGGTCGTGACGGCGACGGATGCCGCCGGCAACAAGACGACGAAGACCTTCACGGTCACCGTCGTCAAGCACTGAGCCGCGCCGCCCCGGCGCGAGCCGCTCAGCAGCTCGGCGCGGGAACGTAGGTCACGCTGTGCGGGAGGCGATGCGGGTTCGCCGGCACAAGGCCGAAGCCCGCGAGCGCGAACCGGAGGAGCGAGCTCGCGCGCATCTCGTGCGAGTGCGCCCAGTGCCCGACGTACTCGGAGACGGGAGCGCAGCGGTCGATGGTGCGGAGCGCCTTGAACATCGCGCCGGACTGCGTCTGCTGGTCGGTGACGATCTTGTCGTCGCGGCTCCACCAGATCTGGAGCGGAACCCGGGAGGCGGCGATCTGCGGGGCGAGGTCGAGGCCGCTCCGCGCGGCGTACCCGGCGGGATCCGTCTCGGGCGTCCCGCCGACCTCGCGGCGGAGGTTCGACTGGAGCACGCGGCCGACCGGCTGGCCCCAGCGCTGCATGCACGTCGCGTCGCAGGCGAGGTCGACGAGCTGGTCGTAGCGGAGCGCGAGATCTGCGACCGAGTCCATCGCGGCGGCGCCGGCGAGGAGGTGCGGGTGCCGCGCGACGAGCAGGAGGGTCTCCTGGCCGCCCATGCTGCTCCCGAGCGCGTAGATCCGCGTCCGGTCGATCCGGAGCCACGGAAGCGCGTGGGCCGCGATCTCGGGCATCCGCGCGAGGTCGTCGATCTGGCCGACGTACCCGTAGGAGAAGGCCTTCATCCGGCGGCCCATCCCGTCGGGGTTGATCACGGCGAACCGGCCGACGGCCGGCATGTTCGCCCAGTACTTCGCGTTGCCCGTGCCGCTGCCGCCGCGCCCGTGGGGGGAGATGACGAGCGGGAGGGGCGGGTTGTCGCTCGGGCCGTACCAGGCCGGGAGGATCAGGGTGGCGGTGCGGTGGCGACCGTCGTGGGAGACGTACGGGATGGTCACGAGGCGCACCCGGGCGGTGGAGGAGGCGTGGCCGCGGGCCGGGCTGGCGGCCGGGGCGAGGGCGACGGTGGCGAGGACGAGGAGGAGGGAGACGACGAGGCGCGAGGCGCCGGAGCGGCTGATATGTGGGGCGGCGGTGGTCATGCCGCCACCGTCCGGCGGGCCGGCAACGGCCCTCCCACGGGCCGCTAACGGCCCGCCAACGGCGTCGGACGGTCGCGGCTTTACCGACGCTTAACAATGGTCTGACGGGCCTCGAACGCGGCTCCGGGCAGAATCGGTTCGGAGTACGAATCGCCGTCGTTGGGAGGAGCTGAGAGGCTGGCCGGCTCGGCCGAGGGGAGATCCGCCTGGCTCGTCGCCGGCGCGCTCGCGGCCGTGTTCGTGGTCGTCCCGCTCTGGGCGGTGTTCGGCGGGGCCGCCGCCGCGCCGCTGCCGCCGACGCCCGCGAATCCCGCTGCCGTGCTCGAGAGCCGCGGAAAGATCGCGTTCGCGCCGGGCGACCTCGCCGTCGGTGACGGGCTCGTCTGCGAGAGCAGCGGCCTCCGGGTCGGCGCCTGGGTGCCGGAGCTGCGCCACACGACGCACGCCCAGGTGGTCGGCTCGAACTGGACCGCCTCGATCCGGATCCACACCCGGGACGACGGCTCCGTGATCGTGCACTGCTCCTAGTCGCCTGCGGCGGGCCGCGCGGTCCTCCCTGGGACGAGGGATCCGCCTGCTCAAGGCCCGCGTGCGGGTGCCCGATACGCACGACCAGGATGGTGTCCACGACGCCTCGGCGCGACGCGTCGGGGCAGGAAGAGTTGGTGATGTCTGCGGGAGGCCTGCCCTGCGCACCCGTCGGGTGCGCGACAACCAGGGTCGTTCGCCGGCTCGGAACCCTTCGCGACGAGGGCGGCTTCACGCTGATCGAGGTGCTCGTCGCCGCGATGATGCTCGTGATCATCTCCGCGCCGATCGGGGCGATGCTCTCCTCGGGCGCGACGACCGCGAGGACCGCGCGCGAGCGAACCGGCGCCGACCAGCTCATGCAGCAGCAGATCGAGCTGCTGCGGTCGACTCCGTACACGTCGGTCGGCGTCGCCAACGGCAACCCGCCCGGGTCGCTGGCCGCGCTCACCGACACGGCGCTTCCCTCCGGCGAGCAGGTGAGGATCACCTTCGTGGTCACGTGGGTCTCGGACAAGGTGCCCGAGAACCCGTACCAGACGAACGCCGACTACAAGAAGGTCGTCATCACCATCCTGCGCAGGCCCGACATGACGGTCCTCGACCAGACGACGACGTACGTCGCCGCGGCCACGGCGCCGCCCTCCGCCGGCACGACCTGGGTGCAGGTGAAGCGGACGGTGCAGGACGCCGTGACCGCCTTGGCGATCGTCGGCGCGAACGTCAACCTCACCGGCGGCCCGAAGAGCGAGAACCGCAACGACACCACAGACGCGTCCGGCGGTGTTCTCTTCCCGGCGCTGAGCAGCGGCGGCGCCACTCCGTACACGCTCGTCACGACGTACACGGGCTACTCGGTGTTCCCCGACGACATCTCGCCGGCGACGCCGTCGTCGATTCCCGCGACGCCCGGTCTCAACTCGATCGCGACGATCCGCATGTACAAGGGGACGTCGCTGACCATCAACCTCCAGACCTCGGGCGGAGCCGCCTACACGAGCGGTGCGACCCTGTCGGTCGACTCGTCGCGCTGCGGCTCGGCCTCCATCGTCGTCCCGAGCGGTCAGAGCTCGGTCACCGTCACCACCTGCAACCCGTGGGGCACGACGTCGGTGCTGCTTCCGCCGAACGTCTCCGGGCAGACGCCCGACGACAGCAAGTACTACGTGACCGCGTGGTCGACGGACACGACGGCCGGTAACTGGAGCACCGGGACCGCGGTGACCGTGCCAACCGGCTACCCGACGACGCTCACTGCGTCGGTGACCGTGAAGATGGTCTCGGCGACGTTCAAGTCGAACGCCAGCCCCTCCCAGCAGAAGCAGGTCAAGGTGACGGTCATGAAGGGGGGCAGCGCCGACACGAACGCCCGCGTCGAGCTGACGGGCGCTCCGACCGGCATCTCGCCGGGCATCGCCCTGTTCGCGACGACGAACGGAAGCGGGCAGGCGACGTTCACCGTTCCGGTCGTCTCGGCGTCGACGACGTTCACCGCCAGCGCGAACGACAGGGGCGTGCAGAAGGGTACGAACACGGTCTCTGTCAACACGGGCACGACCTCGCCTGCGAACGTCACGGTGACGATCAGTTGAGGCGCGTCCGGGAACGGCTCTCGTCCCTGCGCGACGAGCGCGGCTTCACGCTGATCGAGATCGCGGTGGCGATGCCGATCATGCTGATCGTGATGGGCGGCATGACGTTGATGCTGACGACGATCACGCACTGGAGCAGCCAGACGCAGGAGGAGACGATCCTGCAGACGGAGAGCCGCGCGGCGGTCAACAGGCTCGAGACCGAGATCCACGGCGCGTTCATCGGCAACGACACGCCGGAGATCACCGCCGCCACGGCGACCTCGATCACGTTCACGACGCCGGACGAGGTCCCGACGACGTACAGCGGCCCGGTCGGCTCGCCGACGGAGCTCGCCTTCCACCTCCTCCAGGTCTCGTACAACGTGACCAACGGCGTGCTCCAGCGCCGGGTCGCGACGAGCACGAACACGTTCCCGACGGCGCCGTTGACGACGGCGTGGAGCTTCGGCGCGGCGGGCGCCTGGTCGACCGTCCTCGGGCAGACCGGGCTCGGGCACATCTCCAACACGAACGTCTTCACCTACTACACCGCGTCCGGGTTGCAGACGACGCCGCCGACGGCGCTGACGTTCCCGATCTCCAGCACGGCGGGCATCAAGGCGGTCGGCGTCAACTTCAGCCTCACCACGGGCGGAAGCCAGCCGGACACCCTCAACATCACCGACATCGTCGACATGCGACAGACGGACAACTGACGATGCGCGCGCCTCTCCTGTCTCTCCGTCACGACGAGCGCGGGTTCGCGCTCGCGATGGCGGTCGCGTTGATGACCCTGGTCACGGTCGGATCTCTCGTCGTGTACACGCTCGTGCAGGACGAGAACAGCAAGTCGCGCCGTGACGTGACGCAGAACCTCGCGTATCAGGCGGCCGAAGCAGGGACCAACGCGTACCTGTCCGACCTGACGCAGGACATCGGCTTCTACAACTCCGAGGTGGCAAAGGGGGAGGCGACGCGCACCGGCGACATCGACCACATCGCGCGTCCGAACGACTGCACCGTCTCGTGCAGCGACATGACCTGGAACCCGGCGTGGGGCACGACGTGGAAGTACCTGACCTCGCAGACGAGCGACAAGGGCTGGTACACGATTCCCATCGCCAGCGGCGCCACGAGCCAGGAGTACCAGTACCTGATCCAGGTCACCCCGCCGAACACCAACCTGACCCAGGTGGGCGCGCGGCTGATCACGCGCGTCGTCGTCACGGGCCGTCCGTACGGCAGCACGAACACGTCGCAGTGGCGGACGATCGAGACGCTGCTCCGGCCCTCGAGCCTCGCCGACTTCCAGGCGTTCCTGGCGAAGTCCGAGACCTACGGCCCGTCAGCGGTCACGACGGGGCCGATCTTCGTCGGCGAGGACAACAGCGGCAACCCCGGCGACCTGACCCACCAGGGGATCGCGCAGGCGAACCTCTACGCCGAGGGATCGGTCGACCCGGGCCACACGCCGAGCTCGTACACGACGTTCCAGAACGGCGCGACGTGGTACGACTCGCACACGAGCACGACCGCGCTCTGCAAGCTCAACGACTGCTTCCCGGTGCCGTTCACGACCTTCACGAACTACATCGGAACGGTCGCGTCGGCGGCGTCGAGCACGGGCGGCATCACGCTTCCCGCAACGGACACCAACAACACGAACCTGAGCGGCCAGACCCCCGCCTACAGCGTGGACACGTGGAAGCTCATCTTCGACTCGACGGGCCACGTGAAGGTCTACTCCTGCAAGGACCAGTCCGGTAAGGCGGACTACCAGGGGACGACGGCGCCGACCTGCTGGCAGAACATCACGATCTGTCCCTCCGGCGGGTGCAGCACCCTGACGCCGGTGAAGTTCCCGATCTACTCGGCCGCCGACGTGATCGTCCAGGGCACCGTCCACGGCACGGTCACGGTCGCCTCCGCCGACGACATCATCTACGGCGGGAACACGAGCTACGTCACCGACGGCGTCGACGTGCTCGGCCTCGAGGCGACGAACAACATCATCATCCCGCAATGGGCGATCTACGCCGCCGCCAACGGGAACATCACGGTCTACTCCGCGCAGTTCGCGCTGAACGGCTCGTTCGAGGCCGACCCCGACGACTGCAGCTGGACCGGCGGCACGAACCCGTCCGGCCACAGCACCTGCGATTCGAGCAGCCAGAACTGCAACAACTCGACCACCATCTGCCTGATGACGATCAACGGCTCCTCGGCGCTCTACGGCAACTCGAACGGGCCCATCCTGATGACGAACGCGTTCGGGCACCGCAACTACAACTACGACAGCAACCTGCTGTTCCTCCCGCCGCCGTACTTCCCGACGCTGCCGAACGCCTTCACGATCCTCGTCCAACGAGAGCTCTAGGGCCGGCCCCGGCTCCCGGGCCGGGGCGCCCATCCCCGAAAAACGGACGACGCCCGGCCGGGAAGGCTGCGCGCGCCTCCGGCGTTTGGTAGAAGCGTAGAGACCGAACGGACCAGGAGGAGTCGCATGGCGTTGCAGATTGGCGATACCGCGCCGGATTTCGAGGCGGACACGACCGAGGGCCGGATCTCGTTCCACGACTGGATCGGCGACTCGTGGGTGGTGCTGTTCTCGCACCCGAAGGACTTCACCCCGATCTGCACGACCGAGCTCGGCTACATGGCGAGGATCAAGCCGGAGTTCGACGAGCGCGGCGTGAAGGTCATCGGCCTCTCGGTCGACCCGGTCGACCGGCACGAGGCCTGGGCGGACGACATCGAGGAGACCCAGGGCTTCCGCCCGAACTACCCGTTGATCGGCGACGCCGACTACAACGTGTCGAAGCTGTACGGGATGCTCCCGGCGGGCACCTCGGGCGACCCGCTCGAGCGGACGCCGGCGGACAACCAGACCGTCCGGAACGTGTTCGTGATCGGCCCGGACAAGAAGGTGAAGCTGGTCCTCGTCTACCCGATGACGACCGGGCGGAACTTCGACGAGGTGCTGCGCGTGATCGACTCGCTGCAGCTGACGGCGAACAGCAAGGTGGCGACGCCGGTGAACTGGCAGGAGGGCGACGACGTCTTCATCGCGGGCTCGGTCTCGGACGAGCAGGCGAAGGAGCTGTGGCCCGACGGCTGGGAGTCGCCGAAGCCGTACATCCGGATCGTGCCGCAGCCCGGCAAGGTCAAGGTCTAGGGCGTTACGAAGGCGATCGGGCGGGCGCCTCGCCGAGGGGCTCGCCCGAGTCGCCGCGGGCGCGCAGGATCGAGAGCACGGCGATCGCGAGGTAGCCGGCGGCGGCGACGCGCGGGAGGAGCAGCCCCAGGGCCGTAGCGGCGAGGTAGAGGCCGATGTTCGGCGCTGTCCGCAGCAGCAGGTCGTTGACCTCGGCGTCCGTCACCTCGGGCCGGAGCAGGTCGCGGTCGCGCGCGACGACGCCCCAGAGCCCGCCGAGCAGGGCCGAGCAGATCAGCAGCACGGTGCCGTAGAAGACGATCGCGGCCCGCTCCGCGTCCGCGCTCCGGATCGCCTCGGCCGCGAGCCGGGTCGGGTACGGAAGGAACGACACGGCCATCAGCAGCAGCAGGTTGATCCGCATCACCCGGCCGTTCGCGTAGCGAAGCCGCCGGAAGACGCCGTGGTGGGCGAGCCAGATCCCGCCGATCGTCAGGAAGCTCGTGACGTAGCCGACGTAGGCCGGCCACTCGTGCAGGATCGCGCGCGGAAGGTCCTCGAAGCCCGACGCGGGCACGTCGATGTCGAGCACGAGCAGCGTGATCGCGATCGCGAAGACGCCGTCGCTGAACGCCTCCGTCCGGCCGGTGTCCCAGCGGCTCTCCACGCGGCCCGATTCGACGCGGTCCCGGCCGTCCCTCCGATCGACGAGGTCGCTCAGAGTCAACTCTGCGCGTGGGGAATCGGGGATAATTCCTCCGACGTCACGACACGAGAGAGGACGCGAAGGCATGAGCAACGGAAGCCTCGAGGAACGGATCCAGGCCGCCGGGGGCCCGGTCCAGCTGGCCCGGAACTCGCAGATCGGCCCGTACGTCTATCCGAAGGTGCCTGCGGAGTTCACGAACTGGCGGGACGAGCAGGTCGCCTGGCGCGAGACCTGCGCGCTGTTCGACCAGTCGCACCACATGACGGATCTCTATGTCGAGGGCCCCGACGTGATCAAGCTCCTGTCCGCCCTCGGCGTGAACACGTTCGACAACTTCGCCGTCGACAAGGCCAAGCAGTTCGTCGCGGTCAACCACGACGGCTACGTCATCGGCGACGCCATCCTCTTCTACCTCGCCGAGAACCGCGTCTCGCTCGTCGGCCGCCCGTCCGCCCACAACTGGGTGCAGTACCACGCCGAGACCGGCGGCTACGACGTCACGCTCGAGCGGGACGAGCGGACCGCGGCCAACCCGACGGGGCGTCGCAAGCTCTACCGGTTCCAGGTGCAAGGCCCGACCGCGCACGACGTGCTCCGTGCCGCGACCGGCAAGGAGCTGCCCGAGATCAAGTTCTTCAACATGGGTGAGCTGACGATCGGCGGGCACACCGTCCGCGCCCTGCACCACGGCATGTCCGGCGCGCCCGGGATGGAGCTGTTCGGCCCGTGGGAGGAGGCGGAGGACGTCCGCGCCGCGATCGTCGCGGCCGGAGCCGATCACGGCCTCCGCCAGGTCGGCTCACGCGTCTACGCGACGAACACGTGCGAGTCGGGCTGGATCCCGTGCCCGCTGCCGGCGATCTTCACCGGCGACGAGATGAAGGCCTATCGCGAGTGGCTGCCGGCGAACGGGTACGAGGCGACCGGCTCCCTCGGAGGCAGCTTCTGCTCGGACGACATCTCCGACTACTACCTGACGCCGCACGACCTCGGCTACTGGGGGTTCGTCAAGTTCGACCACGACTTCGTCGGGCGCGAGGCGCTCGAGGCGATGGGCGCCGAGCCGAAGCGGCGCAAGGTCACGCTCGCCTGGAACGGCGAGGACGTCGCGCTCGCGATGGGCACGCTGTTCGAGAAGGGCGACATCGTCAAGTACATCGACCTGCCGCTCTCGAACTACTCGACGTGGCCGAACGACAAGATCGTGCTCGACGGCGAGATGGTCGGCGTGTCGACGTTCTCGGGCTACAGCTACAACGAGCGCTCGATGCTCTCGCTCGCGTGCGTCGACGTCGACGTCGAGATCGGGACCGAGGTCACGCTCGTCTGGGGCGAGGAGAACGGCGGCTCGGCGAAGCCGGTGGTCGAGCGGCACCGGCAGGCGGAGATCCGGGCGATCGTCAGCCCGTGTCCCTACTCCGAGGTCGCGCGCACGACCTACGCGGAGGGCTGGAGGAGCAAGGCGTCGGTCTGAGACGACGCCGCTAGGAGAGCTGCTCGAGCGCGCGCCTCGTCAGCACCTGCGCGAGGTGCGCGCGGTACGCGGCGGTGCCGTTCACGTCGCTCGGCGGGCTCATGCCCTCGGCGGCGTGAGCGGCCGCGTCGGCGGGCGGGGCGCCGCCGGCGAGCGCGCTCTCGACGGCCGCGGCGCGCAACGGCGTCGGGCCCATGCTCGCGAGGCCGACGTGGACGCCGCCGTCGACGCGGGCGGCGGCGACGCCGACGGTCGCCCAGTCCTGCCCGCGCCGCGTGTACTTGAGATACACGCCGTCCGCGACCTTCGGCACTCGGATCTCCGTCAGCAGCTCGCGCTGTCCGAGCGCGCTCTCGAACGGACCGGTGAAGAAGTCGGCCGCGGCGATCGTCCGCTCGCCGTCCGGCCCGCGCGCGACGAGCTCCGCGTCGAGCGTCAGCAGGACCGCTGCGAAGTCCGAGCCGGGATCCGCGTGCGCGACGGAGCCGCCGATCGTGCCGCGGTGGCGCACCTGCGGGTCGCCGATCCCCGCGGCCACCGCGCCGACGAGCGCACAGTGCTGCGCGAGCGCGGCGTCGCGTGCGAGGTCGGCGTGGCGGGACAGCGCGCCGATCGCGACCCGGTCGCCGTCCTCGCGCACGTAGCGGAGGTCGCCGAGCCGGCCGACGTCGACGAGCAGCGACGGCCGGGCGAAACGGAGGCGCAGCAGGGGGATGAGCGAGTGTCCGCCGGCGAGGATCTTCGCGTCGTCCGCGCGGCCGAGCAGCTCGACCGCCTCGTCGGCCGAGCCTGCGCGCTCGTACTCGAACTGCGCCGGGATCACGCGCCGGCCCTCGCAGCGGCCTGCACCGCCCGCACGATGTTGTGGTACCCCGTGCAGCGGCAGAGGTTCCCCTCGAGCCCGTGGCGGATCTCCTCCTCCGTCGGGTTCGGGTTCTCCTTCAACAGCGAGACGGCCGCCATCACGAAGCCGGGCGTGCAGTAGCCGCACTGGAGCGCGTGCTGCTCGTGGAACGCCTGTTGCACCGGATGCAGCTCGTCGCCCTGCGCAAGGCCCTCGACCGTCGTCACCTCGGTGCCGTCCGCCTGGACCGCGAGCACCGTGCACGACTTCACCGACTCGCCGTCCAGGAGCACCGTGCACGCGCCGCAGGAGCTCGTGTCGCAGCCGACGTTCGTCCCCTGCAGCCCGAGCTCGTTGCGGAGGAAGTAGACGAGCAGCGTCCGCGGCTCGACATCCGCCTCGCGGCGCGTCCCGTTGACCGTGACCGCGATCTTCGTCATCCCTTGGCCTCCTGGAGGGCCCGCCAGACGTTCTCGCCGTTCGCGGGCATGTCGACGTGGCGGACGCCGAGATGGGCGAGCGCGTCGACCACCGCGTTGTGGACGGCCGGGGTCGCGCCGATCGTCCCGGACTCGCCGATGCCCTTCGCGCCGAGCACGTTGCGCGGCGTCGGCGTCTCCTGCTCGGCCAGCTCCCACGACGGCAGCTCGGCGGCGGACGGGAAGCCGTAGCCGAGGAACGTCCCGGTGAGCGGCGTGCCGTCGTCGTCGTAGACCATCGTCTCGTACAGCGCCTGCGCGACGCCGGTGGCGATGCCGCCGTGCACCTGCCCCTCCGCGATCAGCGGGTTGATGATCGTGCCCGCGTCGTCGACGGCGACGAGGCGCGTCAGCTCGACGCGGCCGGTCTCGGTGTCGACGTCGACGACGGCGATGTGCGCGCCGAAGGGGAACGTCGGCGCCGCCTTGTACTCCTCGGTGACCTTCAGCTCGCCGAGACGGCCGTCCTCGGCCGCGCGCGTGGCGAGCTCGCCCCAGGAGAGCGCCTTCGACGGCGCGCCGGCGACCTGCAGGAGGCCCTGCGCCTGGTCGAGGACGATGTCCTCCGGGCTCGCCTCGAGATAGTCGCCGACGAGCTTCTTCGCCTGCTCGACGACGCCGTCGGCCGCGATCCGTGCCGCCGAGCCGCCGATCTGCGTCGACTTCGACCCGTACGTGCCGGTGCCGGACGGGATCTCGTCGGTGTCGCCCTTGTGGACGGTCACCTTCTCGAGCGGGAGGCCGAGCCGCTCGGCCGCGATCATCGCGAACGTCGTCTCGTGACCTTGGCCGTGCGAGAACGAGCCGGTGCGGACGATCGCGCCGCCGTCCGGGGTGATCTCGACCTCGCCGAACTCGGTCTCGTCGATGCCGTTCGTGATCTCGACGTAGGTCGAGATGCCGATCCCGAGCTGCGTCGTCTCGCCGGCGTCGCGGCGGCGCTTCTGCTCCGCGCGCAGGTCGTCGTAGCCGGCCGTGCGCATCGCGAGGTCGAGCGCACCCTCGTAGTCGCCGGAGTCGTACGGCGCGTGCGTGACCGTCGTGTGCGGGAACGCGTCCTTGGCGATGAAGTTCCTGCGGCGGACCTCGGCGGGATCCATGCCGATCGCAGCGGCGAAGTCGTCGAGCGCGCGCTCGATCGCCTGCGACGCCTCCGGCCGGCCGGCCCCGCGGAACGCCGAGATCGTCGTCGTGTTCGTGACGACGGAGCGCCCTTCGAACTCGATCTTCGGGATGTCGTAGACGCCGCTCGACATCAGCGCCGTCAGGTTGGGCAGGAACGCGCCGAGCGTCGGGTACGCGCCGGCGTCCTGGAGCGCGTCGACCTTGTACGCGAGCACCTTGCCGTCGCGCGTGCCGCCGATCGTGTAGTCGAGTCGCTCGGCGCGGCCGTGCGGAAGGCCGACCATGCTCTCGCTGCGCGACTCCGTCCAGCGCGCGGGGCGGCCGACCTTGCGCGCGACCCAGACGACGAGCAGGTCCTCGATGCCGAGCATCTTCGCGCCGAAGCCGCCGCCGACGTCCGGCGCGACGACGCGGACCTGCGACGGGTCGAGCCCGAGCATCCCGCAGAGGATCATCTTGTCCTGGTGCGGCGTCTGCGTCGAGAGCCACGCGGTCACGCGTCCGTCGGCGCCGACCTCGGCGGCGACCGACCGCGGCTCGAGCGGGCACGGCGCCATGCGCTGGCTGTCGAGCGTGCCGGTGACGACGGCGTCGCAGCCCTCGAACAGGTTCTCGTCGTGCTCGGGCGAGCCGGAGCGCGCGGCGACGTTCGTGCCCGAGTCGGGGAAGAGCAGCACCTCGTCATTCGCGGCCTCGCGCGGGTCGACGACCGCCGGCAGCGGCTCGTAGTCGACCGCGACGAGCTCGGCGGCGTCGACGGCGGCGGCGCGGTCGTCGGCGACGACGACGGCGACGATCTCGCCGACGAAGCGGACGACGTCCTTCGCCACGGGCGGGCGGCCCATGCCGGCGTCGAGCCCGGGGAAGGGCGGAGGCCCGTAGGTCGGGACGTCGACGTCGTCGGCGGTGAAGACCTGGACGCCGGGGAGCGCCCGCGCGGCCGAGGCGTCGACGCTCCCGATGCGGGCGTGGCCGAGCAGCGAGCGGGCGAAGACGACGTGGACGGCCCCCTCGAGCGGCAGGTTCTCGACGTAGCGGCCCTCGCCGCGGAGGAAGCGCGGATCCTCCTTGCGGAGCACGCGGTTGCCGAGGATGCTCACCGCTGCGAGCCTATCGTCCGGCCTCGATCAGGGGCAACTGGAGGGTTCCGGTCAACGGATTGGTCATGCGAGATGGCCAGTCTACGAGGGGCCGAGACGGCCGGTCAAGCGAGGTCGATCAGGCGTAGAACCGCGGCGAGGGACCGTCGAAGGCGCCGTCGTCGAACATCGCCGCGACGAGCGAGCGGAGGTGCCGCTCCATCGCGAAGCCGGCGAGCTCGACGTCGCCGACGCGCAGCGCCTCGTAGACGGCCCGGTGCTCGACGGCGGTCCTGCGGGTGTCCTCGGCCGACCAGCGCCGGCGGAACCGCCGCGCCAGCAGCGCCTGGTTCATCGCCGCCCAGATCGGCTGGAGGAGCCCGGCGAGGTAGCCGTTCCCCGTCAGCTCGGCGACGCCGCGGTGGAAGTCGACGTCGATCGCGACGGGCATGTGGTCGGGGTCGGCGACGCGCTCGAGCGCCTCGACGCTCAGCCGGACGCGGTCGAGGAGCGCCGGGTTCGTCTCGGCGCGGCGCGCCGCCAGCCGGGCGACGGCGACCTCGAGCGCGAGCCGCGCCTCGAGCACGTCCGCCGGGCTCGCGCCGCCCGGGACGCGCCCGTCGCCGTCCTGGTGCTCGCGCTCGGCGACGAATGTGCCGCTCCCGGAGCGGGTGACGACGAGGCCGCGCGACTCGAGCTGGCTGAGCGCGACGCGGATCGTCGGCCTGCTGACACCGAACCACGACGCGAGCTGGCGCTCGGACGGCAGCCGCTCGCCGGGGCCGAAGTGGCCGCCGCGGATGAGGACGTCGAGCTCGGAGGCGACCGCCTCGTACGCGTGGAGGGGAGTCCGCAGGGCGGGGGCGGAGCCGCTCTCCTTCATCCGCTCAGTGACGTTCCTCACGAGCGTCCAAGCCTAACGCACCGTCCCGGGCGGAACCAGGACGCGGCCGTGGTAGGTTCGCGCCGATGGCCAAGCGGCTCCTCGTGGTGGGCGCGCACTCCGCCGACTTCGTCTGGCGGGCCGGCGGCGCCATCGCCGTCACCGCCGCCGCGGGGGGCGCCGCGCGGGTCGTGGCGCTCTCCTACGGGGAACGCGGGGAGTCCGGCGAGCTCTGGAAGCAGCCGGACCAGACCGTCGAGCAGGTGAAGGAGATCCGCCACGGGGAGGCGGAGCGGGCGGCAGGCCACCTCGGCGCCGACTTCGTGGCGCTCGACCTCGGCGACTACCCGCTCGAGATCGACCGCGACGCGCTCGGCCGGATCGCGGACGCGATCCGCGAGTTCGCGCCCGACGTGCTGCTGACGCACACGCTCGTCGACCCGTTCAACCCCGACCACGGCGTCGCAGGCGCCGCCGTCTCGCGCGCGCGCTCGCTCGCGGCGGGTGCGGGGGTGCCGAGCGCGTTCGCGACCGTCTCGCCGCCGGCCCTCTACGCGTTCGAGCCGCACCAGTCCGAGCTGTGCGACTTCACGCCGACGGTCTTCCTCGACATCACGCCGGTGTGGGAGCAGAAGCTCGCGGCGATGGCGGAGATGAAGGCGCAGCAGTACCTCGTCCCGTACTACACGGCCGCGGCGGAGCGGCGCGCGAACCACGCGCGCCGCGGCTCCGGCGACACCGGCGTCAGGTACGCCGAGGCGTTCCAGCGGATGATCCCGCAGACCGTGTCGGAGCTGTGAGCGGCGTCTACGAGGAGCTGGCGCGGCTCGGCTCGGCCACGGTGTACGAGGCGGCCGGGCGTGTCGGGCTCGTGGACGTGCCGCTGACGAGGATCGTGCCCGGCTCGCGCGCCGCCGGGCCGGCGCGGACGGTGCTCTGCGGCGCGGGGGACAATCTGATGGTGCACGCCGCGCTCGACCGCACGCAGCCGGGCGACGTGCTCGTGCTGACGCTGCCGGAGCCGGAGCCGGTCGCGCTCGTCGGCGAGCTGCTCGCGACGCAGGCGAAGGTACGCGGCGCGGCCGCCGTGCTCGTCGACGCCGCGGTGCGCGACGTCGAGGAGCTCGCGGAGCTGGGGCTGCCGATCTGGGCGCGCTGGATCTCGATCCGCGGCGCGACGAAGGACGCCGTCGGCTCGCTCGACGTGCCGGTCCGCGTCGGCTCCGCGACGATCGAGCCGGGCGACGCCGTCGTCCTCGACGCCGACGGCGCGGCGGTCGTCGCGCGCACTCGCATCGACGAGGTGCTCGCCGCGTCGCGCGAGCGCGCCGAGCGTGAGGCGGTCAAGCGTGCAAAGCTCGAGGCGGGCGCGCTCTCGTACGACCTCGACGGCCTCCGCGCCCGCGTCGAGGGCAGCTAGACGAGCGAGCGCACCGCGGCCGCGACCTCGTCGCGGCCGGGCAGGTAGGCGTCCTCGAGGGGCGGGCTGAAGGGGATCGGCGCGAACGGGGCGCCGACGCGGGCGATGGGCGCGTCCAGCTCGTCGAACGCGGCCGCCTGCACCTCCGCCGCGATCTCCGCGCCGACGCCGCCGTGCGCGACCGCCTCGTGCGCGACGACGAGGCGATGCGTGCGCGCGACCGACTCGACGATGGTGTCGAGGTCGAGCGGGGCGAGCGTCCGCGGATCGATCACCTCGACCTCGATTCCGTCGGCGGCGAGCTCCTCGGCCGCCGCGAGCGACTCGTGCACGAGGCGCGACAGTGCGACGACGGTCGCGTCGCGGCCGGAGCGCACAACCTGCGCGCGGCCGATCGGCACGGGCCTCGCCTGCGGGAGATCCTCGCTGCGGAAGTACAGCGTCTTGTTCTCGACGTAGACGACGGGGTTGTCGTCGGCGATCGCGCTCGCGAGCAGGCCGGCCGCGTCGGCGGCCGTGCTCGGCATCACGACCTTCAGCCCGGGTATGTGCGTCAGCCACGCCTCGAGGCTCTGCGAATGCTGCGCGCCGCCGCGCTGGCCCGCGCCGCCCTGCGTGCGCAGCACCATCGGCACGCGCAGCTGCCCGCCCGACATGAAGTGCGCCTTCGCCGCCTGGTTGACGAGCTGGTCGAGCGCGAGCGTGACGAAGTCGACGAACATGATCTCGACGACGGGGCGCAGGCCGGACTGCGCTGCGCCGATCGCGATCCCGCAGATCGCCGCCTCGCTGATCGGCGTGTTGCGGACGCGCGCCGCGCCGAACTCCTCCGCGAGCCCCGCGGTCGCGCCCCAGGGGCCGCCCTCGGCGACGTCCTCGCCGAGCACGAGCACGCGCGGGTCGGCCCGCATCGCCTCGGCCAGCGTCGCCGTGATCGCGCGGAGATACGTCGTCTCGCTCACGGCGCGTAGACGAGCTCCGCGGTCAGCCCTGCCGGCGGGAACGGGCTCTCCCGCGCGACCCGCACCGCCTCCTCGACCTCGTCGGCCGCCTCCTGCTCGAGTCGCGCGGGCGCGTCCGCGTCGAGCCAGCCCTCCTCGAGCCCGCGCCGCTGGAACCGCAGGATCGGGTCGAGCTGCTGCCACTCCTCCGCGGCGAGCGCCTCGCGGTAGAGCTGCGGATCGCCCTCGTAGTGGCCGCGCAGCCGGTGCGTCAGGCACTCCAGCAGCGCCGGCCCGCCGCCCGCGCGCGCCGCGGCGAGGAACCGCGCGAACGTCTCGCGCACCGCGCCGACGTCGTTTCCGTCGACGGTCTCCCGCTCGAGCCCGTACGGCGCCACGACGTCGCTCACCCGCTCGACGTTCGTGTGGGCCGAGCGCGGCGTGAACTCGGCGAAGCCGTTGTTCTCGCAGACGAGGATCACCGGGAGCTCCCACAGCGTCGCGAGGTTGACCGACTCGACGAAGATCCCGCCCTGGACGGCGCCGTCGCCGAAGAAGACGACGGCGACCTGGTCGCCGCCGGCAAGCCGCCCTGCGAGCGCGCTTCCGAGCGCGAGCGGGACGTTCCCGCCGACGACGCCGGTGGCGCCGAGGAACCCGTGCGCGACGTCGACGAGGTGCATGGAGCCGCCCATCCCGCGGCAGAGCCCGCCGTCGCGGCCCATCAGCTCGGCCATCACGCCCGCGAGCGGCGCCCCCTTCGCGATCGCGTGCCCGTGGGCGCGGTGGTTCGAGTAGACGACGTCGTCCGCGCGGAGCTGCCCGCAGACGCCCGCCGCGACCCCTTCGGAGCCGCTGCTGAGGTGCACGAGCCCGTGGACCTCGTTCGCGCGCGCCAGCTGCCCGACCCGCTCCTCGAAGGCGCGGATCCGCCACATCGTGCGGAGCAGCTCGACGCCGGGCCCGTCGTCGAGCTGCCCGCTCATTCGCTACGCCGCGACGGGCGCGTTGCCGAGCACCTGCTGCACCGCGTTCACGATCTTCGGGTCGTCCGGCATCAGGTACTGCTCCATCGGCTCGCTGTACGGCACCGTCGCCTCGAGCGCGGTCACGAGCTTGACCGGCGCCTTCAGCGAGCCGAAGCCCGCGTCGGCGGCCTCCGCCGCGATCACCGCCGCCGCCGAGCCGTGCCGCGTCGACTGGTCGACGACGACGAGCCGGCCCGTCTTCGCCACCGACTCGAGGATCGTGTCGACGTCGAGCGGGTTGAGCGTGCGCGGGTCGATCACCTCGGCGTCGACGCCGTCCGCGGCGAGCTGCTCCGCCGCGGCCAGCGCGCGCGGCACGGTCCAGCCGATGCCGACGATCGTGACGTCGCCGCCCTTGCGCGCGACGTTCGCGCGGCCGAACGGAACCGCGTACTCGCCGTCCGGCACCTCGCCGTGCTCGAGCGTGAGCAGGTAGTGGTGGAAGTACGCCACCGGGTTGTCGTCGCGGATCGCGGTCGTCATCAGGCCCTTGGCGTCCGCCGCCGTCGACGGGACCACGACCTTCAGCCCGGGGACGCCCATGAACATCCCGTAGATCGTGCCCGTGTGCTGGCCCGCCCAGCCGGCGGTGAAGCCGTAGCCGGCCTTCATCACGAGCGGTACCTTCACCTGGCCGCCGCTCATGTAGTGGAAGCGATTCGCCTCGTTCACGACCTGGTCCATCGCGACGAGCATGAACTCGGCCATGTACAGCTCGACCACGGGGCGGAACCCGGCGATCGAGACGCCGACGGCCATCCCGATCTCCGCCGTCTCCGAGATCGGCGTCACGCGCACGCGGTCCGGGCCGAACTGCTTCAGGAACGGATCCTCCTCGTGCGTGGCGATGTTCTGGCCGAAGTAGAGGACCGACTCGTCTCGCTCCATCTCCTCGCTGATCGCCTCGCCGATGGCTGCGATGTAGGGAAGCTCGTGTGCCATCTCGGTCCTCCTAGGCGTAGACGTACTTGACGGCGTCCTCGCCCGCCGGGTACGGGCTCGCGAGCCCGAACTCGACGGCGTCCTGCATCTCTTCCTTCGCCGCCGCCGCGATCGCGTCCGCCTCCTCCGCGGTCAGCGTCCCGTCGGTGACGAGCTTCGCGCGGAAGCGCGGGACCGGGTCGCCGCGCAGCGCAGCCTCGTACTCCTCCTTGTTCCCGAAGACGGTGACCGCCTCGTGCTCCGGGAAGTGGAGCGGGACCCCGGGCGGGGCGATGATGTTGCCGTGGGCGCTCAGCCGGTAGACGAGCGACTCGACGAGCGTCGGGCCCTCGCCGGAGCGCGCGCGGTCGACCGCTTCCGAGACGGCGTCGTAGACCGCGAGCGGGTCGCCGCCGTCGACGGTCACGCCCGGCATCGAGAACGCCTTCGCCTTCGTCGCGAGCGGCTCGCCGGCGGCCGCGTTCGCGTCCTCCTGCTCGACGCGCGTGACGACGTTGTAGTTGTTGTTCTCCAGGATGTAGACGACGGGCAGCTTCCACAGCGACGCGATGTTCAGCGACTCGTGGAAGGCGCCCTGCTTCGACGCGCCGTCGCCGAAGAAGCTGAGCACGACCTGGCCCTTGTTGCGGATCTGCGCGGCGTACGCGGCGCCCGTCGCGTGCGGGATGCCCTGGCCGACGATCCCCGACGTGCCCATGAACCCGCGCGAGACGTCTGTCAGGTGCATCGAGCCGCCGTAGCCCTTGCAGATCCCGCCGGTGCGGCCGTAGATCTCGGCCATCAGCGACTTCGTGTCGGTGCCGAGCGCGACGGGATAGCCGTGGCAGCGGTAGGTCGTCAGCAGCATGTCGTCCGGCCGCAGCGTCGCCAGCGCACCGACGATCGACGCCTCGGCGCCGTCGGCGAGGTGCGTGTGCCCGCGGATCACGCCGGGGCTCTCCTCGAACGTCCCCTTCACGCGCTCCTCGAACTCGCGGATGCGCGTCATCTGCGTGAGGATCCAGGTCAGCCGTTCCTTGTCGAGACCGTTGCCGGCCACGCGTGCTCCTTTCAGTCGGTCGCGAGCTGGGCGGCTGTCGCCGCGTACGCTCGGTCGAACATCTCGTCGATCGGGAGGCTGCGGAGCTCCTCGGAGAGGACCTCGACGCCCCACGGCCCGTCGTAGCCGAGCTCGCGAAAGACGCGGATGTACTCGCGGATCGGGAAGTCGCCGTCGCCCGGCAGCCGGCGGCGGTTGATCACCTCGTCGAGCCACTCCTCCGCGATCGTGTACGGGCCGTCGCTCAGCTCGACCCACGAGACGAACCGCGGCGCCACGCGGCGGAGGTCCTCCGGCCCGACCTCGAGCTTGCCGAGGTGCCAGGTGTCGAACGCGAGCCCGCCGTTCGGCGCGTTCGCCCCCTCGACGACCTCGAGCGCCGTGTCCAGCGTGTTGACGACGGCGTCGTAGGGCATGAACTCGTAGGTGATCGCCGCATCGGTGTGCGTCGCGGCGTCGGCGCAGAGCTCGCCGTAGCCCTCGATCAGCCGCGGCAGCTCGCACTCGGTGCCGGCGAGGTTGCCGACCTTGATGTGGTGGACGGGGAGCACCTCGGCCGCCGCGAACAGCAGCGCGCGCGTCTCGTCCGCGGCCCGCCGGCGCTCGTCCTCCGGGTCGAGGAACCAGTCCCCGAGGAACTCGAGCTCGAGGTGGCGGAGCCCGTTGTCGTCGAGGAGCGAGCGGATGTCGGCGAATGTCGTGCCGGCTTCGAGCATGTGCTCGAGGTCGGCGTGCCAGATCCCGATCCCGACGAAGCCGACGCGGGCCGCGTGCGCGCAGCGGTCGCGCAGGTCGTAGAGGCTCCACTCCCGGCCGACGTGCACCTCGACGGGGCCGGAGATCGTCCAGTAGTTGCCGACCAGTTCGACGCCGCTCCCCACGGCCGGAACCTACCCGGTGGACAGTTCGCCTGCCAAGTGGCTAGACCAGATCGTGCACGGACAGTAAAGTCCCGCACGTGCCGGACTACGTCATCGTCGGGGCGGGCTCCGCGGGGTGCGTCCTGGCCGGGCGGCTGAGCGAGGACCCGGACGCGAGCGTGCTCCTGCTCGAGGCGGGCGGGCCGGACACCGCGCCGGAGATCCACGTCCCGGCGATGTTCCCGATCATGTTCAAGTCGAGCCTCGACTGGGACCTGACCGGCGACGAGGAGCCCGGGCTCGGCAACCGGCGGCTCTATTTGCCGCGCGGGCGCATGATCGGCGGCTGCAGCTCGATCAACGCCATGATCTACCTCCGCGGCAACCGGCTCGACTACGACGACTGGGCCGCGAACGGCGCCACGGGGTGGAGCTACGAGGAGGTGCTGCCGTACTTCAAGCGCGGGGAGGACAACGAGCGCGGCGAGAGCGAGTACCACGGCGTCGGCGGCCCCCAGGCCGTCTCCGACAGCCGCTCGATGCATCCGCTCGTCGACCTGATGATCGAGGCGGCGGTCGCGGCCGGCATCCCCGCGAACGACGACCTCACCGGCGAGACGCAGGACGGCGTCGGCCGCTTCCAGGTGACGCAGAAGGGCGGCTTCCGCCACAGCACCGCGGACGCCTACGTCCATCCGGTCGAGGACCGGCCGAACCTCGAGATCCGGGACAGCGTCTTCGTCGAGCGGGTCGTCTTCGAGGGCAGGCGCGCCGTCGGCGTCGAGCTCGTCAGCCGCGGCGTCCGCGAGACCGTCCGCGCGGACCGCGAGGTGATCCTCTCCGCCGGCGCGTACCAGTCTCCCGTGCTGCTGATGCTGTCGGGGATCGGGCTCCGTGAGGAGCTCGAGCCGTTCGGGCTCGAGGTCCGCGAGGAGCTGCCGGTCGGGCGGAACCTCCAGGACCACGCGATGGCGAACCTCAACTACATCAGCACGGTGCCGGCACTGTTCGGGATCTTCACGCCCGAGAACTTCGCGCTGCTCCACGAGGAGGGCCGCGGCCCGCTCAGCTCGAACCTGCCGGAGGCCGGCGCGTTCTTCCGCTCGCGTCCCGATCTGCCGGCGCCCGACGTCGAGTTCCACTTCTCGCCGTCGCTCTTCTACGACGAAGGGCTGACGCCGCCGCACGACCACGGCTACGTCTTCGGGCCGGTGCTCGTGAAGCCCGCCGCGCGCGGCAAGGTCTCGCTGCGCACGCCGATGGCCGACTCGAAGCCGTGCGTGCTCTCGAACTTCCTCACCACCGAGGAGGACCGGGCGGCGTTCGTCCACGGCACGCGCGTCGCGCTCGAGGTGGCGGCCCAGTCCGTGCTGCAGGCGGTCCTGAAAGAGCCGTTCAGCGTCCCCGCCTCGGACTCCGAGGAGGACATCCTCGCCTGGGGCCGCAGGAACTGCCAGCCCGTCTACCACCCGACCTCGACCTGTGCGATCGGCGAGGTCGTCGACCCGGAGCTGCGCGTCCACGGAATCGAGGGGCTGCGCGTCGTCGACGCCTCGGTGATGCCGACGATCACGCGCTCGAACACGCACGCGCCGACGATGATGATCGCCGAGAAGGCCGCGGACATGATCCTCGGCAAGGCGCCGCTCGCGGCGGCGGGCGCCGCCGCGTAGCGCGGGCCGGACGTGGCCCGCGTCACGAGCCTCGGACGGCTCGGGGACCTCTCGGCCGCCGCCGGCCGTACCGCTGGCGATGGACCTCGCGGCGCCGCCGGCTCGTACTCCTCTGCGGAGATGGCTCCCTCCGGCCGCGACGAGCGCGCCTGGGTGCGCGCCGCTCAGGCCGGGTCCCACTCCGCACTGGAGGCCCTTTACCGCGCCCACTGGGCGCGCGCGTACCGTGCGGCGTACCTCGTCGTGCACGACGCCGCCGGCGCCGAGGACATCGCGCAGGAGGCGTTCCTCGCCGCCGTGCGCGCGCTCGACCGCTTCGACCGCCGCCGTCCGTTCGGGCCCTGGCTGCACCGCATCGTCGTCAACCGCGCGATCGACTGGGCGCGGGCGCGCTCCCTGCGCGCGGAGGTGGAGGCGGACGAGTCGCTTCCGGCCGCCGCGGATCCTCCCGCCGAGCTGCCGGCGCTCGTGCGCGCGCTCGCCGCGCTGCCGCCGGAGCAGCGCGCCGTGATCGTGCTCCGCCACCTGCTCGAGTACACGCCCGGGGAGATCGCGGCGATGCTCGGGCTTCCGCGCGGGACGGTCAACTCGCGGCTCCGTCGCGGCCTCGACGCGCTCGCGGAGCGGATGGAGGAGGAGCGGTGAGGGAGCTCGAGCGGTTCCGCGCCCCCGGCGAGGAGCAGGCGGCCGAGCGGGTATGGCCGGTGGTCACATCCGCGTTCGCCGAGCGGGAGCGGGCGCCCCGACCGCGTCGCCGGCTCGTGCGGCCGGCCCTCGCGCTCGCCGCGGTCGCGGCGATCGGCGCGGTGGCGCTCACTCCGCCGGGACGCGCGGTCGTCACCTCGGTGCGCAGGGCGATCGGCATCGTCCCGGTCCAACGGGCGCTCTTCTCCCTGCCGGCGCGCGGGAACGTGCTTGCCGGCGCGTGGGTCGTCCACGCCGACGGCTCGACGCGGCGTCTCGGCGACTACCGCGAGGCGGCGTGGTCGCCGTTCGGCCGCTTCGTCGTCGCCGCGCGGGCGGACGGGCTCGCAGCGCTCGAGCCGAACGGCCGGGTCCGCTGGACGCTCGCGCGGCCGGAGGTCCGGTTTCCGCGCTGGGGCGGAGGGCGGACCGACACGCGCATCGCGTACCTCAGCGGCCCGACGCTGCGGGTGGTGGCCGGCGACGGCACGGGCGACCGCGCGGTCGGGCCGGCGGCGCCGGTCGCGCCCGCCTGGCGGGGCGCGGTCTCCGCGGGCGCGCTCGCGCTCGCGTACGCGGACCCGCGCGGGCGCATCCGGGTGTTCGTGCCCGCAACCGGGCGGACGATCTTCCGTACGCGGCCCGGGCCGACGCCGACGCTGCTCGCGTGGTCGGACGACGGCAGCCGGCTGCTCGTGCTCGACCCCACGCGGCTGCGGCTGTTCGACGCGCAGGGCCGGCTCGTCGCGGCTGTCCGCGGTCACTTCGTCGACGCCGCCTTCCTGCCGCGGTCCCGGCGGGTGGCACTGATCCGGACGGACGACGGGCTGTCGGTCGTCTCCGTGCTCGGATCGCGGCAGCCGCTCTTCCCGTCGGCGGGGCGCCTGGCGCAGGTCGTCCCGTCCCCGGACGGGCGCTGGCTCCTGCTCACGTGGCCGGACGCCGACGAGTGGCTGTTCGTCCGCGTCGGCGGCTCTGCCCGCGTGCGCGCGGTCGGGAACATCTCGGAGCAGCTCGGCGGCCGGGCGCCGGTCGAGGGCTGGCGCTGAGGGACCTCTCCCGCGCCCGCCCGCGTATCCCGTCCGTCAGCCGCCAAGGAGGAGCCGCCATGTCCCGCGTCGCACTCTGCTGGTCCGTCGCCGTCCTCGCCCTCGCCGCCGCGCCGTCCGCGCTCGCCGACGGCTTCGCCGGATACGCCCTGCAGAGCGGGACGGGCGTCGTCTCGGCGGGCGGGACGATCCGCTACGTCGCCGTCGGGCACACGGGAGGCACGACGGTGGAGGCGATCTCGACCGCAGACGGGTCCGTCCTCCGCAGCCTCGACGTGATCGGCTCCTTCGGCACGCCCTTCATCGGCGCTCCGCAGCACGGTCTCGGGCTCTCCGCCGACGGGCGGACGCTCGTGCTCGCCGACGTGCCGACGACGTTCCCGCACACGCGCAGCGCCTTCTCGTTCTTCTCGACGCATCCGCTCCAGTACCAGAACGGGGTCTCGCTGAAGGGCGACTTCGCCTTCGACGCGCTCTCGCCGGACGGCTCGCGGCTCTATCTGATCCAGCACGTCGACCTCAACGACCCCTCGCAGCTCCGCTATGTCGTCCGCGCCTTCGACGTGTCGACGCTGAGGGTGCTGCCGGGCCGGATCGCCGATCGCACGCAGAAGAGCTGGATCATGCGGGGCCTCGCCGTCACGCGGACGACGAGCCCGGGCGGCCGCTGGGTCTACACCCTCTACGACGATCCCGGCGGCTACCCGTTCGTGCACGCGCTCGACACCGTGCGCGGCGTCGCCCACTGCGTCGGGCTGCCGTGGACGGGGAGCGAGGGAGGCGTCTACAACATGCGGATCGCGCTTCGCGACGGCGGCCGGACGCTCGCGGTCGGATTCGCGAGCGGCCGCCGCTGGACGACGATCGACACCCGGACCTGGCGCGTGTCGCCGGACGGCGGCGGTGCCGCATCGCGGACTTCCGAGCTCGCCGTGGGCGGCGCCGGGACGCTCGTCCTCGCCGCCGCCGCGGCGCTGCTCCTCCGGCGGCGCCGCGCGCGGCCGGTCGACGACGAGCCGACCGGGCCGCTCGGCGAGACGCGCGAGCCGAAGCCGGTGGGTTAGCGCGCCGTCCGCCAGCCTCCCGGGGCGTACGAGGTCCGCACTGTCTCGACGTAGGGGACGGGGCTGACGGTCGCGCGCATCTCCGTCTGGACGTGCGGCTCGACGGTCGGCTTCGCGGTGCCGCCGTCCTCCTCGCCCCAGACGAGCGTGACCTGCGTGCCGGGCTCCGCGTGCTCGGGATCGAGCACCGCGAGCGTCAGCATCCTGCCCTCGCTGGCGCTGTAGCCGATCCACGTCGAGACGCCGACGGTCTCGCCGTCGACGGTGACGGCGTCGTACGGGTGCATCGAGTAGACCGCCGAGGGCCAGTCGATGAACTTCGCGCGGTCGTCCTTCTGGAACATCGTCGAGATCGTGCGCGTGACGTCGTCGTCGTCGAGCGCGAGCGTCACCTTCTTGCGGTGCTCGCCGTCCGCCATCGCCTGGAGCGCGTCGCGGCCGATGAAGTCGTGGTCGAACTTCACGTAGCTGCCGTAGCCGAGATCCCACGGCGTGAAGTAGTAGTCGTCGATCGTGCCGCCGACGAAGCTGCCGCCGATCGAGGCGCGGGCCTCGTAGCCGTCGGCCGGAAGCCACTCCCGGTACGCCTTCAGGCTCTTGCCGGAGTAGATCGCGGGGAGCGGCGACGGGATCCAGCCGGATTCGAGCGTGTTCGACGAGTACGCGCGCCCGCCCACCTGCCGCAGCCCGAACTCCTCGCCTGCCGCGACGATCGCCTCGCGCACCGGCTGCTCGTCCAGCCATGGGCCGAACAGCTCCCAGCCCGGCTGGCCCGCCATCCCGTGCCGCAGCGCGCGCACGTTCCTGCCGGCGATCGTCACCGTCGTCATGTGGAAGAACTTCAGCTCGGGCGGCGCCCCGCCGAGCACCTTCTCGATCACGGCCATCGCGTTCGGGCCCTGCACCTGGAAGCGGTACGACTTCCGCTTGTCGTCGGTGCGCAGCGCGCTGCGCTGGTCGAGCTCGACGCCGACGTCGTAGCCGCCGGTCTCGGCGTGGTAGGTGATCCAGTTCAACGCGGGCGCCCGGCCGACGAGGTTGTACGAGCTCTCCGCGAGTGCGAAGAGGATCACGTCGCCGATCACGTATCCGTCGGGCGAGCAGGGCACGAAGTGCTTCGCCCGGTCGACGGCGAAGCCGTCGAAGCTGTTGACGCCGAGATCGGAGAGCAGCCGCAGCGCGTCGGGGCCCTGCACCGCGAGATCGGCCATGTGGTACGACTGGTTGAAGAGCACGCACGTGCGCTGCCAGGCCTGCTGCTCGTCGCGCCAGTTCGTGAACTCGGACGGGACGCCCGGGTAGACGTTCGGGCCGGTCTGCTGGTTGCGCAGCAGCGCGACCCGGTCTCCGGTGCCTTCGAGCAGGTCCTCGAGACTGCGATGGCTCACGGTTCTCCTCCTTGGTCCACTGGTGCCTGAACGTGTTCTCCGAGATAGCTCGCGATCAGCAGCTGCCGGTCCGAGCGCAGCTGCTCGGCGCCGGCCCTGAGCACGATCTCGCCGTGCGAGAGGATGTAGCCGCGGTCGGCGACCTCGAGCGCGAGGTGGACGTGCTGCTCGACGAGAAGCACGGCACAGTCGCGCTCCTGGGCGAACTGGCGCACGACCGGGAGCAGCCACTCGACGATCACCGGTGCGAGGCCGAGGCTGAGCTCGTCGAGGAGCAGCAGCTTCGGCGCGCGCGCGAGCGCGCGTCCGACGGCGAGCATCTGCTGCTCTCCGCCCGAGAGCAGGCCGACGCGCCGTCCCTGGAGCTCCTCGAGCTTCGGGAAGTACTCGTAGGCGAGGGCCGCGTCGACGCGCTCGCCGCGAGAGGCGAGGCGGAAGTGCTCGGCGACGGTCAGCCCGAAGAAGAGCCCGCGGCCCTCGGGGACGTGCGCGATCCCCAGGCGCGCGCGGGCGCTCGGCGACGTGCGGGCGAGGTCGCGGCCGTCGACGAGCACGCGGCCGCCGAGGGGCTTCACGAGCCCCGAGACGGTGCGGAGCGTCGTCGACTTCCCCGCGCCGTTCGGCCCGAGCAGGGCGACCACCTCGCCCGCCGCGACGTCGAGGTCGAGGTCGCGGATGACCGCGGCGCCGTCGTAGCCGGCCGTCAGGCCGTCGAGCGCGAGCACGGGCTCAGCCATGCCCGCCCTCCGCGGCGCCCGGCTCCTCGAGCACCGACGCGGCGCTGCCGAGGTAGGCGGCGACGACGCGCTGGTCCCGGCGGACGGCGTCGGGCTCTCCGGCGGCGATCACCTCGCCGAACTCGAGGACGACCACCTCGTCGCAGATCCCGAGCACGAGCCCCATGTCGTGGTCGACGAGCAGCATCGACTGGCCGCCGTCCGCGAGCCGGCGCAGCTGCCGGCCGAGCTCCTCGCTCTCGCTCGTGTCGAGTCCTGCGGCCGGCTCGTCGAGGCAGACGAGCCGCGGCCTCGCGACGAGCGCGCGCGCGATCCCGACCAGCTTGCGCTGCCCCTGCGGCAGCTCGCTCGGGAGCGCGTCCGCGAACGCGTCGATCCCGAGCAGCGCCACGAGCGGGTCGCGCTCGCCCGTGCGCTCGCGCGAGCCGCCGAGGGTGTCCTTGACCATGCCCCACATCGACGGGTGGTGCGACGCGACGAGCAGGTTCTCCTCGACGGTGAGATCGTCGAAGAGGTCGATCGACTGCCAGGTGCGCGCGAGTCCGCGCCGAGCGCGCTGGTGCGGCGCGAGGCCGGCGAGATCGCGCCCGTCGAGCTCGACGCGGCCGGTCGAGCGGACAAAGCCCGTCACCGCGTCGATGAACGTCGTCTTGCCCGCGCCGTTCGGGCCGATCAGCCCGACGAGCTGCCCCGGCCCGACCTCGAGGTCGACGTCGACGACCGCGCGCACGCCGCCGAAGCTGACCGACACGCCGGCGGCCCGCAGGACCGGGGTCACGGCCGCCCCCCGGCCGCGCCGGATTCAGCGCTCGAGCGCGGCCGCCCGGCGGAGCGCGCGCGGCGAGCAGCCGTACGCGGCCCGGAAGAGACGGCTGAAGTGCTGCGGGCCCGGCAGTCCCCAGCGGGTTGCGATCGCGAGGATCGTCTGGTGGGCGAGCGAAGGATCGAGCAGGTCGCGGCGGCAGCGCTCGAGGCGGGCGCTGCGGATCCACTGGCAGACGCTCGTGCCCTCTCCCTCGAACAGCTTGTGCAGGTACCGAGTGGAGATGAAGCTCGCCCGGGCGATCTCGTCGGGATCGAGATCGGGGTCGCCGAGGTTCGCCTCGATGAAGGACTGGACGTTGAGCAGGATCTCGGCGCGCGTGCGCAGGCGGGCCGACCGTGCGCTGTCGACCGCCCCGGCGTAGACGCCGCGGACGAGATCGAGGACGCACTCGACGGTGTTCGGCGCGTCATCGGCGGTGATCGTCCCCTCTTCCAGCGCCTCGCCGACCGCGCGGAGGAACGCCGCGGCCGCGCGCGGCAGCCCCTCGCTCCCGGAGATCCCGATCGCCGTGAGGTTGCCGATCCGCCCGGCCTGCGCCCCGAGCAGCCGCCAGGGCACCCGGACGACGAGCGACTCGTACGGCTGGTCCGCCCGGAAGATCACCGGGTGCGAGGTCTCGTAGCTGATCAGGTCGCCGGCCCGGGCCATTCCGGTCCGTCCCTCCTGCGCCGCGTTGATCTGCCCGCGCAGGACGACCGACAGGTGCAGGCACTCGGGATCGCAGGCCGCGATCGCCTGCGAGGTCCGGACCATCGTGTTCGGCGCCGCGGAGATCCGGAAGAAGCCGAGCGGCCCGAGCTCGTAGCCCCACAGCCGCGCCTCGAACCGCTCTTTGGCCGCGCTCCGCACCTGCACCGGGAGATACGAGTCGAACGACGACTCCGACCAGAAGTCGAGCCGCTCCCGCGCCGGAACCGCCGCCGTGTCGATGAGCAGCGTCATTAAGAGTTGAAAACCATACGACGGTGGGTCGCACGGTGTCAAGGCGCGGAGGCCGCATCGTCTACGCCACCTGCTCCTCGGCGGCGGCGGCCGCGGCGGCCGCGGCCGCCCGCCGTCTCCGCTTGCGCAGCTGCTGCTTGCGCCAGGTCGCCCCGGCCACGCCCTCCGGGTTCTGGAAGAGCGTCACGATCAGCGCCAGGCCGCCGAACAGGAGCGCCCAGTTCCCGGCGATCCCGAACCACTTCTCCAGCGCATACGGGAGCAGCGCCTCGACGGAGATGAGCCCCGCGAAGATCGCGCCCGAGACCATCGTGATCCCGCCGACGTACGCGAAGGCGATCAGGCTGAGCGCCGTCAGCGCCGAGAAGCGATCGACGGTGACCGAGCTGAAGTTGTAGCCGTACATCGCGCCCCCGATGCCGGCGATGAAGGAGCTGATCCCGAAGGCGGCGAGCTTGACGTTCCGGACGTTGACGCCGGCCGCCGCGGCGGCGCGCTCGTTCGAGCGGATCGCCAGCATGCGGCGCCCGAGGCTCGAGCGGCGCAGGCTCGCCACGAGCACCGCGAGCGCGAGCGTGACGGCGAGGACGAAGAAGCCGAACACCGGGCTCGGCACCTTCCCGTCGAGCCCTCGGAACGGGCCGTACGGTCCGAGGTCGATCCCGAGCCTCGGCTCGGGCACGGGCGAGCTCGAGGTGCCGCCGCCCCAGGTCGTGCTGAGGAAGACGAATTGCTCGATCGCGACCGCGCCCGCGAGGGTGACCACGGCGAGGCTGACGCCGCGGACGCGCAGCGCCGACACGGCGATGAGGAGCCCCATCGCCGTCGCGCCGATCGCGCCGATGATCATCGCCCATGGAAAGCCGACCCCGTGGTCGACGGACAGGTGCGAGAGGATGAAGCCGGAGACGCCGGCGAGCGCGAGCTGCACGATCGAGATCTGGCCGACGAAGCCCGTGATCACGACGAGCGACAGGCACATGATCGTCGCGAGCATCGAGGTGACCAGCGCCTGCCGGAAGTCGTAAGGGAGGACGATCAGCGCGACGACGACGATCACGGCGAAGATCGCGGCCGTCCGCCAGAGCTTCTCGGCCCGCGGGGCGAGCGGCAGCCGCTTCTCGACGAGCTCGCCGCGCGTGGGCAGGCTCGTGCCGCGCACGAACAACGCGACGACCATCAGCAGGAAGACGAACAGCGGCTGGATCCCCGGCATCGCGACGCCGTGGTCGGTCGGGAACCAGCTGAACGTCTGGAGGTAGTAGAGGATGTTCTCGAGCATCCCGATCCCGAGGCCGACGAGCGCCGCGATCCAGAACGAGGTGAAGCCCGCGAACAGCGCGGCGGTGAGCGCGGGTACGACCTGCAGCGGCAGCGACGTCGAGTCGAGCTGGACGATCGACGCGGCGAGGATTCCGAGCCCGCCGACGACGACGGTCGCGATCAGCGTGTTCGCGAGCGCGAGCCCGTCCGGCGAGAGCCCGAGCAGCATCGCGCCGACCTCGTTCTCCGACGCCGCGCGGGTCGCGAGCCCGAAGCGGCTCAGCTTGTAGACGAGGGAGAGCACGAGCGTCGCCGCGAGCACGATCGCCGGCAGGATCAGGCGGTCGACCGGGACGGACGAGCCGAAGACGGTGACGAGCCCGCGCGGGAGCACCGGCGGCTGCGGCTTCGTGCCGATCCCGAACGCGAGCGCGACCGACGCCTGAGCGACGAGCAGCACGCCGAGCGAGGCCGCGAGCTTCGCGAGCGCCGAGCCTCTGCGCAGCGGCCGGAAGGCGAGGAACTCGATCACGACGCCGAGCACGAGCAGCACGATCAGCGTGATCACGAGCGCCGCCCACGTCGGCGCGTCCCAGTCGAGGTAGATCCCCGTCTTCAGCGACCAGAACGAGTAGCCGCCGACCATCGCGATCGCGCCGGTGGCGATGTTGATGATCCCCGAGCCGCGGTACTGGAGGACGATCCCGAGCGCGATCCCGGCGATCAGCGACCCGGCGCCGAGGCCGAGGAGCGCAAAGAGAAGGAGCTGCTGCCAGTCCATGCCCGAGCGTGACGGGCGGGGCCGCGAGGCGGCCCCGCCCAGCGTTGTCCCGCTCCTAGCCTATGGGGGTCCAGCCCGCCGGCGGCCTCAGCCAGCCGGTCAGGCGCTTGAACACGCCCTTGCCCTCGTACTGGAAGAACTGCGTCTGGTCGTTGCAGGCGGCGGGCTCGGCCTTGTACTTCCCGCACTGGAGGCTCGGCGCGCCGAGCGCCTGCGGTCCCTTGAACGTGCGGATCGCCGTCATCAGCTTCGCCGGCGTGATGTTCTTGACGCCGCCCTTGGCGGCGAGCGCGTTCATCTCCTTGATCGTCGTCAGGACCTGGCCCCAGGAGACGATCACCCAGGCGTCCTGCGCGAGCGCGGACTGGCCGAGGGCCTTCATCGCCCGGTTGTACGGAACCGCCGCCGGATCCGACTTGTCGCCCGCGAGCGACGACGCGATGCCGTAGACCCACGGTGCGAGGTCGCCGCCGAGGCCGGCCGCGACGTCGCCGCTGAGGCAGAGCGGGTTCGACACGATCTTCGACCCGGCCACGCCGAGCTGCTGGAGCGTCTTCGCGACGTTGACGCAGCCGGCCGCGTTCGACTGTGGGACGACCATGCCGGCGGTCTGCGCCCCGGCCGCGGTGAGCGGGCCGGTGAGGTCGGTCGCGTTCGGGTCGAAGCCGACGAGCTTCGTCGGGATGCCCGCCGCCTGGAGGCTGCTCTGCTCGACCTTGGCGCCGAAGTCGATCCCCGGGATCTGCGGGTAGATGACCGCGGCGCTCTTCGCCTTGAGGATGGTCTTGCCGAACGTCCCCCACGGCCCGAGCACCGAGTCGTTCGTCCCGAACAGCGCGAACTCGTTCTTCTGCGTCGCGTCGACAGGCAGCAGCGCGACGCCGCTGACGACCGGCTTCGTCCCGCCGAGCGCCGCGTAGAACGACTGGTTGCCGATCGCGACGGCCCCGAAGAGGACGACCGGGATCTTCGAGTTGTTCGCGAACTGCTGGCCGCACTTCGTTCCCTCTTCCTCGGCCGAGGTCGTGAAGCACTCGCTGACGACGACCGGGTGCCCCTGCACGCCGCCGAGGTAGGTGTTGACGTACTTCACCGCCAGCTCGACGCCCTTCGTCCAGTTCGGGCCGACGAGAACCTGGCCGCCCTGCGTGTTGATCGCGCCGATCACGACGGGCGAGAGCTTCGGGTTCGCCTTGCCGGCCTTGCCGCCGACGTAGGTGAGGTAGTTCGTGACCGAGCCGCCTCCGGCGGAGCCCCGGCCGAGAGCGGCGGGGACCATGACGGCGAGCGCGAGGGCCACGATTCCCACCGCGGTCGCAAGGCGCCGGGACGGGGTTCGCTTCACAGGCCTCATGTGCCTTCCAGCCTCCTTCCTTCGGTCCCGCCACGCGGGAGAAGCGTTTCGCGGCCGCTCACGGCATCCGTCGACGGTCCAGTCGAGATCCGGCTCCGGGCGACCCACCGGCGAATCTTCCCGTGCCCGGGTCGGGCGCTCTTCACAACGGGCGCACAGTCCGGGCCGCCCGAGTTGACGATCCGCGCACAGTTGGCCGATGTCAGCCGCTCGCTACTCCTTGTCCGGGGTGGCCGCGCGCGACTGCGCGTACGCGGCGAACGGCTCGATCGCGTCGGGGTCGACGAGCGCGTCCTTGCTGACGACGTCCGTCACCGCGGTGCCGCTGAGGATCTTCTTCACCGGCAGCTCGAGCTTCTTGCCCGTCATCGTCCGCGGGATCGCCGGCACGGCGACGATGTCGTCCGGCCGGTGGCGCGGCGAGAGGCCGCTGCGCAACGCATCGGAGAGCCGTCCCTTGAGGGAGGCGTCGAGCTCGACGCCGTCGCGGAGGACGACGAAGAGGATCAGGTCGTCGCTCGCCTCGAGGTGGACGACGAGGCTGTCGAGCACCTCGTCGAACTCCTCGACGACGCCGTAGAGCTCGCTCGTGCCGAGCCGGACGCCGCCGCGGTTGAGCGTCGCGTCGGAGCGGCCCGTGATGAACGACGCGCCGTGCTCGTCGAACTGGATCCAGTCGCCGTGACGCCAGACGCCGGGGAAGAACTCGAAGTACGAGGCGCGGTAGCGCGCGCCGTCGGGGTCGTTCCAGAACTTCACCGGCATCGACGGCATCGGCCGCCGGATCACGAGCTCGCCGAGCTCGCCGACGACCTCGTTGCCGTCCAGGTCGAACGCGACCGCGTCGACGCCGAGGCACGGCGCGGTCATCTCGCCCGCGTAGACCGGCAGCAGTGGGTAGCCCTGGACGATGCCGGTGCAGACGTCGGTGCCGCCGCTGCCGACGTTGAGGAACATCTGCGGGCCGAACTGCTCGTAGAGCCAGTTGTAGCCCTCCATCGGCAGCGGCGACCCGGCCTCGCAGACCATGCGGATCGAGGAGAGGTCGAGCTCGCGGCCCGGCTGCATGCCCTCCTTGCGGCACGCCATCGTGAAGGCGGGGCTGAGCCCGAAGAAGGTCGCCTTCGTCTCCGCCGCGAGCCGCCACTGGAAGCCGAGGTCGGGCCAGCCCGGGTTGCCGTCGATCATCACGATCGAGGCGCGCGTGAGCAGCACCGAGACGAGCGCGTTCCACATCATCCAGGCGGTCGTCGTGAACCAGAACAGCCGGTCGCCGGGACCGAGGTCCCAGCTGAAGACGTGGTTCTTCAGGTGTTCGACGAGGATGCCGCCGTGCCCGTGGACGATCGCCTTCGGGAGGCCGGTCGTGCCGGAGGAGAAGAGCACGTAGAGCGGGTGGTCGAAGGGGACGGGGTCGAACTCGAGCCGGCCCGGCTCGACGACGAGGTCGTCCCAGGAGATCGTCTCCGGGAGCGCGTCGTCCGGGCCGCCCGCGTACGGGACGTGGACGACGTGCTCGAGCGACGTGAGCCCGGCGCGGACGGCGGCGACCTGCTCGCGGCGGTCGACGTGCTTGTCGCCCCAGCGGTATCCGGCGGTGGCGAGGAGGACGGTCGGCGCGAGCTGGCCGAGCCGGTCGAGGACGCTGCGCGGGCCGAACTCCGGCGGGCACGTCGCCCAGACGGCGCCGAGGCTCGCGGCCCCGAGGAAGGCGATCAGTGTCTCGGGGATGTTCGGCAAGTACGCGACGACGCGGTCGCCCGGCCCGACGCCGAGCCGCTGCAGGCCGGCGCGGGCGCGCGCGACCTGGTCGCGGAGCTCGCTCCAGGTCAGCTCGCGCGGATCGCGCGACTGCGAGCGGGCGATGACCGCGATCTCGTCGAGGTCCTCGTCGCGCCCGACCATGTGCTGCGCGTAGTTGAGGCGCGCGCCCGGAAACCACTCGGCGCCCGGCAGCGCGTCCGAGCCGAGCACGCGCTCGTACGGCGTCGACGCCTGGATCTCGAAGTAGTCCCAGACCGAGCCCCAGAAGCCCTCGAGGTCGGTCACCGACCAGCGGTGCAGATCCTCGAAGCCCGCGAAGTCGCGCCCGCGCTCCGCGGCGAGCCAGTCCATGAACCGGCCGAGCCGGCTGGAGGCGCGCGCGTCGGCCGGAGGCGTCCAGAGAACGTCTCCGAGCTGCGGGACCTGCTGCTTCGAGGGCGAGGACACGGTGCGCGATCCTAGTACGTCGCGAGCCAGGCGAGGGAGCCGGCGTCGACGGGCATCGGCACGCCGGTGACGAACGACGCGTCGTCCGAGCAGAGCCACACGACCGCGGCGGCGACCTCCTCCGGCTGCCCGAAGCGCTTCAGCGCCTGCGGGAACATGATCTGCTGTCGCCGCTCCTCGGAGATGCCCTGCGCGAGCGCGGTCTCGATCGCGGCGGGGCAGACGGCGTTGACGCGGATGCCGTCGTTCGCGTACTCGATCGCGGCGCTCTTCGTCAGTCCGACGACGCCGTGCTTCGCCGCCGTGTACGCGCCGAGGTTCTTGACCGCCTGGACGCCCGCGTTCGACGCGGTGTTGACGATCGCGCCGCCGCCGTTCCGGAGCATCTGCCGGATCTGGTGCTTCATCCCGAGGAAGACGCCGCGCAGGTCGACCGCGATGACGCGGTCGAAGTCCTCCGTCGGCGTGTCTGCGAGCGGAGCGTGGAAGCCGATGCCGGCGTTGTTCACCGCGAAGTCGAGCCGGCCGTGCAGCTCGACGACGTGCGCGACGAGCGCCTCGCAGTCCGCCTCGACCGAGACGTCGCACGGGAAGAACTCCGCCGTGCCGCCCGCGTCGCGGATCGCCGCGGCGGCCTCCTCGCCGGCGGCGCGCGAGCTCTCGAGGTCGGAGACGACGACGAGCCCGCCCTCCGCGCCGAAGCGGACTGCGCACGCGCGGCCGATCCCGCTCGCGGCGCCGGTGACGAGCCCCGCCTTGCCCGCGGCGAGGCTCACGGGACGAGCACGGCGCGGCCGGTGACCTCGCCCTCGCGCAGCTTGTCGAGCACCTCGTTCACGTCGTCGAGCGGATGCACCTCGGTGCGCAGCTCCACCTTGCCCTGCACGTGGAGCTGGAGCAGCTCCCACAGGTCGATCCAGGTGCCGACGAGATTGCCGAGGTACGTCGTCTCGCCGACGACGAGGTCGACCGACGGGACGGAGACGTCGCCGCCGTAGCCGATGAAGGAGAGGACGCCGCCGCGCGCGAGGATCGCCTGGCCGAGCTGATGCGTCGCGTTCGAGCCGACGACGTCGAGGACGATGTCGGCGCCGGCGCCGTTCGTCGCCTCGCGCAGCGCGCTCGCGACGTCCGTCTCGCCGCCGAGCACCTCGTCGGCCCCGAGCTCGCGCGCGAGCGTCCGCCGCCGCTCGTCCGTGTCGATCGCGACGACGGTGGAGGCGCCGAGCGCCTTGATGACCTGCATCGCGATGTGGCCGACGCCGCCGACGCCGATCACCGCGGCGGTCGTGCCCGGGGTGAGGCGCGGCGCCAGCTTGCGGACCGCGTGGTAGGCGGTGACGCCCGCGTCGGCGTGCGGCGCGACCGCGGCGGGCTCGACGCCCGCCGGCAGCGGCAGGAGCGAGCGCTCGTCCACGAGCACGTACTCCGCGAAGCCGCCGTCGCGCGTCAGGCCCGTGAAGCCGTGGTGGACGCAGTGCATGTCGTTGCCGCGCCGGCACGCGACGCAGAGGCCGCACGTGTACGGCGGGTAGACGAGCACGGCGTCGCCGACCTTTGCGGCGGTGACGCCCGGCCCGACCGCGTGCACCCAGCCGGCGTTCTCGTGGCCGAGCACGACGGGGACGGTCAGCCCGGCGGGTTCCATCAGGCCGTCGATCGCGTGCAGGTCGGTCGCGCAGACGCCGGCGCCGCCGACCTTGACGACGACGTCGCGCCACCCGGTCGGCTCCGGCACGGGCCGCTCGATCAGCTCGAGCGGACGGTGATAGGCGCTGAGCTGCGCCGCCTTCACGCGAGGTAACCGCTCGGATCCGCGTGCAGGTGGTCGGCGAGCCGCGTCGCGAGCGCCATGATCGTCAGCGACGGGTTGACCGAGAGCGTGCGCGGAATCACCGAGCTGTCGCCGACGAACAGCCGCCTGACGCCGTGCAGCTCGCCGTTGCGGTCGACGGCGGAGCGCGCCGGGTCGTCGCCCATGCGGCAGCTCCCCTGCACGTGCGTCGACGCGAGCCCGGTCCAGAGCACCTGCTTCGCACCGGCGGCGAGGAGCACGTCGCGGCTGAACGCGAACGCGTCGTCGATCCGCTGCCGCTCGCGCTCGTTGAACGCGACGTCGAACCGCTCCGTCCCGTCCTCGCCGACGGAGACCGTCGCGTTGTTCTCGTCGTTGACCATCGCGAGGATCCCGTTCCAGTGGCGGAACTTCTTCACGGCGTCGACGAGCGGCTGTCCCCACATCGGCCCGTTCTCGTCGCAGAGCGTCGTCGCGAACGAGATCGGGTCCTGGATCGTGGTCGCCTCGAGCACGTACCCGCCGTCCTCGTCGTGCTGGTGCTTCATGCAGTGCGCCGTGATCGGATAGACCATGTGCGCGTCCTGCGGCTCGTCGAACAGCCCGTAGACGAGCCGCACGGGATGGAGCCCGAGGTTCCGTCCGATGCCGTCGCCCTCGATGCCCGAGCGGATCAGCAATTGCGGCGTGTTCAGCGCACCGCAGGCGACGACGACCGCGCCGGCACGCACGGTGTGGCGGGCGCCGGCGGCGTCCACGTAGTCGACGCCGGTCGCCTCGCCGCCGTCGACGAGCACGCGCTCGACGGTCGACTCGGCGCGCAGGTCGAGGAGGCCGCGCGCCCACGCCTCGTGGATGTACGTGTTCTGCGTCGACTTGCCGGCGTTCGTCGGGCAGCCCTGGAGGCAGGAGCCGCAGCGCATGCAGTTCACGTCGGTGTACGCGTGGACGGGCTCGAGCTCGGCGTCGAGGGCGGCGAAGCCCTTCGCCACGGTGTGGACGCTCGCCGTCCAGTCGGTGCGCTCGCGGACACCGAGTGCCTCCTCGACGCGCTCGTAGTACGGGTCGAGGTCGGCGCGCGCGAACGGGTCGCCGGCGTCGGTCGTGAGTCCGGTCTCGCCGTGCCATTTCGCCACGTCGTGCTCGTGCGCGCGCAGCGCCACCTTCGTGTTGATCGTCGTCGTCCCGCCGACGCAGCGGGCGGCGAGGAACGCGACCATCCCGCCGAGGCTGTCCGGGGCGAGGCGCAGCGGCCACCACATGTCGTGGGTCGCCTTCGCCTCCCAGCGGGTGAAGTCTGCGGCGGTGAGGTGCGGGCCGGTCTCGAGCAGCAGCACGTCGCGGCCGCGCTGCGCGAGCTCGCCCGCGACGACGCCTCCGCCCGCGCCCGAGCCGACGACGACGACGTCGAAGCGGTCCTTCACGCTATCCCCAGGTACGACCAGTCCTTCGCGAGCCGGGTCGCGAGCGGCGAGTTGAAGTCGATCTCCGTCCACGCGCCCGGGCCCTCCTTCCCCGGCGCGACGAAGTCGCTGTAGTACGCCTCGAGCACGAGCGCGCGCACGAAGCCGAACTCCGGCGTGGCCGCTTGCCCGGCGAGGGCGTCGGCACCCTGCTCCGCGGCCGGCGCGAGCGCGTCGATCGAGCCGAGCGCGGCCGCCTGCATTCCCGGCGGCATCCCGGCGATCGCGGCGTCGATGTACACGACCGGGCCGACGCGGCTCGACCCCGGGACGATCAGCTCGCACAGCGCCTCCAGCGCTCCGGCGCGGCGCTCGTCGAGCGTCCTCAGCGCCGGCGCGGGAGTCACGCGCCCGGGCCTCCGTTCTGCGGCTGCGGCTGCGGCTGCGGCTGCGCGTCGAGCGAGACGTCGTGCTCGCGCAGCAGGTAGGCCGAGTGAAGCCGCTCCGGGTTGTCCTTGAACGTCTGCGCGTCGCCGTGGTCTCGGATGCGCCCGCCCTCGATCACGTACGCGGTCTGTGCGACGCCGAGGGCGACAT
>Ga0335080_10000052_pt1 | contig 107797 bp, 101 predicted proteins | sample Lox_Sample_34_FD_206720 | JGI IMG/M metagenome (GOLD analysis project Ga0335080, IMG submission 206720) | Soil microbial communities from Loxahatchee National Wildlife Refuge, Florida, United States - Lox_Sample_3.4 | ecosystem: Environmental > Terrestrial > Soil > Wetlands | place: USA... | reverse complement strand
AAAGCATTCCGCACAAGAATCTGGTTCTGCTCGCGGGAATGCCTCTACTCGATTACGGCGTGCGCGCGGCCCAGGCCAGCGGCTGCTGCGCCCGCATTGTCGGGTCGACCGAAGACGCTCGGATTGCTGAACGATTCATGGCGCTTGGGGCTGAATGCGATCGGCGACCGGCGGAGCTTGCGGGCGATGATACGCCCGTCGCTGAAGTTGCCCGTGAGTGGTTGCTCCGTTTGCGTGCGCGAGGGCAGGGGCTGCCCGATGTGTTGATTCTCGTGCAACCGACGAGCCCTTTTCTCAGGCCTGACGACGTATCGCGATTGCTTCGCGCGTTTTCAGCAAATCCGGAAGCCAAATCGGGCCAGACGATCGTCGCCTGTCCACACAATGCGCATGGCTGGAATCAACGCGCTTTCGAAAATGGACTTGTGCGGTTTGTTCAGGTCGAGGAGCGGAAGCGCGGTTTCAACAAACAGGGCAAGCCAAAACGGTGGCTCTTTGGCAACCTGGTCGTTGCCCGGGTCTCGACCTTGCTTGCGGGCGAAGATTTCTTCGCAATACCCTCGGTCGGAGTCGAGATAGAACGGCCTTACGATTTCGATCTCGACAGCGCAACGGACCTGACTCTCGCCGAAGCGCTCGTGCGACAAGGCATCGTGGAGCTCCCGCACATGAATCCTAATACCGTCGATCGCGGCCCATCTCGTTACGGCGCCCTGCGGACGGCGACCAATTCGACATCATCGGAGAGCAAATGAAAGTATTGGTTTTGGGCGGGGACGGCTATCTTGGATGGCCGACGGCTATGTATTTTTCGTCACGCGGTCACGATGTTGCCGTCGCCGACAATATGATCAAGCGCTATTGGGAAGCGGAAATCGGCGTAGAGCCGCTCGACCCCGTTCCGACGCTTTACGCCAGGGTAAACAGGTGGAAAAAGGTCACCAGTCGCGACATCAGGTTGTTCATCGGCGACATCGCAAAGAATCCGCGCTTCACGTACCGGCTCTTCGAGGAGTTCGAGCCCGACGCGGTGATCCATTATGCGGAGCAACCGTCGGCGCCATATTCGATGATGGATCGGGATAAGTGCGTCCAAACCCAGATCAACAATGTTGCGGGAACGTTGAACGTATTGTTCGGTCTGCGTCACACTTGTCCCGACGCGCATGTAATCAAACTTGGTACGATGGGTGAATACGGCACGCCCAACATTGATATCGAGGAAGGTTGGCTCGAGCTTGAGCACAACGGCCGGCGCGATCGTGTCCTGTTTCCGAAGCGTCCGGGGTCATTTTACCATCTCTCAAAAGTGCATGATTCTCATAACCTCGAATTTGCCTGCCGGATTTGGGGCTGTCGCGTGACCGACCTTAATCAGGGCGTCGTGTATGGAATTGATACCGACGAGACGGAAATTGACACGGAGTTTCACACCAGCTTCCACTATGACGCGGTATTCGGCACGGTACTCAACCGGTTTGTGGTTCAGGCCGTGCATGGTCTGCCACTCTCGGTTTATGGCAAAGGACGCCAGACGCGCGGTTTCCTGAACATTCGTGACACCTTGCGCTGCGTTGAACTCGCCGCGCTTAATCCGCCGCAATCCGGCGAATTTCGAGTTTTCAATCAATTCACCGAACAGTTTTCGGTTATGGATCTGGCTCAGCACGTACAAAGGGTCGGAAAGGCATGTGGGCTCGACCCGAAGGTCGAACACATTGCAAACCCGCGCATCGAAGCGGAGGAACACTATTACAACGCAAAACATTCCGCGCTGCCCGCGCTCGGTCTGGAGCCGCATCTGCTTACCGATTCCGTCGTGAAAGGCATGATTGGAATGGTCCAGCAAATGCATGGTCGTATCGACCCATCTGTCGTGGCACCCAGCGTAAAATGGCGTCAGCGATGAATGACTTCGCGTCGTCGTTCTCGATAGCGGGGCGTGCCGTCGGAGCCCAGGCGCCCTGTTATGTGATTGCGGAAGCCGGAGTGAGCCATTTTGGCAGTGTGGAAAAAGCCCGCGCGCTTGTTGACCTTGCGGTTTCGGCAAAGGCCGACGCGGTCAAGTTTCAGCACTTCCATTCCGAAAGGCTGGTCGGAGAGTCTGCTCCGGACTGGCGACGTCGGTTGCAAAGCCGAGAGCTTTCCGACGCAGACATGCTGAAAGTCGCCGAGTACTGCCGAAAATGCGGAATAACTTTTATTTGTACAGCGCACGAGGAAACCGCACTTGATTTTCTGGATCGCGTGGTCGGTGTACCTGCGTTCAAGATAGGCTCAGGTGAGGTAGAGAATTGGCCTTACATTGCCGAGATCGCACGACGCGGTAAGCCCGTCATCCTTTCGACAGGCATGTACACGCTCGATCTGGTTTGCAACGCACTGAAGGTGTTGAGTGAAAGCGGCTGCAGAGAACTTGCGATTCTTCATTGCGTGACAGCCTATCCAGCCGATCCGGCCACGATCAATCTCGACACGATGCGTCAGATACGCGGTATTTTTGGCGGCCCTGTCGGCTATTCTGACCACGCCGCAGGCACCGCAGTGGCTTTGGCCGCCGTCGCGCTCGGCGCGAAAGTCATCGAGAAGCACATTACGCTCGACGTTAATGTACCCGACGCGCAGGACTGGAAGGTATCCTGCGGTCCCGATGATCTTGCGACATTCGTTGCCGACATACGCGCGATCGAAGATGCCTTGGGCGGGGAACCACGCCGCCTGTCCGAGACGGAACAAAATTCGATTTTATGGGCGCGAAAAAGCCTCACCGCAGCCAGAGACATCGCCGCCGGTGAACGAATCGAGCCGGTGATGCTGCTCAGCATGCGTCCCGGCGATGGTCTGCCGCCGTCGCAGCTTGCCAATATTGTCGGCCGCAGGGCACGCCGCGCGATTTCGCGAGGTACAAAGATCGACCTAAGTATGTTCGATCTTGGGTGAACGAATTTCCCGTTAAGTCACTTTCTACCGGAACCGTTTAGGGTAGCCATGAATCAGGAAAAGCAAACCCAGCACTATTTCGATACGCATGCCGACGATTGGCATTTGAAATCGATTGGAAGCAGTGAGCGCTATAACGTCATCACCGCGCGCAACGCCGCCGTAACAAAAACGATTGACAAAATGCCGTCCGTGAACCGGTTTCTCGATGTCGGTTGCGGCACCGGACAACTGGTGATCGACGTTGCGAAACGCGGCATCGCGTCAAAAGGAATCGACTTTGCCCCAGATATGATTCGCCTTTGCGAAGAGAACCGCAGCATCGCCGGCGTCGAAGCCGAATTCTCCTGCCTTTCGTTTTTCGATTTTCCGGATGAAGCCGGACGCTACGATGTGGTCAGTGCCCAGGGATTCATTGAATACATTTCTCCAACAGAGACAGATGTGTTTCTTGCAAAGAGTTTTTCGCTCCTTCGAAAAGGAGGTTCATTGGTCGTTGGCTCCCGAAACCGGTTGTTCAACGTAATGTCTTTGAACGACTACACGCTGGCGGAACTTCGGCTGGGAACCATTGAACCGCTTGTAGCGGAAGCGACCGCGTTGCAACGAAGCGTGTCGTGGAATGCTGCAATTGAGGCTTTGGCAGCACACGAGAAAATCTATGTCCAGCCCGAGCGCCATCCCCATACGGGGATCGAGGTCGAAGTGCGGTACCAGTACTCGCCGGCCGATCTGATCAAACGCGGACGAGAGTTCGGTTTCGTGCCGATGAACATTTTTCCTGTCCACTTTCATGGGTTACCCGTGAGCACAAAAGACGCGCACCCCGAACTTCATGTTGAACTCGCCAATATCATCGCGCAAAAGTCGTCTGATGATTTCCGGCTCGTACCATATTGCTCGACCTTCGTACTGGATTTGAGGAAAAATCAATAAATGGATCTCACCATTGTCACATATCATTATGTGCGCGATTTGGAAGGATCGCGGTTCCCGGGAATAAAAGCTCGGCGCGTTTCAGAATTTCGTAAGCAGCTGGATCACATCGAGCGGAACTACAAAGTCGTGCGCGCGGAAGATGTCATATCAGCCATTCGGGGCGAAAGGGATCTGCCGGACAAAGCGCTTTGGCTAACGTTTGACGATGGCTATGCAGATCATTTCAAAAATGCATTTCCTCTTTTGCGGGAGCGAGGATGGCAAGGTTCGTTTTTCCCACCTGCGCGTTCTGTTCTTGTAAGAGAGCTTCTCGACGTAAACAAATCCCATTTCATTCTTGCGTCACAGACAGACCCCGTGCCGATTATCAACTCGCTAAAGACGCTTATTCTCGAATACCAAGGTCCGGACGTTCAGAATTTCGATCAATACTGGCAGCAATATGCAAAAGCGTCTCGATACGATGGCCCGGAAGTCGTGTTCATCAAACGAATGTTGCAGGGCGGAATTCCAGAAGCGATTCGCACAGAATTACTCGACAAGCTGTTTCAAAAATTCGTGTCGGTCGACCCGCGCTCATTTGCGGCGGACCTCTATGTTTCAAGTGAGCAATTGCGGGAAATGATCTCTTCAGGCATGTACGTGGGCAGTCATGGTGACCGCCATCTATGGCTCGATCAACTCGACCCGGATAAACAAAAGGATGAAATCGATCGCTCCTTGACTTTTCTCAACGGCATCGGAGCGCCGACTAGCAATTGGATTATGTGCTATCCCTATGGAGCGAATAACGCATCTCTCCGAAATTATATTCGTGCGCGCGATTGCGCTGCTGGACTAACGGTTCGTGTTGCGATTGCCGCCGTTGGTACCGATGATCCTCTGTTGCTTCCGCGGATCAATACGAATGATATGCCTCATTAGCTGAAATGGAACATGCACCAATTCCGCAATCTGGCGTGGTTGTGAAGTGACACAACAGTTCGACTTGAAAAACAGCACGAGCGAGGATCGCCGCACCATTGTAATCTTATCACGCGGTGCCCGACTCGCGCCTATGTTTCGCGCCACAGCGATAGAACTCGCGCGTCACTATCGGATTGTGGTTTTGATGTTCGATCGGACCGAACATGAGATTTGGCGTACAGCTCCCGGTATTCTTTGCGTTGATCTTGAATCGGAAATCAAAGCGGAAGTCGCACGGCATGAATCCCGTCTTGCCGAACGCACCAATGAGATCGAAAACGAAATTCAAATGCCGCTGTACAAGGCGGCCAGCAATTATTTGCTTTATCGCCGTTTTTCCATCGAATATCACCATTCTTGGCCGCCTTTCTACGATTCCGAACGTCATATGATGGAGGAATATGTCGGCTCGTACGGTGTGCTGAGCCGGATTCTGGACAAGTATCAGCCCGTCCTCATTTTGCATGAAGCTATCGACCTAGTTGCCACCGTCGTCGCCTTGGCGCTGGCCTACAAGCGTCAAATTTTCAATTGGGGTCTGATATTGGCGCCAGCCATGGGTGACGGTGCGATGATCCTTTATTATGGATTGCGCCGTCAGAATTTTCTCTGCCAGTATCTGGTGTCTAATCCACATCTGATTGCGAATCAGAATCGCTTGCGCGCTCGCGCTATGATTACCAAGGTTCGTTCTCATGGACTGCCAACTGTTTCTCACGTCGAGACACGACGTTCGGCTCTGGGTAGCCCGCTAAGAAGCGCGCATCAGCTTCTCAGGGCTGGCGCAACGCGCAGTCCCGCGCTGTTAATGCAGCGACTGCGCAACTGGCGCTGGTTGCAACGCCATTTCAAACACGAAATTCCCCAGCAGCCATTCATCCTTTACTTAATGCATCTGCAACCGGAAGCTTCGACCAGCTCACAGTCGCCTCGTTGGGTCGATCAGGAGCGGATCATTGAACAGATCGCGGTCAATGCACCTCAAGGCGTGAAAATTGTCGTAAAGGAAAATCCACAGTGTTTCGGCTGGCGCGGTGAACGCTATTTTGGAACTCTTGCGGCCTTCGAGAACGTCCATCTCATTCATCCTCTGGTGCCAACGCAGGAATTGTTGCGGCGTGCCAGCGTCCTCTTGACGATCACCGGATCGGCTGGGGTGGAGTCGATCCTTCTCGGCACCCGCGTCGCGGTCCTTGGCCGGCCATTTTACGCCGACGCCGCCGGCGTGCGAAAACTGGATCTGCCAGAGCAAATCTTTTCCGAGCTTCTTGATCCATCGTGGTTACCTCCCGCACCAGCAGACATCGAAACGTTTGTTGCCGCTTATCTCCAATCGACTCATGAACTTGGCGAGGTGCGGCCGGGTGAGAAATGGCCGGCACCGGCGACACTTGGTCCGCGGTTGGCAGGGGCTGTCCGCGAGACCTTGAATTTCGTGGATGTTCATAATCTGCAGCCGCATCAGTTCGACCCGGGCTACCCGCTCGGCCCTGCGGCGGGTTCGAAGTCCAATGCCGCGATGCCGGCTGGCGCATAAAATGCGCAAGGAAACAAGGGACAGGTAGTATGTCAGCATCGACCGACAATCATTTGATTTCCGCGCTCACCTATCCGCGAGAAGAAATCGAACGTCACCTCGTCTCGTATTCAGTTCGTCGTATGCCGCTGACAAGTCCGGAATGGCAGTCTCTCGCAAGTCGGGAAGCGAAAATTAGGAAGATCAGACTTCGCTATTGGTATAATCAAGCATTTCATTGGGGCATTTCGCGTCAGACGCACAAGCGGACCGTCGAAGAGACTTATGACAATATCTGGGCGGGAATGGACTTCGCGAACTTCACTGATCCGAACAAGCAATTAATGTTTCACGAGTGGGGCCCGGAAGGCCTGATTATGAATTCCTCTGCAACGCACAGGTTACATCAGGCACTGATGATAAAGGCTCTACGGATCCTTCGCCCCGCGACGGTTCTCGAAGTTGGTTCCGGAAACGGAATCAATCTCGTCGTTATGGCATCGCAGTGCCCGGGCATACGTTTCGAAGGGATTGAGTTGACCAAGAATGGCGTAGAAATTTCCAAGGCGTTAGTCGCGGGGCATAAATTGCCGCAATCACTTCTCAGTTTTATGGCAGAGCCGCCGCTTAAACCCGACGGTTTTCGCGACGTGACCGTTAATCAGGGTTCCGCCGAAAGACTGCCTTACGCTGATTGTTCGTTCGATCTGGTCATGACGCGCCTCGCACTTGAACAAATGGAAAGCATTCGTGACCAGGCCCTCGCAGAAATTTCTCGGGTGGCGCGATCCTACGTCCTTATGGTCGAATCATTTAGTGAGATGAATGATCAGGGTCTGCGAAAGCAATACGCAGTCGGAAATCGTTATTTCCGGGGCGCAATTGCAGATTTGCCTCGCTATGGGCTCGAACCGGTATTCACATTTTCTGCCTGGCCGCACAAAATAACCATGTGGCCAATCTTTGTGCTTGCAAAGAAAAGTCAGGCGACTTCCAAAATCTGAATTTAGCCGAGACTGGAGCCAATCTGAACACTGTGATTGGCTTCGCGATGCGGTGCCGCACGTGATAAACAGTTTCCTGCTATAACGAGTTCGAAATCTTCCGAACAGTCCTCAATGCTCGATAGCAAAGTATTTCGTTGCCCGAGTTGTCACAAGCCGCTTGAAGGCGCGATGTCGTGCACGGGCTGCGGGTTTGTCGTCGGGGAGGTGGATGGCATCCCGCTCCTGGTAAAGGATCGCGACGCTGCCAACGCTACCATCGAGGCGGCGAAGTCTTCGCAGCGTGGATCGTGGTATCAGGCGCCGCAACAGTCGCAATGGACCGGTCCGTTTCGGCATCATCTGTTGAAGCGTCGCGCTTATGTGGATGGGCTTCTTTCCGACTACGTGAGAACGGCGACACGACCGCTGATCGGGCTGGACATTGGATGCGGCGACGGGACCCATCTCGAATGGCTGCGTGGTTATGTCTCCGAACTCTACGCCAGCGATTACAATATCATGAGACTGGTCCGCGCGCGGACTTTCAATCAGGCGCGCTGCCTGTTCATGGCCGATATCACGAATTATCCGGTCAACGACAACACTTTTGACGTGATCTTTTTCAATCACGTCCTCGAGCACATCCCGGACGACGTGTCGGCGCTTGCCGAGCTCCATCGCGTTCTGAAACCAGGAGGACTGCTTGTCCTCGGCACGCCAAACGAAGGCGTATGGTTCTGGCAATTGGCATATCGGCTGCAGCCGCGGATGGTCCGAACCAGCGACCATGTACAGTTCTATACGGCTGAAACGCTGGCGGCGAAGTGCAAAGCCGCGGGATTCTCGATCCGCGTCATCAAGCACATGGGCTATGGCGTGCCGCATTGGACCCTCGATGCGGGGCTGCGGCAATTCAAAGTCCTCGACGACGCGTTCGAAGCTTTGGGACAGGCGTTATTTCCCAAGCAGGCAACGAGCCTTTACCTGGCGCTCTCAAAATAGCGCGAACAACCAATGTCGGCCGCGACTGAAATCAGGTCCCGATTGGATATCGGGCGCGAGCGGTGGGACGCGTTCGTCAACGAAAATGACGAAGCGTGGCTGTGGCATCGCTGGGATCTGATTGAAGCGCTTGCGATTTGGCCAGGCTACGAGGACGCAAGCTTCGCGCTTGTCGACGAACTGGGAACGCTTCTTGCCTTGATGCCCATGCATCGCGTTGTAACGCGGGTGGCCGGCGTTATGCCGATTGTCCGGCTTATGTCACTCGGTGGGCCTGCCTGCGCGACAACTTCCAAACGTGAATTCATAGTATCGGAGCTGCATAATCACTTGTTGCAACTGATGGCCGACAACAATGCTATGGCCATCGAGGTGCAGATTGGCGCATTGACGCCGTATCTTCGCGGATCGGGTGCCCCGAAGGATAACCCGCTGGTCGTTGCCGGCTTTGAAAATAATCAAACCGAAACCTGGATGGTGGATCTCAAGCGATCGCCGGACGAAATACGTCGGGGCTATTCCGAATTGACGCGCCGAGAACTTCGCAAGGCATCACGATCTGAGATTCGGTTGCGTGAGGCCGCCGGATCAAAAGATCTGGAGATTTATTATCGTCTGCACCTGGAAACCTACGCTCGTACTGGGGCGGCACCTCATCCGCTTGCTTATTTTCAAGCCATCTTTGAAAAGTTCCAGCCGGTCGGACTTGCCCGCATCCTTTTCGCGGAGCGGCGGGGTGATGCCGTGGCGGCGCAGAACACGGGCCGTTACAAGGCGGGAGCAATCTATTGGACCGGCGCATCGATCTCGAACAAGGAGGGCGGCGAGAACCGGTTGCTGTTCGACGCGCAAATTATTTCGTCACGCGACGACGGGTTCACGCACTACGAAACCGGGCAGGCATTCGTCAATTCGACCAACTCCAAAGAGCGCGGCCTTAGCCGGTTCAAGCAGTCTTTTGGCGCCGATCTGCAACCTTACTACCGCGGCGCGCTTTATTCGCGGCGGCCCAGTGCCCGGGTCATGAAAGGATTGCAAGCAATCTGGAGCGCCGGACCGTGACGGCCACGGTAAAAACCACCGTCGTCGATCCGGCGGACGAAGCCGGTAATCGGATTTGGTCGGAAAGAGCAGGTTCGTACGGCTGGGACATTGACGCCAGCCTTTCGAGCCGGCTGAAAGCCCGCCTGGTGTCGAAGCACATGTCCGCCGATTCCCGGCTTTGTGATGTCGGTTGCGGCAATGGGCTTTTTATGCGTGCATTGGCCCCGAATTGTGCGCAAGTGACCGGAGTCGATCCCAACGCCGAAATGATCGCAGAGGCGCGAGCGATGATCGCTCGGGAGCGAATCGGCAATGCCGACCTCGTTCAATGCAGCGCCGGCGCCCTGCCTTTTCCCGACGAGGCTTTCGACATCGTTTATTGCTTCTCCACGTTGCTTCTGGTGCAGGATGTCGGCGCGGCGCTTTCCCACATGGTCCGCGTCGTTCGCCGCGGCGGCCTCTTGGTTCTCGATGTTGCCGGGCGCAACAACCTCTCGAATATTTATTGGAATCTTTGGTACCGCCGCCAAGGGCATTTCGGTATTCACGCTTTCAGTCACGCGGCAATCGAGAACAAACTGGACGCGCTCGGCTGCCGCATTACCGAAAATCATGCGCTGGGGTTCTGCGATCAATGGAAATACGTGCCTGGACTTCATAAGGCCAAATGGCTGGACACGGTCTTTCAGTCGGCACCTGAGCCGGAGCGTAATCTGGACTACAAAATATCGAATCTGCCTGGTGTGCGTCGTCTTGCAAGCCGCTGGTACGTCGTCGCGCGAAAGGATGCCCGGTCTTGATCGATATGGGCAATCTTCGGCGTGCCGTCAGCATGCTCGATCGCGACCTTCGCTGGCAGTGGATCGGATTGTGTGTTCTGAGCGTGGTCGCGGCGTTGCTCGAAGCGGTAGGCGCGCTGGGTATTTTCTGGCTGATCGGAATCGTTCAGAGCCCGGAAAACGCCGCAAAATTGCCGATCGTCGGTTCACTTGGAGCGAGGCTCGCGTTCAACAACGGTGAAACATGGTTGATATGGTGCGCCGTCGCGGTGATGGCATTCTACCTGCTCAAGAATGCCTTCCTTGCCTTTCATTATTATCTCCAGATCAGACTGCCGCATGAAGCCTACGTGCGCGTATCCACGGCGTTGCTGCGCGGTTACCTGACTACAGATTACTCGTTTCATTTTGATCGGAACTCGGCGGAGGTCGTCCGCAATCTGATCAATTCCGTCGATGTTGTCTTTCGCACGGTCCTGCACAACGCGGTGACGCTGATCAGCGAAATCCTCATGGTGCTCGCGTTGCTCGCGGTTTTGTTCGCCGCATCACCGAATGTGGCGCTTCTGGCGAGCGGCGTACTTTCGATCCTGGCGTTGATTCTGTTTCGATTAAGCCAGCAACGGGTCACAAAATGGGGCAAACAGATTCAGGACCTCGGGAAAGATGTGTTGAAAGTGATCAATCATGCGCTTGGTGCCGTTAAGGAAGTCAAGGTAATGCATCGGGAAAATTACTTCCTGGAGCAATACTATCGACTGCGCGGGCGGCAAGCGAAGGCATTAAGTTTCTACGAAACGTTCCAGAACATACCGGTGCTTTCACTCGAGGTATTTTTCGCATTCCTCGTTTGCGGACTTGTCATTCTTATAACGTTGCCTGGTCAAAACTATGTGGCCGCTGTTCCGTTGCTGGGGCTTTATGGCTACGCCGGCTTCCGTTTGTTGCCTGCGCTGGCACGCATTGCCGCTAAAATGCAACGAATGAACTTCGGTGCAGCCGCGGTGGATCAAGTCTACGCCGATTATGTTCGCCTCGCTGATAAGGCGCCCGAAGTATCGGAATCAGACGTCAGACCAATGCCCTTCGCGCGCGATATCCGTGTCGACAAGGTCTCGTACACATATCCAAACGGCCATCGGCTTGCTCTTAATCAGGTCTCGTTCGAGGTGCCGTGCGGGACGTCGGTCGCCATCGTCGGTCCAAGCGGTGGCGGCAAGAGCACGCTGATCGATATCCTGCTGGGGTTGCTCATCCCTGAATCCGGCCGGGTCCTCGTCGACGGCATCGATACAGCAACTTCCCTTCGTGAGTGGCAAAAAAATTTGGGCTATGTGCCCCAAACGCCGTATTTGCTAGATGATACCTTACGTCGCAACATTGCCTTTGGCGTTGCAGACGGTGAGGTGGATGAGACAGCCGTTGCGGATGCTGTGCGCATGGCGCAATTGACAGATCTGGTGGCGAGCCTGCCCAAGGGCCTCGACACCGAAATCGGTGAAAAAGGAATCCGTCTTTCAGGTGGTCAACGTCAACGGATCGTCATTGCCCGCGCGCTCTATCGGCGTTCCTCTCTCCTGATTTTCGACGAAGCGACATCCGAGCTCGATAGCCAGACGGAACGCGAAATTACGGCTGCGATCGACGCGCTGGCTGGCACAAAGACCATCATTATCATCGCTCACCGCATTACGACGGTGCGCAACTGCGACACGATCGTTTTTCTGGCGGGTGGCCGGGTTGCCGATGTGGGAAGCTACGTCGATTTGCTGGAGCGCAATCCGGATTTTCGTAGACTTGCACTTACCGGCGACGCCGGAGCTGGCGCGGAACCAAGGGCGCAAGTTGCAGCTCCGGTGACGCAGCGGATTTCCAGCTAGAATGCTCGAAGAGACTCAGGCCATTCGTTCAGACGTGGCTCAGCCGCTGGCTCACGCCCGCGAGCGCGATCGATTGATGGTTATCATTCCCGATCGTCTCTCTTTGCTCGTCAGCAAGGGAGAAGTCACGCCTCGTTACTACAATCCCGGCAATCTGTTTCGAGAAATACACATTCTGTTGGCCAATGATGACCGGCCGGACTTGGCTGCCGTGCAGCCAATGGTTGGCGATGCCAAGCTCGTGATTCATAACTTGCCGGCGGGTAGGGACACTTTTATTCGCAGTTTTGGCTGGCGCCCCGGCCTGTTGGGCCACTGGGCCGGCCCGGCCGTCCGGATCGCAAAAGAAGTGCGCCCCGAGCTGATCCGCTGTCACGGCAACAATCTCAATGCTTTTGCGGCGCTCGAAATCAAGCGGGCGCTCGGGGTCCCTTATGTCGTTTCGCTGCATGGAAATCCGGATGTTGACTACAACCGCGGCAGGTTGGCGCGGACCTGGGAGCGCAAAATTGCGGGAATTGCAATCGAATCGGTGGAAATAGCGGCGATCAAGAATGCTGATTTTATAGTGCCGGTTTATTCGCCAATTATTCCCTATCTTGAGAAGCACGGCGTGACTGCGTACGAGGTCATCTACAATGTGGTGGACTACAGAGGTCCGACAAAAGCAGACTACTCAATCGGTGATCGCATCAAGGCGATCTGCGTGGGGCGACAAGAAAATCTGCAAAAGAACCCAACCCCGATCATTGAAGCGGTCGCGTCGCTGCCGTCTGTCGACCTCACGCTGATCGGCAGAGGCGATCTACATGAAAGCCTGCGCGCGCTCGCCGACAGGCTCGGTCTTTCTAAACGTGTTCGCTTCGTTCGTGACATGCCAAACACCCAAGTGCTGAAAGAAATGACCGCGGCTGACATCTATGTCTATTGCTCGGATAATTGGGAGATCAGCAAGACATGCATCGAGGCATCCTTGATGGGGCTGCCTATTGTGATTAACCAGCGGGACGGCGGGCTCGCGACCGAACTGGTCGGCGATCATGTGATGGCGGTCGAACAAAGCGCGAAGGGCTACCGCGAAGCTCTGCAGCGCCTGATCGTTGATGAGCGTGAACGCGAAAGACTTGGCCGCCGAGCAGCGGCGATATCCAAGACTCGATGGCATCCCGCGGCCATGGAACAGCGTTACGTCGATATCTATCGAAAGCTGGTTGACCGGCGGGCAATGACACCGGTTGGGCGGGAGAGGGCGGCTTCCCATTGAGCGCCTGCCAGCCGGTATGACGCGCGCCGTGGTTCACCTCATTGCGGGCGCTCGCCCCAACTTCATGAAGGTGGCGCCTCTTTTCCATGCCCTAAGCAGGGAAAACTGGTGTGATCCCGTCATCGTGCATACCGGCCAGCACTACGATGCCGACATGTCGGGCGCTTTCTTCCGCGATTTAACCTTACCCGCGCCGCACCATAACCTCGGCGCCGGCAGCGGTAGTCACGCCGAACAAACCGCAGCGGTGATGACTGCATATGAGAAGCTGTCGATTACGATACGTCCGGATTGGGTCGTCGTGGTGGGCGACGTGAACTCGACGATGGCGGCAGCGATTACTGCAAAAAAGTTGTGCCTTCCTGTTGCTCATCTTGAAGCCGGGCTGCGAAGTTTCGATCGAACAATGCCCGAAGAAATCAACCGAATTCTCACCGACTCAATTTCTGATTTGCTGTGGACACCTTCGGAAGATGGCGACGCAAATCTGCTTCGCGAGGGAATCCCCAAGCGACGAATTGAGCGTGTCGGTAATATCATGATTGACTCGCTTGAAATGCTACGGCCATCGATAGAGGCGGCCCGCCAACAGTGGCGTCAATCGTCCAAGGCCGGACCTTATGGTGTCATCACCCTGCATCGGCCCGCCAACGTCGATGACCGGAATGTTCTTATCACGGCCGTCGAGGGTATCCGGGAAGCCGCTTCACGGCTGGCGTTGGTTTTTCCCGTGCATCCGCGCACGCGTGAGCGCCTGGTGCAATTCGGTCTTCTCGATCGGTTGTCATCTCATCCGGGGGTCCAGCTGCTCTCACCGCTTAGCTATATCGATTTTATGAGCCTCATTTTCGGTGCACGCGTTGTCGTGACCGACTCGGGTGGTGTCCAGGAGGAAACTACCTACCTCGGTATTCCATGCGTGACATTAAGGTCGAGCACGGAACGGCCGATCACGGTCACACAGGGAACCAATCGCCTTGCCTCGATCGCGGATTTACCTGGGGCAATTGAAGCCGCCATCACCAATCAAGTGGCTCGCCGATCGCCGCCCGATCTATGGGATGGCCACACCGCCGGTCGTGTCGTGGCGTCGCTGCGGCGCATTATGGCGATGTGATATGGGGATTCTCCGAAAGCTGAGAATTGCGGCGGAAAATCCAACTTTGGCTGGTTATTACGCATGGTCGCAAATTGACGCCGACCGCCTGATCAAGTCCTACCAGCGAAGGGCGGCACAAGCCGGTCTGGATCGCCTCTATCTCATCCTGTCGTTTGATTGTGACAGGCCTGAAGACATCGATGCAGCGTGGGAGGTCCATGCGAGGCTGATGGACCTTGGCTTGTGCCCCGCGTATGCCGTCCCAGGCGAACTCCTGGAAAAAGGGGCCAAGGTCTATCAACGGATAGCGGCGACCGGCGCCGAATTTCTGAATCATGGTCACCGCTGGCACATGTACTTCGACCAGACGTCGAATGGCTATATGAGTTGCTTCTTCTACGATGAACTTCCGCCGGACGTCGTTGAGGAGGACGTGGCCGGTGGGGATAAGGACGTAACGGAAATCATCGGTATCAAGCCCACCGGTTTCCGCACGCCCCATTTCGGCACCTTCCAGAGGGAAAGGGAGCTTCGATTTCTGCACCGTATTCTCGTGCGGTTTGGTTATCGCTATTCGACGTCGACGACGCCGGGATTCGGCCTGCGCTATGGCCCGATGTTCCGACGATACGGGTTGCCCGAAATCCCGGTATCGGGTCGCGGCCGCAGTCCATTTGAAATTCTCGATTCTTGGAGCTGCTTTGCAGCGCCTGGCCGGAAGTTGACACCGCAAGACTATCGGCGCGATGCGCTTCGCATGGCCGAACGTCTGCAAGGCCGCGCGGGGCTTCTCAATTATTATTGCGACCCCAGCCACGTCGCCGATCAACCAGTTTTTTTCGAAACGATGCGCGACCTCGTCAAAGTTGCCGACCCATTGAACTACGCCAAGCTTATTGAGCGCCTCGCCTGAGCCAGAAACTCGCGATCGCCATCGTCAGGGCATAACATGATCGAAGGACGTATCCTTATTACCGGCGGAGCAGGAGCCATCGGTAGCAACCTCGCAAGAGAGCTCCTTGCGGGCGGACACGACGTCGTCATCGTAGACGATCTTTCGTCGGGCTACCGGGATCTTGTGCCGGCGGGGGCCCGGTTCATTGAGGGCTCCATAACGGACGATGCCGCGCTGGCCGCCGCCTTCGATCCAGCTCCCGATTATGTCATCCACGCTGCCGCTCTTTTCGCCAACCAAAATTCGGTTGATCATCCGCAAGCTGATCTCCTGATCAATGGGCTTGGGCTGATCAAGGTCATGGAGCGCGCAGAGCAGGCGCGGGTACGCAAGGTCCTGTTCTGTTCGTCTTCCTGCGTCTACGGCGGCAAGTCGGTGATGCGCGAGGATGATGCCGAGCTAAGTCCAGATACTCCGTACGCAATCACAAAGTGGCTCGGCGAAAGATATATGCGCTATTGGGCCGTCGAACGCGGGCTGGATACGGTTTCCGTGCGTCTCTTTAATGTGTATGGGCCGGGCGAGCGCCCAGGCCGTTACCGCAATGTCATTCCGAATTTTTTTGCGCTGGCGCTTCAGGGAGAGCCTCTCGTAGTGACAGGCACCGGCGAAGAAACGCGCGACTTCACCTTCATGAAAGATGCGGTCAATGGCATAGTGCGTGCTCTTGCGGTGGACACGACGCCCGGTGCCATTGTCAATATTGGCAGCGGTCAGCCGACCCGGATTATCGACCTGGCGACCCGCATCAACGCTCTGACCGGAAACCCGGCCAAGATTCGTTTCGCACCGCGGCGCTCGTGGGATCACGTGCCGCACCGGACCTGCGACAATACATTGGCGCGCCAGCTGTTCGGTTTCGCGCCGGCAGTCTCGGTCGACGAAGGGCTTAAGCTGACACTGACATGGCTCAAGAATTATTGGAGTCCTGAAAAGCCACCGGCCGCGACCGGCGCAAACGCGTGAACCGACGGCTTCTCCTTTTATCCTACGCCTTTCCCCCAGCCGCCGTGCCGGAGGCATTTCTCTCGGCGAAACGGCTCGGCAATCTGCCCGGTTTCGATGTTGACGTCGTGTGCCTCGAACTTGGTCCGGACATGCGTGCGGATCATTCAATGGATGGTTATGTCGCCGAGCGTTTCCGTCAGATTGAAAAAGTACGTGTGCCTCCCATGTTGTCGAGGCTCGTGGGCGGCAGCACGAGCGCGGTCCTTCAGATCCCCGGTATCTACGACGCGGTCAACCGCAAGGCGTTCCGCGCTGCGTCAGGACTCCTGCGGACGAGCCGCTACGACGCAATGGTGACATGGTCGCAATGGCATTCAATTCACCTCGTCGGTCTGGCGTTGAAAAAAAGATTCGCAAAGCTGCCGTGGATAGCGCATTTCAGCGATCCTTGGGTCGACAATCCATTTGCAAATTACCGTTCCATAAGGCGAGCGTATGATCGTCATCTCGAGCGGAAGGTTTACGAATCCGCCGACATCCTGTCGTTGACCTCTCGCGAAAGCGTCGATCTTGTATTCGTCGGACCACGGGCGAAGTACCGTGATGCTACAATCGAGATTCCACACGTCTTCGATCCGACGCTATACCCGAATGTGAGCCCGCCTCAGGCAGGCAAGCTTATTCTTCGATCGCTGGGAGCATTCTACGGAGTCCGCAGTCCGGAGCCTCTCTTTCAGGCGCTGGCGCTGCTGCGTGGACGCCACTCTGCGCTATCAGACCAAATCGTCGTGGAATTGATCGGCTCAGTGCCAAAGCAATTTCTGGAAAGCGCGGCGCTGCGGAGCCTACCGGTGGATTCCGTCCGGGTGCTTCCCCCGATCAACTACCTGCCTTCACTGGGATTGATGCGTTCGGCGGACTTGCTGTTGAATATCGATGCGCCCTTCGCTCACAGCCCCTTTCTGCCCAGCAAACTGGTGGACTATATCGGGGCCGAGCGTCCGATCTTCGGGATCACACCCCCGGGCACGGCTTCCCGTGTGATCCGAGATCTCGGCGGCTGGGTCAGCGAGCCGGATAAACCAGAGCGTATCGCCGACAACCTTGTCACTGCTGCCAAATTTATCGAAGCCAATCGGAGCAAACGCTGGGGCAACCCGGCGGTGAGGAATGAGTATTCCTCCGCTCTGGTGGGCCCGCGCTTTCGTCAGGCTGTCGAACGGGCTATCGCAAAGGCCGCATAAAGCGACAAGTCAAATCATATGTGTGGCATCGCCGGACTAATTGACTACGCCTCCGTCGCGATGGCGGAGAGTCTTGTGATGCGTGCGCAGGTCATGGCCAACGCCTTGGCGCATCGTGGTCCGGACGGCGCCGACGTGTGGAGCGATGCCGATGCAAGAATCGCGATCGCGCATCGGCGGTTGGCCGTAGTCGATCTCACGCCGACTGGCTCACAGCCGATGATATCGTCGGATGGGCGGTGGGTGATCTCGTACAATGGTGAAGTCTATAATGCTGAAACTATCGCTGCCCATCCGCAGATGGGCGGTCTCGTCCGCCGCGGGACCTCTGATACAGAAGTCATCGTCGAATCGGTTGCGCGGCGCGGTCTCGATCGCACTTTGGCCGACCTGAACGGCATGTTCGCTATTGCGCTCTGGGATCGCTCCACGCGCACGTTGTATCTCATCCGCGACCGGCTTGGTATCAAGCCTCTCTTCTATGGACGTGCATCAGGCGGATTTTACTTCGCGTCCGAGCTCAAAGGTCTTGTGGCGGCCGGTATTACTTTCGAACTTGATGAGGCGTCAGTGGCCAGCTTTCTGCGTTTTGGCTACGTTCCGACGCCGCACTCGATCTACCGCGGGGTCGCCAAGGTGCGGCCAGGCGAGGTTGTCTCATTCGATGCTTCGGGTGCTGTAAAACAGCGTAGCTACTGGAGTATCGAGCACGTTGCGCGTGAGGGGCTACGGCATCCTTTCAGCGGGTCGGAAGCGCAAGCCGAGGAGGTTCTGCACGAACTCCTCGCGAACGCGGTCTCGACCAACATGATTTCCGACGTACCGATCGGTGCATTTCTCTCCGGCGGGATTGATTCATCAACCGTAGTGGCACTGATGACGGCAGCCAAACGTGGCCCGGTACGGACCTTTTCCATCGGATTTCCCGATTTGGGTTATGACGAGTCGGTGCATGCAAGGTCGGTCGCCGCCCATCTCGGGACAACACATGAGGATCTCATGGTGACGGCGGCGGAGGCTCTCGCCGTCGTGCCGCAACTGCCCGAGATTTATGATGAGCCTTTCGCCGACTCCTCGCAAATTCCCACTTACGCCATCTCCCAGATGACGCGGGCGCATGTGACAGTTGCCTTGTCGGGAGACGGCGGGGACGAGTTATTTGCGGGCTATAACCGCTACGCATTGACCGCCGGTCGGCTTGGTGGGTTCAGGCGCTTACCCCGGTCGTTGCGCCGCGTCGCGGCCGCCGCGCTGCATGCAATTCCGCACGGCGCGGCCGATGTTCTTGCACGCGTCATACCGTCTTCGCTGCGGCCAACGCAGCCCGTGGAAAAGCTGAAGAAATTCGCGGATGTACTGGGTCTCGACGGTGACGCCGTGTATCTACGACTGGTCAGTCAATGCACGAATCCTTCAGGCTTGACGCATGGTCGCGAGGAGCATCCCGTCCACATGCCATGCGCAGAAGAAGTCCCCAAAGGCATGGAGCTCGAGCGCATGCAGCTCTTCGACATGGCAACATATTTGCCGGACGATATCCTCCAAAAGGTGGATCGCGCGTCTATGGCCGTGTCGCTCGAAGTGCGCCCTCCGCTCCTTGATCATCGCATTGTCGAATTCGCTTGGACACTCCCGCGGCATCTACGATTTCGCAATGGTGAAACCAAGTGGCTGCTACGCCGAGTTCTCGACCGCTATGTTCCCCGTCAAATGGTCAACCGTCCAAAAGCTGGATTTGCAATTCCGCTCGCGAGTTGGCTGCGTGGACCGTTGCGCGACTGGGCCGAGGATCTGCTTGACCCACAACGGGTAGGTAGTGGTGTCCTCAACGTCACGTCGGTCCGAAAATTATGGGCGGAGCACGTCGACGGGGGCCGAAACCATGCACATGCTGTGTGGACAATTCTCATGTTTGAGGCCTGGCGCCGTCGCTGGATGGACAAAGTCTCCGCCGGGCGGCAAGGAAACGAAACCAGGCTCGCGCCCGTCCTCATGGGCGAATAAGACACCGCTTACAACGGTCCATCGGAGACAAATTGCCTCATACAAGAAAAATAGCCGTCATTGGTCTCGGTTATGTCGGGTTGCCGGTCGCCGCCGCCTTTGCACGCTCGGGCGTGCCCGTGATCGGCTTCGATATCGACCGCAAGCGTGTCGATGAATTGCGTTCCGGGCATGACCGAACGCGGGAAGTCGCGCCTGCTGATCTCAAACAGGCAAACTTGCATTTCGATCATCAGCCGCCGCGGCTTGCAGAGGCGGATTTTTACATCGTGACGGTGCCGACGCCGATTGACGGCGCCCGTAGGCCGGATCTCGGCGCAATATTGTCAGCATCGAAGACGGTGGGAAAAGTACTCAAGAGCGGCGACATCGTCGTTTACGAATCGACTGTTTATCCGGGGGCGATCGAGGAAGAGTGCGTGCCCGTGCTTGAAAACAATTCTGGCCTTACGGGCGGGCGCGATTTCACAGTCGGCTATTCGCCGGAACGGATCAATCCTGGTGACAAAGAGCATCGATTTGATTCCATCGTAAAGGTAGTCTCCGCGCAGGATGCGCGTACTCTGGATATCGTGGCCGAAGTCTATGGTTCAGTTGTGAAAGCCGGCATTCACCGCGCCCCATCCATTAAAGTCGCGGAGGCGGCCAAGGTGATCGAGAACACGCAGCGTGATCTCAATATCGCATTCATGAACGAATTATCCGCCATTTTCCATCAACTCGGCATAGACACCGGCGATGTGCTGGCCGCCGCGTCGACGAAATGGAATTTTCTGAATTTTCAGCCGGGCCTAGTCGGCGGCCATTGCATCGGTGTTGATCCGTACTACTTGACATTTCGCGCGGAGAAGTCCGGCTATCATCCGGAAATCATTCTCGCCGGACGCCGTATCAACGACCGCATGGGCGAGCGCGTTGCGCGCGAGTGCATGCGTGCACTATTGCAGAGCGGCCGCCCGAATCCCACGGTGACAATTCTCGGTATGACCTTTAAGGAGAACGTGCCCGACATCCGCAATTCAAAGGTCATCGATATCTCGCGCGAACTCGAACGCGTCGGCGTCAGCGTGCAGGTGTCCGACCCGATCGCTTCGGTCGACGAAACCGCCGACGAGTATGGAATAAGGCTGACGCCGTTCGAGTCGTTACGACCTGCCGATGCGGTAATCCTTGCGGTTGCGCACAGGGATTATGTTGTTGGGGGCTGGCCGTTGGTCGTCAAGCTGCTCAAGGACAGTCAAGGAATCGTGCTGGATGTGAAGGCCAAGCTCGATCGTACCAAAAAACCCGAGGGAATCGATCTATGGCGACTCTAGCAACAAATTGCCAAGCATGGAGTCGCACCGATGACTGACGGCCCGATTCTTGTCACAGGGGCCGCCGGCTTTATCGGGTTCCATGTCGCCAAGCGTCTTCTACACGATGGCCATGATGTTGTCGGCCTCGACAATATGAATGCCTACTACGATCCGTCGCTGAAAGAGGGGCGCTGCGCGGAGCTCGCGAAATTCAATCGACTTCGTTTCGTGAAACTCGATCTTGCCGATCGCGACGCGATGCGGAGCCTGTTCAAAGAGCACCGCTTTCCGCACGTCGTTCATCTTGCGGCACAAGCCGGGGTCCGGTATTCGCTGGTCGATCCTTTTGCGTATGTCGATTCCAATCTCACCGGCTTTGCAACAATTCTTGAAGGATGCCGTCACAACGGTACCCGGCATTTGCTTTATGCATCTTCTTCGTCGGTCTATGGCTCCAATACAAAGATGCCGTTCTCGGTGCACGACAATGTCGACCATCCACTGAGCTTGTATGGCGCATCGAAGAAGGCGAACGAGCTGATGGCGCACGCCTATGCGCATTTGTTCGGACTCCCGATGACCGGCTTGCGGTTTTTCACCGTATATGGGCCCTGGGGCCGCCCCGACATGGCCGTATGGATTTTTGCAAAATCAATTATTGCCGGCGAGCCGATCAAATTGTTCAACAACGGGAACATGCGACGCGACTTCACCTATATTGACGACGTCGTCGAGTCGGTCGTGCGTCTTGTCGATCGGCCCCCCGCGGCAAACCCGAACTTTTCAGGCACGTCGCCGGATCCCGGTTCGAGCAGCGCGCCGTGGCGTGTCTATAACATTGGCAACAACAAGCCAGTGGAGCTTCTTGATGTCGTACGTTTACTTGAAGAAGCAATAGGCAAGAAAGCAAAGCTCGAACTCATGCCAATGCAACCCGGCGATGTGCCGGCGACTTACGCCGACGTCGACGATCTCATGCATGACGTCGGTTTCCGACCATCCACGCCAATTGCCGAGGGCATCGCCCGATTCGTGGAATGGTATCGTTCCTATCAGCGTGCGTGATCAGTTTTGCCTTGATAGGGCGCGTTTGCGGGCGCATTGGATCGCGTCAGGCAGCCGTCCTATATTGGGTGCAGTTCGAACGACCTCCGGATCGGAAAAATCATGATCGCTCCCACGCTGGCACAGTTGAAAGTCAAATTGTTCACGGATGGCGCCGACAAGGCCCAGATCGTTGAAATGGCCAGGCACCCGTGGATCGCCGGCTTTACGACCAATCCATCACTTTTGAAAAAGGCAGGCGTGAGCGACTACGCCGCGTATGCACGGGAGCTCGTCGCCGCGGTGCCCGATCGGCACATCTCGTTCGAGGTGTTCTCTGACGATGTGCCGGAAATGGTTGCGCAGGCGCGCGTTATCGCGCGGTGGGGCAAGAATGTTTATGTGAAATTGCCGGTGACGAATACGCGCGGCGAGCCGCTCTTCGAAGCAGTGCGGACACTCTCGCACGAGGGCGTTCCCATCAACATGACAGCCATCTTCACCGATGAACAGGTCGCGCGGGCCATTGATGCTCTTAACGGCGGCGCTCCCGCCTGCGTGTCGGTGTTCGCCGGTCGGTTGGCGGATTTCGGTATCGATTACCGACCAATCATGCACAACGCGATTGCCGGAGCGCGCGAGACCCGCAACATCGAGATCATTTGGGCGTCTACACGCGAAGTCTTCAATGTCGTGGAAGCGGATGCGATGGGCTGCCACATCATCACCGCGCCGGCCGATGTGCTCAAGAAACTTCCCGCGCTCGCCACCAAGACCGGGGCCGAATTGTCGCTCGCGGCGGTGAAGTCATTCCGGGACGACGCAATCGCAACCGGCCTGCGCCTTGCGGTTCCTGCATCGCGTGCCGCTGAATAGGCCGCGCTATCCTTTTGTAACGCTTTGAATCAAAACGTGTTCGGCGCGGACTGCTCCGGGTAGTCGCCAGCCGCGCCATGTCATGCTAGGGAGAGCCTAAGTGCTGGGGCCTGGGGACACCGTCAACACATGATGCAATCGGAATCGGCAAGCGCGGAGCGTCCGGTGCGGGTGGGCGTCGTCGGCGTTGGCGTAATGGGCAGTAATCATGCTCGCGTCTTCGCCGGACTGCCTGGAACCGAGTTGGTCGGTGTCGCCGATCCCGATCGCAAGCAGGCTGAATTCGTGGCGCGCACTCTTGGTTGCGCTGCCGTTTCGGGTGTTGGCGAATTGCTGGACCGAAATGTCGACGCGATCACCATTGCAGCACCCACTCATCTGCATCGCGATATCGCACTGAACTGCATTGCCCGTGGCGTCCACGTTATGGTGGAAAAACCGATCGCCTCCTCGGTAGAGGAGGGTCGGGAAATTATCGGCGCGGCGCGCCGTGCGAACGTGACCTTGATGGTTGGTCATGTGGAGCGATTCAATCCCGCCGTTGAGGCGATCAAAGAGGCGATTCTCGGAGAGGATATTCTTTCCATTGCGATCACCCGCGTCGGACCGTTCCCGCCCCGGATGTCGAATGTTGGCGTGGTCATCGATCTGGCTGTTCACGATATCGATCTGATCCGCTGGTTCACCGAGTCCGATATCATCGAGGTGCAACCGCAGCTGTCCAGCGCTGTCGCGGAACGCGAGGACATCGCGCTCTTGCAATTCCGCACCGCATCCGGCGTTCTCGCCCATATCAACACCAATTGGCTGACGCCGTTCAAGGCGCGAAACGTTACTGTCGCGACGCGCGGTAAATACGTGACTGGCGACTTGCTTACGCGCCAGGTCACCGAATGCTTCGGCTTCCAGCCGGATGGCAGCTATTCGATGCGTCATCTGTCCGTCGGGCATGCCGAGCCGTTACGCTCGGAACTGCTTGCTTTCTTGCGCGCCGTTCGTTCGGGAGCGGCGCCCGCAGTGACCGGCGAGGAGGCGGTTGCGAGCCTTGAAATCGCGACACGCTGCCTGAGCTCGCGCATCGCCGCGGTCGTGCCCGCCCGACGAAAAGGCCCGCGCGCCGTCGTTGGCTGACGGGTGCATTTTCCAGTGCAGACGCATCAATGAATTTGCGTACCAATCCTCCGCTCATCCCGTTCGTTGACGTCGGTGCGCAGCGCCGGCGGCTAGGATCTGCTATCGATGCAGCGGTTGCCCGTGTGCTGAATCACTGCCAGTTCATTCTCGGACCCGAAGTAAAAGCCTTCGAAACGGAGCTCGCCGCGTTTTGCGGCGCCCGGCACGTGATCACCTGTGCAAGCGGCACCGATGCGCTTGTGCTTGCTCTGCGGGCCATGCGGGTCGGGCCCGGTGACGCGGTACTGTGTCCTTCTTTTACCTTTTGCGCGACGGCGGAAGTCGCGGCGTTAGTCGGCGCGACGCCGGTGTTTGTCGACGTCGACGCGACGACTTTCAATATCGATGCCAACCATATCGCAGGCGCTGTCGCGGCTGCGAAAGAGGCCGGGCTGAGGCCTAAGGTGATCATCCCGGTCGACCTGTTTGGTCTGCCGGCCGAACACGGCGCCATCGCGACGGCGGCAAGAGCTGATAATTTGCTGGTTCTCGATGATGCCGCGCAAGGCTTTGGCGCGACCTATAACAATCGCCGGCTGGGCACCTTCGGCCAAGCGACCGCAACCAGTTTCTTTCCCGCCAAGCCGCTCGGCTGTTACGGCGACGGCGGTGCGGTGATGACCGATGATGACAGTGTCGGCGACACATTGAGAAGCCTGCGTGTGCATGGGCAGGGAAGTGACAAATACGACAATGTCAGCATCGGACTGGCCTCTCGTCTCGATACAATCCAGGCCGCGATCTTGAGCGAGAAATTGAAAATTTTTTCGGACGAAATCGACAACCGCAACAGAGTTGCCCGGCGTTACAACGAGGGGCTTGCGGACGTCACGGTGGTTCCGAATGTACCAGCCGGTTCGACGTCGGTGTGGGCGCAATACACCATCCGCGTTTCCGGTGGGCGCCGCGATGGCGTAGGAGCCGCGCTCAAGGCCGAGGGAATCCCGACCGCGATCTACTATCCGATCCCGCTTCACCGTCAGCAGGCCTATAGGCATTATCCAGTCGGCAAGGGCGGCGTTTCCGTGAGCGATCGCCTTGCTTCCGAGGTCATCAGTCTGCCGATGCACGCTTACCTCGACGCGGCGACGCAAGATCGCATTATCGACGCGACCCGCCGCGCGCTCAAAAAGTGACGAGTGGACAGCTCAGGTGCGCTTGTAAATGTCCTCAAGCCGCTCGATGTCGTCTTCACCGAGATAGCTGCCGGTTTGGACCTCGATCAATTCGAGCGGGATTTTCCCCTTATTGGCCATTCGGTGCACGCTGCCGATTGGAATATAGACCGACTCATTTTCATGCACGGCACGAACCTGCTCGCCGATAGTGACCTCGGCTGTTCCGCGCACCACAACCCAGTGTTCGGCGCGGTGTCGGTGCCTTTGCAATGACAAAATACCGCCAGGAATGACGACGATGCGCTTGACCTGAAAGCGTTCGCCCATGTCGATCGACTCGTAGTAGCCCCACGGCCGGTGGACCCGCTTATGGTCGGTCGCCTCCGGCCTTTTTTCTGCCTTGAGCTTGCTGACAAGTTCGCGCACTTCCTGCGCGCGTGCGCGCGGCACCACCATCACGGCATCGGAAGTACTCACGACTACGAGATCTTTGACGCCGACGATGGTGGTCAGGCGTTGGTCGGCGTGGACCACGCAATTGCTGGCATCCATACTCACAACTGGGCCCTGCAATACATTGCCTGCGGAATCCCGTGGTGTAATGTCAAATAAAGCGTCCCAACTGCCTATGTCCGACCAGCGGAATTGTCCCGCTACGACGGCGGCACGATCGGTTTTTTCCATCACGGCATAGTCGATTGATTTCTGCGGAGCGCGCCCGAACGATTCCGGTTGCAAGCGCAGAAAACCAAGATCATCCTTGGCATTTGTAACAGCCGCTGTGATTGCTCCTGCCATTTCCGGTTCAAGCCGAGCGAGTTCGGATAGCAGGATATCGGCGCGAAAAAGAAAATTTCCCGAATTCCAAAGGTAACCTTCGCGCACATAACGTTCGGCGGTTGCGATATTCGGCTTTTCGACGAAGCTTTTCACCGTATGCACGCTGCTACTGCCGATCGCCTCGCCGGGAAGAATATAACCGTAGCTGGTCTTCGGTTCGGTTGGCTCTATCCCGAAAGTGACAATGTGCCCGGATTCGGCAGCGGCACGACCGGCAAGACAGGTTGCGCGGAATGCTTCGACATCGAGAATGACATGGTCGGCGGCCAGCGCCAGCACCACGGCTTGCGGATCGCGCATAGCTGCGACCGTCGTCGCTGCGGCAATAGCCGGACCGGAATCGCGCCGCATGGGCTCGATCACAACAGTTGCTTCGACGCCGACTTCCTCGGCCTGCCGGCGAGCGAAAAAATGGAAATTTGGCCCGGTGATGACGATCGGCGGTGCGAACATTGGATCGCGGACGCGCAGCAGAGTTTCCTGATAGGTCGACCTGTTGCCCACCAAGGGGAGGAACTGCTTCGGCAGGGCATCGCGCGATACCGGCCAAAGTCTCGTACCGGCTCCGCCGGCCAACAAAATGGGGACGATTGGCGAAGGCATGGTGACGGCTGGCTCGAGCCTCTTTGTTCTGGGGCGGAATTGTCTTAAGGCAGTTCCGGGTATCTGACTATTGCAATCGTGGCGTAAACCTTAAGGCGACCAATTTAACAGTGCCTTTGCGCGGGAGCAGGGACGTTCCCCCGATGATCGAACGCATACTTACTGTCGGCGGGTTTACGCTGCTGTCGCGTGTCAGCGGCTTTATTCGCGACATTATCTTGGCAGCGGTGCTCGGCGCCGGCCCCGTCGCCGATGCCTTCTTTGTTGCGCTTCGCCTGCCCAACCACTTCCGAGCCATATTCGCCGAGGGAGCCTTCAATGCCGCCTTTGTACCGGCATATGCCCGCATTCGCGAGGAGGGCGGTGCCGCGCGCGCCGGGCAATTCGCTGATCGCATTTTCACACTGTTACTTGCGAGCCAGATCATATTGCTGGCGGTTGCATTGGTATTCACGCCGGCCGTGATCGATGTGCTGGCGCCAGGTTTCTCGCGTGATCCAGAACGATTTTCGCTTGCGGTCGAACTTACCCGCATCACGTTTCCCTATCTGCTTCTGATCACGCTGGTCACGCTTTACGGCGGCATCCTCAATGCCTTGCAACGTTTTGCAGCAGCCGCTGCCGCACCGATTTTGCTCAACCTGTCTCTCATTCTCGCACTTGCGTTGGCGACCTTCTTTCCGACTGCCGGCCATGCGGCAGCGTGGGGTGTTCTGATTGCGGGCGTGCTCGAATTCCTGCTGGTAGCGGGGGATGCAAGTCTTGCCGGCGTACTGGCACGATTCCGCTGGCCCGAACTCGATGCCGATGTGCGCCGGTTCTTCCGCGCGCTTGGTCCAGCGGTCGTCGGCTCCGCCGGTGTACAACTGGCACTGTTTGCAGACACGATCATCGCGAGTTTTCTTCCGGCGGGCGCACTGTCCGCGCTGTACTATGCCGATCGCCTCAATCAATTGCCGATCGGGGTAATTGGCATCGCCGCCGGCACAGTCATCCTTCCCGAAATGTCGCGTCGCATCGCCGGCGGTGACCATCGCGGCGCGGCGCACGCACAGGGTCGTGCGATTGAATTCACATTGTTGCTGTCGATTCCCTGCGTTGTCGCTTTCTTCGTTATTCCCGACCTGATCATGCGCGCCTTGTTTATGCGCGGTGCCTTCACGGCCGCTGATGCCGATGCGGCCGGGCGCACTCTCACGGCCTATGCCTTTGGGCTGCTGCCGTTTGTCCTGATTCGGAGCGCGGTCGCGACTTTCTTTGCGCGCGGCGATACGGCAACACCGGTGAAGGCTGCGCTGATGGCGGCTGCGGTCAACATAGCATTCAAGGTTCTGTTAATGGGACCGCTCGCGCAGGTCGGGCTAGCGCTCGCAACTTCGATCGGCGCTTGGATCAATCTTGTGCTGGTCATTTGGTTCGCGTCGCGCGCCGGTCATGTCTCCCTCGGTGGACGGCTACAGCAATCGCTGCTCAGGCTTGCGGCTGCTGGCGTTGTCATGGCGATCGTGTTGTGGCTATGCCACGGGCCGGTGGAACGATGGCTTGCTGGCTGGGGTGGTCCGCGTGATCTTGCAGCGCTTGCTATTATTGGCGTGATCGGGACAGCGGCCTACGGCGGAACCATCTTGTTCTTATTTGGGCGAGATTGGATGGCCGCGATTCGCGCTAAACCACGTCGCTGAATCAATGGCTTCTCACCCTATTGCCGAATGGGTGAGGTGGACATAGCTCACTACGACCGCTATGGGGACAGGCCGCGGTTGCTGCCATTCCACCGCAGGAATTCATGAATCCGACACGGTTGACTTCATCATTTGCATTGATAGGTGGTCTGCGATTTTTAGTCGCGCCGCTGACTCTTGCGACTTTGGTCGCAAGCTGCGGTGAGCGCCAGCCGCAAGGCGGTCCACCTCCGCCGGCGGTCACAGTGGCGACACCGGTCAAGCGCACGGTTTTTGATTACGATGAATATGTCGGCCGCTTCACGGCGATAAATTCGGTCGAGGTGCGCGCCCGCGTTTCGGGCTATCTCGACCAGCTTCATTTCAAGGACGGGCAACTCGTCAAACAAGGCGATTTATTGTTCACCATCGATAAGCGCCCGTTCCAGAACACGCTCGATCAGGCGCGCGCCAATCTTGTGCAGGCGCAATCCAACGTCTCCTTCACTGAATCCGACTACACGCGCGGACAGCAGCTTGTCCGCGACAAGACCATTACCGATCAGACCTTTGAGCAGCGCGCGCAGGCTTTCCGCAACGCCAAGGCATCGGTGAGCGCCAACGAGGCAGCGGTGCGCCAAGCCGAGCTCGATCTGGAATTTACGGAGTTACGTGCACCGGTGAACGGGCGCATCGGCGATCGGCGCGTGTCACCAGGGAATCTTGTGACCGGCGGCACAGGCGGCAACACCACGCTGCTTGCGACCATTGTCTCAACCGACCCGATCTATTTTGAATTCACCTTCGATGAAGCCTCATATTTGCGCTATGAGCGCCTCTCTAGAACCGGACAGGATATCGCCAGCCGTAACGCCAGTGTCCAGGTTGCGCTCAAGCTGATTGATGAAAACGACTTCGACCATCAGGGCCGCATGGATTTCGTTGATAACGTTATCGATCGTTCGACGGGCACCATTCGAGGCCGAGCGGTCTTTGCAAACCCGAACGAAGTATTCACACCCGGCATGTTCGCGCGCGTGCGCGTTCCTGGATCGCCGCCTTATGAGGCTTTGCTTGTGCCTGATGCCGCGATTGGCACTGAGCAGGCCCGCCGATTTGTCATGGTTGTGGACGCCCAAGATACGGCGCGGCCAAAATACGTCACGCTGGGCCAGCTAACGTCTGACAACCTTCGTGTCATCAAGGATGGCATTGGGCCCGATGACCGCATCGTGGTGAGCGGCCTGATGCAGGCGCGCCCGGGCCAGAAGGTGCGGCCTGAGGAGCAGGGCGGCAAACCTGCGGGGGCGGCCTCGGCGGGAGGCCCGCCACAGCAGGCGAAATAACGGCCGGCGGCAGCGCATGCGTATTTCGCATTTCTTCATCGACCGGCCAATCTTCGCTTCGGTGCTCTCGATTATTTTCGTGATCCTCGGCGGCGTCGCGTTCTTTCGTCTACCCGTCGCGCAATATCCCGAGATCGCACCGCCGACCATCACGGTTTCTGGCCAGTACCCCGGCGCGAGCGCAGACGTGGTGGCCGCCACTGTCGTTGCGCCGATTGAGCAGCAGATCAATGGCGTCGAGAACATGATCTATCTGTCATCGAATTCGACAGGTGACGGTCGGTTCACGATCTCTGTGAGTTTTGATATTGGCACCAATCTCGACATTGCTCAGGTCCAGGTGCAGAACCGTGTTGCCATCGCGCAGCCGCGCCTGCCGGTCGACGTGCGCAATATCGGCGTGACTGTCCAAAAAAGTTCGCCCGACCTGATGATGGTCGTACATCTCTACTCGCCGGACAAATCGCGCGACACGCTTTTCATCTCCAACTATGCGACAATTGAAATTACCGACACTCTCACTCGCGTCGACGGCGTGGGGTCGATCACGGTGTTCGGCAGCCGCGATTATGCGATGCGCGCCTGGCTCGACCCCGACCGCTTGCAGTCGCTGGGTTTGACCGCTGCCGATGTTGTCCTGGCATTGCAGGGCCAGAATGTGCAGGTTGCTTCGGGTATTCTCAATCAGCCTCCCGTCGACAAGCCCGGCGCGTTTCAGATTTCGGTGCAAACGCTTGGCCGCCTGACCAGCACGGAGGAATTCAGCAACATTGTCATCAAGCAGACGGCGAATGCTGTGGTGCGGGTGAAGGATATCGCGACGGTTGAGCTTGCGGCCCAGGACTACTCGACCAATTCCTATCTCGACCGCAACCCGGCAATCGCGCTAGGCGTTTTTCAACGGCCCGGGTCAAATGCGCTCGCGACGGCAAAGGCCATTCAGAGCACGATGGACGACCTGGCCAAGCGTTTTCCGCCCGGCCTCAAATACGACATCGTCTATAACCCGACGCAATTCATCCAGCAGTCGGTGGAAGCGGTGGAGTCCACGATCGGCGAAGCCATTATCCTCGTTGTGCTCGTGGTTATCTTGTTTCTGCAAACCTGGCGCGCGGCGATTATTCCAATCGTTGCCATTCCGGTGTCATTGATCGGCACGTTCTTTTTCATGGCGATGTTCGGGTTTACCCTCAATAACCTGTCGCTGTTCGGCCTGGTGCTGGCTATCGGTATAGTGGTCGACGACGCCATCGTCGTGGTGGAGAACGTCGAACGTAATATCGAGGCGGGCCTGAGTCCGCACGATGCCGCGGTTAAGAGCATGGACGAGGTGGGCGCTGCGCTGATCGCTATCGCGCTGGTGCTATGTTCAGTATTCATTCCGTCTGCGTTCATCACCGGCATATCCGGCCAGTTCTACCGGCAATTCGCGCTTACCATCGCTGGCGCTACTATCATCTCGTTGATCGTCTCGTTGACTCTATCGCCTGCGCTTTGCGCTTTGTTGCTCAAGCCGCATCGCGAAATCGAAGACGGACATTGGTGGAGCAAGCCGATTCACGGCTTCTTTGGCCTGTTCAACCGTTACTTTGATATGCTCACGCGCGGCTACGGAAAGCTCTCGGCCAAGCTCGTGCGTATGGCGTTGCTGATGCTGGTGGTCTATGCCGGTGTCATCGCCTTCGGTTTGAACGAGTTTCGCAAGACGCCGGTCGGCTTCATTCCACAACTCGACCGCGGTTATCTTATTATCATCACGCAACTCCCGCCGGCAGCTTCGCTCGCGCGCACCGATGAAGTTAACCGCCAAGCGGTCGAAATTGCGTTATCGGTGCCTGGGGTCGCCCACGCCGTAAACATTGTCGGCTTCTCCGGCGCGACGTTCACAAATGCTCCGAATTCAGGCGCGGTTTTCGTAACCCTCGACCCGTTCGAGAAGCGGGCGGAAGATCCGCGTCAGTCGGCCGCCGCAATACAGGGGCAATTGTTCCAGCGGCTGTCGGCGATTCATGACGGTCTGATTTTCGTCGCCGCGCCGCCCCCGGTCTCCGGTATCGGCAATGCCGGCGGGTTCCGCATGATGGTCGAGGATCGCAGCGGGCGCGGTTCGCAAGCCTTGCAAGACGTGACCTATGCAATGATGGGCAAGGCGGCTCAGACACCCGGTCTACAGCAAGTTTTCTCCTTGTTCGAAAACACAACGCCGCAACTTTATCTCGACATCGACCGCACCAAAGCGCAACTGCTGGGAATCAACGTGCCGGATGTATTCGCGGCGCTGCAAATCTATCTCGGATCGTCCTACGTCAACGACTTCAATTTATTTGGCCGCACTTATCGCGTGGTGGCGCAGGCGCGCAGCGAGGACCGCAGCAAAACAAGCGATATCTTGAAGATCCGGGTACGCAATAGCAACGGCGAGACAGTACCGCTTGGCGCTTTCACCACCGTGCGCACGGTCACCGGACCCTACCGTGTGCCGCGCTACAATCTATATCCGGCGGCCGAACTGGATGGCGCGGCAGCACCAGGGTACAGCCAGGGTCAGGCGATTAAGATCATGGAGCAGCTGGCGGCGCAAACACTGCCGCAAGGCTTTTCTTACGAATGGACGACGCTCGCCTTCCAGCAAATTCGTGCCGGCAATACGGCGACTTTTGCATTCGTGCTGGCGGTGGTATTTGTCTTCCTCGTCTTGGCTGCTCAATTTGAAAGTCTGACGTTGCCGCTCGCGGTCATTATGATCGTGCCTATGTGTTTGATCGCATCAATCGTCGGTGTCGTATTGCGAGGGCAAGACAACAACATTCTCACCCAAGTCGGATTTGTGGTGCTCATCGGCCTTGCGGCCAAAAACGCCATTCTGATCGTCGAATTTGCCAAGCAACTTGAGGATGGCGGCCGCAATTATTTTGATGCCGCAGTTGAAGCGGCACATCTGCGATTGCGGCCGATCCTAATGACCTCTTTCGCGTTTATTTTTGGCGTTACGCCACTTGTCTGGGCGATCGGCGCGGGCGCCGAACTGCGTCAGACGCTTGGCACCGCGGTATTCTCCGGCATGATCGGAGTGACAACCTTTGGCCTGATTTTTACGCCGGTGTTCTACGTGGTTTCGCGATGGATCGCGATTAAGCTGTCTGAGCGGTTCCGGCGGCCTCAGCCCCAGCAGCGTGCCAAATAGCGGTTCTGCGATCACATGACGATGAAATTCGGTTTCGGCCAGCCGCTCACCCGCAAGGAAGATGACCCGCTTTTGCGCGGGACAGGTCGCTATATCGCTGATGTTTCGCCGGCGAAGTCCCTACATGCCGTCGTTATCCGCTCGCCTCACGCCCATGCCCGCTTCCGCATCGGCGATCTTGCGCGCGTGCGGGTGCTGCCCGGCGTGCGGTTGGTGCTGACCGTCGCCGATATTTCTGCGCTCGGGCCATTGCCGACCCCGGGTGTCGTGCCGGATGTGGATATCAAGGTTCCAATCTATCCGATCCTCGCCAAGGATGTGGTGCGGCACGTGGGGGATGCGGTCGCTTTTGTGGTTGCTGACAGTATCGAGGCGGCAAAAGACGCGGCAGAGGCGGTTCAAATCGACTGGGAGACGCTACCCCATGTGATCGGTGCTGTGTCCGCGCTCAAACCCGGGGCCGCAAGCGTGTGGGCCGAGCGAGCAGACAATCTCGCCTTCGAAACCGAGGCCGGCGACGCAGGTTTTACCAAAGAAGCCTTTGCCAAGGCCGCACGCGTTGTCGAACTGACCATCGTCAATCAGCGGGTCGTGACAAATTACCTCGATACGCGCGGCGTGGTCGCAGAATACGATGGCGAACGCTACACGCTTACCCTTGGGAGCCAGGGAAGCCACATCATCCGGGACATCATCGCGGCAGTGATGAACTTGCCGCCGGAAAAAATGCGGGTGGTGACGCCCGACGTCGGTGGCGGGTTCGGCACCAAATTGTTTCCGTATCGCGAATATGCGCTGGCCGCCGTTGCCGCTGAAAAGCTGCGCCAACCCGTCAGGTGGATTTGCGATCGCAGCGAGCATTTTCTCGGCGACAGTCACGGGCGCGACAATATCTCCACTGCGCGGCTGGCGGTCGACGAGAGAGGGCGTTTCCTTGGGCTCGAACTCGACATCATCGCCGACATGGGCGCCTACCTGTCGTGCTATGCGCCGTACATTCCGTGGCTCGGCGTCGGCATGGCGACAGGTCCTTATGACATCCCCGCTGCCCACATACGGTTGCGCGCGGCCTACACCAACACTGTACCAGTCGATGCATATCGGGGTGCCGGTCGGCCCGAGGCTTCTTATTTAATCGAACGCGTTGTCGATGCGGCGGCGCACGATCTCAATCTCGAACCTGATGCGATACGGCGTAGAAATCTCATCAAGCTCAAGGCACTGCCATACAAAACGCCGACGGGGAAGGTCTACGATTCCGGGGATTTTGCAGGCACGCTCGCGCGCGCACAGGAACTTGCGGATTGGGATGGATTTGGCAAGCGCGCGAAGGAATCAAAACGCGCCGGACGGCTGCGCGGCATCGGCATTGCCACATACATTGAAGCTTGCGGCAACAATGGTCCAGAGACTGCGACAGTGACGCTCGATGGAGACGGCGGCGTTACGTTGCTGATCGGCTCGCAGTCGACCGGCCAGGGTCACGCCACATCATATGCACAACTTATCGCCGAGTATCTCGACCTGCCACCCGAGCGCGTGCGCGTGCTGCAGGGCGATACTGATCGCATCAAGAGTGGCGCGGGCACGGGTGGTTCGAGTTCAATCCCTGTTGGGGGTGTTTCTGTTGACCGCGCGGCGAGGAAACTCGCCGATCAGATCAAGGAGATTGCCGCTGACGCTTTAGAATCCGCAACGGGTGATCTGGAGATTGTGGATGGAACCGTGCGCGTTGCAGGCACCGATCGGATCATTTCGTTTTCTGATCTGGCCGCGAATCCCGGTGTTTCGTCCGACAAGCTGCGCGCGATTGAAGAGTTCGGTGTCGAGCCGCCGACTTACCCAAACGGCACGCACATCGCGGAGGTCGAAATCGATCCAGACACCGGTACGACGAACATTGTCCGTTACATCGTCGTCGATGACTTTGGCGCAACACTCAATCCAAGGCTGCTTGCAGGCCAGGTGCACGGGGGTGCCGTACAGGGCATCGGTCAGGCATTGATGGAAGACACCGTTTATGATCCCGGAACCGGTCAATTGCTCAGCGCGAGTTTCATGGACTACGCAATGCCGCACGCGGAACATTCACCTGACTTTGTATTCGAGACGCGCAACGTACCGTGCAAGACAAACCCGCTTGGCGTCAAAGGCGCTGGCGAAGCGGGGGCCATTGGCTCATGTCCTGCGATCATGAATGCCGTCGTCGATGCGCTCTGGCGCGCTTACAAGATTCGCCACATCGATATGCCGGCGACGCCGAGGCGGGTTTGGGAAGCCATCGAGGGGGCACAAAAAATTGGCCAGGGTCTAGCGATCACGAATTCGTGATCATATCCAAAAAGGGGGCTCCGAAGGGGAATAAGCCTTATGGACCAAATGTTTGTCGGTCAACGCTGGGAAAACAGAGGTAATCGATGGGACGCACGGCCGGAGCGACGCTTGCCGCAGTTTTTGTTGCGCTTGGGACGGGTGCGGTGATCGCGCAGTCTGATCCGATCGCGGCGCGCATGGCGCTAATGAAAGGCAACCAGGACAATGCAAGCTTGCTTGTTCAGATGATGCGCGGACAGGCCCCATTCGATGCCGCCAAGGTCGACGCCGCCTTCGCGCAATGGGCAGACACCGCGCAAAAACTGCCCAGCCTTTTCCCCGACAACTCGAAGAGTGGTCAGAAGACCCGCGCCGCGCCTAAAATCTGGATGACGAAATCCGATTTTGATGCGAAGGCGGCCGAGTTCGGCAAAGTCGTCGCGGAAAACCGTGACAAAGCCAAGGGTTCACTCAACGGATTGCGCGCCGCAATTCCACCCATCGGAAATGCGTGCGACAACTGCCACAAAGACTATCGGCTAGCGAAACAATAACGTTGGTCGCGGGTATACCGTAGCGGTCATTGCTAGTTTAGAGTTCCATCGACTACGGGATCTGCCGGGATGATCCGCAAGATTGTTATCGCCGCGATTGTAGCGGCCGCTATTGGCGCGCCGCTTTTTTGGTATCTCACCATTCCGGAAACGATTCCGGCAAGCGCGCTCGCATCACACACGCCAAACCTCGTCAACGGCCGGACGATGTTCCTGATCGGCGGCTGCTCATCCTGTCACGCGGTTCCCCAACAAAAGGACGGCACCCGCCTCGGCGGCGGACTGGCGCTCAACTCGCCATTTGGCGTTTTCTACGTGCCTAACATTTCTTCCGACGCAAAGGACGGCATCGGCGGCTGGAGCGAGGCGCAGTTCGTTACGGCCATGGTGAAAGGCACGTCGCCGACGGACCAGCATCTCTATCCCGCGCTACCGTATACGTCGTATCAGCGAATGCGCCTTGACGATCTACGCGATCTGTTTGCCTATCTGAAAACACTGCCGGCGATTGCGGGCAAAGTGCGTGACCACGATCTGCCGTTTCCGTTTAATATTCGACGTACTCTCGGAATATGGAAGCTATTATTCCTCGACGGCAAAACGTTCAGCCCCGATGCTGCGCAGTCGGCGCAGTGGAATCGTGGTGCTTATCTCGTGAACGGTCCTGGCCACTGCGCCGAGTGTCACTCGCCCCGCAATTTGCTCGGCGCTGTTATTACCAATCGACGTTTCACTGGCGGACAGAGCCCGACGGGGCAAGGCGGGGTCCCCGATATCACGCAGGGCAAGTTGAGGAATTGGAAGGTCGAGGATTTCGTGGAGACGCTCGACACGGGAATAACCCCGGATGCGGACAAGGTCGGCGGCCCGATGGTGGAGGTTGTGGCTAATACACGGCAACTGAGCGCTGCGGACCGCCAGGCGATGGCGGTCTATCTCAAGTCCCTCTCGGCCCCGAAATAGCTGCGCAACTCAGCTTGTTTCGCGTATGTAATGGCGAATCGCCAGATCGCCCAATGCATCCGCTCAAAGCTATCGGTCTCAAGCTCGTCTCTGCGTTGCTGTTTGCCGCTATGTCGGCACTGGTATGCCAACTGGGCGACGTCGCCCCGGTGGGGCAGATGGTGTTTTTCCGCAGCGCCTTCGCCATTTTGCCGGTGCTGGTCATCTATGCCATCCGGGGTGAACTTGCCACCGCGGTCCGTACAAGCCGGCCGCTCGGGCAACTTGGCCGCGGCCTGCTCAGCGTTTGCGGCATGTTCACCAATTTCTCGTCGCTGACGCGATTGCCGCTCGCCGACGCCACCGCGATTTCGTTTGCGTCGCCGCTTATCACTGTGGCGCTCGCCGCTATCGTCCTGAAAGAGCGTGTGCGCATCTACCGCTGGTCGGCCGTGATCATCGGCTTTGTGGGCGTGATTGTCATGTTGATTCCGCATTTCGACTTCGGCGCTTATGCCGGAACAAGCGGGACGGTCGCGGCGGTTGGTTCGATGTTTGCGATCACGTCGGCGTTTTGCAATGCCGGTACAGTGATCCAGACGCGCCGGCTCACGCAAACGGAGACAACATCCTCAATCGTTTTCTACTTCTCGCTGATCTGCGCAATTGCCGGCGCGTTGACGCTGCCGTTTGCTTGGCATTCCCCGACTCCCCGCGAGCTCGCCGCGCTCATCGCCCTCGGCATCCTCGGCGGACTCGCGCATATTTTCGTAACTGAAAGCTACCGTTACGCGGCCGCTTCAGTGGTCGCGCCCTTTGATTACTCGTCGATGCTGTGGGCGCTGTTGCTTGGCTACTGGTTGTTCGGCGAATTGCCGCAGTCGCTGGTCTACGTAGGCGCCACAATCGTTTCGGCCGCCGGGCTATTTGTCATTTGGCGCGAACGGCAGCTTGGTCTTCAGCGCGCGCGAGAGGCAGAAACGCCCCCCTAGGGCTGAAAAGCCTTAAACGTAATGATCGTATGGGTGTCCTTGATACCCGGGATGCACTGCACCTTTTCGTTGACGAAATGCCCGATGTCGGTTCCGCCTTCGACATAGAATTTGACCAGTAGATCGTAGTCGCCCGCGGTCGAATAGATTTCGGATGCAATTTCGGTTTCGGCCAGCTCGTTAGCTACCTGATAGGATTTGCCAAGCTCGCACTTGATCTGGACGAAGAAGGGGGTCATCGCGGTCCTCCGATATGTGGGCAATCCAGCAAAAACGAGGGTGGCTGGCAAGGCGGCCTTGCCTTGAATAGGCGCACGGACTAGGTATTGAGCAGCAATCTCGTGGGGTGTCCGGTCGTCACCGGGCTGAGAGGCGCAAGCCAACCCAACGAACCTGATCCGGGTCATACCGGCGGAGGGACAAGAGATGCATCACCCGCAAGCAGCATCGCGCGACAGCGTGGCGCAAACGGCGTCCAATATCATCGAGCGTGTGCGTAGGCGCAGCCCTCGCGTTCACTGTGTCACAAATACAGTCGCACAGAATTTCACCGCCAATGCGTTGCTCGCGCTTGGGTGCGTACCCTCGATGACCCTGTCGCCCGGAGAGATCGGAGCATTCGTTTCCGGCGCTCAGGGCCTTCTGGTCAATCTCGGCACGTTCGACGATGAGCGGCGCGAGGCAATTGGAATTGCGGCGGAAGCCGCGGCAAAACAGCAGCTGCCATGGGTGCTCGATCCGGTCTTTGTCGATCGAGCGCCGTCTCGCGCCGCTTTTGCGCGCGAACTCATCGGCCGCAGGCCGGTCGTTATTCGCCTCAACAACACCGAATTCTCCACACTTGCTGGCGATGCGCCATCGCGCGACGCCGCCATGGCATTCGCGCGCGCCAATCAGATGGTGGTTGCGCTCTCCGGTGTTATCGATCTCGTTACAGATGGCGACCGTGTTGCGTCTGTCGCCAATGGGGATCCGCTGATGACCAAAGTGACTGCGATGGGCTGCGCCGTTTCGGCGGTGGTCACGGCATGCTTGACGGTTGAGCCCGACGCATTTGAGGCAACCATTGCCGCGCTGCTCCTCGTCACGGTCGCCGGTGAACTGGCGGCAGAAAAATCAGATGGCCCTGGAACCTTCGCCGCCGCGGTGATTGATGCGCTCTATCGTCTCGACGGGATGGCGCTGGTGGCACGCGCCAAGGTCAGTTGATGCGTGTTGATCTCAGGCTCTATGCGCTTGTCGATCCCGCCGTTGCGGGCGGTCGTACGCTTGCGGACCTGGCTGCCTGTATCTCCGGTAGTGCGACACTTGTGCAATTGCGCGATAAGCATCGGTCAACCCGGGCGATGGTCGAGGAGACGCGCGCGCTACGGGCCGTACTGGAGCCCAAAGGTATCCCGCTGCTCGTCAATGATCGCGTTGATGTTGCGCTCGCTGCCGAAGCGGACGGCGTCCATATCGGTCAGGATGATCTGGCGCCGGCCGATGCACGGCTCCTCCTTGGGAAACGCGCGATTATCGGCCTGAGCGTCAAAACGGTGGATCAAGCAAAAGCCGCACCGCTTGATTTGCTGGACTATGTCGCCATCGGTGGCGTTTACGGGACAGCTTCCAAAGAAAACACCGCGGCGCCCATCGGCGTCGCCGGCCTGCTGACAATTGTGCAGGTAATTCGTGCGCGCGAACCAGACTATCCCATCTGTGCGATCGCGGGTATCGGTGCAGCTAATGCCGCCGATGTTATTGCTGCCGGGGCAGACGGCGTCGCTGTGATCTCAGCCCTGTCGCTTGCTGCCGATCCGGCGAAAGCGGCACAGGAGTTGCGTGCGATTGTTGACGACGCGCTCAAACAACGAAGGGCGCCATGACCGCGATCGCTGTTGCCATTGCCGGCTCAGACTCGGGTGGTGGTGCCGGCGTCCAGGCGGATCTCAAGACTTTTTCCGCTTTGGGTGTCTATGGCGCTTCGGTCATTACTGCACTGACCGCGCAGAACACAAAAGGCGTCACTGCGATTCACGACGTGCCGGCTGACTTCATTGCGGCCCAGATTGATGCGGTATTTTCCGATCTCAAAATTGGCGCGGTCAAGATCGGCATGCTTTCGCAGGCCGCTACGATAGAAACGGTGGCAAAGGGTCTGGATCGTTACCGCGCGAGTAATATCGTTCTCGATCCGGTAATGATCGCAACATCAGGTGATCGGCTGTTGGCGACCGACGCCATGGAAGCGCTCCGTAAGTTGCTCATTCCCCGCGCGTTGGTGGTGACGCCTAATTTGCCGGAAGCCGCAGCGCTGGTCGGCGCTTCAATCGCGCGCAACGAACAGGAAATGGAAATACAAGCGCGAGAGCTGCTGGCGCTGGGCGCGAGAAGCGTCCTGATAAAAGGCGGCCACGGTACTGGCGAGGAAAGTGTCGACTTGCTGATCGGGCAGGGTGCGGTGTTGCGGCTCGCGGCAAAACGCGTGAATACGAAAAACGCTCATGGAACAGGCTGTACGTTGTCTTCAGCCGTGGCGGCGGGGCTTTCCAGCGGCCTCGATCTCAAAGCCGCCGTACGAAATGCCAAAGCTTACGTCACCGGAGCCATTACCGCAGGAGACGAGCTCAAGGTCGGCCACGGATCGGGCCCGGTGCATCATTTTTTCAAGATATGGAGAGAGCCATGACGACGCGACGGAATTTTGCGATCGCTGCCGGGGCCGCTGCCGGAATGCTCGCCGCGCCCTCAGTGGCGCGGGCGCAAACTCTCAAGTGGCGCATGGTGACGTCATGGCCGAAACGTTTGCCGGGGCCCGGCATGTCGGCCGAGCGTATCGCGGAGCGCATTCGAACGCTCTCCGGCGGTAAACTTGAGATCGCGGTGCATGCGGCGGGTGAGTTGGTGCCAGCTTTCGAGGTGCTCGATGCCGTTGGCAATGGCGTGGCCGATATTGGCCATACGGCGTCGTTCTATTGGCAGGGCAAAATGCCGGCGGCTGCGTTCTTTACAACCGTCCCATTTGGGCTCACACCCGGCGAACACGTCGCTTGGGTAGATGCGGGTGGCGGGCAAGCACTTTGGGATGAGCTTTATGCGCCTTTCGGCGTGAAGCCCTTTATGGGTGGTAATACCGGCATCTGTATGGGCGGCTGGTTCCGACGCGAGCTGAAGAGCCTCGCCGACCTTCGCGGCTTGAAATTGCGTGCGCTCGGCCTCGGGGGCGAGGTTTATCGCCGGCTAGGCGCTACGCCCCAAACCACGCCACCGTCGGAGATTTTGGTAAGCTTGCAATCGGGCGTGATCGACGGAGCTGAATTCGTAGGCCCCGGCACAGATATTGCGCTCGGGCTCTATCGCGTCGCGCCGTTCTACTATTACCCGGGATTCAACAAGCCGAACGGTACCGGCGAGTGCATCGTTTCCCAGAAAGTGTGGGATGCTATCCCCGGCGATCTCAAGGCGGTTATCACACATGCCTGTGCAGCCGAAGCGAGCTATGCGCTTGCCGAGATGGAACGTCTTAACTCGCAGGCACTCGCCGTCTTGATCAATGAACACAATGTGAAGCTTGCAGCGTTCCCGGCGGATCTTGTAGCTGCGGCGAGATTGCAGGCGAACGACGTACTCGGAGAATTGGCCGGGCGCAGTGCGGCCGCGGGCAAAGTGTATGCGTCCTACGCTACCTTCCGTGAGCGCACGGCGCCGTGGTCGCGAATATCGATTGAATCGGTACTGCGTTCGAGAGGGGCGTGAAACAATCGCCTCGGGCGAATTGTTCTACTTGCAAGGCCAGGAATGACCGGCGATCAGGCGGCTCCCGCCTTGTGGATACCGCGTTGGGTAAAAAACTGCCGGATCTCGTTGGCAGGCCTTGCGTGGCTGAAGAGATAACCCTGCATTTCGGTGCACCCGATCGATTGCAGCATTTCCATTTGCTGTTGGGTTTCTACCCCCTCGGCGGTCGATGTCATGTTGAGGCATTTGGCGAGGCCTGCCACAGCGTTCACGATCGCGAGCGGCTCTGCCCCGTTGGACAGATCCTGAATGAACGATCGATCGATCTTGATCTTGTCGAACGGGAAGCTGCGGAGATAACTGAGCGATGAATATCCCGTTCCAAAATCGTCCAGTGCAATTTGCACGCCCATTTTGCGAAGCTCATGTAGCGTGGCCAACGTTGTGAAAGTATTTTGAAGGAGCACGGTCTCGGTGATTTCAAGCTGTAATTTGTGCGGCGGCATGCCCGTTTCGTTGAGCGCCGACGTAACCATGTTAACCAGATTGCGGCAGTTCAACTGCGCTGGCGAAAGATTGACCGCGACCTTGATATGGTCCGGCCAGTCCACAGCTTCATTGCAAGCTGCCTTCAGCACCCATTCGCCGAGCGGCACAATGAGCCCGGTCTCTTCGGCAATCGGTATAAAATCGGCCGGCGAAACCAGCCCGCGCGTCGGATGGTTCCATCGCAGCAGGGCTTCGAAACCATTGACTTCGTTGCTTTCCAGGACAACGAGCGGCTGGTAGTGCAATTCGAATTGTTCGGTGGCTAGGGCCTTGCGAAGATCCATCTCGAGTTCGCGCCGTGCTTTCATGCGGGTATTCATTTCGGGCTCGAAGAACCGGAACGTACCGCGCCCGTCAGCCTTGGCGTCATAGAGCGCCATGTCGGCATTCCGCAAAAGCTCGTTCGACTCGACGGCGTCCATCGGCGCAACTGAAATACCGATGCTGATATCCGTGACGATCTGGTGTCCCTCGATCTGGTAGGGCTTGATCACTGAATCGCGAATGCGCTTCGAGAGCGTCGCGGCGTCGGCGGCCTGTTCCATTTGGGTCATGATGATAGCGAACTCATCGCCACCCATGCGGGCAACGACGTCCAGCTCGCGCGTGCAGCCGCGCAAACGTTCGCCAACCAGCTTAAGCAGTTCGTCGCCGATATGGTGGCCGAGCGCATCGTTGACGCTTTTGAATTGATCAAGGTCGAGGCATAGCACGGCCAGGCACTCGCCGCGTTTGACGCGCTTGATTTCGTGGTTGAGCTGTTCCAGCAAGAGCATGCGATTTGGGAGGTCGGTCAATGCATCGTGGCGCGCCATATGTGCGATGCGGTCTTCGGAGCGCTGGCGCTCGGTCACGTCTTCATGCGTGGCCAGCCAACCACCGCCCGTTATCGGCTTGTTGACGACTGAAAAAGCCCGCCCATCGGGCAAGTTCACGATTTGATTGAAAGTCTTTCCGTCTGCGATGCCATTTTTGAGCCTGGCAACGTACTCGTCAGGATCGCCCGAGAAACTCCCGAGCTCGATTCGATGTTGGAGAAGGTCGCGCAAGTGGCAGCCAGGCTTTACGATATCGGAAGAAAGTCCATACAATTCTACATAACGTTGATTACAAAATGTTAGGCGTGTTTCGGAATCAAACATCAGCACGCCCTGCGACATGTTGTTCAGGACGGTCTGCAACAACTGTTCGTCTTTCCGCGTCATGTGCGGAAAGGTCAAGATGTCCGCGCGCGACGGCTGCTGCATCGGATGATCCATACTGAGCCCCTGACGAAAAAGGTATCCTGATCGGAGCTCATCTTTACGGATGGTCTGTGTGGAAGCCCTTAGGAATTGGAGTTGGTTTTAATTAAAAAATGGGAAGTTAGTGGCGGTATCTCATCAAGATGTGGCGGTCTCAGGGGCGTGCCTGTGCGCTAGACGGCGGTCGCATCGTTCTACCGGCTCTCCGAGAAGGCCGCACTGTTAACTACATATCGCTCAAAACCTGGCCCCTCGCCAGATTTGAACGGACGCGCGAACGGAAAGAAAAGAGGCAATGGCGATCGCCAAGTGTGAAGTGGGTTACACACCCATATCGCGAGGCGGGTCTAAGCTTCTTTCCGTGTTGCGGGGCACCGTCGGGACGTGAAACCCCGATTTTCAATCCGCGATCGGGGGGATCGCCATGCCGAAGAACGTCGTGCTCTGCTGCGACGGTACCGCGAACGAATTCGCAAAGGACCGTACCAACGTCGTCAAGTTGTTCTTTACGCTTATCCGCGATCCGGCCGCGCAGGTCGCCTATTATCATCCTGGTCTTGGTACCATGGAGCCTCCTGGCGCGCTGACACGGGTCACACGTATCGTGACGCGGCTCGCCGCTCGCGCATTTGGCTACGGACTTGAGGCCGATATTCGTGACGCTTACGTATTTCTGATGAATAACTTCGAGGAGGGCGACCGGGTCTTCCTGTTCGGATTCAGCCGCGGCGCATATACCGCACGGGCGGTCGCGTCTTTGCTTCGCATGTATGGGCTTATTGCGAAAGGCAATGATGCGCTCGTGCCTTACGCGATCCGCATGCTGATGGCTATTCATGCCATCGACCGCAAGGGCCGCAATCGCAACGCGGAGCAAAAAAGCTATTTCACTCTTGCTGCCGATTTCAAGAGCACCTTCTCGACGCGGATCTGCAAGCCCTGGTTTGTTGGTCTCTGGGATACCGTGAGCTCGGTTGGCTGGTATGAGAACCCGCTGCAGTTGCCCTACACGGGAGACAATCCCGACATTGAAATTGGCCGCCACGCAATCGCAATCGACGAACGCCGCGCCTTCTTCCGTTCAAATCTCTGGATGCCGAAGGGCCCGCCGCCACAGAGCGGACCCCAGGATCTCAAGCAAGTCTGGTTCCCAGGCGTCCACGAGGATGTTGGCGGAGGCTATCCGGAGGCTGAGAGCGGGCTTTCAAAGATTTCCCTTCAGTGGATGCTCAAGGAGGCTATCGGAGCCGGCCTTCTTGTCAGTCCAGGGCGCATGGATCTGGTGCTCGGCAAGAGCGGCGCCTATGCCGTACCCGACGCGAATGCGGTCATGCACGAGTCGTTGACAGGTTTCTGGTGGCTCGCCGAAATCCTCTGGAAGCGACATTACAACTGGATAAAGCAAAAATGGGAACGCCGTCCAAATCTCGGCCGGCGGCGCACCATTCCGCCAAAGTCCCTCATTCACGAGGCGGCATATTCACGCGGCGGCGACTATGCGCAATGCTTGCCTGCCGACGCAATTCCAACAAGCTAGGGACGCCGAGTTTCCGCATCCGGCTGTATGCGGTATGATCGCCTCAACAGTCGGCTATAACGGGATCGCCTGCGGTGTTCTTACAAGCTTCGTGCCTTCGGACCTTTTTGCGAGCGGGCATGTGTGGCGCTGCTGCGCTTATTTTCATTCTAAGCCTGTCCGGCTGCTCCCAGCCTTGGAGCGAGGATACGAATCCAACTGCCATCGCTTGCGAAGGATACGGATTTGCCTATGGCAGCGAGCAATATGACGCATGCCTCAAATATGTCGAGAGTCGACGCGGCAGGCGCGTTTCGCCGACGGCTACGCCCGCGCCGGCGGCCAATGTAATTTGCCAAGCCGGCCCTTCCGGCGCCACCAATTGTCAGACGCGACAATAGGGAAATTTCGCCGGTCTGTCGGGACATGAAAGTAATGTGACAGGGTCACTCGATTACAGCAGTCACGCGCGCTAATGGTAATATTAAGAAGAAAATTGGCGAGTTGTGCCATCGATAGATTTCCGTGGGGGAAGCATGCTTAACGCAGCAGATCCGGACTCAACCCTTGGTCGCGTTCTCAACTTCTTGGGACAGAATTTGAAGCTCGACAAGATTTTTACCGATCTCGGATTGGATCCCAATCATTTCACTTACGACGCGGTCTTTCATCGCGTGACGGAAGTCATAATTGCAAATATCAACGTTGCGAATGTCCTAGCGCTCGTCGGCGCGGCGTTCTACGTCGCCACGCTCATGATGCGCACAATCGTGCCACTTCGCGTCATTGGCATCATCAGCATCGCGTTTTTCATCGCTTATGGCGTGGTGGCCGGCGCCGTATCCACATTTTTGCTTTATCTTCTTTCGCTGCCGATCAACGTCATCCGTCTTCGCCAAATGCTTTCTTTGGTCAAAAAGGCGCGGTTATCCGCACAAGGTGATTTGTCGATGGATTGGCTGAGGCCGTATATGACACCGAGAAAGTATCGCAAAGGCGATACATTGTTCCGCAAAGGTGATGTCGCCAATGAAATGTTTCTAACTGTCACCGGAAAATTTCTGGTGACTGAAATCGGTATCGAGGTTCCGCCTGGCCGGATCATGGGAGAGCTTGGTTTTGTCGCACCGAAAAACAAACGTACCCAGACGGTCACATGCATCGAAAGCGGAGACGTCTTGACGATTACCTATGAAACGCTCCTCGAACTTTACTTCCAGAATCCGGAATTCGGTTACTATCTGCTGAGCCTGACGAGCGAACGTCTTTTGCAGAATGTTTCGCGTCTCGAAGGGCTCGTCGAGGAATACAAGACGAAGCTGGATCAACAGGCGAGGACGTCTACGCCGACATCGCGCTAACGCTTTGCGGAATTATTCCTGATTGTCTCAGTAACGCAGTTTCTGAGAAACGTCCGGCTCGCAGGAAACCGGATTTTTTTGGCTTTCACCTCGCCTTTGCAGTATGCGATTGCTTCTTTAATGGCGCGATCATCGGCCTCCGACAGAGTCGGGGCAGCGACGGACGCGGATACAAGTGCTCCGCTAGCCAAAACGCTGCCGAGAATACCGACGTATAAACCTCTGGTGAAACGCGGCATGATGTGGTCACCTGAACACTTTGGTGGTGCGCATACAATGTGCGCTATCGCCGCATAGAACGCCAATGAAGCACCTTGGGCGATCATTGGGGCCGAATCTGGTGAATGGGCGGCAATAACAGAAAAGCAAGTGAGGAGGGCAAACGTAATGCGGGTGGGGCATTTTGTTTTTCTTGCCGTGGGGTTGGCCGTTGCGACTACGCCAGCGTCAGCTCAGGTGCGCGATGCGATCTATCGCGGCACGATGGTATGCGACAAGTTGCCGGTTACAGTCGGCAGCGGCCGCGAGGCGATTGAGGTGACGATTGTCAAGGGCGCGGTTGTGTACACGCATGTTGTGCGGTTACACGGGACGGCAGACATGGTGCAGGAGAAGGGTACCGGAGCTCTGAGCGGCAACAACATCAGTTTGCAGGGCTCATGGAAAAGCGGCAACCGCCAATACGAGGCGAAATACAGCGGCACCTTCGTTCGCCGGCACGCCAATCTCAAAGGCACACAAACTTGGACCGAGGGTGGTCAAACGACTAGCCGCAACTGTTCCGGGACGATCAAGCGTCCATTACGGGTGTTTCTGCCGCGCGAAAAAAAATAGCCAAGTAGGCTTATGATTAAATCACCATAGACGAAACGAGTGCGGATGCGCATGCTTCTTTGGAACCAGAACCACCCCGTTTGCGGTTAAAGGCGCGCCATCGTTTTCCGGTCATTCCACACGAACTAGAAGGGAATATGCCTTGCAGCGCAAAATCAGCCCTCTATTCCCACTTTCGATTGCCGGTATCCTCGCGTGCGGTCTCATGGCTTTGATTTCCTCAGTCTATATCCCGCTACCGTCGGCCTGGGGTCAGGCCGGTCCATTTGCCGATTTCGCGGGCAGTTGGTCAGGCACAGGGACGCTGCGGCCGGAAAATGGAGCGGCCGAGCGCATTCGTTGCAACGCTAACTACCGTCAGGGAAGTTCGCAGCGCGAAATCGATCTGCAGCTTCGCTGTGCCAGCGATAGCTACAATTTCGATCTCGTCGGTCAATTTACGGCGGATGATCAAAGCCAGGTCAGTGGGCGTTGGACCGAACGCAGCCGCAGCACAGGCGGGACAGCCGTCGGCAACGCGCAAGGTGACCGTCTCCAGCTGCACATCGAGAGTGCTGGCTTTGCCGCCGAGGTTGTCATGGTGACACGTAACCGGCGGCAAAGCGTAGACATCGACTCACACGGCGGAGGTCAGGTGGTCAGAGCGTCAATCACGTTGAACCGCAGCTGATCACGGCGACTTGGAGGCGGCTGGAGATCGTCAGATCGTCCGTTCGATTTTTAGTGCCAACGCAGCTTGAGCGACGACAAGCCGGCGACAACATTTACAGCCGCAGATCCCTGTAGCGAAAGCGGCTGTAACGCGATGGTCCGATTGGAACCGCCGAGAAGCACGTTCGCGCCAGCCCCGAGGCCGAGCCCGACATCGGCAGATACGCCGACATATTCACCAGCGAGCGCTCCGGCGGGGACGCCGACTGTCGGCGCGAACACGGCCCAGCCAAGGACACTTCCCGCGCTGATCCCGATACTCAAGCCGATAGTATTGATCGCGCCATCATATGATTGCGGCGGCACCTGAGGGAGCGATCCCGGCGCCTGGTTGTAGACACATTGCATGGGCTGGTGGCCGACGATGATAAAGCCGATGTTCGGGTCGACCCTGCAGGAAAGCGTGCCGACCTGGGTCCAATGCGTTTGCGCCCCTGTCTGAAGCGAAAACGTCGTCGCCAAAGTTAGTGTCACGAACAGTAGACACCGAAGCATGCTCATCGCCCTTTCCCTGTCAAAATTGCTCAAATCAAATAGGACAGCGCTAGCCGATGATTTTGGACATCACTTCCATGGCTTTCTCGTCGGGATTGGTCAGACACCGTTCGATGAACTCGTCGCTCTGCTTGTGCAGAACATCGATGTTAAACTTTGTACTACCTGACTTGCCAAGCAGGAATCCTCGCAGGAAAGCGATCGCGACATCGCGGCTCGCGCCACTCTCGCGCATTATGTCCTTGCAGGTATACTGTTCGATTATGCGATCTTGGCTGCCTTGTGCCAAAAGCTGGTTCGAAAACGGTGCCGTAGCAAGAATTGCGGCAATGACGATGGCGGTCCCGGCTTTCATAGCGAACCCCTCAACTGCAGTTGCTCCGCCGCAACAGCCCCATACATCGCGTGCCGTCTGATTGGAATGTGATGGCGCCGAGCATTGCTGGGTTATTTCCACGCACAGTCGCAGAAAAATCGCCACCGATATTCGGATTCGAGCGGGAGTTGCCCGTGGGCGAGCCATTGGATTGTGATGCGCAATAGGTGCCGTCAATCGCCGGGTTGCAAGGCTGCGCAATAACGGCCTCACTAGAGGCGATAATGAATACGATCACGACAGAAATTCGCGACAAGGGGGCTCTCCCAAACTTTGAATAAGCCAAATAACAGGACATTTGCATTCAAATTCAGCTTAGTTCAAAGGGAGCGCTAACGAAAGACGTTGGTCTGTACGCCAAGTTGCAACGCTGTTGGCGATCAATCCAAACCGGTCGGTCCAGTCGCTCACGCCTGCGCGCATGGCTATCCAGACGTCCTTCCCAAGTCATACCGTGGCGATAAATGGAAGTGTCATAGTCGCGAAATCGGCATATGGTGTGACCGGATCGCGTATTTGGGCGTGGCGTAAGATGCTCCGAAAATTTGTAACGGATTGCAGCCAATCAGTCGGTTTGCGAGCCGGGCTACCGTTAGCCATCAGTTTTCTCATATCTGCTCTGATCAGCGGCTGCGGTACGCTTGATCGACTTCCGGCCGTGACTTATGCGCAGGCGAAGCAGACCGATATTCTTGATATCCCGGATGCTCGCTTTTACATCAGTGAAACCAAGCAGATTACAGATATTGCAATAAAGGCATATCAGCGCCGCAACACCACACGCGGCGCGTCGACCAACAGATATTTTCTCGCTATTTCCGGCGGGGGCGATGACGGTGCTTTCGGCGCCGGCCTCCTAGTCGGGTGGAGCGACCGGGGGGACAGGCCGGAATTCGATGTGGTTACAGGTGTAAGTACGGGATCGCTATCCGCGCCATTCGTTTTTCTGGGGAAAGCATATGATGTTCAACTGAAGGAGATTTATACGCGGACGGACGCCAGCGATATTTTTGTGCGTCGGCCGACCGTTCTCGCCGCAGTCGCGAGCGATGCGGTATCTGACACCGCGCCACTGCGTAGAATGATTGCGCGCTACCTCGACCAGGCGATGATTCAAAAAATTGCCGAAGAGTATAGTAGAGGACGCCTTTTGTTTATTTTGACAACCAACCTCGATCAAGGTCGACCTGTCATTTGGAACATCGGAGCGATTGCTGCGAGCAACAATCCAAAGGCACAGGATCTCATCATCGACGTGCTGTTGGCGTCGGCATCCATCCCCGCTGTATTCCCGCCAGTCATGCTGGATGTCACAATTGACGGAGTGAGGCACCAGGAGATGCATGTCGATGGTGGTACGATCGCGCAAGCTTTTCTCTATCCGCCCTCTTTCTCGCTCAGATCGGCTGCGGCACGTGCCGGGGCTGATGAGAAAAAATTGCGGATGTCGCGAAAGCGTAGCGCTTATGTGATCCGCAACGGCCGATTTACGAGGGCTGAAGAAAGCGTCAGGTTACAAACGATTGCCATTGCGAAAGAAGCGCTATCGACGATGATCGCTTCGAGCGGTGTGAACGATACTTATCGAATGTACCTGCTTGCCAGACGGGATGGGGTTGACTTTAATCTTGCGTCGATTGGAGATGATTTCGAAGTACCGTACAAGGGTCCGTTCGATAGAGAATACATGCAGTCGCTTTTTTCCTACGGATATCAAAAGGCCCGCGCCGGATATCCGTGGCAGAAGGCGCCCCCAGGTTACGTCAATTAGTTCTGTTGCGGCCTTGGAAATGCGCGTAGTCCGGTGATACGCTAATCATCCCGCTTATTCGATTTATTTAGGAGATGGTCATGTCGGGTATCTTTCGTACAGTGAAGTATGGTGCAGTTGCCCTGATAGCTGCGGTCATGTTGTTTGCGGCGGTTTCACCGTCGGATGCGGCGACCGGTTCAGTTCGCGTCACGGTTACGAGGGCAGGATTCATTATTGGTGTTGGCGGAGGTAGCGGTACTCTGCGCTTCGCTAACCGGAGCTATCCGCTCAGCGTCGGCGGGATCAGCGTGGGGACGTTGGGGGTCAGCAGTGCAGACCTCGTGGGCCGCGCCTATCATCTCCGGAGGCCAGAGGACATTGTGGGGACCTACACGGCAGTGGGTGCTGGACTTGCGATTGCAGGCGGCGCCAGGGTCGCGCGCCTTCGCAACGCGAATGGTGTCGTACTGGAATTGCGCGGGCGCCAGATTGGCTTCGAGGTGGCGATCGATCTGAGTGGAATGAATGTATCGATGCGCTAGCCGTTGTCCTGAATAGCAAAATCAATACGTAAAACCCCGGGCGATGTGCCCGGGGTTTTTGCGTTCTCACCAAAAAGTGGGCCGCGCGTTTGCGACAACGACGGCCCGATCAGCTCTGCCGGCGCGGGGAAGGGGGATCAGGCCGGCAGTCGCGAAGCTAACTTTCGCCAAGCTGGAAAGTTCCGATTGCCAGGCTTGTTGGTGTCGTCTTGAAAATCCCGTGGTTTTGTCGGCGGTTAGGCAATACGCCGCCTTGGGCCCTCAGGGCTGCGCTGCCGCGCGCTTCAGCGGACCTCACAGACCGGCCACACCGTCCGGCGGCCTAGATCGTCCTGAGGCGAAAAATCGCAAATATGGTGACGCCCGTCACAGTGCGGGTTTCCAGCCTGACCTAATTATATCGGAAGTGGCGTTGGCTTGAAGTGGAATACAAAATGCAAAAAATGTCATCAATGTTGGCCTATGTCATGAACGAGGGCCGACTATGCGCGCTAAAACCGTCTGAATGGTCGATATTGCTCGTCGGCGTTGCGCTCTGCGGTTTTGGGACGCTCTAGTCTTTTTGACTGCTCGTCTGTAGGCGTGGCAGCGGCGCCCCACCTATTCCAAAGGCCGTGAAAAGGACAACCCAAAATAGGGTTGGCTCGCGCTTTGCCTCATTTGGTACTGACTGGACGGATCAGGTGAATCCCATATCCGTGATTGGTCAGCGGTTATCTTCCCGGAATACCCGTTAAATTCAACCGACGGCAATTGAATCGGCTTCTCCTTTGGCCTTTTTGTCCTGTCGTCTTCGCTCGCAAAGCTGACGCTCGTGAAGCCGAACACGATCATAAATGTAACTATTGCCGCGCGCATACGACTCCCCACGACAAAGCCTGCAGCGTCGCGTATCGACATCAGCGGCGCAAATCACCCATACACGAAATTTCCGCTGCTTGCCGGGATTTTCGGGAGCGGCCAATCCAAACTATGAAGCGACGCGGAGCTGTGCCAAATAGCGCTCAACTTCCTGGCGCAGCAGATGCGACTGGTCTGCCAGCTCGGCCGCCGCGGTCAGCACGGTCGAGGCAACCTGGCCGGTCTTCGCTGCGCTATTCGAAACCTCGGTGATGTGCTCGGAAACATCGCGTGTGCCCTTTGCCGCAGCGCCGGCGTTGCGCGCGATCTCCTGCGTGACTGTGTCTTGCTGGCGCATTCCCACCGCGACGTCATTGGCAACATCGCTCAGTTGCTCGATAGTTGCTGCAATTTTCTTGATCGCCTGAACGGATCGCCCCGTCGTTTGCTCTATCGATACGATATGTCGTGTAATTTCCTCTGTAGCCTTGCCCGTTTGGGTGGCAAGACCCTTGACCTCCTGCGCCACGACGGCGAAGCCGCGGCCGGCATCCCCGGCGCGCGCAGCCTCGATGGTAGCATTGAGCGCGAGGAGATTAGTCTGCGCAGCAATGCTGCTAATGAGATCGCTGACCTCGCCAATTTCGTCGACTGAGGCGGATAGACTCTCGACCGCGTCGGTAATCGCCTTGGCTTCGCTGGTTGCTTGACTTGCGACGGTCGCAGAATTTGCAACGCGAGCCGCAATGTGCTCGATCGATTGGGCGATTTCCTCGGCAGCTGTTGCTACGATTCCGACGTTTGTTGTCGCCTGCTCAGACGCTGCCGCCGTTGCGAGAGCCTGCTCCTGGTTTCGGCTCGCGCTGTTTGCCATGTCCCGCGCCGACGTGTCCATTGCTGCCGCGGCGCGATCGAGCGTTTTCACGATATTCGAAACCGCGCTTTCAAATTCCCGCGTAGCGTTTTCGACCATCTGCCGGCGAGATTCCAGGTTGCGCGTCTGCTCGCTTTCCTTGCGGCGTGCAGCCGCCGCATCGGCGGTCGCCTGACGGAAGAAAACAAGGGCTCGCCCCATATCCGCAATTTCGTCACTACGCTTGTCCTGAATGTCGACATTAAGATCTCCATCGGCGATGCGCCGCATGGCGTCGCTGAGGAAACCGAGACGTCGGGCAACACTGCGTCCGACATACAGCCATGCCACCAGGGCGGCGCCGATGACCGCAGCAATCGAAAGCGCGGTCAGGATGAGTTGCCCGGAACGGATCTGCCCACCCGCATAGTTGGAGATCTCTTGGGCAATACGGGCTTGGTCCTCAACGAGTTCGTCGACGGCCTGCTTGAGCTTGGAAGCTTCGGACTGAGCGGTGTCGAACGCCAGCTGCGCTTCGCGCTGTTGGTTGAGTTCGTATGCGCGCGCGGCAACGATCCCGTCGTCCGCTCCAATAGCGCCAAGCTGCTTATAGAGTGACGTAAGCTTTGCCTGGTAGGTACGATCGGTGATTGCGTTCAGATTTTTAATGATTTTTCGTTGAGCGGATTCGATGAGATCACGCAGCGGTTCCAGACGATTTGGATCGTTTGCCAGTGAAGCTTCGGTCAGAAGTCCGGCAAGAAGATTTGATTCCGACTCCGTTTCCAGCAGGCGTCGCAGGTTTTCGAGCCGCGTCTCGACTGCGGCTGCTCCTTCCTGCTTCGCATTCATCATGAGGTCAAAGTTGGCATCATCGATTGCGGGGGCGAGGCCTATAAGCAGTGCCTCATGTGCCGACCGGACTGAAGACGCCAGGTAAGCCCGTTCATTTGACATGATGATTCGGTTTGACACTGCGACATCGAGTGAGTGAAGCCGTTCCGCCAAGGCCCTACTGCTCAGGTCAATATCGTTTGCTTTGGCAATACCGAACGTCTTGAGATGGGCTATGCCACTCTCCAGGTTTTGTTCCTGCCGACCGACGTTGTCCATGATTTCGCTACGGGCTTTGTCATTCCCTGCTGCCATCAGACGGGGGCCGGACGAAACGAGACTGCTTGCCTGTTCAGCGAGGCGCAGCGATACCGCGGTTGTCGGCAAGCTGCGCGATACTATTTCCTTGGTCGTCAAACCAATTACAGTGAATTCATAGAACGCAACTGCCGAGCCGATGATTGTCAGAGTTGCGGCAAAGCCAAAGGCGAGATACAGCCGGCCTCGAATGGTCGAAAGCCAGCCTGAGCTCGGAGCGCTTTTAGCGCTTTGCGTTGTCGATTGTTTAGTCGTGGCGGTGGGCATCTTTTGGATATCCGAGCGTCATCACCGTGCAACAGTCTTTACTAGTTTTGTGACGGGCCTGAATGAGCCATCCGCCTGGAGCACGGTGAAGTAGACCTGATTTGAGCCTTGATTTTGCGTGGCGCTGAAAGTCAGCTTCACCCCGCCGAGATCGAAAGGCGCGCGCTCGATTGCATCGAGAAACGTCTCGCGTGTAAGTTCGCCTGTCACCCGCTTTAAGGCTTCGACCACAAGCTGACCGACCAGATATCCCTCAAGCGACACAAAACCGGGCTTAGAATTCGAATTCACCGCAGCCAAAGCGTTCTGGTAGGACGCCACCACCGGTAGCGACTTATCTCTCGGAAAGGGGACGACCTGACTGACTATGACGCCTGCGCCCTGATTGCCAAGTTCCTGGGCGAGCGAATCCGATCCGACGAATGAAATCGCAACGAACGTGGCATCGACCTTGAGCTGGCGTGCGAGCTTGATGAATTCTGCAATTGGCTTGTACGGACCGACCGTAACAACAGCTTCGGGTTGCCCTTTCATGATTTCGAGCAGGGCCGATTTGATTGCCGTTGTATTACGTTTGAAGGTGCCTTCGCCCACCAGCGACATGTTTCGCTTTGCCATGGCTTTCTTGACACCGGCTAGGCCCGCAAGCCCAAAGGCGTCGTCCTGATAGAGGATGGCAATTCTCGTAATACCGAGGTCAGTGCTGAGGTGTTCGATCCAGGCTTCGGTCTCCTGGAAATACGAACTGCGAATATTGACGATGTAACGATTGAACGGGTTACGAAGAAATTCGGCGCCAGTGAACGGACCGATGAACGGCACTTTGGCCGCTGTCGCGATGGGCTGGCCGGCTTTCGATGTCGGCGTCCCGACCGCGCCGACAAGAGCAAATACCTTGTCTTCCTTTATTGCGGCGTTCGTAGCTTCGATGGTTTTCTCGGGCTCGTAACTATCATCAATTGATTTGAGTTCGAGCTTGCGACCATTGATGCCACCAGCACGATTGACCTCTTCAAATGCCGCCAGGATACCTTCGCGCATACCCTGACCCAGCGCCTGGGCCGGTCCATTGAGTGCCGCGACCTGTCCGAACAGGATATTGTCTTTAAATACGCCATCCTCCGCGCGGAGCGGCGCATTTGAAAGGCCTAAAAAGATAGCCCCGAAGATGCAGAGCCAGCGGCAATTGGTCCGCACGGGCCAGGTCCCCACAAGCAAAGCGTGTGGAAGGGATCGTGCGCGAGCATGGTTTACGAACTGTTAAAGACCTCGCGGTTGAGCTCCTGATGAGCAGGAAAAACCTATAAACCGCACATAAAAATTTTCGTGCCCCAGCCTTCGAAACGTACGAAATAAACATCATCGCCCGCAGCCGCTACGCGGTAGCGGGCAATCCGTGTCATCAATGGATCTACGCCGCAACTCCCGAGACCTGCGGCGCCAAGCCGTGTTTAGGCGGCCGCCTTGTTTTTGATCATCCCGACAATTGCTGTCAGGATAGCTCCGGCGATGCCGCCGCCGGCAAACTGGCCAATGAGCGCGCCGACGTCGACGGTGCCCGCGGCTCCGGAAAGCATTGGAATGAGTGCAGTCAAAATCTGGCCGCCAACACCACCACCAATTGCGCCAGCGATTGTATTGCCAGCTGTTCCAAGGCTGAGATCCTTGGATGCCCCCCCAGCCACATTGCCGCCGATTGCCCCGGCGACAATTTGAATAATGAGATTTATCAGCATGCCCGACATGAAACTCTCCTCACGTTTCCTGGTGAAAGTTCAAGTCTTGATATCCGCCGGCAATTTTCCGCCATTGGCGGCGAGCTTCGCCATGACTTGCTTGTGCAACCAGACATTCATGGTCGCGGAGTCATTGGTATTACCGGTGTAGTTCAGTTCCTTTGCGAGTTGTTTTCTTGCGGCAACACTGCTGTCCAGGCCGAGAGCCTTCATCAGATCGACAATGGACGTCCGCCAGGCAAGCTTTTCACCAGTAGCCGCTGCTGCTTTGTCGACGATGGCGGCAACATCGACCGTTTGTGCCGGGGGTGCGCTAGTAGGCGTTGCGCCCGGCGCCAAGGTTGGCGAAGCGTTGGCCTGTGCGGAGCCGTGACCGAAAATCGCACCCATAATGCTTCCGAAGATACTCATAACCCGTCCTCCACGTCGGTTTGTGACAGGGGCGCCGTTGCGCGCTACATCAATACCTCCCTGCCAGAATATTCAGTATATCTTCGCGTCAAAGTGACGGCGGGTAAACTTCGCGCGAGCAAGCGCAAAACCGCCGTCAGCGCCGTGTTTTTGTCATCGCAACGGTATAACTTCTAAACACACCCAATTCTAACGGGAGGCGGCACATGGGCCTAATGGATGTCCTCAATGGGATGCAAAATGGACCGCATGGACAACGCGATCCGAGCGGCGGCGGCAGTGGTGGTGGAGGAATGTCGCCTATCACGATGGCGATCCTTGGTTTGCTGGCTTACAAAGCCGTCAAAGGTCTTGCGGGTGGCCAACCATCGGCTGCACCAGCAAACCCTCGCGCGACGCCGGGGGCAAATCCAATTAACGTTGGTCCTGCTGGGAGCTCCGGCGGTTTGAGCGATCTGCTCAAAGGCGGGCTGGGCGGGCTTCTCGCAGGTGGGGCCGCGGGCGGCGTCTTGAGCGGTGGTTTGAACGACCTGCTTAAACAATTCCAGCAAAGCGGCCATGGCGAAACCGTCGATTCTTGGGTCGGCACCGGTCCCAACAAGGCGATTTCGCCGAATGACCTGGCTGGCGCCCTCGGTTCGGACAAGCTCAACATGCTCATGTCACAAACGGGAATGTCCCGGGATGACCTGCTCAAGGGCCTTAGCCAATATCTGCCGCAAGTGGTCGATCAATTGACGCCGAAAGGTCGGTTGCCCACTGAACAGGAAGCCCAGCGTATGCTCTGATGCATATTCGGTTGCCTGTGCGATCTGAGCAAGGCAGACGTCGGAAAGGTCTCGCTGACAGAAGATAGGAGCGAGGATGGGCATCATCTGGATTATTCTTATTGGCTTCGTTGCCGGGCTTATCGCGCGGTGGTTGTCGCCGGGCCCGAACAGTCCCTCGGGCTTTTTACTCACGACAGTACTTGGAATAGGCGGCGCGTTCCTCGCGACTTGGATCGGCCAGGCGATTGGTTGGTACAGGCCCGATCAAGGTGCGGGCTTTATCGGCGCCACCGTCGGCGCGGTGTTGGTGCTGTTCATTTGGAACCGGCTGGTCGCTGCGCGAGTGATACCAGATCCCGGGGCCGGGCCGCGCTAGACGAGGGCTGCAAACGACTTGAGACGCGCAGGATTGAGCGTCAGCGTGCGGCTTTGCGATTTTTTGGCCCATGCGTCAGGGGTATTGATCTTGCTCAATTCCTCCCGCACGATTGCTGCAACCATTGACTTTAAGGCTTTCAAATACTTCGAACCCGCCAGTAGTTTTCTCCAACATCGGTGAAGATCATGTTCCGGCTGACCGCTGTACTCCTCACGCTATTGTCTGTGACGGTCGCATCCGCCCAGACACAAGTGCCGTCCAATAGCCGTCTCAAGGCTATCGCAAGCTCAAAAACGATCAAGATCGCTTACCGGACGGATGCCAGGCCATTTTCTTTCCTGAATGACAACAAAGAACCGGTGGGCTTCACAATCGATATCTGCAAATTGGTTGCAAATTCCATCGAGCGGCAACTTGGAGTCGGCGCCCTCAAGATCGAGTGGGTTCCTGTAAACGTCCAGACGCGCTTTACGACGGTCGCAAGCGGCAAGGCCGACATGGAATGCGGGTCAAGCACGGTGACGCTGGGCCGCATGAAAGAGGTCGATTTTTCGAATTTTATTTTTGTCGAAAGCACCGGCCTTGTCGTTACGAGAGCGTCGAACATACGGACCTTTACGGATATGGCGGGCAAGCGAATTGCTGTCGCGTCGGGGACGACGAACGAACAAGCCATTGTTGCGCAGCTGAAGCAACAAAAGGTTGAGGCGACTGTGATCTCTGTAAAGGATGGAGCCGAAGCGATCGCCTTGTTGGAGGCTGGCAATGCCGATGGTTTCGCCAGCGACAAGCTTTTGCTGGTCGGCGCTCACATGAAAAATCCTCAGGCCTTGGTCATGCTGCCCGATGATTTGTCCGTTGAGCCGTACGCCATTGCGTTGCCCCGCGGCGATTGGGCTCTTCGGCTGGCAGTCAATACGGGACTTGCGGAAATTTACCGTAGCGGACAGATCATAACGATCTTCAAAGGATGGTTCGATCGGATCGGGCTGCAAATGAGTCCGGTATTGAGGATTATGTACGGCCTGGGGGCACTTTCGGATTGAGCACCGAGGGAATTCTCAATCGACGGCGGCCGGAGAAACGATTGGAGCCGTTGAAATAAATTGTTGTTTGGCGAGACGGGCAAATCGACCACCGGCGCTGACCAATTCGTCGAAGGACCCGCTTTCGACAATTCTTCCCGTGTCGAAGACGAGGATGCGCGAGGCCTTGCGCACCGTCGACAGCCGATGCGCAATGACAAATGTGGTGCGGCCCTTCATGACTTCGTCGAGAGCCTGCATCACTTTCGTTTCAGTATCGGCATCGAGGGCGCTCGTTGCCTCGTCGAGAATAAGGATCGGCGGGTCCTTCAAAAGCGCGCGCGCAATCGACAATCGTTGGCGCTCGCCACCGGACAGCGAGCGACCGCGCTCGCCGACGCTGTCCCCAAAACCCGCTGATTTGCGCTCGATAAACTCCAGGGCCTGGGCGCGCTCGACCGCGTCAAGAATCTCTGCGTCAGTCGCATTGGGTTTCCCAACCAGCAGATTCTCGGTGATCGAGCGGTTAAAAAGTAGCGCCTCCTGGAAAACCACTCCGATGTTTCGACGCAATGCCGAAAGCTTGAATTTGCGAATGTCTGTCCCGTCAATTTCAATTTGACCTGATTGCGGGTCGAAGGCGCGGTGAAGTAGCGCGATTGCGGTTGACTTTCCTGCGCCGGTTGCGCCAACCAGCGCAATTGTTTCGCCTGGCATCGCCTTGAAGTTCAAGTCTTCCACGGCCATCTGCTTGCCGTCGTACGAGAAAAATACATGCTTGAATTCGACAAGTCCCTGCAGTCTGCCGGGATCGATCGCGTCCGGTTCATCGCGAATGGATGGGACAGTATCCCAAACGTGGAAGAACTCGCGCAAGCGCGGCGCCTCGGATACCACGCTGTTGATGAAACTGACGCTGTGTTCCAATCGGGCAATGATAAGGCCGGCGAAATTCATGAACGTGACCATTTCCCCGACGGTCGCTTTGCCGTTGATGGTCAGCAGGGTCCCTGCGATGATGATAGCGAGCACGGTCAATGTCGTTGCGGTGCGGGTCAACACGTTTGCCAACGCCCACCACGAAAGGACCGGCATTTGGGCGGACAACAGTCGTTCGACAACCGAACGCAGCTCGGCTACTTCGGCCTCGAGGCGCGAAAAGCTTTGCACTAGTGCAATGTTGCCCAGAGTATCCGATGCGCGTTCCGCGAGGTCGGAGTAATGCTGCTCGACTGTGCTTTGCAACGTTTCAGTCTTGCGGACGATGAGCGCAGTAAGCACCGCGAAAACGATGCACAAGACAATCAGCAGCAAGGCGAGCCGCCAGTTGATAAAGAGCGAAATTGGCAGCAGGACGAGCAACGAAATAAGCGACGAGAGGTTGTCGCGAAAGAATCCGACCCAGAGTCCCCACAACGCTTCCGTGCCTTGCAGCATCATCTTCATCAATCGGCCGGAATGCGTATTGCCGTGGTAGGACAACGGAAGCTGCAGAACGTGCTCGAAGTAACTCGTTAAAACGACGTGGCGTCGCCGATGCGCGAGTCGATCCGCGTAAAGAGCGATCAAGGTCCCGCAAGCGATGGTGAAAAGCCCAAAGCCAGCCCATGCGGCAAGCAAAACTGTTAAATGAGGCCACTCCGGCTGCTCGCCGCGTATCTGTGCCCCCGTCAGTGCATCGATGATGCGGCCGAGCAGTACCGGCTCGGCAAACTGCGCCGATGCGAGGGCAAGATTTGCCAGCGCCAAAGTCCATGCCAGAGGGCCCTCTGAGCCCAGTAGGGCAAGAACACGCCCATAAAGACGAAGGATGCTCATGTGTGTTCTCGGCGATTTGCGGTCCCGGTTTCAGCATAGGTTACAGGCTGTCCGGGCGGACCAAAATAGATGCGATTTTGAGATCGGCTGAACCATCGTCCACTGATCACGATATTGCGATTTGTTGCCCCAGATTGGCGGGCCTTTAATGGTCGAAGTGCAAATAACCAGGTTAAACGAAATGACAGTCGTACCCCCCAGAGTCCCGGTTTCCGACAAACGTACGCCAGCTCCGCGCAGTACAAACTCAGTTGTCGTTAAGCGCTCGATCATCCGCGATGGGCACAAGTCGAGCGTATCTTTGGAAGATCAATTCTGGGATGGCCTTCGCTATATCGCAACGCGCGAAAACATGACGGTCTCGAAGTTGGTCGAAACCATCGATCACGGTCGCAACAGGCGCAATCTCTCGTCTGCAATCCGCGTATTCGTATTGGACTACTTCAGACGCAATAGTCAGGATAGATTACCGTTCGAGGCGGACAACTCCGGCGCGAGCACAACGGCGCCATCTCTCGAAAACACCACCGCCAAATAAATTGTGGTAAAAGTACGCCCGTCGGTTTTGAACTGCACACGCGTACCATCATCACTGAGGCAGAGGAGATCAAAATGGCAAGGGGACGTCGTGGACTAGACCGTCGCCATCGCGACCGCAGTGGGAGGATCGAGAAAAAACACGGCAACACCCGGGTCGGTTCTCTCCGCAAGGAATATGGCCCTAAGTTCGCAAAGGGCCGGCGTAAAGACATGATGCTCAAGACATTGCTCAAGGAGACGGGCACCGCCTCATTGCACGAGTATTTGCGGCGCCACCACAAGTGACGTTGGCGCTAATACGCGATCACTTCAGCCCCGCGCGGCGGAAGCCTTCCAGATAGTGCGTTCGGTCAACGTCCCTTTTGAACGGCATCTCGCTGGCGAGCCAGTCCAGGGAGACATTGGGCTGCACGCGCCGCAGCTCGAGCAGCGCAGTTTTGGCGGATTCCGTCTGCCCAAGCATGCCCGCGGCGGCGGTGAGCACCCTGTGACCGCCGACGAAATCATTACGCAGGCGGATGGATTCTCGCGCCAACCGTATGGCCTCATCGTAGTTGTGTCCGACGTATTGCGAATAAGCGGCGATGCCGCAATAGATCGCCGAAAATGGATCGCGCGGGCTCAATCGCAGCGCGCGGCTTGCGGCCAAGTCCGCCTCCTGCCACCGCCCGCAATAGGACAGCGCGAGGCCATAATAGCCCTGTGCCAGCGAGAAGTTGGGATTGAGCTGCAGTGCCAACTCAAATTCGGCGAGCGAGTCGTCGAAACGCCGCGTGAACAGATAGACGTTGCCAAGCGCATAGTGTGCCCAGGGGTCTTCGCCGTCTGCTCGGATCGCTGCCAGCGCCGCTCGTTCGGCGACGGGTACTGACGCTGCCATATCCGCCCAGCCCATGTGCGCGCTGAAGGTGTGAGTGGCGCCAAGCACACCGAGCGCCTGACCATAGTTCGGATCGATAGCTGTTGCCTTCTCGAGCAAGGCTTGGGCAACCACATTGTCCTGTCTCGTCACTCGCCAGTAATGCGACAGTGCGCGCATCACCAGGTCCCAGGCATCTAGACTGTCGGGTGGCTTGCGTTGGGCGTGAAAGTTCTCCGCCGCGTAGATTTGTGGTTCGATCGCGGCAACAATCGCCTCGGTGATTTCGTCCTGCACAGCAAACACATCTGCAATATCGCGGTCGTAGCGCTCAGCCCATATGTGGCTACCGGTTTCGACGTCATTGAGCTGCGCCGTAATACGCACGCGATCGCCGCTTTTGCGCACGCTGCCTTCGACCACATAGCCGACGCCGAGTTCTTCGGCGATCTGCTTTATATGGACGGTTTTGCCTTTGTATGTGAACGATGAGTTGCGTGCGATCACGAAGAACCAGCGTAACTTGGACAACGCGGTGATGATATCTTCGCTAATACCGTCGGAAAAATACTCGTGTTCCGGATCACCGCTCATATTGATGAACGGGAGTACGGCGATGGCGGGGCGATCCGGCAGTGGCAGAGCCGATCGGGATGGCTCATGGATCTCGGCCTGCGGTTCGATGCCTAGGGGCCGTAATTGAACGTCGGCCACGAAGCGCAGGCCTTTGCGCGCAATGGTGCGGATTAGTTTCTGCTTCCCGCCGCTGTCGCCCACCGCCTTGCGTGCGGCGTTGATGCGGCTCGTCAGGGTCGAATCGGAAACCACCCGGCCACCCCAGACCGAGGCAATGAGATCATCCTTGCTGACGACGCGATCACGATTCTGCACCAGATATATCAACAGATCGAATACCTGCGGCTCCACCGCAACGGGTTCGGTGCCGCGGAGCAGCTCGCGACGGTCGTCGTCAAGGGTATGATCACCAAAGAGAAATTGCACGTTGGTCGCCCCCAACCGCACTTCGGAACCGGCCTCAGGAAATAATCAAGCCCGTCTCAAGGACAAATCAAGGTCCGCGCAAAGTCTTTTCGATGCGAAGGCGGTACTCACATCTCAATCATGTTGGAAATTGGACAGGAGATTGTGATGCCAGCTGCAACGTTAACCGCCGTCAAGCCCTCTATGCAGGACACGCCCGCGGCATCGGCCGATCTGACAGTCATAAAAGCCAGGCAAAAGGCGGCCTGGTCATCGGGCAACTACGCCGTCGTTGGCACAACGTTGCAGATCGTAGGCGAGGAGCTTTGCGAGGCGCTCGATCTGCAAGCGGGCAGCAAAGTGCTCGACGTTGCCGCTGGCAACGGAATGGTCAGCCTGGCTGCCGCCCGGCGCTGGTGCGACGTCGTTTCGACAGATTACGTGGCGAGTCTGCTCGAGCAAGGTCGCGCCCGCGCTGCGGCTGAAGGCGTGGCAATCGAATTCAAGGAAGCCGATGCAGAGGCGTTGCCATTTTCCGATCGCAGCTTCGACGCGGTGCTGTCGACGTTCGGCGTGATGTTTACGCCCAACCAGGACAAGGCCGCCGCAGAGCTCCTGCGCGTCTGCAAGCCGGGAGGTCAAATCGGTCTTACCAACTGGACTCCGGATGGCTTCATCGGACAAATGTTCAAGACAATCGGCAAACACCTGCCGCCACCGGCCGCCGCCAAGTCTCCCTTGCTGTGGGGCACACGCGCGCGCCTCACGGAGATGTTTGAGCCGGCCACGGCCTGGATTAAGACCGAATCGCGTCACTACAATTTTCGCTATCGGTCCGCGCAACACTTCCTCGAGGTGTTTCGGACTTACTATGGCCCGATGCTCAAGGCCTTCTCAGCGCTTGAGATGCCCCAGCAGAATCGTCTGGAGAAGGACCTCTACGACCTCATCGCGCGCATGAATCGGGCAGATAACGGCACGATGGTCGTGCCAAGCGAGTATCTGGAAGTCGTCATTATGAAACGGTGAAGTGTGTCGATGGTCTGTTCACGAGGTGAGCACTACGACAGCCAAAGCGGATCGAGCAGGAAAGTATGATGAATGCCGCAGCTTATGGGGGCGATCACGCCCCCGCAACGGCTGTTTCCAGCCGCCTGACGACCGGAGCGCGCAAAGGTCTCTTTGCGTGCTTCATGAACGCATTGAGGGAATCGCGAATTCGGCAGGCGCAGCGCGTGCTTGAGATTTACGCGCGTCTGTTGCCAGCGAATGACTCCATAAAGGTGAAGCGCTGAAGCGTTATCCGACCGAAGGAGACCTAATGAGAGTGACCGAAGCTCTAACCGTCATCGACCCGATGACAGCGTACGCTCGAATGTTGATCGAGGAGTCGGTGTAATGGAATTGATTTGGAACAATCCCTGGCTCTTGACCGCCGTTCTGTCGCCCGGTGAGCCGCAGAAGCGTTGCCCCATCACGGGCTTTCCATGCGAAGGCGACCTGTCGCATCTGTGCAAAGATTATGGTTGCGCTCGCAAGGGTGGTTTGTCGCCCCACTCAGGTGAGAATTAATCCAGCGATTCAGCGGCCGGTCGGCCCGTAGCAAGTGCCCGCAATCCTTGCGCGATCTCACGCTGTTCGGCATCGCGCGCCATGCGTTCATAGTCTGCGGCGGCTTTTAGCAACAAGTCGCGCGCAATGTGAACGCGGAACTGTTCGGCCATCGACCGGCACTGCCGGGCTCGCGTCCGGCATCGTCTGCTTTCGGGAACGGCCAACGATAGAGACATACGCGACTCGGTATGAAAAAAGCGGCGTCATGCAATCTGTTCCGCGATCACGGCAAAAATTCGATTCCGCACGGTAAGATAGGACGGCCTGTTAATAATCGGTGTCCTAGTTTCCTGTGCGACTTGTGTTCGCATGGCCCGAACAATTTCGAAGGACAAGCTGACATTGTTGGAGATCGCCGAAGCCTGGGAAAAATGTGCGCCAGAAGCTGAATTTAAAGAAAAGAGGAAAGACGAGACAGGCTGATGCCGCCGCGCGAAGTCAAAATAACGATATGTATAATGAGCAAGAGCTTATTGACCGGAAATGTACCCCGCCTATGATTTATCGTCGCTGACGGGGATGGAGTCCCCCGATAACCGCCGAGAGGCTGATGACTCCTACCGGGCGCTTCGGCGTCGGTAGGAGATGCCTCCCGCCAGGTGCCCAGCAGAAAAGGGGCGCCATGTTTGTATTGATCCCGTTGGACGTTTGGCTGGCGGTTGCACTTGCCGTCGTATTCGGCCTGGTGGCGATTTTCGGACCATCGGCAGGTCTCTTCATTCTGATCTATGTTTGCTTGTGCGTTTATGTCCTCATCGAGGTCATCGGCGACGAAGTCGCCTGACGGCCGATGTCGGGCAAGTCATGTGGCTGCGCGCAGGCGTGCTGGCGACGGTGCGGTTATTGAGTGGTGCCGCACCGTCCGATCTTGAGGTCCTTGCAGGGGTCTTTGACCGCGTTGATGGTTCCGAGAATCTTGGTGCCCAGTTTGCCATCCGGCTTGCGGATGACTTCCATTGCGTGCTCGTCGTTTACGATGTCGCGCGTCTCGGGATCGATGCTGATCCTGCCGCGGGGTCCAGAAGCTTTCCAATGTTTGATTTCGTTGACGAAAGTATCGGCGTCGAATTTACCGTTGAGTTTCTTGATAGTGTGGAAGACGGCATCGATCGCATCCCAGGCGTTGGCCGACTCAAAATCGGGGTAATTATCGGGGCCATAGGCCTCATGCCACGCCTTGACGAAAGCTTTGTTAGCGGGGTTATCGAGGTCGTTGCTGTATGAGCTCATCACGATCGTTCCGATCGCGGCGTCGCCCATGGTCTGGAGCTTACTGTCGGGCACGACGTCTTTCGGTCCGATCAGCTTGATTCCGGCCTGACGTAAGCCGAGCTGGCCGTAGGTTTTGACGACCGCCGAGGCGTGCGAGCCCGACGGGATAAATACGAAAAGGCAGTCGGGCTTCTGGTCCTTCACGCGCTGAAAGAACGGCGTCATGTCGGGAACTTGCGCCGGGTTGCCCATCGGGATGGCGTCAATCACCTTACCGCCGGCTTTCTCGAAGCTCGTCTTGAATGCTTCCGTCGAATCCTTCCCCGGTGGGAAATCGGTATAGGCGGTGGCCGCCGTTTTGCACTTGAGTTTGTTTTCGGCGAAGGTGCCCATCGCGTAGCCGTCGTGCCACATGCTGAACGAGAAGCGCACGATGTATGGCGAAAGCTGCGTAATCCAGGCGGTGCCGGCATTGGCGATGATGAAGGGCACCTTGGCCTGCGTGATGACCGGCGCCATCGCGATTGCGGATGGCGAGTAAACGACGCCAAGAATGAGGTTCACCTTGTCGCGGGTGATCAGCTCGGTCGCCGCCGTCTTCGCGTTTGCGCCGGATGGGGGGCCTTCGTCTCGCTTGATAAGTTCAACGGTGTGTGGGGCGATATCCTTCGCGTGCAGCTTCATGTACAGGTCGAACGCCTTGTCCTGCACATCGCCAAGGTCTGCATTGGTGCCGGTGTAAGGGATCAAAATTCCGATCTTGATCGTTTCGGCCTGTGCCGGCGTCAATAGCACTAGAGCCAGCGCCAGGCAGCCCAGCCATGTCACGCATCGCATCGCATCCCCCCTTGAGACAATGTGCTTTTCTAGTTGATAGCGGGAACTATAGCAGAGGAGTGTTCGAGGGCGAGGCTGTCACCTCTGATTTACTTTGCGCGCATTCCGGGGTGAACGTATTGAGAACGAATACTGCCGTAAACGATGCAAGATTGGCCTTGAACGACTACACTAGTGATCTGTCCCGTTGTGTAGGAGTTCCTTATGGCCCCGCGCGCGTACTGGAAGGGCTTTTTGCGCCTTTCGCTTGTGTCTTGCCCCATCCAGCTTTTCCCCGCTACGAGCGAGCGCGAAAAGGTCAGTTTCAACCAGATCAACAAAGAGACGGGCAACCGTATCCGCTATCGCAAGGTCGATGAGGATACGGGCGAAGAGGTGCCGTCGGAGAACATCATCAAGGGCTATGAAGTTGCCAAGGGGCAATACATTGAGATCGACGAGGACGAGCTTGAAACAATTGCGCTCGAGAGCACGAAGACAATCGACATCGATGAATTTGTCCCAGCATCTGAAATTGACGACCTTTATAATATACGCCCTTACTACATCGCTCCCGATGGCAAGGTAGGGCAGGACGCGTTCGTCGTTATCCGGGATATCATCGAGAAAATGAATATGGTTGCGCTGGGCCGCGTCGTCCTGACCAGCCGCGAGCACATCATCGCCATGCAGCCGCGCGGCAAAGGGCTTATGGGAACGTTGTTGCGGTACCCTTATGAGGTCCGCGACGAAAAAGAATATTTCGACGACATTCCGAATTTGAAAATCAGCAAAGACATGATGGATTTGGCAAAGCACATTGTCGAAACCAAATCAGGACATTTCAAACCGGAAAATTTTGAGGACCATTACGAAGCGGCATTAAAGGAGCTCATCCAGAAGAAATCAAAAGGCATCAAGATCGAGGCTCCACAGGAACGCGCTCCTGCCAAGGTCATCAATCTCATGGACGCGTTGCGCCGAAGCGTGAATGAAGAACGCCAATCAGGCCGCAAGCAATCGACGAAGCGATCACGCAAACGGATCGAAGGTCAGAAAGAAATGTTGTTTTCAATATCCGGCAAGAGAGCGGGAAAAGAAGAGATGAGGAAGCCGGCAACGGCAGCCCGTCGGCGCAAGGCAGGCTGAACTGCTCGGTTCGGTGTGTACCTCTTGCTGCGGTTGCAATGTCGCTGATGAGCCGAAGCGGACGAGCAGCCTCTCTTAGCAGCGAATCATCGTCACGGTTTGATCTTTGCCGTCAGCCCCAGGGACCGTCACGCTCTGTGCCGGGCAGCCGGAGGGCGCAAATGTAACCCGTGGAGGAAGTGGTTCGGGAGGACTGGCAAAAAAACTTGGGGGATATCGGTGTGCCCAATCCCAAGGAACATCAAATTTGTATGTGTAATTGAAATCGCCGGCTATTGGCGCTGATATCGGCGGCGCGACCTCTAGCGGGGCATTTGATGGTCCCCAGAAAAACCCGCCGGCTCCTGGAAAGAAAGCGCCTACATTACGTCCGTCACGGTGAAGGTGCGATCGGTTGGTTGATGGATGGAAAGGCGAATGCGTCGCAGCGCCACCACGAGCTGCCGCCAATTGGCCGAAAGCCTGGCCGGAAACGAGCGTCAACGCTACACCGACAGACATTATGAAGGCCGCATACACTTTACACGTCATGGCACGTCCACCAATTCGCAACATCCCAATCCGCATACTAGGCTCGGCTTTTCGCACCCGCCAAGCACAAATCAAACATTAGTTAAGGCGTAAGCTTAATGGCTGGAAGGCTCGCACTGGTGCCCGCTCTCGGCTCTCAGAATCGCGCGGTAATGCCGAATACGGGCCCATACATGGTCATGTCATATTCATAGTGAGTCAGCCCGCTCCCTTGTGAATAGTCAACCTGCAAGGCCTTGTATCCGACCATGCCACTCCAGGTGACAGTCTTCGACCGGCAAAATTCGTAGTCCAGGGTCGCGAGCGCTTGCCACGAGGACTTGCTGCCGGCGCCGAAACCGCCGACATCGCCGCTCACGACGAGATTCCAGCCGGGAGCAAACTGGTGGCGCAACCGTACGCCGACCAAGGGATCAATCCAGCTAACGTCACCCGATGCCAGAAGTGTGCCGTTGCCGGTCCGGGTCAATCCGATGACATTCACTGTGCCGGATGCCGTCACCTCTGCGTCGGCATGCTGCCACCAGACGCGCCCACCGGCGTAAAGGTCGAGCGCGGTGCGTGAGCCGGGCGAGGTCAGACCACCCCAGTTCGCGATCTCATAAGCAGCGGCTGCCTCCGCAATGACCATTTTGATGGTCAGCCCGGCGGACGCACCGACACTGCCGCCGAGTTCGTCGGTGCCGCGCGACCGGTTTAAACTCGCACCCAGACCCAGCTTCATATAGGCGATGTCGGTAAACAGTCCGAGGCGGCCATTGCGTGCTTCACCAAAGGCCGCGACTTGAAACAGACCTTTTGGAAACTGCGTGTGATCGAGAATGTCGAAGAAACCGGCGTCGACGTCGGTCGTTATTCCCTTCACCGTTGCCGAGCCACTGAGTGACGTCGCCCAGACATATGGCGTGAGACTGAACGTCCAGCCTTGAATTACGGGTGGGGGCGTGATTGGCGCCTTGGTCGGCATGTCGGCCGCCATCGCTGCGCCTGAGACGCCAATCGTGATCGCGAATGATGCAATGATTCTGATCGTTCCACGCGCGCACCCAAAATGCATATCACCCCCGCCAGGCTTGCTTTTCCTTGTCGCCTTTTTAGTGCGTAACTTCCGCCATATCCAGATCACTCTATTTCATTTTACGGCGAGCTTATTGACGAACACGCAAATGTGCTTTCTGTCACCGCGCTCGTATGTGCGACGCTATTCATAGCCGATTGAAAGATCAACAAGATCACGCTGCCGATTGACCGGTCGGTGCTTTCGACCGAAGATGCCAGGTGGTTTGCGCAGCCGCAGCGCAAACGCGGATAGTGGCGCAGAACGAGCTGCCGGTAAGGAGCGTAAACATGACAAGACTTGCAATTCTGATTGTTGTGGCGGTAACAACTCTCTGCGGCCAACTTTTTGTCGCGATCGCGGACGACGTCCCCAAATATGACGTACGCAAGACTTGCAAGGCCGACGTGCAGGCCTATTCAACTGGGGGCAATGTCCAGGGCTGTTTGACGGATGAACAAAGCGCCCAGGCAACACTCGTGACCCAGTGGACGCAGTTCGCGCCAGACAGCAGGGCGAGGTGCTCAAAGATGGTGGGTGACATCGCCGGTTCACAAAGTTATGTCGAACTGTTGACCTGCCTGCAGATGGCGAAGGACGTAAAAACCTTGCCGAAGGAGTAAGAGTTCCGTGGCCGGGAACGAGGCCATGAGCATTGACGACCGGTCCTGGCTTCGCCAATTGCAGAAGCAGCACAGCGATCAGCTCTTGAGCGTGCTGACCGTTCTGCTGGTGGTGATGCTATTTGTTGTCTCGCCGTTTCAGGCTGTTGGGATCAAGATCTTCGATGCGTTCGGGGTGGTCGTTGGCTTGGTCATGATTGCCGGCGTGCTGATCATATCTGCAAGCCCGATGGCAACGGCTATTATGCTTGCTGGATTTTCACTGAATGTCATGGTCGTCACAGCGCGTCTGATCAAGCCGCTGCCTTATGACCTTTATCTTGCTGCGGCGGGGTGGCTCATCAGCGCATGCGTGCTCGGGTACGTCGTCGCCCGGAAGGTATTTAGTGCTGGCCGCGTCAACGTCCATCGTATAGTGGGAGCAGTTCTGCTTTATCTGTTGATTGCAATGGCGTTTGTGTCCCTGTTCATGATTGTCGGACTTTGGCTCCCGAATGCTTTCAACGGAATGGTTCTCGAAGACAATCAAAAGCTGTCGAGCAACTTGATCTATTTCAGCTTTGTCACACTAACCACTGTCGGCTATGGAGATATTGTGCCGATACATCCCGTTGCCCGCAGTCTGTGCAATCTCGAGTCGATTATTGGTCAACTTTATCCGGCGACATTGCTGGCGCGAATAGTTAGTTTGGAAATCGAGGCTCGACGTCAGTGAATATAATTGCGTGGAGTGCCGTCATGCGAAATGTACTTGCGGCGTTCGTCCTTTTGGTGGCGACGATTGTCGTCGTTACCCCGCTCCAGGCGCAGAATCCTTCATGGTGCGCTATCATGGACAATGACGGTAATCTGCAGTGCAATTATTTCACCGAGCAGCAATGCCTTCAGACGCTGAGCGGCATAGGAGGTCGATGTGTTCTCAATCCCGCTGGCAATGCGCCGCAATCGAATCTCTATCCGCCAACGTCTGAAAACGCGCAAGGCTTGTTGCAGTTGCAAATGCAAAATCCGGGTCCACCACCGGGTTTAGGCGCGGTTCCACCACCGCCGAACAACTGATCTCTTGTACAAGGCAGGAGTTTGATTATGCCGACTCGTCTCGTCATCATCGCATTCGCGTTGCTGGCCTCTGGCCCGGCGTTCGCGCAACAGCAAACCATTGTGGTGCCCGACAACTTGTTCACTCAGGCCGGGTTCGTCGTCAAATACGCGACGACGCCGGAAAAGGCAGCGATCCTGAAATCATTGCCGCCGGATAAGCTCGTAACACGAAGGAAGGATGGCCAGCTTTATTACGTTTATGCCGATGCCGCCGGCTGCAATTGCGCTTACGTGGGAACTCCGGAAGCCTATGCGGCGTACCGCAACTGGGCGAATGTTGGCCCGGGCGGCAACGGTGGTTCTCTAAACGCCATGGATGCAATCGATTCCGAACCCGGACCTGCTTACGTTCCGGACAATACACTCTATCCTAGCATGGGCAGCATTCTGCAGCCGGATTTCTAGGCAAGCCGGTACCTGAGCGTTGATGGCATCCAGCCGTTCACGAACGCGAAAAACGCTCACGATCCTCGCGGCCGTTATCGTCGCCTACGGGTTCACCGCCTACATCTTGCTCCCATTGGCGTGGACCCACTACGAGCACCAGAGGCGGCTCGCAGGACTGCCAATGATAACACGCACGGGTCAGGGTATTCCGGGCGATCCGATCAATGTGGGACTGGTCGGAACGAAAGAAGATGTTTTGTGCGCTATGCACGCGGCTGGCTGGTATCCCGCAGATCCCATTACATTCCGATCGAGCGTGGAGATCGTCGGCAGCGTGATCCTGCGCAGGCCTTACCGTGATGCGCCGGTGAGCCCGCTTTTTTATGAAGGGCGTCGAGAGGACCTCGCCTTCGAAAAGCCTGTTGGAAATAGCGCGGATCGGCGCAACCATGTCCGCTTTTGGGAAGTGCTCAAGGAAGGCCAAGAGGGCAGGCCGGTGTGGCTCGGTTCCGCGACATTCGATCGCGACGTGGGCTTGAGCCGCTACACAGGCCAGGTCACGCACCATATCGGAGCTGACATTGACGCGGAGCGCGACGGGCTGACCAACGACCTGAAGGAAGCAAAAGTCGTGCAGGCGATATATGAGGTGACCGGTGTCGGGCCGACGCTCATCGGCCGCAATGGCGAAGGCGATCGCTATTATACCGACGGCGAGATCAAGATTTCCCGTCTTGTCGCGGGCTGCAATACCAAAACGGAGACGACCGTTGAATTGGCTAACCCACCGATCGTCGATTTGAAAAATGAAACGTGGAAGGCTGTTGCCGGTATGCTGGAGTCTAGAACGTCCGAGTGATGGACTGCCGTCTACAACTCTTCACCGACCTGCCAATCTCGCTTGATGCTGCGTGATGGTGATGCCCGGTTCGTCGTCTGTGGCGCGACTTGCCATACGCCCTGGCACATGGTTGCGTTCACGCAAATGTCTCCCACGCTCCCGGCAGCAACCCAGCCGCCGCCGCCGGCCTGCCAATCCCTGCGAAAATCCCGTGCATTATTGGCTTGCCCGCGGCTGCCGAAGCCGGGCCCTTTGTGCCACACACCCGGCATGTTCGCCCATCTGTTTCCTTGACTGCCAAAACCGGGAACCGAATGCCATTGTCCTTGGGAAAACGAATTGTGATGCATGTTGTGCTGCCCGAAATTTTGCATTCCATGCGAATGTTGTCCCTTGAATGAAAAGTGACGCATCTGGCCGTGCATCTGTTGCGTGCCACCATGCATCGCCGATCCGTGCCAGCCTGAGCTCATGCCTCCGTGGCCACCTCTGCCACCGCCGCCCCCGCCGCGCGCCAACGCTTCGCTCGCAAAGTAGCCCGCGCCAAGAAGCGCGCCGGCTGCGAAAGCAAGAATGACTGTTCTGCGCATGCCAAAATCTCGACTGTGAATGACGCGATCCCTCGGGGACTTGTCTAGGAATATCTGTCCGAGGTCATTCCCGCTAAAATGTTAGCCGCGTGAAAGCATGCCACAACGAGCCTTGCGCGTTAACCTGAAGAATAAAGTTTAATTCCAGCCGTTGTCGCCAAAGCTGCGGCGGGCTTCGCCCGCCACTCGTGCATTTGCATCAGTCTGTGCCACAGTGGCCTGGTGGCCATCGGCAATACGCATGCTGACGGTTGAGTGCTCGATGAACTGGCGCCTCGGTTTTCTAAGGTTATGGGTGGCTTTTTCGGTGCTTTGGCTCGCAGGCTGCGGCGCCTGGGCACTCTTCCAATCGAATGGCAGCATTAGCGCCAGGTATCCCGTGACCGATCCCAATGGTTTGAAATTTGTTGTGACCGCCCCAGTCGGGACGGCCAAATCTGACATATTGCCGTTCATGCGAAACTCAGCGGCCGTAAAAAAGTGGCAGGCTGAGTGCAGCAACGAGCGCAGCGATTTGTGCAAACAAGAGATTCCAGTTCGAATGCCCGGTGTCCTTCTGAGCATTTTGCAGCTACTGATTTTCGCTGTTTGCGTACCGCTTCTTGTTCTTGTCCTCGGTCTCGCTTGCGGCTGGGTGGTCTCGGGTTTTCAGAAGCCCTTTACTCCGAAATCCTGAAAGACCAAGCCTGGCACTTGCCGCCGAGGCGTTTTCAATTTCTTCGCCGGCTATATTGGACCCAGGTCCAATATAGCCAGTTGGGTCGCCGTTCTAAAATCACGGCAAGTGGTGACGCGCTTGGCGATGGAGTACCTAGCAAGGCGCACGTGCCACTTCCACCCTGCATTTAAATGCCATCCAATCGGGGGAATCATGTCGCGAATTCTGACAACGTTCGTTCTCACGCTGGCCTTTGCAGTATCGGCATCTGCTCAGGCTCCTGGAAACTGGACTCAGGTTGGCATGCTCACATGCAAGCTGAATCCGAGCATAGGTTTCGTAATCGCCGGCCATCAGTCCATGGAATGTCGCTTTGTTCCGAATACGCCTGATCCACCGCAGGCTTACCAGGGCGCGCTTAATATGGTTGGCATCAATATTGGGATCAGTGCCGGCGGTGTTCTCGGATGGGCGGTGCTCGCGCCGACGAAAGGCATACCGGCCGGCGCGCTCGCCGGTGAATATGTCGGTGCATCCGGCGATCTCGGAATCGGCCTCGGCGCAGGCGCTAATGTTTTGATCGGCGGCTCTGCCCGCACTCTGGCGCTGCAACCCGTCTCCCTCGAAGGGTCGATCGCAGTCGACGTCGCGCTCGGAGTTTCATCGCTGAAGCTGCAACCGGCGTTTTGACACGCAAAACCTAAAGCCGGGAGAACTTCGTAAAATCGGAGATCGCCAATGCGATGCCTTGTTCATAGGCGCGCGGTTTTGACAGCGCTGCTTATGTCAGCCGCCAGCGCAGTAGCCCTTTCCAGATCTCCAGCGCTAGCACAGAGCGACCCGCTACCGTCATGGAACGACGGCAAGGCAAAGCAGTCAATTCTTGATTTCGTCAACGCAGTGACGCATGAGGGCGCGCCCAATTTTGTGCCCGCACCTGAGCGTATCGCTACTTTCGACAATGACGGCACGCTGTGGGTAGAACAGCCGATGTATACCCAACTTGCTTTTGCGCTTGATCGCGTGAAGGCGCTCGCGCCGATGCACCCTGAATGGAAACAGAAGCAGCCATTCAAGGCTGTTCTGGATGGCGACATGAAAGCACTTGCTGCGAGCGGCGAACGTGGGCTTGTGGAATTGGTGATGGCCACCCATGCGGGCATGACCATCGAAGAGTTCGAGCGTATTGTGAAGGAATGGCTGTCAACCGCGCGCCATCCAAGATTCAAACGGCCTTACACGGAGCTCGTCTACCAGCCTATGCTCGAATTACTGGCATACCTGCGCGCAAATGGCTTTAAGACCTTCATTGTGTCGGGTGGCGGCATCGAATTCATGCGGCCGTGGACCGAGCGGATTTACGGGGTGCCACCCGAACAAGTGGTGGGATCGAGCATCAAGACGCGTTTCCAGATGCGACGCGATATTCCGGAGCTGTTTCGTCTGGCGGAGATCAACTTCGTCGACGATGGCGCCGGCAAGCCTGTCGGCATTAACGAGCATATCGGCCGGCGTCCGATCGCGGCCTTTGGCAACTCGGACGGCGATCTTCAGATGCTGCAATGGGCAACGAAATCGGGCGGCCGGCGCTTTGGTCTGATCGTGCATCACACGGACGGCGATCGCGAATACGCCTATGACCGGGAATCCCACTTTGGCCATCTTGACAAGGCGCTTGATGCCGCGGCGCTGAACGACTGGATGGTGGTCAGCATGAAGGATGACTGGAAGCGTATTTTTGCCTTTAATTAGATGTCCGAGGCGCTCTTTAGAGGACCATTCATTTGGCACGATCCCGGTTCCGCCGGCGTCGACAACCGCAGGATCGGCCGGTCGCTGATGGCGGAGATCCGACGGCTCATTTGCCGGCGCAAGGATCGTGGTCCAAAAAGGTAATCTTCATCGTCGCCACCGCTGTGGCGCTTCTTGTGTGTTTTGGCGTCATATCCTGGCCATTGCTGTCCGGCCGCCGCGGCGAACCTCCCGCTGTGGCGACCTTCGTCGGCAGTGAGGTCTGCGCCGGTTGTCATCGTGCGGAGATGGATCTCTGGCGTACGTCACAGCACAAGCAGGCGATGGATCATGCGACGGAAAAATCCGTGCTCGGCGATTTCAACGATGCAAGCTTTGACTATTACGGTTTGCGCTCGCGCTTTTTTCGCAAAGATGGAAAATTCCTGGTCGAAACCGACGGGCCGGATGGCAAGCTGGCGACCTACCAGGTGAAATACACATTTGGCGTCGATCCGCTTCAACAGTACCTGATCGAATTTCCCGACGGTCGTGTGCAGGCACTCTCGATCGCCTGGGACAGCCGTCCGAAGGATAAAGGCGGGCAACGCTGGTTCCATCTCTATCCAAACGAAAATATCCGGCATGATGACGTGCTGCACTGGACCAAGCTCAATCAGAACTGGAATTTCATGTGCGCCGAGTGCCACTCGACCGGGGTACGCAAGAACTATGATGCGGTAAACGATCGCTACGCGACAGACTGGTCGGAGATCAGCGTTGGTTGCGAGGCTTGTCACGGGCAAGGCTCCAATCACGTTGCTTGGGCGCAAGCACAGCGAAGCTGGCTGCCATTCAACAGACGCGAAGATCGCAGCAAAGGCCTGCTTGCGCGTTTTGACGAACGCCAGGGAGTCATCTGGTCGCAAAATCCGCATAGCGGACAGCTACAACGTAACCTTCCGACCAATCTTCTGCGAACGGAGGTTGAAGTGTGCGGACGGTGTCACGCCCGCCGCAGCGAGATTTCCGAAGATTGGACACCCGGACGCTGGCTATCGGATACGCATGACATAGCATCTCCGCTTGCGAGAGATGTCTACTGGGCCGACGGCCAAATTCGCGATGTCGAGGAACCCTATAACTACGTTCCCTTCAAGCAGAGCAAGATGTTCGCGGCTGGTGTGACATGTAGCGACTGCCACAACCCTCACAGCGGCAAGCCAAACGTTGCCGGCAGCGGCGTTTGTCTCCAGTGTCATGCCCCGGAAACTTATGCGACCACCAAGCACAGCCATCATGAGAAAGCGAACGCCGAGCCGAATTGTATCTCGTGTCATATGCCAGCGCGCACCTACATGGTGGTCGATCCCCGGCACGATCACAGCATACGGGTTCCGCGGCCGGACTTGTCGGTGAAACTGGGCACGCCAAATGCGTGCAACTATTGTCATTCCGATAAATCGGCTCAGTGGGCAGCGGACACCATCGCGCGCTGGTTTGGACCCGATCGCAAGGGCTTCCAGACCTATGGGGATGCTTTTCGGGCAGCCTCATCCGGCGCCGCCGATGCCGGACAACTGCTCGCGACCGTGGCTGCGGATTTGAATACGCCCAATGTTGCGCGTGCGGCGGCTATGACGGAGTTGGCGTCACATGTTTCTCCGACGAATGCCGACCTGGTGCGCCGTGGCCTTTCCGATCCCGATCCAATGGTGCGAATAGGTGCGATGGAAATGCTTGCGAACATTCCCGCCGCGCAAATCTGGCCGCTAGTTGCCCCGCTCCTTTCAGATTCTGTGCGCGGCGTACGCACGCGCGCCGCCGCGCTTCTGGCCGAGATGCCGGCCGAACGTCAGCCGCCCGCCGACCGCGAACGCTATGAAAGCGCTGCGGCCGAGTTCATTGCCATACAGCGGCTCAATGCCGATCGGCCGGAAAATCGTTCAGCGCTTGCAATGTTTTATGCGCGGCGCGGCCTCGCGACGGACGCGGAAACGGAATACAAGGCTGCGCTGCGATTGAGCCCGCAATATATACCGGCAGCCATCAACCTCGCTGATCTTTATCGTGCAATGGGACGCGAGAGCGAGGGCGTCGCGGTGCTGCGCACGACCGTCGCCGCTGCGCCTGAGGATGCCGGGCTTCATCACGCGCTTGGCCTCGCGTTGGTCCGCCAGATGAAGCGCGACGAAGCGCTGCCTGAACTGCGCCGCGCCACCGAGCTAGCCCCCAATCAGCCTCAATATGCCTATGTGTATGGTGTCGCCCTCCATTCGGCAGGACGCACTGAAGATGCCATCACGGTCCTCAAGGACAATTTGGCCAAACACCCGGCAAACCGCAATTCATTGCTTGCGCTGGTCACCTTTTACCGCGATGCCGGAAATCCGGCGTCAGCTTTGGAATACGCTCAACGCCTGGTTCAGCTTGCGCCGGACGACAGGCAGATTTCGGAGCTGGTCGATAGCCTCAAACGACAAATCGAATCGCTGCCGCGACAATCACCTCCCTGAGTGCCGGCTCATGATTGTTCTTTTGTAGCCAGCATCGCAGGTTCCGTTGGGACGTTTTGTTGGTGAATGGCGGGTGGCGCATAAGCAAAAGCCCGGGCGGTTCGCCCGGGCTTTTAAATGGCGGATGATGTCGACCTACTTTGCCGGAACAACTTTCTGCCGCTGCTCGCCAAGCCTCTCGATGCCGAGGGTCACCACGTCGCCGGCTTTAAGAAAAACCGGCGTTGGCTTCATGCCGAGACCGACGCCGGGCGGCGTGCCCGTGATGATGATGTCGCCCGGCTCCATCACGAAGAACTGCGAGCAGTACCAAACGAGGTGTTCGCAGCCGAAGATCATGGTGCGCGTGTTGCCGCGCTGGCGTTTTTCGCCGTTGACGTCGAGCCACATGTCCAGATTCTGTGGATCCTTGATTTCGTCCTTGGTAACGAACCACGGGCCGATCGGCCCGAAGGTCTCACAACTTTTTCCCTTGTTCCACTGGCCGCCGCTTCGCTCGATCTGAAACACACGTTCGGATACGTCGTTGCCAAGGAAGTAGCCGGCGATGGCGTCCTTCGCCTTGTCCTGTGTGAGATAGCGCGCTCGCTTGCCGATGACGATGCCAAGTTCGACCTCCCAGTCGAGCTTGCCCGATTCACGCGGGATGAATGTGTCGTCGTTTGGCCCGCAAATACAGCTTGGTGCCTTATTGAAGATGATCGGTTCTTTCGGGATCGGCATACCTGCTTCCGCGGCGTGGTCGGAATAGTTGAGCCCGATCGCGATGAAATTGCGTACGTTGCCGATGCAGGGGCCGAGGCGCGGCCTGCCGGAAACCGGCTTCATCCGCTTGAGGTTTGCCTTTTTTATCTTCGCGAGGCCGCCCGAAGCGAGCATTTCGCCGTCGATGTCTTTCACGACGCGCGACAGATCGCGGATTTTGCCGTCGTCACCGATGATGCCGGGTTTCTCGCGGCCGGGCGCGCCGTAGCGGACAAGCTTCATAGAATGGTCTCCCGTGAGCGTTTTGTTTTTGAAGGTCGGAAAGGTCGGTCGGCGCATCATGCATGGCGGCGGGCAGGGGGCAACCCTCCTTTGCAGGAGGCATATCGACCGGCACGGGACCTAGAAGCGACCGAGATCAGGCCTTTCACCGTTTGCCCTCGGTGCATAGCGCGCGGTCTGCTAACGCAAGATTGGGCTGCCCAACACGAACTTGTCCGGCATGCCGTGGGCGTCAAATTCCACACACGCTGAATGAGGCTTACGGCGTGACGCAAGGGTAACGGGATAATTGTACCAAGCGGGCCCGCCGGCGAGGGCCGCAGGCAAAAGTCAAATCAGAATTTGCTGCAGTGCGGAATAATTTATGTGTCATTGCCGCAACACGCACGTTATTTCTGCTTAAGTTCGCGCCATTCCAATGGTTTTTGGGCTGGGCACTATTGTCGATTGCGTAACCTCCGGTCACGATGGCACTGAGCCGATTTGAGTGGGGGAGACAGATGTCACGTCGGTCTTGGGACGGCTATTTGCGCGCGGGCACCGCGCTCGGACTTCTGGTCATCGCATCAGCACAGGCCAACGCAGGCGGCTTCGCCGTCCGCGAGCAAAGCGTCTACGGGCAAGGCTCATCTTTTGCCGGCGTCGCCGCCGGCGGAGCGCTCTCGTCAATGTTCTGGAATCCGGCGACGATGACTCAATTCCAGGGCGTCGTCAGTGAAACGGACGTGTCCGGCCTCTTTCCGTCCTCAAGCAACACTCCGGTAGCCGGTACCTTGGTCTCGGCGGGATTTCCTGGCACGTCCAACGTCGCGAACGCCGCGGCGGTTCCCGCAGGCTATACGTCGTATCAATTGAGCCCGAGCCTTTGGCTCGGCATGTCCCTCAATGCACCGTTCGGTCTCTCCGTAAGCCCTCCTGATTTCTGGGCGGGCCGTGGCTACGCAGGCCAAACACTCCTCAAGACGTACAATGCGGCGCCGAGCATCGCTTGGCGAATCAATGACTGGATCAGCGTCGGTGCTGGCGTACAAATTCAATACGCAAAGGCCAGTCTCGAAAGGGGCATCGGTGGGACGCTCGGCCTGCAAGCCACCCTCGAGGGCAAAGGTTGGGCCTATGGTGCCACGGCTGGCGTGACTCTCACGCCGACGCCAACGACCACGATCGGCCTTGGCTGGCGGTCCGCGCTTAATCAAAAGATCGACGGCGCGCTGGTCGCGACATCTTCTCTGCCCGGTTCCACATTCGGCTCCGTCACCACCACGGTCGATTTGCCCGACATCGTCTCGCTCGGCATTCGCCAGGTGGTCGATCCGCGCTGGACACTCCTTGGTACGGTGGAATGGTCGAATTGGAGCCGTATCGGCACCGCAACTGTCAGTCAGTTGAATGGCCAGCCGGCAACAATTCTCAATGGCTTCGGCGGTGGCGCCGTGACCATTCCGTTCCAGTATCGTGACGGTTGGTTTTTTTCGGGTGGCGCCGAATATATTTGGAACGAGCGGCTGACCGTGCGTGGCGGCCTCGGGTATGAGATTTCGCCGATTACCGACCAGGTGCGGACACCACTTGTGCCGGATAATGACCGGTTCTGGGCTTCGGTTGGTGCAACCTGGCAGGTCATTAAAGGCGTGCACTTCGACGTCGCGTATTCGCACGTTTGGGTAAAGGATACGTCGGTCAATATTTCGGCAACGTCCGGCAACCCGTTTTACAACGGCGTTACTTATATCGGCAATGTTGACAACCACGTCGACATTCTGTCGGTGGCGCTCGTAATTCGCATGGACGACCTAGAGCCGACATTGAAGAGAGCCTACATGAAATAAGCCGCGATAGCGGGGCTGGGGGCAAGGCCGGCAGCGATGCCGGCCTTTTCGTGTTCAGAACGCGCCGTTGAAGGTGCCACCGTCGATCAGCAGGTTCTGTCCGGTGATATAGCCGGCATGCGAAGAGCACAGGAACGCACAGGCCGCGCCAAACTCGTCCGGATTGCCAAAACGTCTGGCTGGAATGGTGGCGATTCGGTCGGCGGCAATCTGAGTGACGCTCTTGCCCTTCTGCTCCGCGGTCTTGCTCAGGACTCCGCGCAAGCGGTCGGTGTCAAATGCGCCAGGCAATATGTTGTTGATGGTGACATTCTTGTCCGCAACCGTCCTCGCAACGCCGGCAAGGAACGCGGTCAAACCAGCGCGGGCGCCAGACGACAAGTCGAGACCGGCCAGCGGCATCTTCACCGAGCCGGATGTGATGTTGACAATGCGGCCAAACCGGCGCTCGCACATCGGATCGATCACTTTCTGGATCAGTTCGACCGCCACCACCATATTGGCGATAACGCCTTCGATCATCTGCTGGCGGGTGAGTTCGCGGAAATCCCGCATTGGCGGGCCGGCATTGTTATTGACCAGAATGTCCGGTTGTTGGCAGGCGGCGAGCAGCGCTTTCTGACCTTCGGCGGTTGCGACATCAGCGGCAACCGGGATCACCTTGACACCTGCGAGGCTTGAAAGCTCGGCTGCGGCGGCCTCCAGCTTCTTTGCGTCCCGCCCGTTAATCACCACTTCGCAGCCGGCTTCCGCCAGTGCGCGCGCGCAGGCTTTGCCCAACCCGCGACTCGATGCGCAAACAATGGCCTTGCGGCCGGCAATTCCAAGATTCATAGGGTCTCCCTTTTTGATGGTGCCAAGTGTCGGAGCCAGACGCCGGAGCGTCAAGCGACAAAGCTTCTGTCGCCGGACTGTCGCACAGGCTTGGTAGTCCCCCGGCGAACGAGCTAATTGATTCGCGAGGGACCATGTTGCGCGACCCCGACCGCCAGGTGATGGAAAAAGCCTATGCCCGCTGGGCGCCGATTTATGATGTGTTGTGCGGGCCCATCTTCGTCAATGGCCGACGTGCCGCCGCGCAAGCTGCGCGAGGTGTAGGCGGGCGAATTCTTGAAATTGGAGTCGGCACCGGTCTGTCATTCGACGACTACGATGCCACGACTGAAATCACCGGGATCGACATTTCCGAACCGATGATCGCGCGTGCGCATGAGCGGGTTAAAGACGGACGCTATCCGTTCGTCAAGGAACTGACGGTGATGGACGCACACGCGTTAGCCTATCCCGACACCTCGTTTGACTGCGTTGTCGGCCAATTCGTGATCACGCTTGTAGAAGATCCGGAACGCGTGCTGTCGGAGTGTGCGCGGGTTCTGCGGCCCGGTGGCCAAATCATTCTGGTTAATCATCTTTACTCCGAACGTGGCTTTGCCGCCGCAGTCGAACGCTTGCTGGCACAGAAGGCGCGCAAGCTCGGCCTGCGGCCGGAGTTTCCGTTCGGGCGTCTGGCGGCCTGGGCGCAAGCGCACGGCGGTGCCGAGCTGATCGAACGGCGCAGGGTCAAGCCGTTCGGGCTGTACACGCTGGTGCGGTTTCGCCGTGCCGAGACGCAAAGCGCTGCCGCCTGATTCCAAAAGTATGAAATAGGTAAACAGCGCTGTCATAAAAGTGAAAAGGGCAGCTGGTACATGTCGCGCATGATCGTTGTATCGGAGACCGCCGCATCGTGACGGACAACGCCACGCGACGATTTCGCGCGCTGTTCATCTCCGACGTCCATCTGGGTACGCGCGGCTGTCAGGCCGACAAGTTGCTCGATTTTCTTCGTAACCACGAAGCTGAAATGATCTATCTGGTCGGCGACATCGTCGACGGTTGGGCGTTGCGCTCGTCATGGTATTGGCCGCAAGTACACAACGACGTCGTGCAAAAGCTTTTGCGACAGGCCCGCAAGGGTGCGCGCCTGATCTATATCCCCGGAAACCACGACGAATTTCTGCGCGGTTATTACGGCACCCATTTCGGCGGCATCGAAGTCGTCGAAAACACCATTCATACGGGTGTCGATGGCCGCCGCTATCTCGTCGTTCATGGCGACATTTTCGATCTGGTCGTGACGCAGGCGCGTTGGCTCGCGCTGCTGGGCGACAAAGCCTACGAATTCGCGCTCACCGCCAACCGTACGTTCAACGCGATCCGGCGCGTGCTCGGCGCACCATATTGGTCGCTATCAAAATGGGCCAAGCTCAAAGTCAAGAACGCGGTGAACTATATTGGTGCATTCGAGAAGGCGCTGGCAACCGAAGCCAGGCATCATCATGCCGACGGCGTCATCTGCGGTCACATTCATACGGCAGCGATGCACGACGACTACGGGCTTCGTTATATCAACTGCGGCGATTGGGTCGAAAGCTGCACGGCGGTAGCCGAAGGCCACGATGGCAAGTTCGAAATCATCACCTGGACATATACCGGTCACGATAGCGAGCCGGCCCTAGCAATGCCGCCGGCGGCGAAAGCGGCTTGAGTGCATGAAAATTCTGGTCGTCACCGACGCCTGGCATCCGCAGGTTAACGGCGTCGTACGCACCTTGGGCCATGTCGCCCGGGAGGCGCGTGCGCTCGGCGTTGAGGTGGAATTCCTAAGCCCCGATCAATTCTCGACTTTACCGATGCCGAGCTACCCGGAAATTCGGCTGGCGCTCGCCGGACCGGGCGGTATGGAACGGCGCCTTGAGTGTATCCGGCCTGATGCGATTCATGTCGCGACAGAAGGTCCGCTCGGGCATGCCATGCGCCGAATCTGCCTGCGACGGGATCTGCCTTTCACCACCAGCTTTCACACGCGCTTTCCCGACTATCTTGCAGAGCGATTGCCATTGCCTGAACACTGGACCAGAGAGGCGTCGTGGACGTGGCTCCGAAGGTTCCATGCTCCGGGCGCTGCCGTGCTGGCGGCAACACCGGCGCTTGTCTCCGAGCTCACCGTGCGTGGCTTCAAAAATGTGAAGCTGTGGTCGCGCGGCGTCGACGCCGAATTATTCAACCCTAATGCGAAAACGGATCTCGACTTGCCGCGGCCGATCTTTTTGACGGTCGGTCGGGTTGCGCCGGAAAAGAACCTTGAAGCTTTCCTGGAGCTTGATCTGCCGGGTACCAAGCTTGTCGTCGGAGATGGTCCGTTGCGCAACACACTTGTGCGCAAATTTCCGGATGCGGTGTTCCTTGGCCCGCAACGTAACGGCGCGCTGGCAGGAATCTATGCGGCAGCAGACGTCTTTGTGTTTCCCAGCCGCACCGATACTTTCGGACTCGTATTGCTCGAAGCGTTGGCGAGCGGTATCCCGATCGCGGCGTTCCCCGCGGCGGCACCGCGCGACGTCATCGGCGACACAAATGTCGGTGTGCTCGATGAGGATCTTCGCCGCGCGTGCCTCGGGGCATTGGAATGCCCAAGGGATGAGTGTCGCGACTTCGCGCTTGGCATGTCCTGGGCTGCCTGCGCGAGGACGTTCCTGGAGCATGTAACACGGGCAGCGAAGTCGAGGCGCAGACCGGTCGCCACACAGGACACTCCGCTCATGCATGCTTAGACGCCCGCTTCGGAGGTGACGCTGCGAACCCATGACAGCATCGTTTTCGGGCGCTACTCTTCGCTGCATGGGCGCAATCGACAATACCATTCTACCCACCGCGGCTGATATCGAGGCCGCTGCTAAACGGCTTGCCGGGATCGCCGTCCGGACGCCGCTGATCAGTGCGCCTGTGCTCGATGATGCAATCGGGGCACGCGTCTTTCTGAAGGCCGAAACCTTGCAACGTACCGGTTCGTTCAAATTCCGTGGCGCCTTCAACAAGATTTCGTCGATCCCGCCCGAACGGCGTGCCGCCGGTGTGGTGGCCTACTCCAGCGGCAATCATGCGCAAGGCGTGGCGGCGGCGGCGCGTCTACTTGAAATGCGCGCGACCATCGTGATGCCGGCCGATGCGCCAAAGGCCAAGCGTGAACGCACGCTAGCGCTCGGTGCCGAGGTGATTCCTTATGACCGCAACAGCGAAGATCGCGCCGCTATCGCCCGTAAAATCGTGACCGAACGAGGCGCCACACTGGTACCGCCCTACGACGACCCTCTGATCATCGCCGGGCAAGGCACGATTGGCGCCGAAATCGTTGATGAGCTCGCAGGGCTCTCTCTCAAGCCCGAAATCGTGGTCGTGGGCGCGTCGGGCGGCGGCCTCGCCGCCGGCATTTCAATCGGCGTGAAGGCGAGAGTGCCGTCGGCAAAATTCTACGTGGTTGAACCCGAAGGGTTCGACGATACGCTGCGCTCTTTCGCAAGCGGCAAGCGTGAGGCCAACGCGCGTATGAGCGGCACCATCTGCGATGCGCTGATGAGCAATACGCCTGGTGAATTGACCTTTCCGATCAACCGCGAGCTCATAGGGCAGGGCACCACTGTAAGCGACGTAGAAGTTGCGCGGGCCGTACGTTACGCTTTCAACGAACTAAAGCTGGTCGTTGAACCGGGCGGTGCTATTGGTCTGGCAGCCCTGCTTGCCGGCAAGCTCAGCGTCAGGGGCAAAGTTGTCGTCGGGATCTTGTCGGGCGGCAACGTCGATGTGGATATGTTCGCGCGTCTCACCGCGGCCTGATGGGGCCGGCTTTTTACGTGAACAAAGCAAGCCGCTCTTCCTCGCTCAACGCCATGATTGATGCCAATGGGCTTGTCGGCGCCAGCGCCCGCTTTGCTTCGGGAGGCTCTGATATCTTCGGTTCACTCGCGCGGGTGGTGGCCGGCTCCAAATCTATTGCAGGATGAGGGTCAGGTTCGCGCTGCGGTTCGACGAACGCGACCTCGACTATCATCTCTTCGCTGCGCACAAGTGCAATCGACGGGGGCTGTGCCGCGGCCGGCGATGGAATAGGCAATTCCGGCTGCTCTGGCAGCGGCACAACAATGAGATGCGTTCGTTCGCCCTCCTCACCGGGCGCGTCAGGTGCCTCGGACATCGGCGGTGGAAGCGGCTGGATCTGCGGCGCATTGTCGTCGCGGAGTGAGTTGAGAACATCCGCAATTCGACGCTCGACCAGCGCAATCAATTCCGCAAGCTTGCTCGCCTTTACCGCCAATATGCGGGTCTCAAGTTCGCACCGGGCCGCGACAATCTCGCCAAGAAGCTCGCGCAGTTGCTGCTTGATCGGCTCGGATGTCTGTGGCGTGGCATGCGTTGTGACCAAGGATTGCAGCCGGTCGATCGCGGCCAGCAATTGTTTGGTGTCGGCATTGCGGTTTCGTCGGGTGTATTCGGTAAGGAAGGCCCGGCCGCGCTCGCTTGCCGACAGCGCTTCGCAGAATGCCTGATAATCGCCTTCGTCTGATGCGCCGGACAACTGGTCCGTTCGGGCGGTTATTTCGTTTGGCATGTGCAATCCCTGCCGGTCCGTTTATCAATCATGCGGCTTGATTCGGCCAGTGAAGTTGCCCGGGTAAATGGTGTCTGGCTGAGAAAACGCAAGTTTCAATAACGGGTTACAGGGAGCCGGAGACAAGTTGATGCGGCCTGATTTGCGGATGTCCCTGGGCTTCGTACCGCGGCTGGCGGCGTTTTATGCCGCTCTGTTCATCCTGCCTGGCATTCAAATGCCGTTCTTCCCGGTCTGGCTTAAGGCAAAGGAGGTGGACGCGAAATTGATCGGCATCGTACTGGCGGTGCCGATGATCGCCCGGGTTCTAGCGATCCCGGTCATTACGCGGCAAGCCGACAAGCGCGATGTACGCGCTGTCTTGGTTGTTACGAGTCTTGCGACCGTCATCGGCTATACATTCGTTGGCCTATCCGGCGGCGCCGTTGCGATCTTGATCGCCTACGCACTGACGTCCCTGTTTTCCACACCACTGATGCCGCTTGCGGAAACCTATGCGCTCAAGGGACTCATGGCGCGCGGGCGCGTCTATGGGCCCGTGCGGTTGTGGGGGTCTTTCGCTTTCATACTCGGCAATTTCGCGGCAGGTTTTGCCGCTGATGCGATTCCTGCCCGCCACCTGATCTGGCTCATGGTCGCGGCAAGTGCCTTGGTGGCGATAGCAACGTGGACGCTGGCGCCACTCGCAGCAAGTACGATCGAACCGAGCGTGCAGGGAGCGTCGCACCAGAAGTCGCTACGCGATCCCGCATTTGTCGCAATAATTGTGGCCGCGAGCCTGATCCAGGCCAGCCATGCGGTGTTCTACGGGTTCTCGGCGGTGCAATGGCATGCTGCCGGTCTTGACGGCACCTTCATCGCCGCGTTGTGGGCGCTGGGCGTCGCAGCGGAGATCGTGCTGTTTGCACTGCAAGGACGGCTGCCGCCCATTTTCACGCCGCCGGTGCTGCTGTTGATCGGCGCTTCGGCGGGCGTATTGCGCTGGGCAGGTATGGCACTGGATCCGCCGGCGTTCATTTTGCCGTGGTTGCAATTACTGCATGCCTTGTCGTTCGGCGCGACCCACCTCGGCGCATTAATGTATCTTGCTCACCACGCGCCAAAGGGTCAGGCAGCAACCGCACAGGGCTATCTCGCGATTACAGCCGGTCTGGCAATGGCAGCCGCAATGGGAATTTCGGGGGTGCTGTACGAGGACTTCGGCAGCCGCGCCTACGCGGCGATGGCGCTAGTGGCGTTCGCTGGAGGCGCTTGCGGACTCGTAGCGCACGGGGCGCGGCGTGAGCCGACCCGCTGAGCGGGCCTGAGTCCGTACATCGCGATCGCAGCTGGCGACGATGCCGTCGAGTTCGGGACCCTGGAGGTAGATCATCTTGCGCGACAAACCACCATGCTGGTTAATCCAGCGTCGCACTGAAGCCGGGTAGATGCTCCAAAGGGCCTGCGTGCCAAGCGGGCTGGTTACCGGCCGTCCTTCGTGGTCGGGCATCCAGGCGGCGTGAAAGCCAAAGCGCGCGCGCTGCGTGGCACAGATGCGCTCGCGCGGGACCAAACCCAGCACCAGCGTACAAGCAGACAGACAATTTCCATCGACGATGACGTTTTCGCCTGACGATCGCAACGTGTTGAAAGCTTGCAGATACTGACCAATCTGCCCGCCGCGGTCTTCCGCGATACGCATGGTCGCAGACGCCGACGTCACGCTGAGCGCCGCTAGTACGGCGCCGAAAATCAGGCCCCGAATTCGCATATCCCCGTCCCGTTATCGTCGCCCTGTCGGCGGGCGGTGCGATCTTGATTCAAGTCTAAGCCAAGCGGGTGGCCGACGGGAAGCTTTCGTTGGGCAAAAATTTTGAGAGGGGCGAATCAAAGGGAGGCACATTTCATGAACGAAATCAGGTGCTCAGCGGAACTGCGGTTCCCTGCCTTGTGTACAGTTTCACCGCATTCAGGCGGAGGGAACGCAAGTTCCGCCGGTCGGCTTCAACCCCACAACGACGATGAGGCCGGATATATTAGGCTATCGGAGTAGCGCAGGCCGCCGGTACGATCCTTATCGAGCAGAAGCGGTCCATCGAGGTCGACGAAGCGCGCTTGTTGCGCAAGCAAGACGGCCGGTGCCATCGCCAGTGATGTGGCGACCATGCATCCCACCATGATCATGAAACCCTGGCGTTGTGCCTCTGCAACAAGGGCCAGCCCTTCGGTCAATCCGCCAGCTTTGTCGAGTTTTACGTTGACCGCGTCGTATTTTCCGGCGAGCGCTGCGAGCGACAGGCGGTCGTGGACGCTCTCGTCAGCGCAGATAGGAATGGGCCGCTGCATCTGGGCCAACGCCTGGTCATTCTCTTCCGGCAACGGCTGCTCAATCAAAACAACGCCGGCTTTGGCGCAGGCCGCAAAATTGGCCGCGAGGTTGCTTTCGTCCCAGCCCTCGTTGGCATCGACGATAAGCGTCGTGTCAGGTGCGGCGGTGCGCACGGCCGCAATACGCGCGGTATCGTCCTTGGCGCCAAGCTTGATCTTGAGCAGATCGCGATTAGCAGCTTTTTCGGCAGCTTTTGCCATCACCGACGGTGCATCAAGGGAGATTGTGTAGGCAGTCGTCACTGCGTGGGGGACGGGAAGACCGGCGATTTCATGGGCTGGCCGTCCACCGCGTTTTGCTTCGAGGTCCCAGAACGCGCAGTCGAGCGCGTTGCGGGCGGCGCCGGGCGGCATCGCAGTCTGCAGGGCGACCCGATCGAGTCCGGTGCCAAGCTGCGGTCGTATGGCGTTGATCTGCGCCATAACGCTCTCGATGCTTTCGCCATAACGACCATAAGGAACGCATTCGCCACGGCCGCGAGATGTGCCGTCGCTCAGTTCTGCAACTACGACGACCGCTTCGGTCTTGCTGCCGCGGCTAATGCCGAACGAACCCGCAATAGGCCATCGTTCGGTGGTAAGTGTGAGAGTTAGAGGGACTACCACTGAAAAATCCGAATGCCTGGCCATGGCGCCACGGTTCCATCCGCCGCCGCCATGTCAAGCCGACCTTTGCGATCAGTCGAACCGTCCGGCTGCGTGTGCCAGCATGGTATAGACCTTGCCGGTTTCCGAGGTGAGGTAGGTTCGTGCCACCACCTGGCCACGGTCATCTCGGGAAACCTCATCAAGCAGACGCTCAAATTCGCTGATGTAGCGATCGACCGTCTGTTTGAATTCGCGGTCTAATCGATATTTCTTGCGGATGTCGTCGAACGCCTGCTGACCCTGCAAGGTGTAAAGCCGACGAGTAAACACATTGCGTTCACCGCGCTTGTAGCGGTCCCACAGATCGGCGGCTGCATCGTGATCAATCATGCGTGCAATGTCGACCGATAACGAATCCAACGACTCGATCGAGTGTCGGGCAGACCTCTCGTCATTTATGCGCGTGGGTGGCGTTTCGCGCATGCTCTCGCGTGACGGCTCGCGCTGCGGCTCTCCCTCCTCGCGTGATGCTCGATTAAGCAAATCGGTGAGCCACCCGCGGCCGGGTAAAGTGGGGGTGGGGGTCGGCTGAGGTCCTTCGGCACCCCGGCGCAACGCCGGAGCAAAGTTGCCGGTCTCGGCGCGTTGTGCAGGCCGCGGTGGACTGTCGCTGCGCGAAGGAATTTCGTTGCGGGGCGCGGCTTCGCTGCGCGACGGGGGTTCGTTACGTGGAAGAGTTTCGGGGCGGCTGCCGACCACAGCAAGCTCCTCGCGTACGCGTCGCACGGGCTCGACAGCGTCGAGGTTGCGGCCGTGACGGGCGACAATACGGTTGAGTTCAGCCAGTGCCTCGATCTGGTCAACAATGACCCGGCGCATTTGCGCGGCGCTTTCTGCCGTTTCCTGCGGGAGTTCGAACACGCCCCGGCGCAGCTCGCTGCGCGTCGCTTCGAGTTCACGCTGCATTTCCGCAGCCATCTGCTTCATGCCCTGTACAGCTTCTGCGAAGCGGTCGGTGGCGTTGCGGAACAGCGTCTGGGTCTCGCCGGCACTCTGTTCGTAAATGCCGCGCATCGCCTCGGAAGCCCGTTGGCGCTCCTCCTCTGCATTCTCCCGGACACGTTCATATTGCTCGACGATCGCGCGTGTGCCCTCGGCACTTGCTTCTGATACAAGGCGTGCAACTTCGCGGGCTCGTGTCGACGCGGCTTCGAGCGACTCGTCGAGCAGACCCGAAAAGCGGCCAAGACGTTTCTCGAGATCCTCGGTGCGAATATCGAGGGTTGCCACAAGCGAATCGAGCTGCATGCGGCGCTCGTTGACGCTGTCCTCACTGTGCTGATTGCTCCGGGCGATAGCTTCGACGGCTTTGGCAAGGTCGCGTCCGTGAATATCGAACTGGCGCGCAAGCTGCCCGAGGTCGCCGATGACCTGGGTAGTGATATCGCGAAAATTGGCAATGTTCGTTTCCACGCGCCCGGTAGCGTCGCCGGTTGAGGCGGTGACGTCGTTCATGGCGGTAACAAACTCCGACACGCGCAGCATCAGCGTATTTTCCAGTGCGCCCATGTTTTCGTGCGCGCCGCTAAGCACTTCCTGCAACATGATGTTGGCTTCGCGCAACCGCTCGAACAAGGCGGTCGTATCGGCGCGGAGCATTGTGTGCGTTTCCAACATCTCCTTCACAGTCGACGTGGCTGTCTCCCGCGAATGCGCAATCGCCTTCAGCGTAACTTCGTTGAGGTCGTGCAAGGTACGGCCGACGGCGCTGGTGGCTGCTTCCCCCGCGCTATTGATCATGCGCGAGATCTCGGTGCTGTTGTCCATCATCGTCCGCGTAAAGGCGAAGCCTCTCTCATCGATCGCCTTGACTGCCTGGTCGGTGGCAAAGGTCACTTCACGAGTGAATTGCTGGCTCTTTTCGCTGAGAGCCGCGAGCACGCCGCCGCTCTTTTCGGACAGAACAGAGGTCATTTCGTTGCTGCGCCGGCTCACGGAGTTGGCGATCTCGTCAGCCTTTCCGACGAAATTGCGTGCAACCTCTTCGCTTACTCCGACAAGGGTGCGCTCCGCATCGCCTGCGCTGTTGCGAATCGCCTCGGTCGTGGAAAGGGCGAGCTGACCGAGCGAACGTTCGGCCTCAGCCGAGTTGACCTTGATGGCCTGACTGAGCTGCTCAAGCCGCGCGTTGAGCGCATCCGCCGCCGCTTTGCTGCGGGTTTCGATTTGGCTGGCAACGGTTTCGGCGCGGCCGACGAGTAATTCTTCGAAACGTCCGATCCGGCTATCGAGGTTGTTGGCCACTTCGAGGGCGCGCGCTCCCAGAGTCTGGTCAATCTCGCCGATCTTGACGCGAATTGCGTCTGCCACTTCGGTTCCACGCGAATTGATCGTGCCGGCGACCTCGCCGATACGCTGATCGAGCGCGCTCACGACCTCGCTTCCGCCTTCGGTGAGCGTCTTGGCGAGTTCAGAGACCCGCGAACCAAGCACCGCTTCAAATTGTGCGAGACGTTGTTCTAGCGTACCGGAGACTTCGCCGGTCCGGCCGGTCACGCGCTGGTCGAAGGTGTCTATGTAGTTGCGCAGGGCTTCCGCGACGTCTTGGGTCCGCTGGCCAAGCCGACCGACCAGTTCGCCGCCATAGTTCTTCACGGTATGGTCGAATTCGGTGATCTGGCGGGTAATCAGATTGCCAAGATTGCTTGAATCCCGCGATATTTTTTCGGTAATTTCGGTGCTGCCCTTCGTGAACATCTCCTCAAAGGCCTGTAGCCGCGCCGCCAGCATTTCTTTGACGACATCGCCTCGGCTGTTGAGCGCCGCAACCAGCGATTCTGCGCTCTCACGGAAGGTGTCAGCTACCGCGTTACTGCGGCCCGCAATGGTGTCTGTGATGCGCGCGCCGGTTTGCTCAAGCTTCGAGACCACGTCGCCGCCGCGCAAAGAGAGATCAAGGACGAGCGAATCTCCTGTCGAACGCAGCGTCGAGTTGACCTCGTCAGCGCGCGCGGCGATCGACTCGGCCAAGCGGGCGCTGCTGTCGGCGAGGGCGTCGGTAAATTGCTGCGAACGGGTCGCCATGGATTCAATTGTGACGGACGACTTCTGTGCGAAGCTTTGCGCCACTTGATCGAGGCGTGCACTCATCATCTGTTGCAGGCGATTCGCGAGTTCCGCGAACTCATCGTGCACATGTTCAGTCTTGAAGTTCAGACTGGCGGACAGGCGCTCGCTCGCCGATGAAATCGCCGTGGTAGACTGGTCGCTTGTCGTTTCCAATCGGTCAAGCAGCGTTGAGCCGCGTTCGCTCAAGGCGTCGATCATGGAATCGCCGGCGTGGCCAAGCGCCAAGGTTATATGCTCACCTTTTTCGGTGAGCGAGCGAGTGACGCGTTGCGCGACCTCGTTGACCTTATCCGCAACCAGATCTCCAACTGAGGTAATGTCATGTGCGAGATCGAGGTGGACACTGGCGATAGCATTGCGCACGTGCTCGGCTTGGTTGACCAGCGTTTCACGCTGATTGGTCAACTCGGTGAGCAGATCGCGAATGCGGACTTCGTTATCGTTGTAAGCGCGCTCAAGGGCGGAGACCTCATTGTGTACCAGCGCTTCCAGTTCAGCTGCGCGGGCAAGGGCCCTTTCGACACCGTCGCCCATAGCCGCGACTTCGCGGCGGATGGCCTGGCCGACGGTCACGATCGATTCGCGTGCCACTGTCTCGGGCTGCGCGAGACGCATCGCGACTTCGGCCATAGACTCGGCAACCAGGCGCATGTCCTGCGCGCGGTTGAACATATGAGCCAGAACGAAAAAGAAAATTACCGGTACGGCGATGGCAGCGACCAGCGCGACCATCGCGGCAAGGCCGACACCGGGCGTCGCGAAAGCTGAGCGTATTTCAGTGCTGTAGAGGGCGGCGAGGGCAATTCCCGCAGCGACCCAAATGAAACTGACGGCACCGGCCGCCATATAAGGAGTGCGTCCGGACCGGTGGCGCAGCGCTTGCAGGATCTGCCCGATGCCGGCGCGGTCATCATTGGCGGCCCGTCGCGGTGTGGTGTCGCCGGTCGGCCACGCGGCTTGTGGTGCCTCTTGGGGGAAAAGATCGGCGGTCTGGGATGTCGACGACGGGCTTACGGCGTCGGTCTCGGCGGCTGGCGGAAGGGACGCGTCGGTGGGCGTCTCGGGCGCGCGAACGTTCAGGGCCTCTTGGATTGCGGAAAGTGCCTCTTCTGTGGCGTCTTTTGGTTTCTGTGGACTCTTCGCCATATCGGTCGTCGCCCTGTCATGACGCCGGACATTTCGCCGCGGCCGGTACCGTAACGATAAAGCAAGGACCTGCCGCCAAAGCGGCATTACTACGGCCATTTTCCGGCCGCGAGCTCCCCGATCTATCGCCCAGCAATCATCCTATCGTCTTGGCAAAGCGAAAGAAACCACGCCGTTAAGGTCTTTTTCATCATCGTTAACTGTTTGCTAACCATAGCGAACATGGCTCCCGGCCAGGTCGACCGGCAATCATGGGCGCCGAATTGAGGCTGCGATTCCGCCGTCGGGCGCCGCCAGCGGGACAATGCGTTGTGATTACACCGCCTTAACCACCACTACGGTGGGCGGTCCCGCATTTACCTGGATTTGGTCCCGTTCGGGTCAAAGTCCCCGGCAACAAAAAGACATTGGGAGGTCGGGATGGTGCAAGCCGCGGTCGAGGTTTTAGAACCGGAAAGCGTGACTGCTGAAAGTGGCGCGATAGATCGCGTCCACCTTTCGCGCATCACCTTCAACGATCGCGGCTTGGAGCGCGAAGTGCTGCAGCTGTTTGATCGACAGGCCGAACTGCTGATGGGCCGTATACATAGAAGCGAGCCGGCCGCGGTTGCAACATTGGCCCATACGCTGAAGGGATCTGCAATTGGGATCGGTGCCCGACCGGTCGCGCGTGCCGCTGCCTCCGCCGAGTTGATCGCGAGCAACGGGCTGGGCGATTGCGAGCACGCGATCAGGCAGCTTGCCCAAGCGGTCGAGGAGGCGAGAGCACAGATTGCCGCTTTGTTGCGTTGAGATGACGGGGATGGCGTGTCGGAACGAATGACTATATAGAGGCGCGCGTCATCTGCGAGCCTGTCATCACCTGCACCCTTCAAAATGCCGAAGATCACCTATACCGACTCTAGCGGTATGGCCCGCACGGTCGAGGCCGAACTCGGTTCGACGGTCATGGAAACCGCGATCCGCAATAATATTCCCGGGATCGAGGCCGAATGCGGCGGCGCATGCGCATGCGCTACCTGCCATGTCTATGTAGACGAAGCCTGGCGCGAGAAAGTCGGCGGTCCTTCCCCGATGGAAGAGGACATGCTCGACTTTGGCTACGACGTGCGTCCGAACTCGCGGCTATCATGCCAGATCAAGGTGACCGAGGAACTGGATGGGTTGCTGGTGTCGACACCCGACAAGCAAGCCTAAAGGCCCTGTGATGGCGTTGGATATCAGGGCCGGAGCACCCGCCGCAGCCCCTGCCTACAGGGACGGCAAGTTAGGGCTTCATCCCTGCCGGTGCGACCAGTGACGATTTGAGCCCCATGTCATCCAACGCCTTGCGTACAAGGCCCGAGGCCTTCGCCTCCTCAATGAAGTCGCTCACGTAGCGGAGCGCAGCCGGGTTGCCCTTGGGCACGCAGACGGCTGTGCTGGAATTTAGAAACGCATCGTCGAGGATGCGGGAGCCGGCTATCTTGCCAACCAATCCCGACAAAGATTCGCGCGATAGCGCAATGGCCTCGATTTTGCCGTCGCGCATGGCTGCAACCGCTGCATCGACGCCGGCAAAATCGATGTGAGTTGCACTGGCGGTCGCTTTCTTGGCAGCGCGGAAGGTCGCGGTATTGGCAACGCCACCAATCCCTACGCCTTTGGCGTCTGCATCTTTCACGGATTGAATTTTTGAACCGGGTGCGACCAGAAAGGTACTCTGGAGGAGGTGATAGGCATTGCCGAAGTCGACGAACTTCTTGCGCTCATCGTCGACGGGCAAAAATGCTACATCCCAGCGGTTGGCGGAGGCCGAGTTTTGGATTTCACCTGAAGCCTGGTGCGGGAGAATCTCGAGAGGTACGCCGACCTTGGCAGCGAGTGCGCGGCCAAACGTAACAGCAACCCCGCGATAGGTGTCGCCGTCTTTGATGGCGAATTGCGCAGACGGGGACGGTGCAACGGCGATGGCAAGCCGCAGCTTTCCGGTGGGAGCAAGTTCTTTCAATACAGCTGCGTCGGTCATTGCATCGTCTCACTTTGCGGCGGGAGGCGCCACGCTAGCAGATTGATTGGCGCGTTTGACCGCATCGGCGACAAACCCGGAGGCCTTCACGTCCTCAACGAAGGCCCGCAGATATTCGGCACCGACGGTACGGCCTTTAGGTACGCCCATGGCTTGTTGGATTTCCATGAAGTGGCCATCCATCACTCGCACCTCCGGATGGTCCTTGGCATAGGCCACAAGTGGTTGCCGGACTCCGGCCGCGGCTTCGAGCTTGTCATTGACGAACATGTCGATCATTGCGCGGCCACCGCCGGCCGGCGCGCGAACCACGGTGGCGTTCTTGACGGTGCGAGTCAGAAAGAGGTCGTAGGCGGACTTGAGACCAACCGCGATACGCACGCCGGGACGATCAACGTCCTCGATCACCTTCAGGGGCGAATCCTTCGCCACCATGTATGTGCCCTCGATAATGACATAGGGCGCGCTGAACTCGATATCAGCCGCACGCGCCGGCTCGATCGCGACGAAAGCAATGTCCCATTCCCCGGTCCTGGCTGCGTCGAACACCTTGCCGGCGGCTGGATAGGTCACGAGCTCGACTGGCACGCCCAGCCGGCCACCGAGCTCGCGCGCAAGATCGGGCGTGATGCCCTTGGGTTCACCGGTGGTGGGGTCGGTCTGCGCGAGCACCGAATTGCCGAGGTTGATGGCCGCACGCAACTTTCCCGTGGGAGCGAGGTCCTTTGCGGCTGCCTCTTTCGTCGGCTCGGCAGGAAACGCTGGCGATAGACACCAAGTCAGGGCAATTGCCAGCAGCGCAATTCGCGATGATGCGGCCAAAAGACCTCCGAATGCGTTGGTTATGATTTCCATTGTGCAGCGATCGAGCTTAGGCGATGTGACGGCGTGATCCAAGCCAGCCGGCAAGCTGCAAGACCGCAACGATACTTGCGAAAACAGCAATCCAAACAAGTCGCGCGCCATAGCGATCGTGCGGGTTGGACAAAGTACTACAGATGAAGGCATTTGCGACAATTGCCAAGCCACACGTGGCGGAAAATTCGCCAACATCATGCATCTTCCTGCGGTAGGCGATGAGAACGAAAACTGGAAGCAGCGCCATCGCGATCAGCGCAATCGGATATTGCAATGTATTGATGACGGCAAAAGATATCTCGCCCTTTTGCTGGCGCGCCATGCTCATGAACGGTACCAACCGCGGGGTGTATTGCTCAATGATGCCGTAGGTATGCCAGACAGTGTTCACGACACCTTCGCCGGTGTGTACGGCGATCAGTTGTCTGATTGTTGCAGCGCTTGCAGTTTTGGCCTGGAGGTCAGGGTACTCAAGTAGACTGTTGACCACGATCGTCTGCATCTCGACACCCAGTCCATCGAAACGGCCGAGCTTGTCGAACAGTTGGCTGCCCCAGAACCAGACGTCAGCGTTGTCGGGAAGCTGATCTTTGTAGGGGCACAGGATTCGTTTCGGGTCGGGACAGTGATCGTCGAGATATTTCTTTACAATGCCGTCTTGCAGCATACGGCCAAACGACAGCGCAAATCCGCCCGGCGTCCAGACGAGTTGTTTCGCCACCACGAGGTTTGCCGCGAGCACAAACATGGCGCCGATCGCAAGCGCGAATACGCCGTTGCCGATCCGAGCGAGTGGCATGCGGCGCGGTTGGACAGCCCACAAAAGGACGGCAGCAAGGATCAACACCAAAAGCACGGCAATTGTCGCGGTGTGGGTTGCGGCGGAGACGGCGACGACCGCAATCAACGCAAAACGCTCGCGACGTGTCAGAATGTCGGGCCGCAACAGCAAGAGATACAGCGCGAGAACGCCAAGGCCGGCAAAAATATCGGTGAGGAGTATCGAGGTGAGCCAGGGCAGGGTGGAAATTAAGGTGAGTACGGCGACCACGAAGAGCAACAGCCAGGGACGTCCGCCCAAACCCTGCGCGCGCAACACCAGGGCGATCAGCCAGACCGCGAGCGCGGCTTGAACGGCGACAACCGGCCAAAACGCGGCCGGTGCTCCAACATTGAGCATCAGCCCGTAGGTTACTGTACGGCTTGGCACCAGCGTGCCCTCGTACCAGCGCGCCAGATAGCCGCCAGTATCGTACTGCAACAGCGGAAAGCCGTTCCAGATCGCGGGTGCCTGCAGCAGCAGCCAACTGGTAATGGCCGCGAAAGAATGCGGCTGAAAAGCCCTGTTTCGCCTGTACATTGAACTGACTTCCCCGCCCTCAAGCGCAGTGTTAACCGCTTGACGAGTGCCCCGAGTAGGGCGAATTGTCGCGCATGTTTGTCGCCTTCTTCACAGAGCTTAAAAATGCCGGCGTGCCGGTGACGCTGCGCGAATATCTGACGCTGATGGAGGCAATGGATGCCGACTTGGCATCGCGCCGGGTCGAAGACTTCTACTATTTGTCACGCGCAACTCTGGTGAAAGACGAGCGCAACCTCGACAAATTCGATCGCGTGTTCGGTCATGTGTTCAAGGGGCTGGAAAGGATCGACGCGATGAGCGAAGCAGATATTCCGGCCGAGTGGCTCAAAAGGCTTGCCGAAAAATATCTCACGGAGGATGAAAAGAAGCAGATCGAGGCTATGGGGGGTCTCGACAAATTGCTTGAAACGCTGCGCAAGCGTCTGGCTGAACAGAAAGGCCGTCATCAGGGCGGTTCAAAGTGGATCGGTACCGCCGGTACGTCTCCTTATGGCGCCTATGGATACAATCCAGAAGGAGTTCGCATCGGTCAGGATGCCAATCGCAGTTTTCGGGCGGTCAAAGTTTGGGACAAGCGGGAATTCAAGGACCTCGACGATGAGGTTGAGCTTGGCACGCGCAATATCAAACTTGCACTACGCCGCCTCCGAAAATTTGCACGCACTGGCGCACCCGAAGAACTCGATCTCGACGGCACAATTAAGGAGACTGCGCACAAGGGCTATCTCGACATTTTGATGCGCCCTGAACGGCATAATTCAGTAAAAGTCCTGCTGTTCTTCGATGTCGGCGGTTCGATGGACTGGCACATCAAGGCGACCGAAGAATTGTTCTCAGCCGCGCGTTCAGAATTCAGACATATGGAGTATTTCTACTTCCACAACTGCCTCTACGAGCGCGTGTGGAAGGAAAACCGCCGCCGTTTCCAGGCGACCACGCCGACTTGGGACGTGTTACACACCTATCCGCACGACTACAAAGTGATTTTCGTCGGCGATGCGTCCATGTCGCCATATGAGATCATGGCGCAGGGTGGTTCAGTCGAGCACTACAATGACGAGCCGGGCGGCCTTTGGCTCGAGCGCGTGACACGAACCTACGCTGCCAGCGTGTGGCTAAACCCGGTGGCGGAAAAGGAGTGGGGCTACACCCATTCAATTTCTATGGTGCATCAGCTGATGGGCGGGCGCATGTACCCGCTTACGCTTGATGGTCTCGATAGAGCGATGCGCGAGCTGGTACGGTAGCGCGCCTCTGTCGCTGTCTATTTTTCGCGGCCGGCGGGGATTTTGCCGATTACGCCAAAAGCTGGCGCCCTTCCTCTGTCAACGCTGTAGCGGTCTTATGCGCTCATCGGAAGCGAGCCGCATCCGACCGAGGCGAAGACCGCGGCAGCGCCGGGCGTGGATGCCCGGCGCTGTGGTAGTCCCCAACAAATCAGTTCTATGCAGCGTTTGCAGGGCGCAGCCGCGCAATGTCGTCGGGCGCAGGCTGCTGCTCGCGTTGCAGCGCCACTGCCTCACGCATAAGTCGGGCGAAATCCTTGCGCGCGGTTTCCAGCGCCCCTTCGACCACCGAACACTGCATTTGTTCGCGCCGTAGCGAGGCACTGAGTTCCTCGATCCGCTGCTCGGTTGTCTGTTTTTCGGCCGCGCGCGCCGTCTCCAGAGCGGCGATCTGCTCATTGAGCGCCGCGATGGTGTCCTCGGCGCGGGTGAGGGCAGCTTCCTTGGCGGTATAGGCACGAGTGAGAGCTGCACTGCGCTCCATAAGCGTGGCGCGCGCCTGATCGACTTCCTTGAATTGGGATTCCCGTTGAATCCGTTCCGTCTCGAGCTCGGCGACCCGTGCCTGCATAGCATCGCGCTCCAACGCAAGTTCGCCTGCGCGCCTATCGTAGGTACGAATCTCGTCGGCACGCGCGAGCAAATGTTCGCGCGCTTCACCCAAGAGCTTCTCGCTCGCACCGGCGCGAGCCTGTAAGGCTTCGAACCGCATACGCTGCGTCGTGAGTTCATGCTCATGCCGTTCGTTCGCTTCGTCGAGGGCGCTCACAAGCCGGGCTCGTTCGGTGCTCAGTTCGGCAAAATTACCTTCCACGTGCCGCAGCCGGCCTTGCGTTGCCGTGAGGCCGGCTTCGGCTTCGGCGAGTTTGCGCGAGACCCGAGCTGATTCGGCGCTGATTTTGTCGAGTGAAATCTGCTGGGCACGCTTCTCGTCCTCGATCATCAGCAGCCGCTGACGCGCGCCATTGAGTTCCGATTCAAGAGCCGCCAAACGTTTGTCGGCTGAGGATAATTTCTCATCGAGGCGGCGGTTCTCCTCGCGCAACGCCTTGCCTTCGCCAGTCTCCTGCGCCAGCCGCGCTTCCAAATCGACGATCTGCGCGCGTCGGGCGGCTATATCGATGGCGATTTCAGCCTTCGTGGCCTCAAGTGCGCGAAGGAGGTTCTGGGTGGTCGTGAGTTCCTGGCGGAGCGCCTGACATTCCCTCTCCGAAAAAGCCGCTTTCTTCTCGAGCTCGGCGACTTCATTGCGCAGCTTGCCATAGGCGGTGCGCGTGTTGCTGAGCACGGTCTGCAGGCTGATTTTCTCGGACCTCTCGGCCTCGAATGCGCGTAAAGCCTTGCTGACCGGGTCGACAAGTTTGCCGACGGCATTCTTGATCGTGTCGAGCTCGCCGATCTTGGCGTTAGCGTCGAGCAGCAAATTGCGCAGTGACTCGTTATCCCCGCCTAGCTGGGCACCCAGTGCGGAGAACAATTCCTCGTCGAGTTCGAGCGGATTTCCGGTCGGGTTAGCATTGCTCGGCGCTGGCTCGGACGGCTTGTCATAAAGTCCGGCCTTGCGGGCGAATAAGCCCCCGAATTTGCTCATTGCGTGATCCCCATAACGCCGATTCGCCCGGCCGAAGCGACGCCGAATCACTTGTTAACCGATCCTAACGGAAACTAAATTTTGGTGGGTAAATAAAGGGTTAACGACGGGCAAAATTTGACCAAAAGTTGCGCCGTTTCAGAGGCTTGGCTGGGCTCCGTACGTGCCGGACCAAGTCTTGGGAATTTCGGTCCGGGAGCGTGCGCATTGGCGCGCCGCGTTCAAAATTAGGATCGTCGATTGATGAACAGGCCCTCGCAAAGACGAAAGGTGAGTTCGGCACCGGCGCCTTGTGGTTCCAGGGTCGACTTCACTTCAGGCGTGACCTGCGCGAGCATCGCACGCAGCAACATCTGCATTGTCTCGTCGTGGCGGCTCGCCCAACTCTTAAATTCCATCTTCTTGTAGAGTTGCTCTTCATGCGCAATAGCGAAGCCGTGCGCTTTCAACGACGTCCGCCACTCATCCATGGTCCAGGCGCGCAGATGACTCGGATCGCGGAATCGTTCGAAGGCGTTGACGTAGTCCCCAACGCTGCCTTCCGGCACCACGTTGTCGACCACCGCAAACAGGCCATTTGGTCTGAGCACCCGATGGACCTCGGCAAGAAACTCGGGGATGGAGTCAAAATGGTGCGGTGCGATACGACAGGTCACGAGCTCGAAGCTCTCGTCTTCGAAGGGCAGCGCTTCGGCCTTCGCATACGCCGTGCGGATGTTGGCGTGACCGCGTTTTAGCGCCTCCCCCTTTACGAGATCGAGCATCTCCTGGGTGATGTCAGTCGCCCATATACGAGCGACATGTGGCGCGAACGCGTACGCTACGTGGCCCCCGCCGGTTGCAATATCAAGCGCGCGCCAATTCTTTTGCGGGGAGGTGAGGGAGACCAGACGTTCGAGGCTCTTGCCGAGTGCATGCGGCGTACTGGTCAGGTAACTGGACGCGGTCTTGCCGAACTGCTCCTGGACGAGGGTTTTATTCATAGTCGTTTCCAATCGATACCGGCGGACAGGAATGCATAGCGCGTCCTGCGTTTGCACGCGATAAGAACAAGTGAAGAGGCGATTATTTATCGCCGCCGCTCAGGTCGTCGTATCCATGACGGCTGCTATAAAAAACGAGTGCCATTAGGCCGCCGCCGACCAGAAGTGAGAACAGCACGCCTCCCGCTATGGCGACATAGCCGTAAAGTGGGATTGCCTCGACGCCGAGTCGGACCCAGGCCGCGACCGCGAACCACACAGACAACGCCAAAAGGGCAAGTAGCGGCACAACGACGAGAACGGTGCGCATCGCTTTTATATAAGGCGGCACACCATTTTTGTCATGGTTCTACGATTGGGAAAAACTCGGTATTTCCGCGCTCAGTGACAGTTTATTGGGACTACGCCTTTCCGCCCGCCTCGGAAAGTTCGGTATTTTTGGCCCTCTTGCCCCTGAGCGGTATTTCGTCGTTCGCCGCTTCGGCGGGCGGAACTGGCATATCGTCGAGCGGCGCCCCCCGTCGTAACGTCGACCGTAAGGCCGCGACTTCGCTTTGCAAACGAGAATTGTCCTTGCGCGCAGCTTCCAGTGCTCCTTCGACAACCGCGCGTTCCATTCGTTCGCGCTGGAGTGCAGAGCCGAGGTCTTCAACACGCTTTTCGATGTTGGTGCGGCTGATCTGAATGTCCGCTTCCAGGTGTCCGTTACGCTCGGTCAGTGCGGCGATCTTTTCTTCTACGCGCGCCAACGCTGTTTCGCGCACCTTTAGTGCCTTATTCAAAGCGTTGTTGCGCTCGGTTAGGGCGATACGAGCCTGCTCGTGGTCTTTGATCTGGCGTTCGCGCGTTTCGTGCTGTGCTTCAATTTGAGCGAGCCGTTTTTCCGAATTGTTGCGGGCGATCGTTGCTTCGACTGATTTGCGGTCGAACGCACGCACTTCTTCAGTACGAGCCAGAAGATTTTGCCGCGCCTCGGATAGCAGCCGCTCGGCGGTCGCGGCACGCGATTGAAGCCCGTCCAACCGCATGTTCAGGCTGCTACGCTCGGCCTGATGTTGTTCTTTGGCTTCGTCGAGTGCAGCGCCAAGCCGTCCGCGCTCGGCGTAAGCTTCCGCAAAGCTTGACTCAACTTTGCCAAGTTGGGCACGAGTTGCAGTCAAAGTATTCTCGCTTTCGGTCAGGCGGCGCGTCAGCCGCGCGGTTTCGTTTAGCGCCTGATCGATAGCGATTTGCAATGATCGTTTTTCATCTTCCAGGAGCGTCAGCTTCTCGCGTGCGGCAGCAAGTTCGCCTTCAAGTTCGCCGATGCGTTTTTCGGCGGCATCATATTGCTCTTGCAGGTTGCGACGCGCTTCGCCCAGTGCTCGGCGCTGGGCGGTTTCATGTGTCAACTGGCGGTCGAGCTCGGCAATCTGCGCACGGCGCGCGTTGAGCTCATCGGTGAGCTCAAGCCTAGCGCTTTCCAACGCGCGATTCGCTTCCCGCGACAGCTCAAGGTCTTCACGCAGCCGTCCCAAGTCAGCTTCAAGTATCGTCGCCTTTTTTTCGACCTGGTAGAATTCAGTACGCAGGGTCTCATAAGATGTGCGCGCCTCTCCGAGCATTCCCGACAGGCTCAATGTCTGGGATTTTTCCTGCTCCAGGGCGCGGAGGGTGCTATTGAAGGGCGTGACCAGCTTGTCGAAAGCTTCCTTGAGGTCGTCGAGTTCGCTGATCTTGCGGCCGGTGTCGGTCAGCAAGTTGCGCAGAACCTCGTTTTCCTCACCCATCCGCGAACCGACATCGGACAGGTTTTCGATCGAGATATGCTCGCCACCGTTGCCGTTTCCGTTCTGAGATCGCCCGACGAATTTGTCGACCCCGGCCGCGCCACTCTTTCGGCCAAAAAGATCCGACAACTTCGCCATGACGATGCCTCCCAACCCCGAGAACGCCTACGTACAGCCCCCGAACACCGCGCTTTGAGATACGTTATTATATCGCCTAGGCGATGGGAACACTGGCGGCTCCAGCCTGTGAGTATCCGACTGATAACTGTGCGAGATGCGCGAGCGGTCTGGATGTGAGCGAGGAGACACGTGATAGAGCCGCGTGCAGAAGTCGTAGAAAGACCCGTTACTTACGCCTACCGGCCGTCAGCATGGGGCGCGCTCCGCGAGTTCAGTCTATCGGATGATGGCATTGATTGGGTCGCCGGAGTCCGATCCGGTTGCGTTCCATACCGTGATATTCGTCATCTCCGCATGTCATATCGGCCTACGAGCATGCAGTCGCACCGCTTCATCACCGAACTCTGGGCAAAGGACGCGACCAAACTGCAGATTGCCTCGACCTCCTGGAAAAGCATGACTGAACAGCAACGGCTGGATCAGCCCTATTCGGCCTTTGTGCGGGAATTACACCGTCGCATTGCGGCGACGCCAACCCGCGTCCGCTTCGAGCGAGGCAGCAGTCCGCTCCTCTACTGGCCGAGTTTGCTCGTTTTTGTCGCAGTCGGGCTCGGACTTGCCGCGCTAGTCGTTCGGGCTTTGCAATTCGCTACCTATGGCGGCGCGGCGCTCGTCAGCGCCTTCCTTGTGCTGTTTCTCTGGCAGGGGGGGAATTTCATTCAGCGCAACAGGCCTGGAGTCTATTCCGCCAACGAGCTTCCGAAAGATGTCATGCCGCAGTTGCGGTGACGAAGTTTTGCTCTACTTCCGACTACTGACGCACGACGAGGACTGAGCATTTAGCGTAGCGCACCACATGTCCGGCATTTGAGCCGAGAAAGTATGTTCGCATTGCAGGTCGATGCGAGCTCATGACGATCAAGTCCGCGCCAAATGCTTTCGCTTCCTCAAGCACCTCGTGGTAGATGCCACCTTGGCGGACCGTTGCGGAAACATGCTCGGCATCAAGTCCACATTCGCGCGCAATTATGCCGAGCGCTTCCTCGGCCGATTTGCGCTGCTGCACATCGAAGTCGGGTGGCACGTATTCCGCGAGCATCACGGGCGTCATGGCAAGGACGTTCACCAGACGCACCGATCCGCCCGATGCACGTGCCATTCCGATCGCGGTGGCAATGGCCGGTTTAGCCAGGTCTGTATCGGCGAGATCGACCGGCACCAGGATCTTTTTGTACATGGCAGCGCCCCTCGTTTCGCTGAGGGGTCAATCATGACACGTTTTATGGGGCTCGTTGAGTGAGAGTTATCGTCTCAACTGGCCGCGCCAAGCGATCTGGGGGTCACGAAGCGTTCAAGCCGGCCGCAATGGGGGTGAAGCTTGCCCCAGTCGTCGAGAGCGAAATCAATGATAACAAGGCCCGATGTAGGCAGCTTTTCCCGCAATCGCTCACGCGCCTCGATATCGCCCGAGGCGATCAGAATGGCCGCAAGTTCGTGAAGGCCAGGATTGTGCCCGATCACAAGAAGTGTATGCGTGGCCGGGGCGGCCTCCCTGACGATGCTCAGGATCGTGTGTGCGGTCGCGTCGTAGAGACGCTCCTCCGCTGTCGCCGCGGGCGGATTGTGGAATGTAGAGGCGGCGAATTTCCATGTTTCCTGGGTGCGCGCGGCGGGAGATGTCATGACTCGGTCGGGAATCAGCGCGTGGGAAGACATATAACCGCCGACCTTGGCGGCCTCTTTACGTCCGCGTTCGTCCAGCTTGCGGGCACGGTCTTCCATGCCAGGTTCAGAGCGTTCGGCTTTGGCATGACGAAATAGCAAAAGTCGGCGCATGGTCGTACTACGGATGTCGTCGTTGCCACGGCCCAGTGTAACATGCGACCCGGATGTGCGCAGTGCTGGGACAGACTTGAGAGTGAGGCATGGAAGCGGGTTGGTACGAAGCTAACAGCGTTGCACGGCCAGATCGTCCGCGCTTGAATCTCGATCTCGATGTTGACGTCTGCATCATCGGTGCTGGACTTGCTGGTCTTACCGTCGCCCGCGAGGTAGCCCAGCGGGGATGGTCCGTAGCGGTGCTGGAGGCCGGTCAGGTCGCGTGGGCGGCTTCCGGCCGTAATCTGGGTTTCGTCCTCCCAGGCTATTCAGAAGACATCAAAAGTATCATCGAACGCATCGGTCTCGACCACGCCAAGCGGTTGTGGGCCCTGTCTGAGCAAGGGCTCGACTATGTGCGGCGTACGATTCTGGATACGCGAATGCCTGGCGTCGATTTGATCAACGGCTGGCTGCATTTATCGAAAACCGACAATTCCGGTGAACTGCGCAGCGAGGCTGAACGTATGCGTTGGATTGGCGCGGACGTTGAGTTTTGGTCGGAAGAACGCGTCCGCGACCAGTTTCATAGCCCGCGATACTTCGCAGCGGTTCATTATAAGCAAGCCTTTCACATAGACCCCTACAATTACGCGCTCGGCCTCGCCGCGCTCGCGGAGAAAGCGGGCGCGCGCATATTCGAGGACACACCAGCGGTTTCCCTCGATCCTGCCGGTGTTCGCAAGCGTGTCGTGACACCTGCAGGCCGCGTGCGCGCCGCGCACGTGGTGCTCGCCGGCAACATTCATCTCGGCGCACTTATGCCGCAACTTGCGGCGACTCTGTTGCCGGTCACGACATTTGTAATGGTGACGGAACCGATCGGAGAGATTTTGCACGAAGTGGTTCGCTACCGCGGCGCCGTCAGCGACACCAATCGCGCCGACAATCATTATCGAATTGTTGGCGGTGATCGTCTGCAATGGTCGGGGCGAATGCGGTCGTGGGACGCAAGTCCGGGCCTGATAGCGCGCGGACTGGTTAATGACATCCGGCGTACCTTTCCCCGCCTCGGCAAGGTATCCATCGCGCATTTATGGCGTGGGACGTTCGGGCGGACCGTTCATCGCATGCCGCAGATTGGTGAAATCGAGCGAGGTTTGTGGCTCGCGAGCGGGTTTGGCGGTCATGGTCTTAACAACACGGCAATTGCAGGTGAGCTCGTTGCACGCGGCATCGTGGATGGCGACCAAACGTGGCGCTTGTTCGCGCCCTACGAGTTGGTATGGGCGGGCGGTGTGCTCGGACGAGTTTTGGCGCAAGGCCTTTATTGGGGCACGCGGCCGGTGGAGCGTATCGAAGAGGAAGTTGCCCACTTTCGCGCGCGTTCAGGGGCGCGCAAGAAGGCAAGTCCTGCCGACCAGAAGAGTTCAATTTGATCGATATCGTGAATGCGCCAAACGACCTTCAACCTTGTGATCGTCGCGCGCGTGCCCGCCAGCTTCCGATTCAGACCGATAGCAGTTATTTCCCTTCGCGCCGCGTCATGAAAGCCAACCTCTCGAACAGGTGCACATCCTGTTCGTTCTTGATCAACGCGCCATGCAAAGGCGGAATGAGTTTCTTGGGGTCGCGTTCACGCAGGGTCTCAGGTCCGACGTCTTCCGCCATCAAGAGTTTGAGCCAATCCAGAAGTTCGGAGGTGGATGGCTTCTTCTTCATGCCCGGCACGTCACGAATTTCATAAAATAGTTTCAAGGCTTCCGCCACAAGTCTTTGTTTTATATCAGGAAAATGAACCTGAATTATCGCGCGCATGGTCTCTGTGTCAGGAAACCGGATGTAGTGAAAGAAACATCGGCGTAAGAACGCGTCCGGCAATTCCTTCTCGTTGTTCGACGTGATGACGACGATTGGGCGGCGGCGCGCCTTCACGGTTTCGCCGGTCTCGTAGACGAAGAACTCCATGCGATCGAGTTCCAGTAATAAATCGTTAGGAAATTCGATGTCGGCTTTGTCAATTTCGTCAATCAATAGTACCGGACGGTCATCAGCGACGAAGGCGTCCCATAGCGTGCCTCGCTTGATGTAGTTGCGGATGTCTTTGACCCGTTCATCGCCAAGCTGACTGTCGCGCAGGCGCGAGACTGCGTCGTATTCATAAAGCCCCTGAAGGGCCTTGGTGGTGGATTTGATGTGCCATTCGATAAGCGGCGCGCCGATCGCTTTGGCGATCTCCAGAGCCAGCACGGTCTTGCCGGTGCCCGGTTCGCCTTTGACCAGCAGAGGACGCTCGAGGGTAATAGCGGCGTTGACCGCGATTTTTAGGTCGTCGGTCGCTACATAGGCCTTGGTGCCGTCAAAACGCATGAAATTTCCCACCACTCTTTGATACTACAACCGCTCCGGGATTCCTTGGGTCAGTTTGTGAATGCGGTGCACGCTTGTTTGCACCTGCCTTGAGCCAACTGATTCTATTCTCGTGGTTTTTCCTTGGCTGATGCAACGCGCCAATTTCTGCATCACCCAAGCCGGTCCTAGTTACAAAATTGGCACTGATTAACAAAGTACGAGTTCATTCTAGCAAGTTAGAGAGGATTAACTTGTCTATGCAACTCTCCGTGCAGCCAGGGTCGGGCGTTCGTCACCCATTCGCGATGGGTGAGCCGGCAGAACAGATTTTGTCGCACAGGAGTGCGTTAGATGACTGTTATTTCATCCCTTACGCCCAATCAGATTGCCGGGCTTTCGACCACCGCCATCCAAGGCCTTTCCACTACCGATATTCAGTCTTTGGCCACGACGCAGGTCGCTGCACTCACGGCCACCCAAGTCAACGTATTGAATACAACCGATATTCAGGCCTTCTTCGCAACGCAGGTCGCGGCGCTTTCACCGACAATCATCAGTGCCCTGCTGACGCTGCAAATTCAGAACTTTACGAATACGCAAATCAGCGCCTTAACGGCGACACAAGTCAGCAAGTTGACCGCTGCGGAAGTCGGGGCGCTGACCTCGACCGAGTTGCAGAACCTGTCGACGACGCAGGCCGGCGCGCTCACCGCCACGCAGATCGGCAGCCTGAGCACGACCGTGCTCAACAACCTGTCGACGACGCAGATCGGGGCGCTGACCACCACGCAGGTGCAGGGTCTCACCACCACCCAGCTCAACGGCATTGGCACCACCAACCTTGACGCGCTCAGCGTCGCCAAGCTGAGCACGGCGCAGGTCGGGGGCCTGACCACCACCACGTTCGGTAAACTCACCGCCGCGCAGGTCTCAACCCTGACCGCCGCCGAGGTGGCCCGGCTGAGCTCCTCGCAGATCGACCAGCTGACCTCGACCGAGTTGCAGAACCTGTCGACGACGCAGGCCGGCGCGCTCACCGCCACGCAGATCGGCAGCCTGAGCACGACCGTGCTCAACAACCTGTCGACGACGCAGATCGGGGCGCTGACC
>Ga0335080_10000051_pt1 | contig 108382 bp, 87 predicted proteins | sample Lox_Sample_34_FD_206720 | JGI IMG/M metagenome (GOLD analysis project Ga0335080, IMG submission 206720) | Soil microbial communities from Loxahatchee National Wildlife Refuge, Florida, United States - Lox_Sample_3.4 | ecosystem: Environmental > Terrestrial > Soil > Wetlands | place: USA... | reverse complement strand
TGGGGCTGCCGATGCCTTGCACCAGGTCGCCGGGCAATCCCGCTCCATACGCCTGCACGGCGTTGAGGTCGGGGAAGTTGGGCAGGGCGGTGGGAGCTGGATTTACAAATCCCAGACTGCTCGCCTGGAAAGTTCCGAAATCATAGACGCCGCCGTAGTTCACGGTGAAGATGGCGTTCAGTGGCAGGTAGTTAAAGTCCGCGCCGAACTTGGTATTGTGGCGGCCGACGGTCCACGAGAAGTTGTCGGTGAACTGGTAGCGCTGCTCGGTACGCTGGATGTAGGAGTACGGCTCACGTCCAAAGTACGCGAAGCCGGTGATGTTGACGGCGGGAATTGAGCCATCCGGAATCCGCTTGTTGTAGAAGTACGAGAGACCGCGACGGGCGTACTGGAACCGGAATTCGTTCACCTTGTTGCCGCCAATCGTCCAGGTGTCCTGGAACATGCCGGTCACATCGCGAAACGTCTGTTCGGAGGTGCGGGAGTACGCATTCTGCCCGAAGGGTTGATCCTGTCCGCTCACTTCAATGCCGTTCACGGTGCTGGGGCTGACGTTGCCACGGAAGGTTAGGCGGTGACTCGTGCCCAGGTTGTGATCCAGCCGGAGCGAGTAGATGCTGGTTCCTTCAAACACAGGGAAGTTGCCGGTCTGTGTGGTCAGCGCCCGGAACGAGGCGGGGACAAAACACGGTGGCTCAGCACAGGTGGTGGGAAATCCAGCGATGCCCGGAGTCCCTTCGGTAAGGCCGAGCGGCCACTGACCGTCCACTGCCATTCCTGACGCGGCACCCACCAGTCCGAGGTACTGACCCACTTCTTGCGCGTACGGTCCGGTCGGATCGGCCGCTACAGCTCCACCGACCCGTGGATCCGCCAGAAATGCGGCTTGATCGGGAGTTAACTGGAGATTGATGAATCCCGGGGGGGCGCCGAAGAAGGCGGAAGCGTCGACCGGCATCAGCCCATAGTTGTCCCTGCCGATGGACGAGAAACCGGTCTCGTGGCGGCGGGTGACCTCGTAGGAGAAGAAGTAAAACGTCTTGTCTTTCTTGATCGCTCCGCCAAAGGCGACGCCCGCCTGCACGCGCGTGTAAGCCGGATCCGCGACTGTGCTGAATGGATTTACCGCCTGGAAATTGCGGTTGCGAAGATAGCCAAAGACATCGCCGTGGAATTCGTTCGAACCGGAGCGAGTGATGATGTTCACGACGCCGCCCGCGGCGCGGCCGTATTCGGCGGCGTAGTTGTTGGAGATGATCTGAAATTCCTGCACCGCCTCCTGCGAAACTGTCGAGCGCACGCCGTTGACCGAGTTGTCGGTGGCATCGGCACCGTCGACGTTGACAAGGTTGGAGCGCCCGCGCTGTCCGCTCATGTTCAACCCGGAGGTTGGAGCGGCACCCGTGTTGGGAGCGTTGTCGTGGACGACCTGCGAATCGGTCAGAGTGAAATTGATGTAGTTGCGGCCGTTAATCGGGAGATTGTCGATGCGCCGCTCGCCGATGGTGTCGGTAGTGGAGCTGCGGGAAGTCTCCACGAGTTCAGCCTGCGACGTGACCTCCACAACTTCCTTGCCGCCTGACACTGTCAGCGTGACCGGGAGTTCGACGAGTCCGCCTACCGTAACCGAGACACCAGTGTTCTGGACGCGGGTGAAGCCGGGGACATCGACCGTCACGGTGTAGGTGCCGGGCGGGAGCTGGCGGGCGTTGTACCCACCTTGTCCATCGCTGAAGGCTGTGCGCTCCAGGCCCTTGGCGACATCTTGCACGGTGACGGATGCATTGGTTACGACGCCCCCCTTGGGGTCTTTCACGGCGACATGGAGGTCGCCGGTCGCGACGCCGCCCTGCGCGCATGCGATCACGGACAGCAGCAGGACAAAAAAGGACAGCGAGACGACTCTGATTGTGCGGAACATAGGGTTCTCCCTTACACTCGCGGAAGCGAGCGGACAGCATGACGGGGTGCTACGGCAGATAGCCGAAGTAGTCAATCGATGGTCGGTCAGATGTACTGAAATCCCCGCTGGTTTTTATAACAGAACCGTGCATGAAAACAAGTCAGGAAATGGCACGCGGCGCATTCGCAGTCAATGGACAGAGGCTGGAGTGGCGTCCCAGCGCGATTTTCGGCGTGAAACCCGTTGCAAATTACAACATCGCCGCGATCCGGACCGGGACGGCAGGGTTCTGCAGCCTCCCCAGGAGCATCGCGGAGCCGTTCAGGCGCTCATAGCCGTCCAGAACGGGCGCGCCCGCCAGGCCGGAATGAGGCCAAATTAAGGCCAGACGGATGCGCAACATCGCCATGGTGGCGTTACGACGCAGCAGAAGGGCGCCGTTCACAAGCTGGCGTGCGGCTTCGACCGTATCTGGATCGCCGGCTACGAGCGCTGCTTGTCCGACGACCGTGAGGAGAACGGCGTTGTTTCCGGCCACCCGGACGTAGGCGGCGGTAGCTCGCAGACGCTCCCTCTGCACCTTGCGGAACTCTGCAGCGGGCAGACGGCGATGCAGGTATTCCGTTTCCGCAGGGTCCACCAGAGTGCGGAAGGCCTCGATGTCGAGCGGTTCGATCTTCTGCGCGAGCGCCGGGCGAGGTGACAGAATGAGTCCTCGCGAGACGGTGACACCCAGGATCACGAGCAGGGATAACGCGGCGGCGATGACGAGAAACAGTGCCAGAGTCATTGCTGTAACAGACGCTCCAATTCGCGATTCCAGACCGCCAGAGTATTGTCCGGCAAGGGAACCGCAGACTTCGCAACCATTTTCTGGGGAACAAGCACGTAATAGAGCCAAATCAGCACGCACAGCTGGAACGTACCCATGTTTAGAAATGCAAATAAAGTCCGAGTTTGGTCGGAGGGACTGGCGTTAGCGATTACGCCCCAGGTCGCCAAGTGGATGCAAGACGAGATCCCAAATCCCAGAAGAATGCCGAACGGCAAGCGGTCCCAGGCAAGATGAAAGTAAGCGGCGAAGAGGAATATGAAGAGGATGACGCCCGATTCAATGACAAAGACTGTCTGTTCCAGGAGGTGGGCACCGGAAATCAGATGATAGTTGCTGTCGCCGTGGGCGAAACCGGCGAGGACGCCGGCGAACAAAACCATGGCGGCACCGATCCCCCGGATGAACGTCCTTCCCAGACGACTAATCGCGGAATATGGAGCGAGTAACTGCGAAAACACCGCCGCGATGACGAGGAATTTCAGAAGGCTGGAGACAACCAGATAGACCCAGACCGTCCGCCAGAAACCCTCGGCTGTGACAAAGGGGGCGACATCGGCCCCGTAAACCATCAACTCTCCCAAAGCGTCGAGAATTGCGAACGCAAAGAAGGCAGGAAACTGACGGGAGAGTCCGCGCTTGAAAAGGAGGAGGGCGACGGCTAGTAAAAACAGGTTTGGCCCCACCGATAGGTAGTTCCAAAGAGGTGAATGGGCCTGCAGCATAGCGGTGACGCAATATACCGCGAATCGCTGCAGGCCGCAACGGAAGTGGGTTCTTGTTCGTTTTTTGTAAGTTCAGCAGCTTCCTTGTGCCGGAGTGCCCCCTTCCGTGCACAATAGCCTAATTACGGCTTGCACATGGACTTGCCGCCGCAGTTGGTGGTAGTTCCGCCAGCGCCATCGGCTTTCACGAGGGTTGGGGTTACCAAAGTACTCAGGAAGAGTACGGCTGCACCAAGGACGAGTAGCACGCGTTTCACGATTGTCTCCTTTGAACTCGGGTTTGGACCGTGATCGTTTCATGGCTACCCCGCCTCTGCAACGTTACGAAAGGAACGTGAAAAGTTCGGAATTTGTAACACTATGAGTCTGAAATCTGCTTTACAGGACATCAAAGAAACGACCCTGGCCGCCGTATCGGGACGGTTGGGAAAGCTGTCCTATCTGGCGTCGCTGCGAGGACTCGCCGGCAAGTACGAGCACTGGGGAATGGAGGCAGTACACGGGTCAGAGTCCTCTGGGCGGGCATTGCGGCAGGCGCATACCGAGGTCGTGGGGAGGGTGTTGCGCACACCCATCGCGGCCCTGCTGGAAGATCTCACGGAGTCGTGCCGAGGCAGCGGATTTGTCGCGCTGGAATATGTGGAGCGAATGAGGGGCCGGTTCGGGGATTTATTGCCTGAGGGTCGCCAGAACTCTCCCGCCTCGGCGCACCTTAATTCAGTGCTTCTGGCACTCTCGAGTTTGGAGCGGAATCGAGAGCATGCCACTCGGTCAACTTCATAGCGACGCCGACGACTTGGCCGAGGATCTCGGCCTCTTGAGGGTGACGCAGGATGCGGACCGGTACCGGGGACAGCGGGTGAGGTTGGAGGATGATTTCCTCGCGGCGCATGCTGCACCAGGAGCAGGTGTGACCGTCACGGGTTTCGACGAAGTAGATGGGGCGCTCGTATTCCGAACGCCACGATCCTTCGACGACGCGGTTGCGTGATTCGTCGACCTGGATGAAACTTCCGGGCGGCAGGATTGGGTACATGGTGAAATCCTGCGTGCCGACGTAGCCGTAGGTGAAGTCGCTGTTGGCAAACTGCGCCAGGTACGCGACGGGCACGAGTCCCCATTTCTCGACCATGCGGCCGAGGTTGGTGGTGCGGCGATCGTCGAAACCGGGGTCCATACGGACGGGGACTTGCACGGCGGCAATGCCCGCCAGCGCGTCGGAGACATGCGATTTTGGCGGGGAAACCAAGCCGAGATCAGCGGCAGTATTGTTGAGGTCGACGCCGTACCACGACATCAATTCGCGGAGGTCACGCCGATAGATGATGGACAGAGTGTAAAGACGGAAGATGCTGGGCAGGATGCCCTTGGTCTCGATGTCCGATAAACGGCTGGGTGGAATCGAGAACTCTTCGTTGCGATATCTCTCGGCGATGCGTGCGCTGGAATGCTCCACGTCGCGCATGGTGAGGCCTAGCTTTTCACGAAGAGTGCGAAGGCTTTTTCCGGCCGGCAGCATTGAAGCAACCTCTTAACCTTCAAGAGTGAAGGAATAATACCAGAGGGTAGGGAAATTTGCGTCTCATTTCGGGTCTAAAAATTTGCGCAACGGTTTGTTACGAATTACGAACACGCTGTACCCGGCCACAGGCAGGGGTTTTCGGGCGGCTGACCCGTCGGCAGCGCGAATCATGCGGCATCACATTTCACCCGATAATACGCAAGTGTGTTCGGTATTCGTAACGCCTTAGCCGAATCCCGCAGACCACTCGGCCCCCGCTGCCGTCGAAGTCCTTTCCTATCAACATAGCGGTTTCTTGTCCTCTGAACCGATCCACCACCAAGGCAGATTCTGGCGACGGACCGACAAAACCAGTGCCTTCCACGGCGACGGTGAAATGGCAGCGCCGCCGAAATCGCGGCAAATGGGTGGAGTGACATTTGTCACGCCGACCGCGTGATGGATGGCACTGGCGCGCCATCTGAGCATCGGCGAGCATGCAGGAAACGCTGGAAAGGGGATCAAGGAGATGGCAACAGTCCCGCAGGAAATCATGAACTCGCTGACAGCCCAGCGGCCGATCCGAGACCGCGCCGCTGGCCAAGTGGTGGCCAGCCTGGAAGGCGTCAGCAAGAACTATCAGGAAGTAAAGGCACTGAAAGATGTCAATTTCGCGGTGCGGGGTGGCGAGGTAGTGGCGCTACTGGGGCCGAATGGCGCGGGAAAGACAACCGCGGTAAAGCTTCTTCTGGGACTGCTGCAACCGAATGCGGGGAGCGTGCGGGTGCTAGGAGGGGACCCGACAAATCCGGAAAACCGGATGCGGACGGGCGCGATGCTGCAGATTGGACGCGTGCCCGAAACGCTGCGCGTGCGGGAGCACATCGATTTGTTTTCTTCCTACTATCAGGATCCGATGCCGGCGGCCGAGGTGCTGGCAGCTGCCGGCTTGGAGAAACTGGGCGACCGCAAATTCGGCGACCTCTCCGGCGGGCAGCGGCAGCGCGTGTTGTTTGCGCTGGCGATCTGCGGAAATCCCGACCTTCTTTTTCTCGATGAGCCCACGGTGGGATTGGATGTTGAAGCGCGCCGGATGCTGTGGGACCAGATCCGGAAACTGGTCGGCTGCGGGAAAACGGTGCTGCTCACGACGCACTACCTGCAGGAGGCGGACGCACTTGCGGATCGTGTGGCCGTGATCAACAAGGGCCAGATTATCGCGGAAGGGACTCCAGAGGACATCAAGGCGAAGACAGCGGGAAAGCGCATTCGCTGCTTCACCAGCATACCCCTCGGAGCTTTGCGAAAGATCCCGGGTGTGACGGAGGTCAAGGAAGATCGAGGAGCGGTGGAACTACACACGGGAGTGGCGGAGTCCGTCGTGCGGGAATTGCTGGCGCGCGACGCCCAACTCTCGGGACTTGAAGTGGCGGCGGCAGGGCTGGAAGAGGCATTCCTCGCACTGACGCAGGAAGGCGCGAACGGCGGGAATCCCGACTAGTCCTTGCCTCGTGAGCGGGCCAGGCAGTGCCGAAATCGGAACGATTCAAGGAGATGCAATGAGCACGGCGACGATAGCTTTGAGCAACACGCGAATTCAGCGCACCGCGGCGCACACCGTGTCGATTTATCTGAAGGAAGCGAAGTACGAATTCCTGAAGTACCTGCGGCTGCGGATGTACACCGTGTCGGTGCTGAGTTTTCCGGTGATGTTTTACGTGCTGTTCGGACTGGTACTTAATCCGCACAACTCGATTGAGGGAACGCGTGTGCCGGTGTATCTGATTCCGAGCTACGGAACGTTTGGGGTGATCGCGGCCTCGCTGTTCGCGACCGCCGCAGGATTGGCTGCGGATCGAGGCCTGGGATGGTTACAGGTGAAGCGCGCCAGCCCCATGCCGCCCTTTGCCTATTTCACGGCAAAGCTCTTCACCAGCTTCGTGTTCAGTACGGTAGTCGTACTGTCGCTGTTCGCGCTGGGATTCGCATTTGGCGGAGTGAGGTTGTCCACTGTGCAGTTCTGGCAGCTACTCGGCACGCTGGTGGCTGGTTCGGTGCCATTCTCGGCGATGGGTCTGGCGTTGGGATATTTCACCGGCCCAAACTCGGCGCCTCCGACGATCAACCTGATCTATTTGCCGATGTCGTTTTGCAGCGGACTCTGGGTGCCGTTCATGTTCCTGCCGAAGGTAGTGCAGAAGATCGCGCTGGTGCTGCCGGCGTATCACCTGTCGCAGCTGGCACTCGGAGTTGTCGGCTCGGGCACTCATGAACCGGCGTTGGGACACTGGGAGGTGCTGGCGGCGTTCACGATGATCTGTCTGGGCGTTGCGCGAATTGGGTTCCAACGCGACCAGGAGAAAATGTACGGCTAACGGGAATTCAGGGTTCTCGAAGTTCCGAGTAGAGCAAAATGAGCGCGCACACGAAAAAATCGATCGGAGCAACGGTGGCGTTGATCCTGCTCGGCCTGCTGGCGATAGTTGCCGGGGAGAAGTCGCTGGTGCTGATGATTCCAGCGGCTGGCCTCGTGTGGTATGCGGCTTCGCCGAGGTTTGGCAGGAGCCGGAATTGACCGGAGTGGGACAATAGAAGCGGAACATGCCTCTTGACCTGACAAGGCAGTGCCGTCCCGGTCCCTGGTGGAAGCTGAGGACCTGGAAGGCGATCATCGGCGACAAGGACCACGGCTGGACGCCGGTATTCTGGATCGTCTACCTGGGTTTCTACTTCATGGACCCGGTCCTGAACCACGCCAGCTCACAGCGATGGTTGCTGGACATCCTCGGGGCTGTGATCTTTCTCTTCCTGTACTTCGGGATATTCGTTCTTGAGCATCCTCGTGGCTACCTGCATGTCGGCGGAATGGTTCTTCTGGGAATCCTCTATCTGCCGATCAATACTGGAGCGTGTGCATTTTTCATCTACGCCTCGGCGATGCTGCCGTTTTGTGTGCCCAATAAAGCGCGAGCCTTCATCGGGCTGGCCGGGATTGGAGCGATTGGCGCCGTCGAGGGACAGTTCCTTCATGTTGGCTGGTGGGGGCTTTTTTACTGTGCGCTGTTTCCGGTGATCATCGGCTCGGGAAATACTTTCTTTGCCGAGCGCAATCGGATGAACCGCCAGTTGCGCAAGGCCAATGAAGAGATTGAGCAACTGGCGAAGGTGGCCGAGCGCGAGCGGATTGCCCGCGACCTTCATGATGTGTTGGGACACACGCTGTCGGTGATCACACTCAAATCGGAACTGGCCGGGAAGCTGATCGAGCGCGATCCGCAGAGGGCGGGAAAAGAAATTCGCGAGGTCGAGGAGATCTCCCGGCAAGCGTTGGCGGATGTGCGCGATGCCATTCGGGGATACCGCACGAAAGGGCTGGCCGCTGAACTGGCACAGGCGAAGTCGACGCTGGAAACCGCGGGATTAACCGTGCAGTGTGACGCGGCCTCGACGATGCAATTGCCGCCGATGCAGGAGAGCGTTCTGTCGCTGGCTGTGCGCGAGGGAGTAACCAATGTTGTCCGGCACGCAAACGCTCGCAACTGCCGTCTGCGGATCGAGCAGCAGGACGAAACTTGCCGATTGGAGATCGCGGATGATGGTCAAGGATTTGTGGCGGGGGAGGGCAACGGACTCCGAGGCATGCGAGAACGGGTCGAAATGCTCGGCGGCTCGTTGGACCGGCGGAACAAGTCGGGAACAACGTTGACGGTCACTCTTCCGCTGAAGGACGTCATCGCCAAAGAGACTGTAGGGAAACAGACCTTGAACGAGCAGGGGAAAGTGCAAGCCATTGAATCCTCCCGTTAAAGAAACCAGCCGCAAAACGATCCGCGTCGTGTTGGCCGAGGATCAGGGAATGGTGCTCGGGGCATTGGCGGCGCTGCTGGAGATCGAGGGCGACATTTCGGTGGTGGCTCAGGCGCGGAACGGCAAGGAAGCGCTCGACGCGGTGCTGGCGCATAAGCCCGATGTGTTTATCACCGACATTGAAATGCCGCATATGAGTGGTCTGGACGTCGCGGCGGAATTGAAGCGCAGGCATACCGGGACGCGCGTTGTGATCGTGACTACGTTCGCGCGCACAGGATATCTGCGGCGGGCCCTCGAGTCGGGAGCGTCGGGATACCTCCTGAAAGACATGCGAGCGGAAGAACTCGCGGACGCTGTCAGGCGCGTGCATCAAGGATTGCGCGTGATTCATCCGGAACTGGCGACGGAGGCGTGGGGCGAGATGGATCCGCTGACGGACCGCGAGCGGCAGGTGCTGCGGCTGGCGGGAGAAGGCATGGCCAGCGGTGATATCGCCTGCGAGTTGGGATTGTCGGACGGCACGGTGCGGAATTATCTGTCCGAAGCCATCAGCAAGCTGGGGGCAAGCAACCGCGTGGAGGCGGCGCGGATCGCGAGAACCAAGGGCTGGCTGTAAATCAGTGGCCAGTGGTTAGTGCCAGCAGCCCGTCTCTAGTTATTCTGCTGTGGCGGGGATGCGAGCGCTGATGCGGCTAGTCTTTCCTTTCGACTCCTGATTCTTGCTTTCTCACCGTCTTATAGGCCCAAGCCATGCGTGGGGTGTTGTGGGCGATGCCGATGTGGCCGGCGCGGTTCAGCACGATGATACCGCCGTGGCCGTTGACGCGCTGCTTGAGATAGTTCATCGCTTCCTTGGCGGACCACTCGGGCAAGTTTCCGGCGGAGATGCGGTCGGCAGTCCATTTCGCGAGAACTAATTTCATGATGGGCTCGCCCCATCCTGTGGTGGAGGCAGCTGCGCTCTCGTTGTCGGCATAGCATCCGCAGCCAATGAGCGAGGAGTCGCCGAGGCGCCCGGGAGCCTTATTTAATGTGCCCCCTGTCGATGTTGCAGCAGCGATGTTGCCGCTGCTGTCGAGCACCACTGCTCCGACCGTGTCGTGCGAAATCGTGACGTCGTCAGATTCGGGAGCGAAGAGGTCGTTGCCGTCCTGCTTTTCGTTTCGCTGGGCGAGTTCAGCCTGATACGCGCGCAGGCGTTCCACTTCCCGCGGAATTACCAGGTCCTCGTTCTTGCAGAGGGGGATGCCGTGTTCGGCGGCGAATTTTTCGGCGCCTTCGGCGACGAAGTAGACGTGCGGGCTCTCGCTGAGGATCTTGCGCGCGGCGCGGACTGGATTTCGCAGGCGCTCGACACATCCAACTCCACCGGCGCGCAACGTCGCACCATCCATGATGAGGGCGTCGAGCTGGACCTTGCCGTCACGATTTAGAAAACTGCCGCGTCCGGCGTCGAAGGTCTCGTCATCTTCCATGATGACGACGGCTTCCTCGACCGCGTCGAGAGCTGTGCCCCCGCGCTCGAGCACCCGCCATCCGGCGGCGATCGCGTTGTTTACTCCACGGATGTGAGCCTCGACCATGTCATCGGGCATGGCCCAGGCACCGCCGTGAACCACGAGAACGGGATCAGTTGGCAAGAATCCCCCCGGAAGAGCTGCCACAGAATAGCACGCTGCACTACAGACTGGCACCAAAGCATTGATTATAAAGGTTATTATAAGCGCATCCAAGCTAAGATCAGAGCGTTGACTTTAGCTCGAAAACCAGCTAGGTTGACCTTATGCAGGAGATTTCATCGAGCGAAATCATCCAGAGGATTCGGGTTGAGAATCCCTGGTGGGACGGCGAACACCAGATTGCATCCAGCTATCGAACGCTGAAGCAGCGCGCCTATTTCGGTCTGTTTTTTCCGCTCATCAGAGATTTGTCCGTGCGCCGCGCGGTCGTCTTAATGGGACCACGGCGTGTGGGCAAGACCGTCATGATTCATCAAGCGGTGGAAGCTCTGCTCGCGGACGGCGTCAATCCCAAGACTGTTTGTTATTTCTCAGTCGACCACCCCATCTACAACGGTCTCAGTCTAGAGAAACTTCTCGACTACTACGCGCAGGCCACTGGCATTGATCACAAGACCGAGCAGGTGTATGCGTTCTTCGATGAGATTCAATATTTGCGAAAGTGGGAGATCCACCTGAAGTCGATCGTGGATACGTACCCGAGCGTGAAGGCCATTGCCTCGGGATCGGCTGCAGCTGCCTTGCGTTTAAAAAGTGAAGAGTCTGGAGCTGGGCGATTTACTGATTTCCTACTGCCTCCTCTGACCTTCTACGAATACTTGGATCTCCTCAACAAGGTCGGTCTTTTTGAGGAATCGAAATCAGGTGGGTGCGATTTTGCAACCAAGGAGATAGAGGAAGCGAACAAACAGTTTATCGACTACCTGAATTTCGGAGGGTACCCGGAAGCGATTTTCTCCTCTCAAGTTCGATCGGATCCGACTCGTTTTATCAAGAGCGATATCATAGACAAAGTACTGCTCAGAGACCTTCCCAGTCTGTACGGCATCAGCGACATTCAAGAGCTTAATCATCTCTTTACGACGTTAGCCTTCAACACGGCGAGAGAAATATCACTTGAAGAATTGTCAAAGAATTCTGGCGTTGCCAAGAACACCATCAAGAGATATATCGACTATCTGGAAGCAGCATTCCTGATAAAGGTGGTCCATCGAGTGGACCGCAACGCGAGGAGGTTCCACCGGGCCAATTTCTTCAAGGTGTACCTTGCGAATCCATCGATGCGCGCCGCCCTGTTTTCTCCGGTGAATCCAGACGATGATGCGATTGGCGCCCTCGCAGAAACTGCGATCTTTTCCCAGTGGTTTCACAGCCAATCAGGGAATCTCTACTACGCAAGGTGGCCCGAGGGAGAGGTAGACATAGTTTCCGTATCGGCGGACACCCAAAAAGCCCAGTGGGCCGTGGAAGTAAAATGGTCAGATCGCTTCTGCGAAAGACCCGAGGAGCTGAGAAATGTCGTTAGTTTTTGTCATGCCAATGGGTTAGCGGATCCATTGGTAACGTCGAGAACAAGAGGCCTAAGCTGCGAGGTTGGCGGCGTCACGATAGGATTTGTGCCCACCAGTGTCTACTGCTACACCGTCGGGTTCAATGTTATTCATAGCAAGCAGCGAGTGGGTTAGCTGGCTCTCCAAGCCCTCGGCGGATCTGCTACCTAGTCCTCGCTATTTCGCACGTGCGCCATCAATTCCGGGAAGAACGCGTGGAAATCGGTGTGGAAGGCGGACTCGTTCTCTTCAAAAATCGGCAATGAGCCGTGCAGGTCGAAGGGCTTGCGGAATCGGCGACTGATGCGGCTCAGAATCGCCGTAATCCCCGCGATTTGATGATACGTCCCCAGCCAGTTCTCACTTTGCATGCGGCGCAAATGTTGGGCGGCGTCAGGAGGAACGTCGGGCAGGCAGGCGTCGATATCACGGTAGACCTCGCCGATGAAGTTCGACAGTGGCACTGCACAGTAGACCGACCAATCGCGTGCCAGGAAATGATCGAAGTAGACGTCGGTCAGGATTCCTCCGTATCTGCGATATGGCGGGGGAAAGCGCTTGATGCACGACTTCACGCGTGGATGTGAGTCAGTGAAACGGTCGATCGCGCGGTGGCATCGGATGCCCTTCTGAAATGAATCTGCAAGGCCGGCCAGGTGACGCGCCAAGGTCAGATCCGGCAAGAGGTTCCCGACGCGAAATCGCGCATCGGGTTCGGACAAATATAGATGCGCTAGCCAGTTCATCTCGGAAAGATTGCGGCTCGAGAGCTAAGGGTGGTGTCGCGTTGCTTGTTCGATCTAAGCGGCCTGCCCAGGGCTCAGGCTTACCGGTGGATCCTGCGTGCGGGTCCAGGTGTAGCGCATGCGATGGATCACCGTGATTGTGCTTAGGACTGCGATCAGCCACAGCACCGGCGCCATGCGGTTGAACAACGCTCCCAGAATCACCAGTACCAGGCGCTCGGGGCGTTCCATGAAACCGACACGGCAAGAGCCGATCAGAGATTCTGCGCGGGCGCGAGTGTAGCTGACCATGATCGCGCTGATCATGACGAAGGCACTGAGGACGACGTATGGGTAGCGTCCGCCGCGAGCGTAGAAGACCAGCAAACCGAGGAACTGGCTGGCGTCGCTATAGCGGTCGACGACCGAATCGAAGAAGGCTCCGAACCGGGTTACGCGGTTCGTGGCCCGGGCGACTTGTCCGTCGACGAGATCGAAGAATCCCGAGAAAATGATGACCAGGCCAGCGTAGATGAACAGGCGCTTCTGGTTCGAGGCGTCGGCGGAGCCAAACAGAACGGCGGCCCAGGTGTTGACGACTAGTCCCATGAAGGTCAGAACGTTCGGATTAATACGGGATAGCGCCAGCCAGCGGACGATGGTCTCGAGCAAAACACCGCAGGCGCGCCCGAAGGCGGAAGTCCAGGAAACGCTCATTAGGGGGTCCGAAAAACTCCGCTAATATTGTAGCGCGGCAGGCGGATACATGGGTCCTTCGCGGCCAAGATCGCCGCTCAGGATGACATGTGATAGCTCATTGCGCGATCGGAGGGTAATTAGGCTTGCGCCTTGGCAGGTTCGTCGCTGATATCGTCGTGGATGGTGCTCAGGCTGAGGATCTCCAGTTCACGCTTGCCGTTGGGCGTGACGACAACCGCCTCGTCTCCAACTTTCTTGTTCAGCAAGGCTCGACCGATCGGACTGGTTGTTGAGATCTTTCCCGCCGCTACGTCGGATTCCTCGCTGGTGACCAGCTTGTATTCGACTTCCTCGCCCTTGGTGTTGTCGTAAACCTTGACGGTGGACCCCAAGCCGACCTTGTCCTTGGGTATGTTGTTCATGTTGATCATGGACAATTCGGCGAGACGCTTGCCGAGTTGGCGGACGCGCGCTTTGACGAATTCCTGGCGCTGTTTGGCCATGTGGTACTCAGCGTTTTCGCTGAGGTCGCCGAGGGCGGCGGCCTTCTTGATCTCTTTGGGAAGTTCGTGGACCAACTCGTGTTCAAGCGCGTTGATCTCTTCCTGCAGTTTCCGTCTGATTGCGTCTGTCATGGGGTACTAAGCGGCTGGATTACGCCGAAGCTTGGGACATTATAACCCCGGCGTTGGGTTTCGGTTCTCGACATTGGGAACCTGCCAGAGATTACCTACAGGAGGGACGTCCGGGTCGAGTTGGCGAGCACGATCGGACGTGGTAGTGTCGGGAACCTGAGTTTCAAGAGACAGCCTCCTGGGGATAACCAAATGTCAACAACTCCAATCAGTGGGAGCAATGCCGATTCGAAGTGGGGCAGGAGCGTGCTCGCGATCGTGGCGGGATTCGTCGTGGTAGTAGTGCTTTCGCTGGGGACGGACGTGGTGCTGCATCTGCTCAAGGTGTTTCCTCCCTTAGGGGAGCGGATGTCGGATGGATTGTTTGTGTGGGCGACAGCCTATCGCACCATCTACGGGATTGTGGGCAGCTACATTACAGCGCTGCTGGCGCCACGCCGGCCGATGCTGCATGCCATGGTCGGCGCAGTGATCGGCATGATCATCGGATCAGCCGGCGCGATCGCGACGTGGAACAAAGACCTGGGACCTCACTGGTACTCGGTGGCGCTCGTTGTGGAAGGTATCCCCTGCGCCTGGATCGGGGCGAAGATCAGGGGGGACGCAAAGCCCTGAGTGAGAATCCAATAACCTTTGTCGATCTCGCCCCACATCACTCGACGTTTCATTTGAAGGCCGAACGGAGTGCTGGCCAGAAGGAGATCCGCGATGAGAGTTATGGTGATTGTGAGGGCCACAAGAGACTCAGAGGCCGGGGTTCTGCCGAGCACTGAGTTGCTCACGGCCATGGGCAAATACAACGAAGAATTGGTGAAAGCCGGAGTCATGCTTGCGGGAGATGGGCTGCAGCCTTCATCCAAGGGCAAGCGGGTACGGTTCTCAGGCAGCAAGCGTGCCGTGATTGACGGCCCTTTCGCGGAGACCAAGGAACTGATCGCCGGATACTGGATTTGGCAGGTTCGTTCAATCGAAGAAGCCGTCGAATGGCTTAAGCGCTGTCCGAATCCGATGCCCGGGGAATCTGAGGTGGAGATTCGCCCCGTGTATGAAGCGGCGGATTTCGGCGAGAATTTCACGCCAGAGTTGAGAGAGAAGGAGCGGCAGCTGGCAGGTGAGATCGCTTCGAGGAAGTAGCCAGTTTTTCTTCACTCTTCATGTCGAATTCGGGATTGCTCATTCGATGCATGCATGAGGGCCGGGAAAGACAGCTCAAAGCGTTGGGAACGGCCGACCAGATCGCCAGACAAAACACATAAGGAGAACAGCAATGAGATTCCTCAGTATCTACAAGAATGTTGAGCGCAACACACGTCCTTCACCGGAAGAGATGGAAGCCATGGGAAAGCTGGTCGAGCAGGGGTTCAAAGAGGGGTGGCTGCTGGCGACCGAGGGTTGCATGCCGACCGCGATGGGAGCCCGAGTACGCAAAGACGGCGCGAAGATCAGCGTGATCGATGGTCCCTTTACCGAGTCGAAGGAGGTTGTCGGCGGATTCGCGATTCTGAAAGCGAATTCGAAGGCGGAAGCGATCCAGATGACGAAGGACTTCCTCAAATTCGTCGGCGAGGGCGAGTGCGAGCTTCGCCAGATTTACGAGGCCAACTGTGCCGAGCAGAACGCTGCCAAAAACGGCGAAGTTGCGCTGAGCGCGTAGAAAATGATGTGATCGGTAGCTGTGGGGGCTGCCGAGACACATCGCGCCATTGAGGCCGTCTGGAAGATCGAGTCGGCTCGGGTGATTGCCGGGCTGACTCGCATCGTCCGCGACGTGGGTGTTGCGGAAGAACTGGCGCAGGACGCGCTGGTCGCGGCTCTCGAAAAATGGCCGGAGTCTGGGATCCCTGAAAATCCCGGCGCCTGGCTCATGGGGACGGCGAAGCATCGAGCCATCGACTACCTTCGCCACGGAACTCTCATTGACCACAAGCACGAAGACCTCGGCCGCGAAATGGCCGAGCGTGAGATGCGGGTACCTGATCTCGCCGCTGCCTTGGATGACACCATCGGAGATGACATGCTGCGGCTGGTGTTTATCGCGTGCCATCCAGTGCTGTCGACTGACGTGCGGGTGGCGCTGACGCTGCGATTGCTTGGCGGACTCACCACCGACGAGATTGCGCGCGCCTACTTGAGCGCAGAGGCGACGATCGCTCAACGAATCGTGCGCGCCAAGCGGACTCTGAGCGAGGCTCGTGTTCCGTTCGAGGTGCCGCGGGGCGCTGAATTCGAGGCGCGGTTATCGTCCGTTCTGCAAGTCATCTATCTCATTTTCAATGAGGGATATTCGGCAACCGCGGGAGATGACTGGATGCGTCCAGCGCTCTGCGAAGAGGCGCTGCGATTGGGGAGGATTCTGGCGGAGTTGGTGCCGAACGAACCCGAAGTTCACGGGCTGGTGGCTCTGATGGAGATTCAGGCGTCTCGCTCCAAGGCGCGCACCAACGCATCGGGCGAGCCGGTTTTGCTGCTCGATCAGGATCGATCGAAGTGGGATCGGTTGCTGATTGGGCGTGGGCTAGCCGCTCTGGAACGCGCGGAACGGCAGGGCCGGACACGCGGGCCTTATGCGATCCAGGCCGCGATTGCAGCTTGTCATGCGCGGGCCGTCCAAGCGGCGAATACCGACTGGGGGAAAATCGTCGACCTGTATGCGGAACTTGCGGCGATCGACCCCTCGCCTGTCATCGAACTGAATCGAGCCGTCGCCATCTCGTTCTTTCAGGGTCCCATGGCTGGGTTAGCTGTGGTGGACGCGCTCGTAGACGAGCCTGCATTGAAGAACTATCATCTCCTGCCTAGCGTTCGTGGCGATCTGCTGAAAAAGCTAGGGCGCAGCGAAGAGGCGCGTGCTGAATTCGAGAGAGCTGCTTCGATGACGCGGAATGTGCGCGAGCGGAATTTTCTGCTGGAACGTGCGCGAAGCTGCAATTAGGTGGGTGCACCGGATGTTGGTCCTGTTTTGTTAGTCCTAACGGCCCAAATGATTCAGTTGTGACGGGCGCGGCGAATGTTCGCGGTCGGACAATCCGATCGCGCTTCCGGACAGTACCAGCTTCTTCGCTGTTCATCTTCGTCTCTAACCCCATTGTTTTCAGTTTTCGACATCGCGTGAGCGTTGGCATTCATCGTGTAGGCCGCAGGCTGTGACTGGGGAGAATCTCGCTTACGCACCGTAAGCGTCTCTGGGGACTGTGAGGTTAGCGATGGTGACAGTTCTGGGCAATCTCCGCTATAGCATGCGCATGCTGCGTAAGAATCCTGGGTTGACGGTCGCGGTTGTGGCCACACTCATGCTCGGAATCGGAGCCACGACAGCCATCTACACCGTCGTGTATGCAGTTTTGTTGGCACCTCTGCCGTATCCCCATCCTGAGCAACTGGTCATGGTGTGGTCGAGAGTGAACGGCCATGACAATGGGATGTCGGCGGGCGACTTCCTGGATTGGCAACAGCAGAATCACTCGTTTCAGCAACTCGCTGCGTGGACCGGAGGCAGCTTCAACCTCGCGACCGCGCAGCAGCCCGAACAGGTAGCCGGCAAGCGCGCTACGCCGGGCTGGTTCGCGATGCAGGGGATTCCGTTTCTTTTGGGACGCGACTTTCTGCCGGATGAGGGTGTGCCGGGGCGGGATCGTGAAGTCATCCTGACCTATAAGCTATGGAATCGGCTGGGGGCGAATCGCGGGATTCTGGGTCAAGCCCTGTGGCTGAATGGCGAGGCGTACACCGTCGTCGGAGTTCTGGCACCGGGCTTGGCGGACCGTTTCGATGAGGAATTGACGGTTCCGCTGGCCTTTCGCCCGGAGCAGATTAATCACGATTATCACTGGCTGCTGACGATGGGGCGTCTGAAGCCAGAGGTCACGCGGCAACAGGCGCAGGCAGACATGGACGCCGTCACCGCGCACATCGCCGCGGCATATCCGGAGAGCAATAAGGGGTGGGGCGCGTCGGTCGAGCCGCTGCAGAATGATTTCCTGCCGCGCGAACGGATTCGCAACCTGTGGCTTCTGCTGGGAGCGGTCGGGTTTGTACTGCTGATTGCCTGCGTCAACGTCGCAAATCTGTTACTGGCAAAAGGGGTGTCGCGGCTGCGGGAGGTCGCCATACGCGGAGCCGTCGGAGCGAGCCGCGCCAGTGTTTTCGCGCAGTTTCTGGTCGAGAGCCTCGTGCTTGCGCTGATCGGCGGCACTTTCGGAGTGGCTCTCGGGATGGCCTTGCTGCGCGCGATCCTGAGCATTGTCCCTGAAGGAATCCTGCCTTCGGAAGCTAATTTCCAGCTCGACACGCACGTACTTCTTGCTGCGCTCGGGATCACAACGCTGGCCGGCCTGATCTTTGGATGCGCTCCGGCGTGGTATGCCTCGCGGGTCGATCCGGGCGAGTCGTTGAAAGAAGGTGGACGTTCCAGTACCGGGGCAGGAAGTCATCGACTGCGAAAAGGCTTGATCGCTGGAGAGTTTGCTCTCGCGTTGTCTCTGCTTGCCGGTGCTGGTCTAGCGATTCATAGTTTCTGGAATCTCACTCGCGTGGATTTGGGCGTCCGGACTGACCATGTGTTGGTCTTTGGACTCAATCAGCCAGCAACACGATTTCAAACTCCAGAGCAGATGAACGCATACAACCAACAAATGCTGAGTGCGCTGCGCAGCGTGCCGGGCGTGTCTTCGGCAGCCACGGTAACGGGACTGCCCTTGCGCGGACCTAGTGATGGCATGCCCTTCACCCTGGTCGGGGGGCCAAGTTATGCCGATCCTTCGCAACGTCCCGGAGCGGGATTTCAGTCAGTGTCGCCCGACTACTGCAACACGTTTGGCATCCAGGTCGTTCGCGGCAGGGCGTTCAACGTTCAAGACTCGGCATCGAGCGTCCGCGTAGCGATGGTGAACGAGGAATTTGTAAAGCGCTACCTGAAAGATATGGACCCGATGCGGCAGCGACTTTCCATTGAGCAGATCATTCCAGGGCTGCCGAAGTTGGGCCCGGCAGTGGAATGGCAAATCGTGGGAGTGTTTCACGATGTCCGCTACGGCGACTTCCGCGATCCGTTTCCAGAAATCGATGTACCGTTCGCGCAATCCTTGTCGCCGAGTGTGACGATCGGAGTGCGGACCGCCGGCGATCCAGCGGCGATGAGCAAGACGCTGGCGTCGGCCATTCATAGCGTGGATGCCGATGTCGCGTTGGCGCATCTTCGAACGCTCGACCAGATCAAGGAAGAATCCTTAGGGGAAGACCGCTACACAATGGTGTTGTTTGCCTGCTTTGCCTTGGTCGCCCTGTTGCTTGCCGCCGTCGGAATCTACGGCCTGATGGCATTTGCGGTGTCGCAACGTACTGGCGAAATCGGATTGCGAATGGCATTGGGTGCAAGCCGCACCAGCGTGGTCGGCTTAATCCTCAAGGAAGCATCGCTATTGGCGGCGATCGGCATGGTTCTTGGGTTAGGCGGGGCGGTGCTGGTGAGTCGTGCCATGCGCACGACACTCTACGGAGTCGCCGCCATGGATTATTCCGTCGTGATTGCCGTCAGTCTGATCCTGCTAGGTACGGCAGTCTTTGCGGCTTACTGGCCGGCGCTTCGCGCGGCGAAGACGGAGCCGATGAAGGCGTTGCGCACGGAGTAGGCGACGGTCCGTCGGATCAGTCCTATCTGCATTTCGCGACGATCAACGTAATGTCGTCGTGTTGATCGCTGGGCATGAGACTGCGCACCTCGCTCGCCAGGGCCTCAACGACAGTCTGGCACGGCTGATCGCGATATTGGCGCAACCTCTGAATTACATTTTCTTCTCCGAATTCTTCGCCGCGGGCGTTAACAGCCTCGGTCACGCCGTCAGTGTAGAGCACGAGCAGATCTCCGGGAACAAGTTCGAACTCGGCGATCTTGCACTCCCAATCCGGAAACAAGCCGAGAAGAGTGCCGGTGGAATCCAATCGGCGGCAAGCGTTGTCCGCGCCCAGCACCAGGCCGGAGAGGTGCCCACAATTGGCGTAGCGGAGACGGCGCGTGTCATCGTCGTACTCGGCGAAGAAGAGTGAGGCGTAGGCGCTGTCGACGGTATTTTCGTAGAACAGGCGATTGACGGAGCGGAGAAAGAGTTCGGGATGCGTCGTGGCCATGGCGCACTGGCTGCGCAGGTTGGCCTGCAAATTGGCCATGAGCAGGGCGGCGGCGATGCCTTTCCCCGAGACGTCGCCAATGACAAGGCCGAGTCGCCGCTGGCCGAGATCGAGGAAGTCGAAGTAATCGCCTCCGACCTGGCGCGCCTGGAGACAGAGTCCGGCATACTCGAGGGTCTTCGCTTCGGGATGGATCTGGGGAAAGAGACGCGCCTGTACTTGCTTGGCGATTTCAATCTCCTGAGCGGTGCGGCGTTCGGCCTCGTATTTCTGGGCCAGGACGCGACGTTGCGCTTCCACGCTCTGCGTGAGTTCGTCGAAGCCGGCAAGTCCGAAGCAGTTGCCGTCCGGATCTTTGAAGCGGGTGTGGATTCCTCCCCAGGCGGGAACCTGAGGCGGGAACTCGAAGACCACACCGCGGCTCTTCCACTCTTCGTATTTCCGGTTCACATCTTCGGTGACGAACCAGATCCGCGACTCGGGCCGGATGAGTTCTTCGGCTTCAGTATCGGGGGGCAGGAGCGTGATGCCGAGGTGGGCGTTTCCGTCGGCGGGTGCGACTTCAATCCAGCGCTGGCCGTTGTCGAAACGGTGATCGACCACAGCGCGGAAGCCAAGTTGATCAACGTAGAAGCGCAGGGCGCGGTCCTGATCGCGGACGTAGATGATGACAAAGTGCAGGCAGAGATACGGTTCGTCTTCGTCGAGCCGCAATAGCGATCGGTTGACGCCAAACGGGGCTTCGTAGGTTCCCATCGGCGGGATTATACGAGGGGTGACGCGGAATCGCCGGGCATCAGGCCTGGAATTCTGAGGCTTCGGGGAAGCGCAAGTTGCACTTGGCGAGGGTCGCTGTCAGGAGTTCTTCCACCTTGGCCTCCTCACAGTTACGAGCCATTGCTAATTCGCTCACCAGCAAATAACGGGCGCGTTCCAGCATTTTCTTTTCGCGGAAAGAGAGAGGCTTGGCCTGATGAAGAGCGATCAGGCTCTTCAGCACGCCGGCCACTTCCAGCAGCGATCCGGTACGCATGCGATCCGAGTTTTCTTTGAAGCGGTCCTTCCAGTCGCCGCTGTGCCCATTTCCCGCGATCGCGAGCAGGTCCAGAACCTTCTGGATCTCGCCGTTCCTGACCACGCGGCGTAGACCGACGCTCCCGGCGTTCTGGCAAGGCACCATGACGCGCAGGCTGCTGGCCTTAATGTGCAGAAGGTAGAACCTCTCAACATTGGCGCCTATCGAGCGGCTACTGATCTGTTCGATGACTCCGACGCCGTGATTGGGGTAGACGACCTTATCGCCGATGTGGAAATTCAGATCGATACTGCTCATAAATGGCACCCAACAGGTGGAGGGTTCGTGGGGAAAGTGACTGAAAACTACTGTAAATATGCTACTCCTCGGCCTTGTGTAAGGCAAGGGAGGTGGAATCTGCCTGTGGGCGAGCCAGCTTGAATTTCTGTAAGGCATTGACGCAGTGCAGGTTACGATCTCTGCTTGTCCATCCATCCCTGCAGGATCAGGATGGCGGCCATGCGGTCGACGGCCTGGCCCCGCTTTTCGATGGAGAGGTCGGTTTCGCGGAGGAGACGGTTGGCCTCCACGGAGGTGAGGCGTTCGTCCCAGAGATGGACCGGGAGTTTGAAGTGCTTGCGGAGATCGTCGGCAAAGGCCTGAATTTTCTCGGCCTGGACGCCCTCGAGGCCTGACATACGGAGGGGCAGACCGACGACGATTTCCCGGATCTCGTAGTCGCGGATCAGGCGGTGGATCCAGGAAAAGTCGAATTTCTTGTTCTTGCGATGCATGGTTTCAAGCCCTTGCGCGGTGATGCCGAGAGGATCGGACACAGCGATACCGATGCGGCGAGCGCCGACATCAAGGCCGAGTACGCGGCCGACGCCCTTGGACGAGTCGTTGGTCACGACGGGGATTATATCGTCCAGCGTCCAGCCAGCCTTGAAGCCTAGGAGTTGGCTGCGGCAGCCTTGTTCTGGTTCTTCAGGAACTTCACCAGGGCGATGTCGTCTTCCTTGATGTGATGCCGCAGCCAGTTCGCCAGGAAGTTCGACAACGTAATGCTGAGCACGGCTTTCCCTGACTGATACTTCTCCATCAAGTCTCCAACTTCCCTGGCGAGGTCTTCGTGCTTCTTCTTGTGCTCCGCCAGCGCCGGATAGCAGGCTGCCGTCATCAGCTCTTCTTCCGACCTGAAATGCTCAATGGTGTAGCTGGCCAGCTTTTGCAGCGTCGGGATTAAGACCTCTTTGCCATGTCCGCCAACTATGGCGGCGTGGAGTTGGTTCACCATCTTGAAGAGTTCCTGGTGCTGCGTGTCGACTATGTTGTGGCCGGTTTTGAAACTGTCGTCCCAGATCGCGATATCCATTGCGTACTCCTTCGTGAACTCTTCCCGACGGCAATCGACCGTAAGCGCAGGTCTGATCGGATATCGGCAGGAACTTAACGGACCTTCACCAAAACGATCTTGCGAGACTCAGGCCCCGGTAGGTTGTTTTGGTGGGCTGTGGCGGGGAGTCGAGGAGATTGACGGCGACTGGACGGTTGTCAGGCCGTTCTAATGTCCGCGCACGGCTTTGCGGTAGGCCGCCACGTTCTTGTTGTGCTCCTGCAAAGTACGGGCGAATCGGTGGTGGCCCTGAGCGTCGGCGACGAAATAATAGAAGTCGGTCTGGGCGGGACCCATGGCGGCTTCGAGCGAGCTGCGGCCGGGATTGCATATCGGGCCGGGAGGAAGGCCGGCATTACGGTAAGTGTTGTAGGGCGAGGAGAAGCTCATGTCCGCGTGGTGCAACGCACCCTGGTAAGTTCCAGCCAAGAGTTCAGCGTAGATGATGCTGGGGTCCGCATCGAGCGCGATGTGCTTGACCAGCCGGTTGTAATAGACGCTGGCAACTCTCGGCCGCTCGTCGGGAACTGACGTTTCCTTCTCGACGATCGAGGCCATGGTTACGACCCTTTCGACTCCGTGTGTTTCGCCCGGGGCCCATGTGACCATGAACAGTCCACTTTGAGACGCCACCTGGCGGAATTGCTTGACCATAGCGGCGGCCATGTCATGCATGGTCATCAAGCGCGAGAACTCGTACGTCTCCGGGAAGAGATAGCCTTCGAGCGAGTGGGCTTCCGGATCAATATCGGCGATCATTGCAGTGTCAGACTGAGCCACCTTCAGAAAGTCTTCGGCGGTCCCGAGGCCGGCGTCCTGGATGGCACGGGCGATGTCGAACATGGTGTAGCCCTCGGGGATAACCACCGTATGGAAGTAAACATCTCCATGGCGCAAGCGTTTCTGAATGTCGACGATGTTGGCGGGTTTATCGAAAAGGTATTCGCCGGCCTTGAGGGAGCGGCTGCGGTGGAGATATCGCCAGAGGATGAAGGCTTCCTTGCTGCGGATCACGCCGGCGGCCTCAAGTTCGGCGGCGATGCGCCGGGTAGAGTAGCCGGGGTGCAGCATAACGAACGTCTGGCTTGATGGTTCGACGGGCGTCAGAAGTGCCCATGCCAGCCATCCTACCGCTCCAACTACTCCGATCAGGATGAGCCAGATGAGTTTGCGCACGATAAGCACAAGTGTAGACGACGGGTACGGAAAAGGCGGGCTGACGATGGTGATGCGGCTTCCGGGACTCTGGGGGGAACCCCCTACGCCTACCGGGCAGTTGCGAAAAGTGGACAATAAGGGTTTTGAACCCTTTAGAATCCGGTATACTCAAATGCTTTAGAGGTCTGTTCTGTCCATTCATGATGAGTAAGCGGTCTTTTTCGTCTCTATTTCTGATCGTGGCGCTATTGCCCGCAACGGGGTGCCTCTTCCGGACTCATCCGGTTGAAGACCAGTACTCCAAGGCGCCACTGAAGGAATCCACGCAGCAGGGCCTGATCGACTCCCTCAATGAGCAGGCTGAGGCGATCCGCACCCTCAAAGCGACCGTAGATATCGCCAGTTCGGTCGGCGGCATGAAGAAGGGGCACGTTACCGACTACACCGAGATCCGCGGTTACGTGCTGGCCAAAAAGCCCGACGCGCTGCACATGACCGGACTCATGCCGGTGGTACGAACGACGGCGTTCGACATGGTCACCGATGGGCGGGATTTCAAGTTGTGGATACCGCCGAAGAACAAGTTTGTCATCGGGGAGGACCGCGCCGGGGCACCGATCGCCGATCAGCCGATGGAGAACATCCGGCCGCAGAACATCTATGAAGCGCTGCTGATACGGCACGTCGATCCCAGCTCGGAGATCGCCGTTATGGAAACCGGGTACGAGACCTTGCATGATGCGAAGGGGCATCGGGTCCTGCAGGAAGATTATGAATTGACGGTCATCCGGAGAAGCCGAGATGGCTGGATTCTGGCGCGCAAAATCATTTTTGGGCGCACCGACCTGAAGCCGCACCGGCAGTTTATCTACGGTGACGATGGAAAGGTCGCGACCGACGCCCGATACGCCGAGTACAAGGACTTTGACGGGTTCAACTTCCCATCGCAGATCGAGATTTTCCGGCCGGAAGAAGAATGCGACATCCGGCTGAAGATGCTGAAGGTGGAGTTTAATCGGCCCCTCAAAGATGAGCAGTTTGTCCTCGAGCAGCCAACCGGGGCACAGGTCGTGCACCTGGATCGCCCTCAGTCAACCCGGGCGCTGCCGCTTCAACAGGATAATCAGGACCGTCCGTAGCTGAAGTCAAAGAAGCCTGCCCCGTCCTGCCGTCGTTGCGGGAAGGGGTTAATCTCTAGCCTCCCTATGATGAACAAGATGGTGGTCGCCAATCTGGTGCACCGGCCGACGCGGTCGCTGATCACCATGGCCGCTGTTGCGCTGGAAGTGGCGATGATTCTGCTCGTGGTCGCGGTTTTCTACGGCTATCTGACCGGGTCAAGGGACAGCCAGCTTGGGGTCGGAGCGGACCTGCTGGTTCAGCCGCCCGGTGCTGCAGCTCTGGCGGGGATGTCCGGTGCGCCGATTTCGGTAAAAGTCGGCAGAGTGCTGCTGCAGGTTCCTCACGTAACCGTCGCCGCTCCGGTAATCTGGGCCTTCAGCCAGAAACCGCTAGAGATCGTCTACGGGATTGATCTAGGGACCTTCGACAAGTTGCCTCCGCACTTCTCATACTTCTCGGGCGGACCGTTTCAGGGCCCCAACGACGTCATCGTGGATGACTACTATGCCGGCATGAATCACAAAAAGGTCGGCGACACGATTGAAGTCCTCAACCATCCCTTCCGAATTTGCGGAATCGTTCCCCATGGGAAGGGAGGACGGAAGTTCCTCCCCCTCGAAACGATGCAGGATCTGATTGGGGCCGAGGGCCGCGCCTCGGTGTTCTACGTGAAGCTGGATGATCCCGCGAACATCGATGCGGTCACACAGGCGATCAAGCAGAAGCCGGGGATGGAGCAGTATGCGGTAAGGTCGATGGCTGAGTACTTGTCCATGATGACGCCGGACAATCTTCCTGGATTCAACGTGGCGATCGAGATTGTGATTGGCATCGCGGTGATTGTCGGCTTTCTCGTGATCTTCCAGTCGATGTACACCGCCGTAATGGAGCGGACGCGGGAGATCGGGATCCTGAAATCGCTGGGAGCCTCGAAACTCTACATTGTGAATGCGGTCTTGCGCGAGACTCTGCTGCTGGCAATTGTCGGGATCATTGGTGGGATCATCATCAGCCTGATCACACGAAAAGTGATCATGGACATCCGGCCTGTTCAGCGGTTGTACTGGAGCTATGCCTGGGTGCTACGCGCTACGGTGATTGCGACCGTAGGGGCGGTTGCTGGGGCGCTGTATCCGGCGTTTAAGGCGGCGCAGCGGGACCCGATTGACGCCCTGGCCTACGAGTAATTCCTCTCACCATCCAATTCGGCGCTTGGCGCCGCACGTAGAACAAGCTGCTAGTCGGAATCAAGGCCAGCGCGGCGGAGCATTCTTCTCAGAGCCCGTTCCCCGGCGGCACCGTGCTGTTCCCCGGCGATGTTGCCATCACGGTCCACAACCACGTAGATGGGATAGACCTGCGCGTTGTACATGGCCGCGAGGTTCGTATCTCTGGTAAGCACGATGGGGACGGCGCGAGGGTGCTGGAGCAGGTAATTCTTAACCGTCTTGTCAGGCTCAAGGACGTTGACGGCGAGGACGATCAGGTCTTTGCTCTTGAATTCCCGGGCGATGTTATCGACGAGTTGAGCTTCCTCTTCGCAGTACTTGCACCAGGTGGTCCAGAACTCGAAGAGAACAACCTTGCCCTTGGTCGACTCGTTATTGAACTGCTCGCCGGACATCGTCTTGGCGCGGAAGCGGGGAGCGGGCTGGCCGGTTTCGTCGCGGGACTGGGCGCGAGCGGCAAGGACGAAAGCAAAGAGCAAGAGAGCAATCCCGGCGATGACGTGGCGGCGCATAACGCGGGCATGTTAGCACGCCGGGAGCAGCCGGAGAACTGCGGTTCCCATCGGTCAGTGTTTCTTCTTGGTGGTTGGCTTTGGCTTGAGGGCCTTGGCGTAAGCGAAGCTTCGAGCCAAGTATGGCTTCAGTTCTTTCGTGTTCGCCAACAGCGAATCGGGAACGGCGACGTACTCCTTCATCACCGTGCCGTAGGCTTCAAACAACGTGGTTTTGTACTTCTTCTGAAACGCCTCTCGTTCGGCCTCGGGCAGGCGAATCGCCAGCCTCGATTGATGCAGGAGAGTAAACATGTTCCCGTTGAGCGAGGTATAGGGATTAGCGTCGCCCTTGCGCTCGATCTCGGGGATGGTGGCGATCAACTTGTCGTAGAGGAGTTCGCGGTCGTTCGGAACTTTGGCTTTCTTCGTGGGCACGAGGGCACCTGGCGACAGTTTCTTTCATCCTTTGGGGCGTTTTACCTTTCCGTGCTGCAACCCAAGGCTGGCGAAGTGGGTGCATTCTATCGCCACTTCGCCGCCTTCCCCACGCTTTTTTCACTGCTCCTGGCTAGCGACCTTCATAGAGGACGTGGACATAGGTGCCGAGCCTGACGTTGTAGGCGAGATACCAGCCGTCATGGTCGGGGTCGTCGTAGATGACAACGTCGTCACCGCCCCAATTCCAGGCGTCACAGTAACCGACATCAAACGCGGCGACGCTGAAATAGAAGCCGCCGAACCAGAATCGGCCGGGTCCGCCACCGGCGAGGTGCCAGCGATGATGGGGTCCGAAGCCGCCCTTGAAACGGCCATGTTCCCATGGATGGTCGAGATGGAAACGGGCCTCGCCGCGTCCGTAGTCGTGACCGACCCATTCCCCGTTGCGGTGGACGTGCGGGGCCTCGGGATGACCTTCGCGATCGCGAAAGGTCTCTTTGGGCGCGTTGTCATGCGGCGCTTCGTGCGAAGCGTCATGATGGGCTGGAGGCCCGTGATGAGGCACGAAGCCGCCGACCTCGTGGCCCCCACCGTGATTGCCATGCTGCGCCCAGAGGGGCACGGAGAGAATGAGCGAAAGCGTGAGCAGACTGTAGCTTGATTTCATAGGGAGACTCCGGGGGGCTAAATTATCCCTCGTGAACCTTTGAGAGACTATCGGTGCGATTCCCTGCATTGGATGGCGGCAAACTGGGATTCGGTCCTTCTTTTCGGGCAACGGGATGCAGTTCTTAATTCAGTTAGCTCTCAGGTTCGTTGCCACGCGGTCGTTGTTGGTTGCCGGCGCTGCTGCTGGCTGGGATTTGACGATTTCAGGGAGCGGGCACTTCCGCCTACTTTGGCGGGGGGAATAACACTGAAACCGCAGGACTGGCGCGGCATCCACCAAGTGTGGCTCTCTTTAGGGCAGGGTCTGTGTTGGCGGGGTGAAGGGCTAGTTCTGCAGGTCGCCGGAACGTCCGTTTCGGAAGTAACATTGCGTTGACAAGTGTCTGAAAGCTAGCTATCGTAAAGACTTTGGTAGTAGTGTGGTTGCCCGCCTGATGGTCCTGGCGTCCTCGTCAGGGGAATCAACGAGCGGTTTTCTTTCGCAGCCTTTTTCAATCTGGGAGAGTTCCGATGTCAACGTATTTCCCCAAAGAGGGGGAAATTGTGCGCAAGTGGTACGTCGTGGATGCGGACGGGCAGACGCTCGGGCGCCTGGCTTCGCAGGTGGCGCGCATCCTCATGGGCAAAGAGAATCCGCGATACACGCCGTTTATCGATACCGGGGATCACGTGATCGTGATCAACGCCGAGAAGATCCGGACCACGGGCGTAAAGGCGGAGCAGAAGTTGTATCAGCACTATACCGGCTATCCGGGCGGGTTACGCACCGAAGAGTACAAGAAACGCATGGAGCGCAAGCCCGAAGCGATCGTCGAGGCTGCGGTGAAGCGCATGCTGCCGAAGAACAAGCTGGCGGCGCATATGCTGTCGAAGCTGAATGTGTACAAGGGCGACAAGCATCCGCATCAGGCGCAGAAGCCGCAGGATTTCAAGCTGGAAGTTCGGGAGTACAAGCCGCGGAAAGTGGCGGTGTCCTAACTGCTGCATCGTTGGGTTCGAGTGTCGTAAGGTCCCTCGCGGACTTTTCAAGTCCGATCAGGATGACATCAAGCTTGGTTTCGAATGATTTTCAGGGCTCGCTTCTGGTTGAGCTGGAAGCTTAGAGCTAGGAGCTAATACCGAAATGGCAGAGTTGGTTCAATACTACGGAACGGGCCGCCGGAAGTCGGCGATCGCCCGCGTGTTTTTGCGTCCGGGAAGCGGCGATTTCAAGGTCAACGGACGCGCGTTTGAAGAATATTTTGTGACCCCCGCGCAGCGGTCGGCGGCAAAGGCGCCGCTTGCGTCGGCAGAGGCTGCGGCTCAATTCAATGTCGTCGCCAGCGTGTTGGGTGGCGGTGTGCGCGGACAAGCGGATGCCGTGAAGTTGGGCATCGCGCGCGCGTTGATGCAGTTCAACGCGGAACTGCGCAAGAAGTTAAAGGGCGAGGGCATGATCAGCCGCGACTCGCGCGGAAAAGAGCGCAAGAAGTACGGACAGAAGGGCGCGAGAAAGCGGTTCCAGTTCAGCAAGCGCTAACTGCGTACCCAGTACCCAGTCGCCAGTTGCCAGTGAGAATCCACTGGGTACTGGCAGCTGGGTACTGACAACTGACTTTAGGTGTTTAATTCTTCCGTGCCTCGCGGCGCGGGGACGGAATGGCAATCGGCAAGCGGTACTCAGGTGCCAGTATCCAGTTGCCAGCAGGTTTTTGCTGGGTACTGGGTACCAGGTACTGACAACTGACTTCCGATGCAGACTAACAAAGGAGAAACGTGGCAACCATCACAATGAAGGAGTTGCTCGAAGCAGGCGTTCACTTCGGGCATCAGACGAAACGCTGGAATCCCAAGATGAAGGAGTTCATCTTTGGAGAACGCAATGGGATCTACATCATAGATCTGCAGAAGACGCTGAAGATGTTCAAGGAAGCGTCGAAGTTTGTGCAGGACCTGGCAACCGACGGCCGGATCGTGCTGTTCGTGGGGACCAAGCGCCAGGCACAGGATGCCATCGCCGAAGAGGCGGGTAAGTGCGGCATGTTCTACATCAACCAGCGCTGGTTGGGCGGACTGCTCACCAACTGGGTCACGGTGCAGAAGTCGGTGAAGCGGCTAAAAGAGCTCGACGACATGGCCACGGATGGCCGGTACGAGTTGCTGCCGAAAAAGGAAGTGATCAAGCTCGAGCGCGAGCGCAAGCATTTGCAAGCGAACCTGGCGGGCATCAAGAATATGAGCCGGTTGCCCGACGCGATCTTTGTGATCGACTCGAACAAAGAACAGATTGCGGTGCGGGAAGCCCGGAAGCTGGGGATCCCAGTGGTCGCGGTGGTGGATACGAACTGCGATCCGACCGAAGTGGATTATGTGATCCCGGGCAATGACGATGCGTTGCGGGCGATCCGGCTGTTCACGTCGAAGATCTCGGAATCGATTGCCGAAGGCGCGCAGTTGATGACCGACAAGCAGGTCGCCGACATGCAGGCTGCGACGGATGTAGCTCAGGCGGCGGAAGCGGCGCCGAGCGACTACTCCGCGGAAGCCGCGACGGTCGATCCTTCAGAAGACATCAGCATGGAAGAAGTGCTGGGGCCGGGGACGCACAAGAAGCCGGTGGCGAACCAAGAGGCGGAGTTGCCGAAGGTCGAGAGCCAAACGGTGTAACAGCAGTTGCCAGTGGTCAGTGGCCAGTTGCCAGTAAAAACCCGGGCTTAGGAAATCTGACCCGCGCGGGTCGTTGCTTGGAGATCCCGACGCGGGTCGTTGTTTATAGTTTCGAGTTTCAGGTTTCAAGTTTCGAGTGGCCTGAAATAGCGACAGCGGGCAAACACACTTGAAACTAGAAACGTGAAACTGGAAACTTTTATGAGCACTACTATGGCGAATATTTCAGCAGCACAAGTGAAAGAGCTCCGCGAAAAAACCGGGGCTCCGATGATGGATTGCAAGCAGGCTTTAACCGAAGCCAAGGGCGACATGGAGCAGGCAGTCGTCGTTCTCCGCAAGAAGGGCGTTTCGGTAGCGGCAAAGAAGGCGACGCGGGTGGCCAACGAAGGGTCGGTGGCGAGCTACATTCACGCCGGCGGCAAGATTGGCGTGCTGGTTGAGATCAACTGCGAGAGCGACTTTGTGGCGCGCACCGACGACTTCAAGGAACTGGTACACGACATTGCCATGCACATCGCGGCCAGCGATCCGAAGTACGTTCGGAAGGAAGATGTCACCGAAGCCGACTTCAAGCGCGAGAAGGAGATTTTCCTAGCGCAGGCAATTGCCAGCGGCAAGCCGCAGCACATCGCGGAGAAGATGGTCAACGGCAAGATGGAGAAGTTCTACGAGGAGGTCTGCCTGCTCGAGCAGCCTTTCATCAAGGATCAGACCATCTCGATCAGCCAGTTGATTGCGTCGAAGGTCGGCAAGCTGGGCGAGAACATCGCCGTGCGCCGGTTCGCGCGGTTCAAGGTGGGTGACGCGGGCGAGACAATCGCGATCACCAAGCCTACAGAGCCAAAGGCTGAATAAAGTTCAAGGCGCCCTGCGGGGCGCCTTTTTTAGCAGTGATGGCCCTGCATCTTCGCTGCGTCATCCTGAGCGCAGCCGTTCTTCAGGCGGAGCGAAGGATCTCAGGGCAATTTAGGCCCGATACCGCGAGATCCCTCGCCCCGCTGGTAAAATCGCGGGACTTCGGGATGACGCCTCGAAGGGCTGCACGACTGAGACGGATCATGACGAACCCAACCCCTGTCTTCAAACGCATTCTTCTCAAGTTGTCCGGCGAGGCTCTGGCGGCGAATCAGGGCTTCGGCGTTTCCACGGAACGTATCCACGAAATCGCAGGAGAGATAGCCGACGTTCACAAGCTTGGCGTGCAGATCGCCATCGTCGTCGGCGGAGGGAACTTCTTTCGGGGGGTGGCCCAGCAAGCGAAAGAAATGGATCGAGTCTCCGCGGACCACATGGGCATGCTGGCCACCGTTATCAATGCGCTGGCGCTGCAGGATGCGCTGGAGAAGCAGAGCGCGTACACGCGGGTCATGTCGGCGATTGAGATGAACCAGGTGGCCGAACCATTTATCCGGCGGCGCGCGATGCGGCATCTGGAGAAGAACCGCGTTGTGATCTTCGCCGGTGGCACCGGCAATCCCTATTTTTCGACGGATACCGCAGCCTCGTTGCGGGCCATGGAGATCAAGGCCGACGCGATCTTGAAAGCAACGAAGGTCGACGGTATCTACGATGCAGATCCGCTGAAGGTGGACGGAGCGCGCAAGTTCAATCACATTTCCTACATGGATGTGCTCAAGTTGGGACTGAAGGTGATGGACTCGACCGCGATCTCACTGTGCAAGGACAACAATCTGCCGATCGTCGTGTTCAGCCTGAATGATCGCGGGAATATCCGTCGTGTCGTGCTGGGCGAGAAGATTGGATCGATGGTAAGCGCGTAGAGAATGCAGAAGTCGGAAGTCAGAATGCAGAAGTGAGAAGCACACTACACACGCTTCTGCATTCCGACTTCTTACTTCTGCATTCTGCCTTTTGCGGGTTTATAATTCGACGTTTTGGTCGGGAGGAACTGACTCTATGGCGATCATGGCATCAATTGCAGGGCTGAAGGACACGTATGTGCAGCTGAAGGCGCGCATGGATAAAGCGGTCGAGGATTTCCGCAAGGCGATGGCGGCGACACGGACCGGGCGGGCGTCGGTGCATATGCTCGATGGCGTGACGGTGGACGCCTACGGCGCGCAGATGCCGTTGAACCAGGTGGCGCAGGTGCATGCCCCGGAAGCGCAGTTGATTACGGTGCAGCCGTTTGATCCTTCGCAGTTGGGCGCGATCGAGAAGGCGATCCGTGCGGGCGATCTGGGCCTGAATCCCATGAACGACGGCAAGATGATTCGCGTGCCTGTGCCCCCGCTGACACAGGAGCGCCGGCAGGATATGGTCAAGCATCTGCATCGCGTGCTCGAGGAGCATCGGACAGCGGTGCGGAATATCCGTCGCGACGGCAACGATGCCATCAAGAAAGCGATGAAGGACAAGAAAATCACGGAGGATGACGAGAAGCGGTCGCTGGACGAGATCCAGAAGCTGACCGACGATGAGATCAAGAAGATGGAAGAGATGAGCAAGGCAAAAGAAAAGGAAGTGATGGAGATCAAGTAGAGCCTCATCTCCTTCGGACACAAGGTTCCTTCATTTGAATTCCATCCCCGTGGTGCATGTACCAATTCCCATTCCCGCGGGCAATGCTGTAACCTCTCCAATTCCAGTCAGGTAGCGCCGCCGCCTCAGGCTTCGCGGGGTCAGTAATCTCCTTTTTGGTTACGCGACATTCCTCGCGGACCTGTGTTTCCACGACCGTGAAGCAAATCGCGGTTTCCCCGGAAAATGACTTCACAACCCAAACACTCAAGTCGGAGTCAGCTATGAAAAAGTTCTTCGCATTGGCATTCGTGCTCGCGCTCAGCCTGATGGGGATCGGTTGTGGATCGAATTCTTCGTCATCGCCGAACTCGAAATCGGCTAACGTCTTCATGACCGGAGAGGATGCACCGCTTCCTTCGGTTGTTGGCTTCAGCCTCACGCTCAATTCCGTCACGCTCAACGGGCAGGATGGCAGCACCGCGGCGGTGATCTCGACGCCGACGACGGTCGACTTTGCGCGACTGCTCGGGCTGCGTTCGCCGCTGGCGTTCAGTTCGGTCGCCCCGGGAACTTACGTCAGCGCCACATTTGTCGTGGCCAACCCGGTGATCTCCTACGTCGACATGACGCAGAATCCGCCGGCGCTGAGCAAGATCAACGGAACGCTGCCGCAGAGTCCGGACACGGTCACGGTCACTCTGCCGACGCCGATGGTTGTTGGCAGCAACGGACTGGCTGGTCTGAAGGTGGAAGTTGACATACGGCATTCGCTGGCCGTCGATGGAAGCGGGCAGATTACGGGTGCGGTAAATCCCGTCATCTATGTGAAGGCGACAAAAGCCAGCGACCCGGATGGGCAAGTAACGGATCTGATGGGCGGGCTGGCTTCGGTCAATGCGGCGAACAACTCGTTCGTGCTGCAGGGACCGTACGGCCGTCAGCTGACCGTGTACGTGAACAATTCGACGCAATTCAACAGCGGATGGAGCATCAATAACCTTGCCACGCCGGCTGTCGTTGCGGTGCAGGGCAGATTCCAGGCGGATGGCAGCTTGCTCGCCACTGGAGTGGAAGTGCTCACAACTGCGCAATCGTTTGTCTCCGGACGCGTGTTGCAGGTGACGAGCAACGGTTCGGGACAGGCACAGCAGATCACGATGTGGGTGGGCGAGACCGGTGCGGACATGGTCAGTGATGTCGATACGGTCCAGACCATCGATGTGAGCAACGTGAGCACCTATGACGTGTGCTTCATGAACGGTCCGCTGACGAACGCGGTGTTCAACGACACGACGGTGGTCGTGGGACAGCGCGTGTTCATCGCGGGGAGCTTCGCGGGTGGAGTGTTCACTCCGACGATGATCTCGCTGCGGCTGCAGGGCGTATACGGAACCTTTGTGCCGGGCAGCGTCGTTATCGGTGACGTCAATCAGGGCAGCTTCCAAATGTCGAACGATGGCCTGGTCGGCTACTCGGTGGGCGGTCCGGTCACGGTGAACACCTACAACCTGACGTACTTCTACAACCTGACTGGATTGAATCAGCTTCAGGGAACGAGTACATCGATTCCTCTGGTGACTCGCGGCTTGTTGCTGAAGGATCCGGTAAGCGGTACTCCGCAGTTCTACGCAGGGTTCGTAGCGGATCCACCACAGCCGAACTAATGGGATCGGCAGTTTGGGCGGACGGCCACCGGGCCGTCCGCCTTTTTTTTGCTGCCGCCGAGCTCTAGCTTGCCCGCGCGAGATCGCTCGCCTGCAGCGGCATTGACGGCCCCGCGAAGAATCTTGGACGAAGTCCCGTATAATCATATGGACTTGCCAAGATGACTCCAGATTTCGGAGTAACGGCTTTGACGTCAGAAAAACTTACCGACATGGGCAACTCGGCCACGTTTTATTCCGTCTTGATTGAAGTAGAGTTGTCCAAGCCTCAAACGCAGTGACTGGCAGTAGGACGAGCTCGAACCCAGTGCTCGGGGAGAATGCCGTCCAAGTGAGGGACCAGCTCTGTCGACGACCGAAGGATGTCAAATTGAGGCTCGCAGCTTGGACGCTATCCCATGCTCTACCGTATAATTGCAGTTTTCTTACATCCCAGAGGCTGAGGTAGTAGCGATTCCTTTTCGCTTTCATCCGGAGAACCTTGCCGCGCCCAGGGCTCGCGTCAACGCGAGAGCCGAGTCGTTGCCATCTCACTCATTCCAGCGGATTTGGAGGCAGAGGAGAGGGCGCGCTTGCGGCTTGGCGCTAGCGCTGGTGCTACTCGTTACTGGAGCGGCCAGCCTGGCGTTTGCCCAGACCGATGTCATTTCAGAAATAACGCCCACGGGAAATCGGCGCATCCCGGCAGAGACGATCCGGTCCCGAATCTTCAGCAAACCTGGAGATGTTTACGACGCCGGCGCGCTCGAACGCGACTTCAACTCGCTGTGGAACACCGGCTACTTCGAAGACATCAAGTTCTTGCGGGAACAGACGCCGAAGGGCTGGCGGATCATCGTGCAGGTCAAGGAAAAGCCGACGATCCGCGAAATCAATTACGTGGGCCTGAGTTCGGTGTCGAACAGCGACGTGCTGGACCGCTTCAAGCAGGAGAAGGTCGGACTGACGGTGGAAAGCCAGTACGATCCGACGCGCATAAAGAAGGCGGAGAATTCGATCAAGAACCTGCTCTCGGAACACGGCCGGCAATTCGCCACCATCCGGACCGAACTGCGCCAGATTCCTCCCGCGGCCGTGGGCATCACCTTCGTCGTGAAGGAAGGGCCGAAGGTGAAAGTCGGCAAGATCATTTTCCAGGGGAACAAGAACATCAAGCGGCGCATTTTGCGTGCGGCGATGAAGAACCTGAGGCCGGTCGGCGTTCCGCACTCCATCTTCCTGGAGAGCCTGTTTTCCAAAACCTATGACGCGACCAAGCTGGAAGAAGACACCGAGCGAGTGCGCGCCGAATATCAGAATCGCGGGTACTTCAAAGTTGTGGTCAGCGATGCGAAAACGAACATCCATGACACCGGACACAAAGGGTTTCACCTTCCGCTGATCCAGGCTGGGTCGGGCAAGGCCGTCGATATCACGATGCCGATCGACGAAGGGGACAAGTACCGGCTGGGCAAGATTACCTTCAAGAACAACAAGGCGATCTCGAACGTTCAGGCCTTGCGAGCGATGATTCCGCTGAAGGACGGCGACATTTTCAGCCGCGAGAAGATCGCCAAAGGCATCGAGAACCTGCGCAAGGCATACGGTGAATACGGCTACATCAATTACACCGGCCTTCCCAACACCACGTTCGACGAAGACAAGAAACTGGTGAACGTGGAATTCGACATGGACGAAGGCAAGCAGTTCAACGTGCGGCGCATCGAGTTCCAGGGAAATACAACGACGCGCGACAAGGTCATCCGCCGGGAGCTGGCGCTCGAAGAAGGCGGGATCTACAACTCCCGCGCGTGGGAAGTGAGCCTGCTGCGACTCAACCAGCTTTCCTATTTCGATCAACTGAAGCCGGATGATCCCAACGTTACCGAGAAACGCCTAGACGAGAAGAACGGCTTTGTCGATCTGACCCTGCACGTAAAAGAAAAGGGTAAGAACAGCATCGGACTGAACGGAGGCGTGAGCGGGTTGGAGGGAGCGTTCATCGGACTGAACTATTCCACCAATAACTTCATGGGGCGCGGCGAGACCCTGCAGGTGCAGATCAGCCTGGGGAATCTGGCGCGCAGCGTACTGTTCGGCTACACCCAGCCCTACATGTTCGACCGTCCGCTGCAGTTCGGTTTCACGGTGTTCGGGAACAAGATCAATTTCAACCAGGCGCGGCAGCTCTCGATTTTCAGCGGCCAGAACCTGAACCTGTCGGCTGCTGTGCTGCAAAACCTGCAGAACTATTCACAGTCGAGCGTTGGCTTTACGACATCGTTGAGTTATCCGCTGCGGCGTTCCTTTAAGCGCGTGGGCATCACGTATTCGTTCGACCGGTCAACCCTGCTGCCGTTGAGCACGGCCTCGAAGACGCTGTTCGACTTCATCGCATTTCGTGGCATCTCGGGGCCAAACGCGGTGAACGGAATCGTCACCAGCAAGATCTTCCCGAACTTCTCGTTCAATACTCTGGATAGCGGCATTTCTCCTCACCGCGGACATCAACTGACGCTGGGAGCAGAGTTCGCGGGCATCGGCGGAACGGTGCGCTCGATTCGACCGATTGCCATGTACAAGAAGTTCATCCCGGTGCAAAAGGGACGGAATGCGATCGGGTTCGCGGTGAACGGATCGTATATCAGCGGCTTCGGCGGGCTGGTCGCGCCTCCGTTCCAGCGCTTCTACATGGGCGGCGAAAACGATATTCGCGGGTTCGATATCCGGTCGATCTCGCCGGTGGCATTCCTGCCCAGCTCGAACGTGATCACCTTGACGAACCCGGATCGAACGCCTGTGCTGAAAGATCCATCGAATCCGCGATTGGGGGCCTGGACCATCCCGATTCCCGTCGATCAGATCGTGTTCCCGGGCGGCGATCTTAGCACATGGGGCAACCTGGAATACCGCATTACGATTGCGGGGCCGGTAGCGCTGGCGCCGTTTGTGGACGCGGGCATGGACCCGATCGTGCGGCGCTCGCAGTTACAAATCGCGACTGCGCAGTACGATCAGGTGGTCGGAACACAATTTGGGTGTCCGCAACTGGATGCGGGATTCAATTGCACCGGGGGTAGCCTGCTAAGCCCGACGCCCTCGAAGTACCTGCAGGTACTCAATGCGACAAACTGGAGACCTCGCGTTTCGACCGGGTTGGAGCTGCAGATGTTTTTGCCGGTTGTGAACGCTCCCTTCCGCATCTACTGGGCGTACAACCCGGTGCGGCTGAACACGCTGGCGAACCCTCCGATTCCGATCACGCCCGAGATGTTCCCCGGCAGCGTGAATCCTCTGACGGGACAATGGGAGATGACGGCGGCAGGCGCGTATACCTACAACCTGGCGAAGGAGACTTACGCTCCAAGCTTCCGGCTGCGCGAACCGCGGAAGACGTTCCGGTTCACGGTAGCGACGACGTTCTAGCGAGGTTTGACGCTGCAAGAGCCGCGTCACTATAATGTTTGTGGCTCACGCGATTTAGTAGAAGGAATCGCGTGTGGGCGGCACGCCTGAATGCCCGGCGTGCGAGCTGGCAATCGAGCGCGCCTTTATCCGATGGCGGCCGCTACCGCGGCGGACACCTCATTACAGTGCGGCCCAGCGTTCACTGAAGCAGCGAAAACAGAGCGAGTTTCGAAGTCATTCGTGGAACCATGTTCCAAGGAGTTTAATCAACCCAATGAATAGCAAGTTCCTGAGCATCATTCTGGCGGTTGCGGCAATCTTCGTAGTTTCCGCAGTTGCCCAAACCAGCAGTCCTGCCACTCCGTCTATGACCACTGCGGCTCCTTCTTCATCGCCCGCTGTTCCGGCTGGCCCCGGAAAAGTGGGAGCCATCAACATCCAGCAAGCGATCATGGCCTGCAACGAAGGCCAGCGCGACATGGGTGCCCTGGAGAAGAAGTATGAGCCGAAGACGGCGGAGCTCAAGAACCAGAACGACGAACTCGAGGCCCTGAAGAAACAGCTTGAGACCCAAGGGCCGAAACTGAACGACGACGCCGCTGCGACCCTGAAGAAGCAGATCGAGAGCAAGCAGAAGACGTTCGATCGTAATGTGCAGGATGCGCAGGAGGAAGTCGGAAATCAACAGCAGGAGATCGCCGGCCGCATTCTGAACAAGATGGCGCCACTGCTCATGAAGTACGCCGAAGACAACGGTTACACGATGATCATCGACACGTCGAAGCCCTGGCCACAGAGCCCGGTGCTTTGGTGGAACGTGAACGCGATCGACATCACGAAGAACGTGGTCGATGCGTACAACGTGCAATCCGGCGTGCCGGCACCGGCCGCGACGGGCAGCACTCCGAAGCCTGCCGCAACGAGGCCTGCCGCCACAACCACACCAAAGCCGGCGACGACCACACCGAAACCCAGCGAGCCCCCTAAATAGCAGTCAGATCCGGACACCTCTGGTGTCCAAAAAGTTCCCGAAGGCCGCGTGACTACGCGGCCTTTTTTTCTTGCCTGCGCAGTGCCCGTGACCTATTCCGTGGTGTCCATATCAGCAGACAGAGCTTTTGGAGGAGGACGCCATGTTTGCCGAGAGCTTGCTGGAAACTTCACGGGCCGATCAAGGGCGTCGCGGTTGGACGACGTTAACTTCGTTTGGATTGCAGGCAGTAATCATCGGATTGCTGCTGCTTATTCCTCTGCTGACAACAGTGGGATTGCCATTGACACGGACGGTTTCGACGCCAGTCCACATAGGCATGCGAGATCCGGGGCAGGCGCCGCCGATCCGAAGTGGTGGTGGGCAAAGACCGGGAGTGCGAGTGATTCCGTACAGCGGGCCGATCATGCAGCCGCGCTCGATTCCGAGGGGCTTCGGTCCCGACAACAATACTGTTGCATATGCTGAGCCGAGTGACGCTCCGAACGTCGACTTCGGTCCACCCATTGGGGACGGACGAGGCCTTCCGATACCGACAATTGGGACGCACCCGGTGATGCCGGTCGCTCCCAAGACGGTTACCAAGCTTTTTCGCACTTCCACGATGCTGCAGGGCAGCCTGATTCGCAGAGTAGAGCCCAAGTATCCGAAGCTGGCGATTGATGCGCGCATCCAGGGGCCGGTCGTGCTGGCGGCGGTGATCAGCAAAGCGGGAGCGATCGAGAACCTGAAACTGGTCTCCGGACATCCTATGCTGGTGCCGGCCGCGATCGATGCCGTCAGCCAGTGGCAGTATCGGCCTTACATCCTGAATGGAGACGTGATCGAAGTGGAGACGCAGATCACGGTGAACTTCGTGCTGGGGCGGTAGAAATGAGTGTGCATTCCGCGGCAAGAAGGGAGCAAGGGACCACATGATTCTCTGGGGGAAGTAGCGGGAGTAGCCCCGGCGTAACCTCGGCGCGCGGGGCACTCCCGCTATAATCGCGAAAGTGGCCACCACAGCAGAAATCCTGAGCCGTGTCGCGACACGCCCTACGTGGGCTGATGTTTCGCTTTCCACCCTCCGGCAAAACTTCCGCATCGTACAGAAACATGTTGGCGCAGCCGTGACGCTGTGTGCTGTGGTGAAGGCGGATGCCTACGGACATGGCGCCGTCGATTGCTCTAAAGCTCTAGAGGTGGAGGGCGCGAAGTGGCTGGGGGTGACATCCCTGGATGAGGCAATTCCGCTGCGCGACGCGGGCGTACGCGCGAGCATCCTGCTGATGACCGGGTTCTGGCGTGGAGAGGAGACCGAGATTGTGCGGCTCCGCCTGACTCCGACGGTGTGGGAACCTTGGCAGATCGAGTCTCTGGATAATGCAGCCGCGGCCCTGGGAGTCGCCAAGCATCCCGTGCACCTGAAAGTGGACACCGGGATGGGGCGCCTGGGCGTTGCGGTGGATCAACTCCCGGCACTGCTGAACGGATTGCGTGCAGCCCAGCATCTTGTTGTGGAAGGGCTTTCGACTCACCTCGCATCGTCGGAAATCATGGACGCCCCTTCCGTAGGTGAGCAGCAGAAGAGTTTCGAGGCGGCACGACGGCTGGTAACCGACGCTGGCTTTGCGCCTGCCTTCCTGCACGTCGCCAACACGAGCGCTGTCATCTCGCGGCGCGAAAGCTGGAACACGATGGTACGGCCGGGCGTCGCCTTGTACGGCTACTATCTTCCATTTCAGCGCGCCGGGCGAGAGGTAAGCGGCGGCACCCTGCGCCTGCCCGTGAAACCGATCCTTACATGGAAGACAAGGATTCTGTCGTTGCGGAATTTCGGAGCGAATCATGCGCTCGGATATGGCGGTACTTACGTGACGCGAGCTCCGGCGCATGTGGCAGTGCTTCCGGTGGGCTATGCGGATGGATACAACCGGCAGCTTTCGAATCAGGGCCGCGTGATCGTACGCGAGCACTATGCTCCAATCTTGGGGAGCATCTCGATGGATTTGACCCTGGTTGACGTCACAGGTATTCCCAATGTCTCCGTGGGTGACGAGGTGATTCTACTGGGCGCCTGCGAAGGCTTGACCGTTGATGCGCTCGAGCACGCCCGCTGGGCGAACAGTTCCCCCTACGAAGTCCTCTGCAATATCTCGAAGCGCGTGCCGCGGCGGTACGTGAGTTAGGCAGGCGTCGAGCTTCAGGCTTCAGAACTACTAGCTTCGACCTTGGACTGCGGACCTCAGCCCTCAGCCTCCGGACATGTTGTCAGCCACCTGGTTGCCACGATGGAATTCCGATGGCCATTCTTGCCCTTGGGCCCGGATTCTTGCCATTGGCTGCATCGGGCCTCAATTGGGGCCGCTACGCTTGCTAAACTAGACAGTTCCCTATGGCTTCCCGCTACGCACAGTGGATGTATGACTGGGAGAACCGGCTGACGTCGGTGGACAACAACCGTGTCGTGCGCCCGCTGGAATGGGGTGCTGAATGGGCGAGCCAGTGGCCGTGCCGCAATGGGCACGCATCCGAGGCGGTGGCGAGTCCCGAGAAATTCTTCCTCGAATATAACCGGCGGATCGTGGGCCTGAGCGACGAGTTCTATTCCTACACGACGCCGCGCGACTTCCGCTTGGAGAAACGCGAAGTGCAGGTTTTCTCCACACGAGAAACGCCCGATCCAAAGCTGGAGGCCAAGGTCAAGGGAACCTTCGGGGAATTCTTGCGATTTACGTCTCCGGTGACCAGCCCGTATCCGGAGAACAATCGGGCGAACGCGCGATGGTTCCCGGCCCAGGGGCGGCGAGCGGTGGTCCTGCTACCGCATTGGAATTCCGATGCGATTTCGTATGTGAGTCTGTGCCGCGTCTTGAACATGCTGGGGATCGCCGTGCTGCGTCTGAGCATGCCCTATCACGACATTCGCATGCCGGCGGAAATCAAACGCGCCGATTATGCGGTATCGGCGAACATTGGGCGAACGATGGATGCGGCCCGGCAGGGAGTGGTCGATATCCGCTGCTGTCTCGACTGGCTGGAGAATCAGGGCTACAGCAATCTTGGAGTGGCAGGGACGAGTCTGGGCTCGTGTTACGCGTTCATCGCGGCCGCACACGATCCGCGCATCCGGGTAGCGGCATTCAATCACGCGTCGACTTATTTCGCCGATGTCGTCTGGCATGGGCAGTCAACCCGACATATACGGCAAGGGATCGAAAGCGCGATTGATCTGGAAGAGTTGCGAAACGCGTGGTTGGCGATTAGTCCCATGTCGTTTTTCAACCAGTACTCACGCTGGCCCAAGAAGTCGCTGATCATTTACGCGAAGTATGACCTGACATTCTTGCCGGAGTTTTCGCGAGAGATCATTGCCGAGTTTGCGCGTCACGGGCTGGATCATAAGGTAGTAGTGCTGCCGTGCGGGCACTACACAACCGGCGAGACGCCGTACAAATACATGGATGGCTGGCATCTGCTTTCGTTCTTGCGCGCGGCGTTTTGAAGCGCATGCACCGCGACCGGGTACAATGGCCATTGCGGTTCGGTACCCGAAATTCTCGATGTCAGGAAAATAATATGAAGAATTCACGGATGGGCCAGCCACTCTACGAAGCAGATCCTGAAGTCGCGGCGGCGATTGATAACGAAACTCGGCGCCAGCACGAAGGCCTGGAACTGATTGCCTCAGAGAATTTTGTCAGCGAGGCGGTGCTGGAGGCGGCGGGATCGGTGTTCACGAACAAGTATGCCGAGGGATATCCGGGCAAGCGCTACTACGGTGGCTGCGAGTTCACCGACGTCGTTGAGAACCTGGCACGGGACCGCGCAAAACAACTTTTCGGCGCCGAGCACGCCAATGTGCAACCGCACGCAGGGTCACAGGCGAATATGGAAGCCTACGCCGCGGTTCTGCAGCCCGGCGACACGATCCTTGGATTGAATCTCGCGCACGGCGGACACTTGACGCACGGGCATCATCTGAATTTTTCCGGCAAGACCTACAAGATCATCCCCTACGGTGTCACCAAGGAAACCGAGACCATCGATTACGACGAGTTGGAAAAGCTCGCGGAGAAAGAGCGCCCAAAGCTCATCATTGGCGGGGGTAGCGCCTACCCGCGGATCATCGACTTCGTCCGGATGCGCCAGATCGCGGACAAAGTGGGCGCTCTGTATCTGGTCGATATGGCGCACTTCTCCGGGCTGGTCGCGGGAGGTTCACATCCCTCCCCGGTACCCCACGCGCATATCGTCACATCGACGACCCACAAAACGCTGCGCGGGCCGCGGTCGGGGATGATCCTGTCGAAAGCCGAATTCGCGCAGGCGATCGACAAGGTCGTCTTTCCTGGAATGCAAGGCGGGCCACTGGTGCACATCATGGCGGCGAAAGCCGTGTGTTTCCACGAAGCCATGCAACCGGAGTTCCGCGACTATGCACGGCAGATCGTTTCGAACGCCAAGGTACTGGCGCAGACCTTGGCGGATGAAGGCTTCCGCATTATCTCTGGCGGAACGGATACTCACCTGATGCTCGTGGATGTTTTTTCCAAGGGCATGCTGGGAAGCGAGGCTGAGAAGGCGCTGGGTGAGGCGGCGATCACAGTTAACAAGAACGCTATTCCGTTCGACACGAATCCGCCGCTCAAGCCGAGTGGCATCCGCATTGGCACTCCGGCAATGACGACGCGCGGAATGAAGGAGCCGGAAATGAAGCAGATTGGCCGGTGGATCGCCGAAGCCCTGCTGCATCGCAACGATGCGGCGGTGCTGGGCAGGGTCCGCAAGCAGGTTGCGGAACTCTGCGAGGCTTTCCCTCTATACGCGGAGCGGCGCGCGAAGGCACAGTCGGAGGCGCGGGCGTAATTCCCTCGTCGGTGTCCGCCGCGTGTGGTTAAATTCTATCGGTGAAGATCGCGATCGATATCCGGCGGATGACGGAGTTTGGCGTTGGCACTTACATCCGCAATATCGTACGGACGCTCTGTCGTATCGACAACGAGAACCAGTACTTCCTCATCGGACCTGCGGCGAAAGTGCAGGAGATTGCGGCGCTGCCCGCCAACTTCCACAACGTTCCCACTGAAGCGCCGGAGCGCACACTCCAGGGATACCGCGAATTCCGCACAGCCCTGAAGGGGTTGCATTGCGACCTGGTCCACGTCCCAAATCTTTTTTCCGTGCCACGATTCATGCCATGTCCCTACATCATGACCGTGCACGACATGCTGGAGCACATGTCGCGGGCGCGCCGGCAGCCGGGATTCTGGGGCACATGGCAACTGGAGATGACGAGACGCGTGTTACAGGGCGCGGCCCGCGTGTTCGCCGTTTCGAATTTCACACGGACGGAGATCGAAAAGATCTTTGCCATCCCATCGCACCGCATCGAAGTGGCCTACAACGCGATCGACGAGCGCTTCCTGCATGGGCATGCGACCGTCGCCGAACGCGAAGTGATCGCACAGCGCTACCAGGTAACGTATCCGTTCCTGCTCTATGCGGGACGGATCACCCCACATAAGAACGTCGTGCGCATGATCGAAGCGTTCTCCGCCTTAAAGGCCGAGTTGGATAAGGAGCAGCTTTACCCCGACCTGAAACTGATCATTATTGGGGACGATCTGTCGGGGAATCCGGACCTGCGCCGGACCGTGATTCGCAGTGGTGTACAGAACGACGTTCGCTTTCTTGGCTTTGTTCCCATCGAGGTGCTACGTATTTTCTACGATGCAGCCAAGATCTTCGTGTTCCCGTCGCTCTATGAGGGGTTCGGCCTGCCACCGCTAGAAGCCATGGCGCATGGGACGCCGGTCGTCACTTCGAACGCTTCGTCTCTGCCGGAGGTAGTCGGGAACGCTGCCGTTCTGGTAAATCCGGAGAACGTGTTCGAAATCATGCGAGCGCTTCACCGTGTTCTTACAGATCAACCGCTGCGAGAACGCATGAAGGAGCGCGGTTACAAGCAGGTGACGAAGTTTTCCTGGGAAGGCTCGGTGCGCCGCGTGCTCGAAGTGTACCGCCAGGTGGCCAGCGACGGCGACCGACGCTCCAAATCACAAGCGGCAGATTGAGAATGCAGCCGAGCAGTGGAGGCTGACGCCCCCACCGCGAAACCGCAGGTGCGTTCTATTTCAACAGCGGCTGGCCCGGGGACATCACCGACAACTTGTGCAGCTTGGCCTCGATCCGGCTGCGGTCAGCATCGGTTTTGGCGGCGGCCAGACGCTTGCGCAACTGGACAATCTTCTCTTTGCGGGTACGACGCCGGCGAATCTCAGGCCGGCGGCTGGGTGCGGACATGCGGTGCTCCTGAAGTTTGAATTTGAGAGGCAAAACTTGTGGCAGCCGGACCTGTAAGCCGAATTCGCCGGACTGCTTTCCGCAAATTATAGACGTAGCATGATTTAACGCGCAAACCCTTCATGTGGCGGAGGATAGGTAGATTCTCTATAGTCTCTGAAATCCCCGCAAGTCGCTATGGAACCCTGCAGTCTGGACACCAAATGGACACCACGTCAGCCGTACTCTTCTGTTCCAATGTTCCAAAACTAGTGCGAAGGAGCTTTCTCTGTACAAGCTTTGAGCAGGAACATGCATGTGGGGTCCGTCAGTGTTGACACTGCGCCTTCTGTGGTGGGATTTTCGGCGAGGCTATGCCGACGTTCCAGCCCAAGGGGATGTCTCCGCTCGCTCGGCGCCTGCAGACGACCTCCTCATTCAGTTCGTACATCCCTGGCATGAGGTTTCTTGACGGCCGCGGAGCATCCGTGAAGGCCATGTAGGCGCCCGTAGACCCGAACTGCGGCCAATCGGGTTCATTCGCGGCTTGCGGCCGACCCGTTCGAGCGAAGGAACTCCAGTACCCGAGCATTGCGTCGGAAAGCCTCTTCTCTTCGGACGTGGCCGGAATTTTCGGCCAAAGCGGCGGTGTGCCATCGAACGTGCCGAACACATACGGCAATTCACTGGCGTGAAAGGCATGCAGACCAGCGTCGTCGGCGGCTGGGTACCCATGATCAAACAGGTAGAGGAAAGACGGCTGCCCCAGCGCAGCCTGCTTTCTCACGAGTCGCTCCGCGGTCCAACCGTAAAGAGTGTCGCGCGTCGCGGCCCATATGCTCTCCTGCATGTTCGTGCTCGGATAGAGTTTCAAGAACTTATCGGCGAGATCAAGATATCGGTCGCGGATCGTAGCTTCGTACTCGGTTGCAGTCGCCGGAGGATGCGGAGCAAGGATCTTCAACGAGCGGATCTCGCCACTGTTAAAGCCGGCGAGCAACGGCACAGGCGCTTGTTCGCCCCGGTCGAAAACATCGACAAGCTGGTGCAGCAGCACGTGTCCGTCAATGGTGGGCCAGGGCGCGTACCCAGCTACCGGCGCAGCGGCGGCCAACTTGCTCGCATCCATCGCTCGCAATTCCGCGATGTTTTTCATATGGAGAGCAGCCGCGAGTTTTGTGCCGCTCTGCTCGGCAGGCGGCGCCCCGAACTTGCTAACCTTCATTTCGGGGACGGAGATCATGTACGCGCTTTCTGCGATAGCCTTCGAGAACAAGCCTCGCGCGGCGGGTGCTGCCATGAGGTACATGACACTGAGCGCGCCAGCAGATTCGCCAGCTATGGTGACGTTGGCCGGATCGCCGCCAAACGACCGAATGTTGTGCTGCACCCATCGCAGCGCCTCGATCTGGTCCAGCAGGCCATAATTCCCTGATACTCCAAACGGCGACTCGGCACTAAGCTCGGGATGCGCAAGCCAGCCGAGGACTCCCAGACGGTAGTTGATGGAGACTACAACCAGGCCTCGAGCGGCGAGATGCGTGCCGTCATAGACCTCTTCTCTACTCGCCCCACCGACGAGAGCGCCCCCATATATCCAGACAAAGACCGGTGCCTTGCTGGCGCCGATGGGACTCCAGATATTCAGCGTCAGGCAGTCCTCGTTCATTGGCATGGGATCGCGTGTGTAGATATTCGACAGTAGAGGCTTGGGTTGCCAGCACGCGGGCCCGAAATCCGTCGCCTTCCGGAGTCCTTTCCAGCGCGGCATAGGGCGGGGCGGCCTCCATCGCGCCTTACCGACCGGCGGCAATACGTACGGGATGCCCTTGAAGACACGCAGGTCGCCCTCGATCACGCCCTCCAGCTTGCCGGCTGGAGAGTTCACAATTGCGCTGCGTTTGACAGGAGAGGGGACTGGTGCGGATGTGCCCTTGTCAGCGCAATACAAAGGTGATAGAGCAAAGCAGCCGACCACAACGCTCCAGCTGAGTAAGTAACGATGCAAGCTCATACCGTAACTCCTAGGGAATCGTGCTCGCGTGAAAGGACGCGGGCCAATTTCAGAAAGAGCGAAATGGCCACGGCATAGACGGGAACGAGTGTGTAGAGCGCGGTCTGCAACGAGCTGTGAGGATGGCTCGCGCGGAAAAAGTCGCTCACAGCACCTACATAGGTCGGACCAAGACCGAGGCCGATGAAATTCATCACCAGCAATAGCAACGCACCCGACATGACGCGCTGGTCAGGCCGAACCTCCTCTTGTACGAGCGTGACCATCGAAGAAAGATAGAAGTAGTTCAGAAACAGCGTCACGAGCAGGAAAAGCAGGGCAGCACGCCAAGATGGGGCCCACACAAAAACAATGAAGAAGGGGATGGCAGCCGCAAGGGAGATCGCGGGAACCAAGGCGTAGGCCTGCTTCGAGGTCCGCGTGAACCGGTCAATCACGCGCCCAGAGACGAACATGGCTCCGCCCACTCCGATCAGGACAACCAACGCGTAGTAGACCGCAACCTGTTTGAGCGTCATCCCTTTCTCACGCATAAGAAAGAGAACGACGAAGTTGCCCAGACCGTAGGTGACGAACTGGTTGGCGCCGGAAGCGAGAGCAGCGAGTCGCAGAGAAGGCCGTGAAAAGAACGTCGCTAGAGTCCGCCAGAAACCGGTTTTGCTCGTTGCCGCACCACCCGAGATGCTATCCAGACCGCCCCGCCGGGGTTCGCGCACGAGGAGGGGCACGCCTATCGCTGCGAACAGGCCGACGCCACCGAGAAAAAGAAAGGCATGACGCCAACTGAAAGCAGCGGCGATGGAGGCACCGAAGGCAATCCCCAGTGTTGCGCCGAAGGCTGGGCCGAGATTGTAAAGGCCAAGCGCACTTCCCCTGCGTCCGCTCGGGAAATAGTCGGAAATAATCGAGTAAGAGGGCGGAACGCCACCGGCTTCGCCGAAGCCAACAGTCATGTACGCGAGGGCAAACTGCGGATAAGTAGCAGCGATGCCACAACACATCGTCGCTGCGCTCCAAATCGCACATGCGGCGGCCAGCACCCTGGAGCGGTCTGTCCTGTCGGCCATCCAGCCGACTGGAATGGAGATGAAACAGTAAAAGAGCGCAAAGTAGAAGCCGCTGGCCAAACCAAGCTTACTGTCTGAGATGTGCAAACTGTCCTGGATCGGCTTCGCGAGGATGGCCGGAAGCTGCCGGGACAGGAAATTCAGGACGTACACAAAGCACAGCATAGCAAGGGCGACCCAAGCCCACTGGCCGGGCGCAGCAGGCTCAGGTGTAGACGCTGAGCCGATGCTTTCAATCTGTGCGCCCCGCTGCGTGCAGTCGCCCAAGCTAACGTTCCGCCGAGGGATCACTGGCTTTTCCATCTGCGTTGTAAGCGATCACACGGTATTTTGTGGAGAACATGATTGCGAACGAGCTCTTTGCTGCTTTTTCGTCCACCCATGGAGTGTCAGCGTCGGTGGCGCATCGGTCGCAAACCGTCTCCCATTGAGTCGAATCTCCGACGCGGCGCTGCACACTGTAGACAACCGCACCCGCCGAACCATGCCATCCAATAATCCCGATGCCCTTAAAGGTAATCACCGGTGGCGCAGGCACTGGATGCGGAGGCACCGGAATTCCTGCCATGGCATAGGCATGGGTCCGCAGCAGTTCGGCATGAGCCTGCATATCTTGCGCAGAGTTGACGACGGTATTTACCCCTCCGTAAAAGAGGGACCACCACTGCCCCGTCTCGCCCCATTTCGCGTAGGCCGCATTGTTCGCGGGAGCAGAAATGGGCTGCCAACCGAATTTATCGGCGTGCGCCTGGAGCGCCCAGTAACCATCCCCGGAGATGTTCTGATCGGACTCCAGCGTATGCAGCACCTTTTGGAAATCGTCGAGCGTGGGCCAGTTCGTGACGTCCCAGCCGAACTCACAGGCGACGTATACCTTGCCTTTTGCCGTTACAAGGGCAGCGTTCTTTGAGAAGTTCTCTGCGGTGGTCTTGTGCCCGGGCACTCCAAAAACTGCGTCCCAGTGCGGATAGTATTCCGCCGTCACCATGTCAGGGGTCGTCGCATCGAGCGCTTTCGGATCGAAGAAAAAGAACCCGCTGTTGTCTTCGTAGAGATGTTTCTTGTCGATGGACTTGATGAAGTTCCCGATAGTATCGATCCAGGGAAGGTAACTCGAGGCTGACGCTCCCGCTACAAACAGGCCACACACATTGCAATTTTCCCAGGCCAATATGGTGGGGTCGTCCTTGTATGCGATTCCGGTGAGAGTGTTCTTGTGGTTCAGCACCGCCCGGATGTGGTCTTCGAACTCGGCGATGACTTCCGGGTCGGTAAAGAACTTCCTGTAATCCCACTGGCCTTTCCACAGCAGATATTGCCCTAAGCCGCTCATTTCGCAGTTGGAACAATCGCCCACAAGAGTGATGATCAGGCGAAGCCCACGATCGTGTGCTCCCTTGATCGCGTAGTCAATTGATCGAAAGGCTTCGGCGTTGAAAACTCCGGCTTTGGGCTCAATGCATAGATCGCATCCCACGCTGTCGCCCATAGTTTGCGACCGCACAACCCTGGCCCCCATCAGCTTCGCGGTATCGAGGGCATCGTCGATCTCGAGGCGCGAGGGATAGCGAGGCCCCATGGAATCGTCCGGCCCGTAGGCTTCGATGCCAAGCCACTCTATATTGGGGCCGCTATAGCGAAAGTCTGCTGCGCCCAGCGTCAGCTTGGTTCCAGTGCGCTCCACGAATTCATCGTTGTGCGCAGTTTGCGCCGCGCTCTGAGTACTGATCGCCATCGCCGCCGTCATGACAAAGAGCACAGTCAGAAATGCGCACTTCAATTTGATAGCCATGTCGATCGCTCCTCTGGAGTGCGACTTTTTCTTACCACGCCTTTCAGGGGGAGAGTAGTGCCTCAATTTGAGATCAGAACTGAGGCACTACTCGCGACGCTCAGTACTTGATGCGCAATGCAAACTGGATCAGTCTTGGCTCGTTCGCCTGGTAGCTAACGGTGCCGGCAGTGATGGTCCCAATCGCGCCGCTGGGCATGCCAAACTGAGTGCGGTTCCAAACGTTGAAGAATTCAGTTCGGAACTGGATCGACTTACTTTCGCTGATCTGAAAGTTCTTGAAAATCGACGCATCCCAATTGTTCACGCCAGGGGCGCGCACCACTGGATCGTTCCTCGATTCGCCGAACGTGAAGATTGGCGCTTGGGTGAAACAACCAGGGTTAAAGAATGTGCGCGTTTCGATCGGTCCCCCTGTTTGCTTGGTGCGGTCACAGCCAGACACAACATCCGGCCTTTGCCCAAAACCAAATACTGAGGCATTCAGGTCAACCGGCGCGCCCATTGGTACGGGGAACCCAGACTGGAATGTGGTAATACCCTCCAGCCCCCATCCGCCGAGGATTGCGTTTGTCAATCCGCTCGCACCACCCAAAACCGCCTTACCACGGCCAACCGGAATGTCATAGACGTAGCTGATCACCAGACGATGCTTGACGTCATTGCTGGAAATGGATTTGTCGAGTGAAAGACGGTTTGGATCCGTCACGGCCCCGTAGGCATTCGCGACGGATGCTTCGAGCCATGGGGTCAGAGTGTCCGTGCTGCTCAAGAGCTTGGCAAAGGTGTAGGCTGCGCCGATCGATGCACCGTGCGCGAAACGCTTCTGAGCCCTGACCTGCAACGAGTGGTAAGTGGAATCGCCGTAATTCGCACCGGTCTCATAGACCGCGTAGTACTGCGGATAAGGCACCGCGAGGTACTGATTCGGGAGATATGGATAGGGTCCTAAGAGAGAGGAAGGACTGGCCACTCCAAACAGCGGGTTTAGACCAAACCCCTGTAAGTATGCCTTACCCGAAGCGTTGAAGTACGTGTCGGGCACAGCATCTCGATTCAGCGCATACAAGGGAAGATGAGTTCCTTTTGCGCCGGCATAGGCTACGCTTAGAACAGCGCTAGCGCCAAGTTGCTGTTGTATCTCAACGTTCCATTGCTGGGCGTAGGGATACGGATTGCCGGGGAAGTTGTCGACCGTGTAATTTCCTAGCAGGGAATATTGGTATCCGGTAGCGGGATTGGTGCTGCGCTGAGGGGGCTGAATGATGCCGCCCGGAATCAGGTTGGAGAAGTTGTTCGAAGGGGACGGCGTATTTCCGCCGTCCGCTGAGGCTGTCAGGCTGGTGGCAGCGGCATTGATCGAATCCCAAGCCGGAGAGGTGAGCAAACCGGCATCAACGGGAATCCAGAGAATTCCATAGCCGGCGCTCAACACTGTCTTCGGGCCAATCGCATAGGAGAGGCCTACACGTGGAGAGAAAGCCTTATGGAATGGGTCAATTGGACTTCTTTGAGAGCGGGTGCTGGAAGCCACAAGCTCGGTTGTACCCTTGTAGGAAGTCAAGCCGGCGGCCGCAAGGACCGGATTGACTTGATTGGGATCAAAGTAGCTGATGTTGTTGTGCCTCTCGGTCCAGGGCAGGTTATCTTCCCAACGGAGTCCGAAGTGTAATGTGAGTTTGTTGGCAATGCGCCAATCGTCAGTGGCAAACCAGGCGGGATAAAGTAATTCTGATGCCACCGGAGCCACAACGTTATAACCGCCCGAGGTAACGTAGCCGAGGAGGAGGGTCGCCAGGCCCGCCCCTGAAACCTGTGTGGGACTGCTGGCATTGTTGACGGTGAATGTCTTGCCGACACCAAAACTGCCGTCCGGTGAATTGTTCTGAAGGAAATTGAAAGTCGAGCGCCGGAATTCTACTCCAAATTTGAGCGTGTGTTTGCCGGCCAACTTGGTCAGGGTTGCGGCAACGCGGTCGTCATCGGAATAGTCCTGGATCGTGCTCGCGCCTCCGTTGCCCGCAAACGTGCCAAAGGTATCGAAACCCAAGATCGAAACGATCGTTGGAGCGGGAAATTGTGATACGACGCCATTGCCAAGCGTCTGTCCAATATCAGATGGCTGGTATGTGTTCAGCTTCGGAGTTCGGGTGTACTCGAACCGCAGGTAACTCACACGCACGTCCAGGAACGTGGTTGGACTGAAGGCGTAGGCATCGTCCAAAACCCAGTTGTAGTCCCGGAAGATCTCGCCGCAGCGATCCTGACAGATCCCGGTCCCAAGCGGGTCCTGTGGGAGGTTGGTGTTCCTCCACCACGTAAATCGTGAACTGACGTGCTGCCGTTCGGAGAATTGATGGTCGATCTTCGCGACTGTTTGAAAACTCTGGCCACCGACGGGAACGACGCTTGTGTAGTTGTTCGGAGTGTTATTCGTACCAACCGCATCAACCGGATAGAACTTCTTCATGTAATTCACAGCAACTTGATTGATTCGGTCGGAGGGAATGAGATTACCGGGGAAGGGCAATCTGTCGCCGTAGTTCGCGCCTTTGGTTGGATCGCCTGCGCAACCGGCGGGATTTGTACACGTCGTAAGCGGGTCGTAAATGGTTGGCTCAACCAATTGCTGAGTGACTGGATCCAGCACCTTCGGCAACAGGTTCATGTTGCCCTCAAGTTCGGCTTCAGTCGGAACCGTTTCAGGGTATGTCTGGCCCTTGCGAAGATAGAATCCTTCAAAGTTGAAGAAGAAGAATGTCTTGTCTTTGCCGTTGTATGCGCCCGGGATTACGACAGGACCTCCCAAGTTTAAGCCGAACTGGTTCTGTGTGAACGCAGGGCGCGGAATTCCTTGGTGGTTGTCGAACCAGTTGTTGGCATTCAGTTCTTTGTTGCGGATGAACTCCCAGAGACTGCCATGAAGGTGGTTCGTCCCTGACTTTGTGCTGAACTGGATCGCGCCCCCGGCCAAGTGGCCATATTCAGCCGACACAGCGTTGGTATCCACTTTGAACTCCGCCAGAGAGTCTTGGCTGGGTATCAGCGATGTGAGGTTGGCATAGACCGTATTCACCGGGGCGCCATCGATGAACGTCGCGCTCTGATTGGCCATGCCACCACCGATCTGGTAGTTTGCCCACGCAAAAGGATTCACGGCGTTGGGGTTGACTCCTGACTGACCTTGAGGAACGACCGATGGCACGAGGGCAGTCAGGCTCATTGGATTGCGACCGTTGAGAGGCAGCTCGACGGTCTGGCGCTCGTCGATTACCGCTCCGAGCGACGTAGCCTCTGCTTGCACCAGCGGCGTTTCGGCCGTAACGGTGATCGTTTCTGTGACGCTTCCAACCTGCAGTTTCAGGTCGATTCGGAGCGATCCTTCCACCTCCAACCTGTACGGGCCCTGAGTCAGGCGAAGAAAGCCTTGTTTCTCGACTGTGATGTTGTAGGTCGCCGGCGGAATATGAAAGAACTGATAGAAACCCGTGTCATCTGTCAGTGCCTGGTAGGTGGCGCTGGTCGCGATGTTCGTCAGCGTAATCGTCGTCTGCGGAACGACACTTCCCGAGGGATCGGTGAGTGTACCTACGATCGTTCCTGAAGTTGTTTGCGCCATGCTTGTTTGCGACACAAGCAGCAAAAGTGCAATGACCATCCATCGCAACCCGCGGCTCCATGGTCTGATTGAGTCGATTGCCATAACACCCTCCTGAGAACCCGTTTCGAAACGAATGTGTTCCCCAAGGCGAGTACTCACGCATGAGGTGATCAACCGGACAAACGTCTGCGCTGTGAAAAGAGAATGGTTCGAATGCTGGACGAGTCATGAAGACGCAATATGAAGGCGCAAGGATGCAGACAGCCGCTGGTCGGCGTGACAGATCGATTTCGGCATCGTCGATGAGGTTGGCGTTCAACACGGAGCTACCCTCACGCTGTTACGACAGTTGTTATCTACAGAGACTCGACATTCGCAGCTACGATGCGGCACAATGCCATCTTCCTCAGGTATCTCTCCTGCATCGTCGCCTCTTCAACACCTTCGTGGCAGACCTCTGTTCGACTTCACAAGACTTCGAACAGAGCCGCCACACCCATCCCGCCGCCGACGCACATGGTGACCACCGCGTGGCGCACGCCGCGTCGACGTCCTTCAATCAGTGCGTGCGCTGCCAGGCGATTGCCCGACATACCGTATGGATGTCCAATGGAGATGGCTCCGCCGTCGACATTGAACCGATCGTTCGGAATCTCGAGCCGGTCACGGCAGTAGACTGTCTGGACTGCAAACGCCTCGTTCAATTCCCAGAGCCCGACGTCACCCATCTGGAGACCGAAGCGCCTCAGAAGCTTGGGAACGGCGAAGACCGGCCCAATGCCCATCTCATCTGGCTCAGTACCTACCACCGCCATCCCGCAATAGCGGCCTAGAGGCTGCAGGCCACGGGCAGCGGCTACGCTGGATTCCATAACCACGCAAGCCGAGGCGCCATCGGACAGTTGGCTGGCGTTGCCGGCGGTGATAAACCCGTTCTCCCGTACCGGCTTGAGAGCTGAGAGGCCCTCGATGGTTGTGTCGGGCCGGTTGCCTTCATCACGTGCGAGCACGACCTCCTGCATCGAGGTCACTCCAGTGGCCTTGTCGGTCACCATCCTGGTCGTCTTCACCGGAATGATCTCGTCGTCAAATCGGCCACATGTCTGGGCTTCGGCCGTCCGGCGCTGGGACTGAAACGCGTACTCATCCTGCCGTTCGCGAGAAATGTCGTACCGGCGCGCGACCACCTCGGCCGTGTCGATCATCGGCATGTAGATGTCCTTGTGAAGCGCGAGAAGGTCGGGATCGGAGCCAAGCCGGAGTTCGGCCGTCTGCACGAGGGAGATGGAATCCACTCCACCGGCAACAACGACATCCATGTTCTCCATCACCACCTGCGTGGACGCTATGGCGATGCTCATCAGACCCGACGAGCATTGCCTGTCGATGGTCTGCCCGGGGACGGAGACCGGCAACCCCGCGGTCAACGCTGCGGTCCGCCCGATGGTGTGTTGCTGGCCCTGGGGCAGGGCGGATCCGACGATGCAATCATCAACCTCGGCTGGCTCAACCTTCGCGCGCGCTACCGCTGCCCGAATGGCATGCGCCGTCAGGGTAGGTGCGGGAGTGGCGTTGAACGCGCCCCGGTAGGCGCGGCCAATCGGAGTCCGTGCAACGGAAACGATAACGGCATCGCGACTCATCTCAGACACCCTTGGTTTCGCGCAGGACGTAGCCTGCTTTTTTCAACTCCACTTCGCTCTGGGCAAACCCGTATTCCGGAACGAGTTCGCCATCCCGATCCACGACCTCCGCCCATCTCGCAACAAGCTCGTCTGCGGGCGACGAATCTGCTGCCACATGGATCCCTTTGGTCAGCGTGATGTGTGCGGCTTCGAAACTCCCTGCGCCGGCACAGAGAATGGTTCGCGTAGGTGCGTTCTCCGCCACCAAAGCGAGGACGCCCGGGGCCACAAACTCGGGACGGAGCAGATTCAACTGTTCCTCCGGCAGAATGCCTTGCGTCATTTGTGTAGCGGCCGTCGGAGCCATGCAGTTCACGCGGATGCCGTACTTCGCCCCTTCCAGCGCAAGGGTCTGCATCAGGCCCACGAGTCCCATTTTGGCGGCGCTGTAATTTGATTGGCCGAAGTTGCCGTAGAGCCCGGACGACGAGGTGGTCATTACAATGCGGCCGTACTTCTGTTCGCGCATCACTTCCCACACAGCCTTTGTGCAGTGAACGGAGCCCATCAGATGCACATCAACGACCAGGCGAAAATCATCGAGGCACATCTTGGCAAACGACTTGTCGCGGAGGATGCCGGCGTTGTTCACGAGAATGTCAACCCGGCCCCAAGCCTTCAATGTCTCCTGAACCATCGCTTCGATAGCCGGTGCATCGGTTACCGAGCAGAGAGCGACCCGGGCCTCACCCCCCGCCTGGATGACTTCGTGCGCTACGGACTCGGCGCCACGCGCAACATCGTTCACGACCACCCGTGCGCCGTGTTTCGCTAGCAAGAGCGCATAAGCCCTTCCCAAGCCGCCACCGGCGCCGGTGACTATGGCTACACGGCCTTTCAAGTCGATCACGCGCTTCTCCTCCCGCGCCGCGTTGACCCCAGCCTCCTAGGGGAGCCTTCAGGCCTGCCCCTGAAACCTCAAAGGCACGAAAAACGACACCTAGGAGAGTAGACAGAAGAGAGCTCGTTTGTCAATATTCATTATTGATAGAATGAGTATTATGTACACAGTGAAATTATAGATTCAAGGAAGGAGGTCTATTCATCATGTCCATGCGCCGTGCATCTGCTCCCGCTAGGACGATCTCTGCAACAGAGGCGGCCGCCCTGGTTGAGTCCGGCTATTGGCTCGATTACGGGGCGTGCCTTGTTGAACCGGACGTTTTTGACCAAGCGGTAGCCGCGCGCGTCAACGAACTAACGAATGTGGGAATCCGCTCCAGCCTGGCAGCCAGGCCGCGCGCGGTGCTCGAGTGCGATCCGGAGGGAAAACATTTCCACTGGTTCAGTTGGCACTTCAGCGCATACGAGCGAACAAAGGCCGACGCCGGAATCTGCTACCACATGCCCCCCAACCTAGGCGAGATAGACGACTACTATCGCCGCTTCATCGATCCCATCGACATCGTCGCGCTCAAGGTGAGGCCTGCTGACGCAAACGGTTTCTTCAATGCTGGACTCTCAAATGGATGGCTGAGAGCGCTCGTTGAACGGGCTAAGACTCTGATCGTCGAAACTTCGACGGCGGTTCCGTGGGTCTATGGGGTAGGCAATGCCGTCCACATCAGCGAGGTGGACTACATCATTGAGGGCGATAACGCGCCGCTGCCGGAACTGAAGAGCCCGCCTGTCACCGATGTCGATCGCGCCGTTGCCCGGATGATTGCGGCCGAGGTGGAGGATGGCGCGTGCTTGCAGATCGGTATTGGCGGCATGCCCAATGCAGTCTGTTCGTTGCTTCGTGACTCGGGTGCCAAAGACCTCGGGGTTCACACTGAAATGCTGACCGACGGTCTGATCGAACTCTATCAGGCGGGCGTGGTCACCGGAGAGCGCAAGCAGCTTGATCCGGGCAAGATTGTATTTACCTTCGGGCAAGGTTCGCAGTCCATGTATGACGCGGTTGACGGCAACTCCGACATGCTGTGCTGCGGCGTGGATTACACAAACTTGCCGCACATCATCATGCAGAACAACAAGGTCTTCTCGATCAACAACACAACGCAGATGGATCTTCAGGGACAGGCAGCCTCAGAGTCTGACGGCCATCGCCATCTCTCCGGAACCGGCGGCCAGTTGCAGTATGCGCGTGGGGCTTATGCGTCGCGGGGCGGCAAGTCGTTCATGTGCATGTCCTCGGTGTTCGAGAAGAAAGGAGTCAGAAAGAGCCGAATCGTTCTGAATTTGACACCGGGCAACATTGTGACCACGCCACGCACAGATATGATGTACGTGGTTACCGAATACGGCATGGTGAACCTTAAGGGCAAGTCGGTGGCAGACCGCGCTCGTGCACTGATCTCATTGGCTCACCCGGATTTTCGCGAGGAACTTGAGCGGCAGGCATTGGAAAACCGGCTTCTCCCGCGCGCTATGTACCTGGGCCACTCCGCTGACAAGAGCCCAGCCACGGTGTGAGCGATGCTTGCCTTCTACTCTGCCGTGATTTGGTTGGGGGTTGCCTGAAATCTCTCAGCAACCCCAGAGCAGGTTCATCATTGTCTTCCAGGCCGATTTGTGCGTAGGCCTATTCCTTCAAAGCCAGGAATCCTGCCGCCATGAATCTGGCGATGCGCTTCTTGACCGCAGGGAAGTCATCACTGCGGCAGACGCCGCCTGAGAGACGATCGATCCGCCCCGTGCGCGCGAGCGTGTTCATCAGGGCGCCGGTCACGAAGTGGTAGCCCCAGAAGATATCCTCATCACTGTAGTCCGGCAGTGCCCGCCTCAGGATGCTGACCAGCTTCAGTACGACGGGATCGAAGTGAGTGTCCATCATCGCCGCGCCTTCGCGGCTGTGACTGACGCGAGCGCAAAAAGCGCCATAGTTCACCCATGATTCGCCGCCCTCGATGTACAGATCGAAGTCTGTGTCTAGGAACGCATGCAGCGCACCTTCGACCGTGGGGTGATCTCCGGCTTCCGCCTCGTACCGTTCCAGTGCCGCCATGCGACGGTCGCAGGTGACGCTGGCACGCCGCTTGAACACAGCCTCAAACAGATTGTGCTTGTCCTTGAAATAGTAATGAAGAAGTGTCGTATGGATTCCCACCCGCTGGGCCACATCGCGCAGCGTCACGCCATGAAATCCGTTCATCGAAAACAGATATTCCGCCGCATCTAGAATTTGCTCCAAACTCTCCGCCCGCTGTTCCGCTTTGCTGCGACGGAGGCGTTTGGGGGCCGCACCTTCCGACATTACGCTGGCCCTTTCTTCACCAGTCGAGACTGTCAAGGCAATCCCTCCACGATGGACTCGCATGTGCCCCACCGTTTCGCGGTACGGCAAAGGTTGTCCAGGAACCAATTATCGCATCGGAGAGCCTTTTCGCTTACTGTGGCTTTGTGACCCTGCGTTGGCGCAAACGTAAATGAAACGTGCTCCCGTCGGCGCGATGATAAGCCAGCGGGCCGGAACACGAGACCCTCGCGATGACACCTGCGGCCCGCAGCGACACCCGGGTCAATGGCCGGAAGGGCCCAAGAAACGTCCCGCTGCATCACACGTATCGGCAGGCATCGTCCAGACCTGACGCCGTAGCAGGCTCCTGATCGGGAGGATAGCCGGCCAGGAATCGTCGCCAGGCGGGTAGGGCGTTGCGACAAGCAACACGACTATCGAAGGCTGCCTTGGGGAGCACTTGAGTACTGAACAGTTGGGATTTATTTCTGGCAGGTGACATTGTCTTACAAGCCTTGCTGGATGTTTCGAACTACGAATTCCAAACAGGGCTTACTCTGTATTAGCCTTCTCGTCCGAGGAAGTGCGAATTACAAACCTGAATTAGGTCCTTAAGAGAATCATGTTTCAAATTAGAAAGGACCGTTGTTTGAGAATACTTAAGCGTACAATGGCCATCACTTGGTCGCGAACCTGCGACTGGTTCGGCTTTTGTAACAACGTAAGGAACTTGCTTTCTTTGAGAGGGATTTTAGCTTAGGTTAATGGGTGTGAGGTTGGTCGGCGTCTTGACGTCAGGAAACTTATCTTGTCGGCCGAAATACCTCCGAGGTGCGAGCCAGAAGAGTCCCGAGAAGTCGACTCTCCGGTTCACACTATCTGATATCCCGAGCTGACATTACAGCAGCCTCCCAATCCGCTCACACGCGACAAAAATGTTTCGTCATTTCAATGTCTGGCACCGACGAGATTCGGCTGAGTTGTGGGATTGGTCGAATCTGGAGCCAGAAATTCGCACCTCGTTAGCAGGCCGAGTCGATCGAGAGTTAGCGAAACGGTCGATGTCCGGCGCCTTGGTCTACTTCGTAGTGCTGACAGTGCTTGCTATTGCCACTCCTTACTACTCCGAACATCCCGTCCTTCTCGCGCTGGTTGGCTCCCTCACCTTCCTTTCAGGTGGCGCACGGGTGATTGCCGCGTGGTACCTGTTGCAAACGTGGGCCGCTGCTCCGAACCGCGCGAGGTTGGTTTTCTTTTGTACGATCTATGCGACTTTTGTCGTCTGGGGAACATTCTGTGGCTGGACTCTCCATCTTTACGGCGGACAGTGGACAGCGATGTTCCTCCTGCTGACAACTGCTGCGTTAGCCGGCGGCGCTTCGTCGTCTCTGGCACCGAGCATCCGCCTGGCCTTCTGTTGCTTGACGATCTTGGTCCTTCCTACTGCAATTTTTGCCGTCTCCTTAGGCGGCAAGCGGTATGTGGGACTGGGCTTTGTGACGGCGCTTTACCTTGGATTTCTGCTGGCACAGGCCAGAGGCAACTGGCGCGAGTTCTGGACCGCAAGCGTGGCCGCGGAACGCGAGAAGATCCGTGGTTCTGCCGAACGAAGACGGGCCGAGATGGAGCGCGCGAGCTTGGTCGCTGCGATAGAGCAGACCGCCGAGGAGATCGTGATCACGCACGTCGACGGAAGCCTGCGGTACTGCAATCCTTCCTTTGAACATGGCAGCGGGTATTCGCGCAGCGAGGTTGTTGGGCGCAACCCTCGGTTCCTCAAATCCGGGAAGCATGATGACGCGTTTTATCGCGAATTGTGGGACACGATCACGAAGGGCGAGGCTTGGGCCGGGAGTTTCACGAACCGAAGGAAGGATGGCTCCCTCTACGAAGTGGAGGGTAGCATCTCGCCGATTTTCAACGAGAAAAGGATAACCGGCTTTGTGTCTGCAAGGCACGACGTTACCCAGCGACTCAAGGCAGAAGAGGCTTTGCGCAAGTCCGAGGAAAGATTCAGCAAGGCATTTCGATCAAGCCCAGTTGCCATTACGATCTGCGCATTGTCCGACGGTCGCTACTTAGACGTGAACGATGCGTTTCTGGAAATGACGGGGTACAACCGGATCAATATCGTTGGTCGCACGTCGATGGAAGTCGGTCTTTGGGTGGAGCCTGACCTGCAGGGCGCGATGATCCGTCAGTTGCAAGAGGGCGGGCGCGTCTCACGTCTGCGGATGAAGTTCCGGACCGCAACAGGGCACGTCAGAGAAGGAGATGTGTCGGCAGAACGAATTGAGCTGGACGGAGAGACCTGTGTCCTCGCTATTACTGAGGATATGACGAACGCTCTCAAGCTCGAGGCGCAGCTCCTCCAGGCACAGAAGATGGAGGCTGTAGGGCGGCTTGCCGGAGGGATCGCACACGATTTCAACAACCTGCTCGGAGTGATCATGGGCTATACGCAGCTAACTCGTGACCATCTGTCGTCAGACGAGCCGTCAGTAAAGAATCTGGACCGCGTCACGAAGGCTGCGGAGAGAGCCGCCGCCCTCACGCGCCAACTGTTGGCATTCAGCCGGCAGCAAGTCTTTTTTCCGCGGGTGCTGGATCTCAATAGAGTCGTAAATGAAGCGAATCAGATGCTGCAGCGAATTGTCGGAGAGGACATTTCGATTTCCTTCAAGCCGGACGAGTCGCTTGACCCGGTGTTGGCCGACGAAGGCCAGATTGAACAAATCCTCATGAATCTGGCCGTAAACTCTCGTGACGCGATGCCCAAAGGCGGCTCCATATTCGTGGAGACTTCCCATTCGGAACTGGACGACACTTATGCGCGCGAACACCCCCCATCCAAGCCTGGTCGTTACGTGACGCTCTCCTTCAGCGACACCGGCTGTGGCATGGACCGCGAAACTATGGCCCACGTCTTCGAGCCTTTCTACACAACGAAAGAGCCTGGGAAGGGCACCGGACTGGGTCTCTCGACTGTTTACGGCATCGTCGAGCAATCGCAGGGATGTGTTTGCGTGTACAGTGAGCCGGCCAAAGGTACCACCTTCAAGATTCACTTTCCCCGGATCTCGCAGCCGGCGGAAAACGTCGAACCTCTGGGCAGATCTCAGGAGAACTCAGAGGTTGCCGGAAGTGGGGAAACCATCCTGGTTGTAGAAGATGATGAATCTCTTCGGCAGTTCACCGTATCGATTCTTTCAAGTGCCGGCTACCGCGTCTTGGAGGCAGAAAGTGCGGAGGTGGCGATGAGGTTTGCCCACGACTCCAACGAGCCTATCGATCTGCTTCTGACCGACGTAATCATGCCGGCAATAAGCGGGGGCGAGCTCTCCACATGCATGCAAGAACTGAGACCAGGGCTGAAGACGCTCTTCATGTCGGGCTACGCACCCGAACTGATCGCGCGACATGGCGGTATCCCGCGTCCGGTCGATCTGATCGAGAAGCCATTCAGCAGCCGCTCCTTGCTCGTAAGAGTGCATTCGATTCTGTACAACTCTCCGGATATAGCCCTTAAGCTTCCTGCCTGATGAGCATTTGGCGCAGACCGGACACCAAATGGACACCAAGGCTCCGCGAAAACGAGGTGAGCCAGAGCCTTTAAGATACGAAATTCTGCTGACCTAGCTGCACGTAACTATGTCAGCTACCAAAGGAGTAGGCGGCAGATCTATTTCGCGGCAGGCAACATTTGACTGCCTACAGCGGCAGGTTCGGCAATCCGAAGGAGGGTTCTACGATGCTGAGCTTCTTCGTGCTCCAGTCGGCTCGCAATCTCCAACTGCTCTGTCGATTCCTGCTTGCGCCCCAGACGAGCAAAGGTGAGGCCGAGATAATAATGAGCTTCCCGCAGAGACTCGTCGTCGGCCATTGCCTGCTGCAGCAACAACGCAGCTTCCGGATAATGCTTCTGTTCGAACTCCACTTTTCCGAGAGCCGTTAAGACGCCAGCGTTCTTGGGCGAGCTGGCCAGTGCGTGCCGCAGATTCTGCGATGCCGCTTCATAATCCTTCGACTCCAGATCTAGAAGTCCCAGTCGATAGTACGACTCGCTCTGCGTGGGAGCCAGAGCGATCGATCGCTCAAATTGTTCTCGCGCCTCATGGGTTCGCTCCAGCGCCGCGAGAGTCATGCCTAGAGCGCAGTAACCTGCTGGGTCGTCGGGACGGACCCGGACATACTCAGCAAACTGTTGACGTGCTTCATCGAACTTCGATAACTCCATGAACGCGCGGCCCAGATTGTACAAGGCCAGCGCGTCATGTTTGCGCAGCTGCAGCACTTGCTGAAACGCTTCAATGGAATCTTCGAGTAGAGAGAGTCGCAGGGCTGTCAGACCGAATTCATATTGGATGTCTGGATTGTCCGGAGCGTATTTGCGGGCCTCCCTCAATAAGCCCAGCGCGTTGTTCCAATCCCCGGATTCAGACGCTGATTGCGCCTGGCCTTGCAAGATGTTGACCAGAGCGCCAACCGCATCCTTTCGGGTGGGATCGAGACGTACGGCTTCCTGCAACTCGCGAATCGCCTCTTGGGTGCGTCCCATTTGCATGTTCAGCAGACCCAAGTGTGCATGGCCAGGCGCAAAGTCAGGCTTCTTCTGTACAACTTGCGTGAACAGTTCCTCTGCTTTTGTCTCTTGCCGTTGCAACACCCGGATCACTCCCAGTAAATCGAGAGCGCGATACTCTCCCGGAGTCGAGTGGAGGATGGTTTGCAGCTCCTTTTCAGCTTGGTCTAGTCTTCCCGTGGAGATTTCCTGGGCGACCGCCTGCAGCTGAGAGGATGGCGGTTGCCGGCTGGCTGTCTGTGGGCGGGAGACTCCGCTCGCGAGCAGGATCATCGCAAACAGGAGAAGGCCACTCGTGCTGGTAGATATTCGCATCAGCGGCCTGCTTTGCTGGAACTTTCGGCCGGTTCAGTTATGGTCAAGACCATATCAACTTTCTGATTGGTCAGCACCTGACGAATTCCGCTGGGCCAGTGGATTTCGATTTCGCCAATAGAATCTGCGGCGCCCAGCCCGAAATGCAACCGTTTATCGCTCGACGATTGATAGCTGCCTGTTGTTGTAACCGTGGAGAACTGTTCGCCGGCAGAAGTGACAACCCGCACCAGCGCGCCAATTGCGTCGCGATTGCTTTTCACTCCTACGAGATTAAGAGTAATCCAGTGGTTGGAGGTCTCAGTGCGATTCAGCAAAAGCCAAGCTGGGCCGTCGTTCGAGGTGACCACAGCATCTACTCTTCCATCGTTATCAATATCACCGATCGCCAGACCACGGGCCGCCCATTGCTGGTGAAAGACATCTCCCGAGGCCTCTGAAACATTCTCGAATTTCTTCCCCCGCTCATTGTGCAAAAGCGATGGAGGCTCGCGGTAGCGCAGGTTCGGCTCTGTGATTTCGATGGTGTCCATGACGTGCGACTGCACGATCAACAAGTCTTTCCACCCATCGTTGTCATAGTCAAGGAAGCGCACACCCCAACCGGAATGCAACAAAGAGATGGCCGCCAATCCCCTCGCGGAAGTTGAGTAATCAAACGTGCCGTCTTTGAGGTTCGTGAAGAGCGCGAACCTCTGGTGGGCCAGATCCGTGATGATGATGTCGGGCCAACCGTCATTGTTATAGTCGCTGAAATCAACCCCCATCCCGGAAAAGCTATTGCCCCCGCCATCGAGACCTGCACCAGAAATCAGTCCTACCTCTTCAAAGGTTCCATCGCCGCGGTTATGGAACAGATACTGCTGCATCGCGTCGTTGGCGACCAGGATGTCCATCCAACCATCGCGGTCATAGTCGGCAATGGCGACACCCAGCCCTTTACTCGGTTTGTCGATTCCGGCGCGGTGAGCGACTTCAGTGAACTTGCCGCCGCCATCATTGTGAAAGAGCAAGACGGATTCGGGCTTGAAAAGGTCGGGATGGCAATACGATCGGAAGTCTTTCTTTTCAGGATTTCCGCAGAAGATATCGTCGAAATCCCACTGCATGTATCGAGCCACGATCAGGTCTAGGCGTCCATCGTTGTCATAGTCGATCCAAGCGGCGCTGGTCATCCATCCAGAGCCCGCAACTCCGGCAGAATCGGTGACATCCGTGAAAGTCCCGTCCCCCTTATTATGATACAGCGTGCCTCGCCCGTAGCCCGCGACGTAGAGATCTTCAAAGCCGTCATTGTCGTAGTCGCCGACTGCGACGCCCGTTGAATAGCCAAACCCGGTCAGGCCGGCTCTTTCGGTCACGTCCTCAAAAGTTCCGTCACTCTTCTGATGGTACAAACGGTTCCAGTATTTCGGGCCGGTCTTCTTCGGAATGGTCCTTTTTGGAGTTGGATCGTCGATCGGCGCTCCGTTTCCAAGAAAGATGTCGAGTCGGCCGTCGTTATCGTAGTCGAAGAGCGCGACCCCCGATCCCATCGTTTCCGGAAGATATTTCCGGGAGGTGGGGGACGCTTGCTGGCGGAACTGTATGCCCAACTTCTGAGTAGCGTCAATGAAGTGGCCGGGGGTGTTTTGGCCGTAGAGTGCCCCGCTACATTGGATTGCAAGAATGTTGAAGATGAGAAGAGCGCGAATCGCCCGGACATTCTTTGGGAGGAGGGAGTCGCGTTTTGTCATCGTAATCAGCAGGGCGAGAACTTCCTTAGGCCAATTGTCGCAGACTGGAGGCCAAGCGACCGCTACTTTGACGGGCCCAAGTTCTGTTTCGCTAGGAATTGGAGGATTGCGGCGTAGGCTTTGCGATTCTCTTCATCCGAGAACTGACCGTGGCCACCGCCCTTCACCGTGAACAATTGATTTGTCACTCCTGCCTTATCCAGCGCCTGATGCAACCGCAGCGCGTCGCTGTAGGGCACCACATCATCGGCATCCCCGTGAATCGTGATGATGGGAGGATTGTCGCTGCGCACGTAGGTCAATGGTGAGGCCCGCCGCGCGACTTCCTCTTTGCTTGTCGAGCTGCCGAGCCAGGCCACTGCATAGGTCTTCCGGTTCTGACCAGCAAGCAGATCAGCGACATCAGTAATCCCATACCAATTCACAATAGCGGCAATCTTCGGCTCGGCTTCCCCTTTATCTCCAGGACAATTCGTATCCAGTCCATCGCTTTCCTTGAGCATCCCCGTAGTGAGGGAAAGATGACCGCCTGCCGAGTGTCCAGTGACCACGAGCCGCGTGGGATCGATGTGATAATCCTTGGCGTTGCGAACGATCCAGCGCAGAGCACATCGGCAATCCTCCACGGCCGCCGGAGCTTTTGAGGTGCTGGCCATGCGGTACTCCACGTTCACCGCCACCCAGCCCATCTTCAGATAGGGCAGCGTCTCCAGCACTGCGCCGGCTTTGTCGCCGAAAACCCAACCACCACCGTGAATGTAGATCACTGCGGGGACTGCCCTGGTGGCATTGTGGGGATAGATCACATCCAGTTTGTTCTCATGACCGTTTTCGACGCCATACACCACGTCGGGTCTGATCCAATAATTGTTGCCGACATCAATGGCAAAGTTGGAAGGATCCTGCGCGTGAACGAAAGGCACTATAGAGGCTAGAGTCAACAGCCAAAGGAAGAGCCTGAATGTCATCTCACATGCTCCGTTCAGCCTTCATGGTTCGAAACTCGGCCACAAACGGTCGAGTCTGGCCGGCTCCGACACCCACTGGATGGACTCCGGACTGCGTCGCAAGTTCTCGTAAATGGGAATCTCGAACGAAAGACCCATCTCTGGATAGGCTCTCGCCCTCCGGCTGATCAGCGTGGAAGCTGAGTAGCTCGGATTTTTCTCCCACCCGATCTCGTCGTTTGCGGCGATTCTAGGAAACCATGCCAGCCCCCGGTGGGCGCGCATTTCCCCGTAGTCGAATCCGTACTGGCGGTCGCACCATGCACCGAAGATCAGGGGAGCAGCGCTACTCGCATTCACGACGTAATGAGACCAGCCAGGAGGCATCACAACTTTGTCGCCAGGGGAAGCTTCAATCACAAAGCAGCGCCCAGGATCGTCTCCTGCGTTTTCTTGCGCGTAAACAATCGCCTTTCCCTGCCAGATTTCAAACAACTCTGGAGCTGACCAGCCGCTGTGTGGAGATATCGCGTGCTTATGTCCCTGGCTGCGCACCGGCTCGTCACCCAGTCGTCCTCCGGCATACATCACGATGCCGAAAAGCAGCATCCGCCTTTTCAGTTCATCGAGATCATCTTGCCGGCCGACATCCATCGCAATGGCATAAACCGGATCTGGTCCCTGACAATCCGGATCCCGCAGGCTCGGCCGAATCGCATCCAGCGAGCGATACTCTGGCTTTGGCCCGAAGACTCCTGATCCATAGCGAAAGCCCATCGGGTTATTTGCGAACTCGATTTCGAGGCCGGGCTTGAATCGGACGGGTTGTGCTGACCCAACCATTCGACGAGTCACGCGCCGCTCCTCACCAACGCAGGCTTCTTCTGAACACTGAGCAGCCGCGCTCCGAAGCCGCGCTCCCGGATGGACTCATAGTCGTGACCTGCATCGCTCGGCCAGCACGCGACGAGGCGGAGTGGACCGCATCCGGTGTTGGCCACCCGATGAGCTGTGTTCGGCGGGATAAAGTGCAAGCTGCCAGGCAACATGATCTCCATCCGCGTTTCACGATTCTCGCTCATCAGGATCAACGCACCCTCTCCTTCCACAGTCCCGTAGAATTCCGTCCGATCACGCTTGCGGTGAAAGTGTCCATGTGTCATGAAGTACTCGGAACCCACCATTCCCGGTTCGACGAGTGTCGTACCCCAAAACTGCCCGCCCTCAGCGCCCTCTGGGAGTGGACACCACGCCTGCACCCGGTAGACCACCGTGCTTGGGTCCATCGTCCTGCGGGCATCTTCGTGGAGAAAAATGTTCTCCAGTTGCCCGAGGGTCTTTACGCTTTCGCGCAGTTGCCCATTTCCGATCAGAAGGCCATTCCGCCAATCAATTTTCATGATGGTGCTCGAACTCGTCACTACTTCCTTTATGCTTGCCCTAGAACATAGGCAGCGATTGCGTCATCACGACCGGGCGATAAAGACTCATGTTGTTGGTGACGTCGCTTGCAACGGTTGAGTTGCAGGCATAAGTGAAAACGACCTGCCCCGCAGCTTCAAGCTCCGTGTGCTCTTTCGCAGCGTAACAGAAAATGTTGGGGGTGTAGTTGGCGTTGCTGGACTGCATTTCCGGGTACGTATACAGGTCCTGGGACCCTCCCCAAGAACCTGTCATCGATGGCGAAACTGCGTAGTGGGCCTTGTTATCTAACCCGAGCGGATAAACTGCAATCCACTGATTTGAAGACGAGTGATAGCGAACGGTCATCTCCGTTGCACCAGGATTGATGACTGCAGCGTTATCACTAGGCAACGATGTATCAGTGTCAGACCAGGCACTCCATGTTGAATTTGTGTTCAGATATTCCCAACTCGTGTTCCCCGGCCGCGCGGCCGAACTCAACTGCATGAGAGGCACACGCAGCAACGCCATGTAAGGTGGCGTCGACGAGTTCGCAGAGGGCACAACAGTAAAGAAGTAAGCATAGTCCGCTCCCTGCGGATTGGATGAATCCGGATTTCCGTTCGGTCCTTGCCCTACGACAATCGAAGCGCCTGGCACAGCGCTCCCTCCAGCGTTCAGAACCTGGTACGTAATCGACCATTGACTCGGCGCAGCCGTGTAGTTCGCAATGCTTGCCAGCTGTGCGCCGCTGTAGGCGAATCCGAAGGCACCCCCACCTGTCGAATGCATCTGCATGAACGCGAGATAAAGAGTCCCGTTATAGACGAACCCGTCCATCGGCCAGAACCAGTCAGTGCTGGATCCGGGAACAGAAAAGACTGGTCCTTGATTGGAGGTGTTCATCCCGTTCCAGTAGTACTGGAATGAGCAGTTCTGTCCAGAACACGTGGAGACTGCAATCGAGTTGTGAATAAAACCGTTCGCCTGCGTGCGACTGGTAGCGCTGGATGGCCCTACGAATGTGTCGGCGAAAATCCAGAGACTGGTCCCGTTGCCTAACGGAACGGAATAGGCGCCGTCGGCTCCCAGCCAGCCTTGCTGGCAAGGAAAGTAAGCAGCGGAAGCACAGTGGGAATCAGGAGGGGGAGGCGGGGGAGGCGATCCACCCTGCGATCCGCCGCCGCAGGAAAGCATTGAGCCAAGAACCAAGGCGACATTCAGGAAAACCGCCGCTTGCCTTATCACCAGAACCCATCCTTTCCATCTAAGACCGCCGGCCAGCGTCGATTAGGGGAGAAAGCCTGAATCAACTGCGAATTGGGGACCACGGCGACGAACTTCCCTCTGTCGTCGCCGTGGTCGTGGATGGGGGATCAGAATATGAGTTTCAGCGAGAACTGTTCCTGTCGGGCAGTCCCAGTGCCCACCAGGCTGGCGTTTAATCCGGCAATGGTCTGACCAACTCGCCCGAAGGCCGGGTTGACGGAACATACCGGGCCGGAGTCGGTAACTGATACTGCTGTGCAGATGCCAACATCGGGGTTCCCAAAATTGGGGTGATTGAAAATGTTGAAGAAGTCGGCGCGGAACTGCACCGTGACTTTTTCCATCGCTTGAAAATTCTTCATCAGCGATAAATCCCACTGGAAAAAGCCCGGCGCCCGCAGGCTATTGCGGGCGGCATTTCCGAGACCTACTCCGGGATCGCCGGTAAAATTCGGGTTTACGGCAAACGCATTGACGTTGTAGCTGGAAGCCGGCCAGGAAGCACCTGAAAGCTTGATCGGTTGGCCCGTCAGATCAGGACGCACGGGATTTCCGAAGAATCCACTGATCAATTGTGGATTAGCCGTACCACCGGTCCGGGCCTGCAGAATGTTCGAAGTCTGCCAGCCACCCAGGACGCTCCGTACGAGCGCACCCGAGGTTTTGAGAGCCGGCAGGCTGTACACCACGCTGCCGGTCAGGTTGTGCCGGATGTCCCAATCGCCGTTCCCGCGGTCAAGACCGGGATTATAGGGATTGGAAAAGCCGCCGAACACGTTGACCATGTCATCAATTTCATGCGACCAGGTGTAATTCACCTCATAGTTCAGACGGTTGGCATTGTGTCGGACCTGAACCTGTAACGCGTGGTAGTTGGAGTTAAGGATGTCGGCATCCACGTTTTCATTCGCAAACGCGGCGTACGGACGTCCAGATTGGGTAAACGAGTTGGCGGGATTCGCATTCAGGGCTGCAAAGTCGACGCCCGCCTGCATGTGGTGATCCTCGTTGCCCGTGTAGTTCACAGTTAAAACGGTTTGAGGCGCAACCTCCTGTTGAATGCCGAACAGCCAGTTGATCGAGTACGGATCTTTGGGGTGTTGGGGGAAGGCGTACACGTTCTGAGTGCCGGCCGGTAACGGCGGGTTGGCCATCGGATAAACCAGCGGAGCTTGGAATACATTCACGCTGTAGCTTTCAAACTCCGGGATGTTGGAGACGAGGTTGAATCCGAAATGCATCGGGTTGTAGAACGTACCGCCATAAGCGTGGATGACTGTCTTGCCTTTGCCGAACGGGTCGTATGCCAGTCCGATGCGGGGAGCGAAGTCCTTGCCGGGTGCGGTGTACGGAGCCTGTGTCGTGGGAAGAAACGACTGCGTCGTGACGTCGAAATTCTGCATGCGGTTCTGACCCTCACGCCACACCGTGTTGTAGTCGTATCGCAAACCGAGGTTGAGAGTCAGTTTGCGGTTGACCTTCCAATCATCCTGGATATAGAAGTCCCAATTCGAATCCCGCACGCCGACGAATCCTGGGTAGCCGATTTTTTGCAGAACAAACGGCCGATCATTTTCCAGGTCCGAGAAGCTTCCGAAGTAGAAGGTCTGTTGCGGGCGCAGCCACTCATTCAGCCGATTAACCCGAATTTGGGTGCCGAACATCAGTTGGTGAGGGCCAGCAATCTTCGTTACTTTGTCGAACACCTCCAACACATTGAAGGGGGTAGTCTGGTTGAATGTGTTCGGAGCCGGCAACGACCCGAGATTGGTGAAGAAGCCTGCAAACGCAGTGAGTGGCGTTGGAGTTTCCGAATTCGTATCAGAATAGAATCGGTCTAAAGCGACGCTGAACTCGTTGAGCAAGGTGGGTGTGAAAGTGTGGGTCTCGTCGACTCTCCCAAGTTGCGTACGCAGATACAAAGGTGTGACCTGGCCCAGATTCAATCCCGTAGTCTGGCTAGTCAGGCCATCATCGATGTTGTATCGGAAGAAGATCCGATCGCGATCGGTGGCGTTGTAATCGATCCGCACTGATCCGCTGTCCTCCCGCAAGGTGGTGGGCAGCGCCGCCGGATCAAAAACCAGATCGGCGCCATTCGCCGGATTTGCATCCGGGTAGCGGGTATCGGCGCACGAGGCCGGCGCGGGGATGCTGGTGCAACCCGCTGGCAACGGCGCCATCTGTGCCAGCACCGGCTGCATCGCGGGCACAAACTGCGACCGCACGTAGGCGCTCGGAACCTCATATAACGAATTGATCGCCGTGGTGCGCTGACGGATGCCTTCGTAGTTTGCGAAGAAGAACAACTTGTTCTTGATGATCGGGCCACCTAGGTTTCCGCCAAACTGGTTCATCCTCAACGGAACCTTCGGATTGCTTAGCGTACTGGTGAAGTAGTCTTGCGCGTCTAGAGCGTCATTACGGAAGAACTCGAACAGCGCGCCGTGAAAAGAATTTGTCCCGGGCTTGGTGATGATGTTCATCTGCGGCCCGAGCGAATGCCCCACTTCGGCGCTATACCCACTGTTCGCAAAGTCGATCTCCTGAATTGCGTCCACGCTGGCCTGCTGCAGTCGCGACGCTTCATTTCCCTCGGTTGCGTTGAATCCGTTGATATCACCTCGCCCGGCGAATTGCCCGTCCACGGTCATGTTCAGGCCAGTAAGGAAGTTCTCCTGTCCGTTCACGCTTCCCTGAAACGGACCCGTGGAATTTACGGATCCGGGAGCAATCTCGAGAAAACCCGTCACGTCTCTGCCGTTGACCGGAAGATTGCTAAGCTGCGTGGCATTGAGAGTTGTGCCGGCGGTACTTGAGCCGGAATCCACGGTTGTGGCGGTGCCGGTAACCTCGACCGTTTCGTTTATCGCCTCAACACTCAACGCAAGGTTGACGTTCACGGTGGCGCCGACGTTCAGAACGATTGTCTGACTCTTGGCCTCGGCGAAGCTGGCAGCTTTCGCCGACACTACGTAACTCCCTAGAGGCAGCGAGGACGCGACGAAGAATCCGCGCCCATCCGTTGTCAGCGTCTTCACGTACCCCGTACCGACGTTCGTGATGCTGACGGTGGCACGCGCCACGGCGGCGCCGGATGGATCCGTCACCAGGCCCGTGATGGTGCCGGTGTCAAATTGCGCGCTGGCGAAGAGCGACGCGAAGAAGAAAAAAACGATTACCAGTAACCCGCGACGCAAAGGAAAGGTAAATGAGAGCACGGACATGGGGCGCCTCTTTTCCGTTCGTGTAGTGAACGTCTCGACTTCCGAAGCCTCAACAGACGGATGTTAGACCTCTTCTTTTGCCATAGTCAACCATTTTTTCTTACTTTTTGGTTTTAAACGATCGCGTTTAGTTACGTTTTAGGATTAAAGCAAAATTAACTAAACAGAGCCCCGATTGACCATGGAAATCGGAAAATGGCTCAACGGCCCGCCGACGCGGGTGAACGAAGTTTCGGGGATCGATGGCAGGAGCCCCGCCTGGGGTGCTCGCTACATCCAGAAGGCAGACCACTTCGAAGATCTTGGATCGACTTCTACCATTCCATCTTTGATGGCGCTGGGTGCCCCCACCAGGCGATTGAATCGTTTATCCGCGATCGTCGGCGGCAACTGAAGTTTTTCGGGACGATTCGCGCCGTCCAGTTCGAAATCGAGTCTCCAGCCTTTGCTGTTGTCCTGAGACTCCAGATGCAGCTCCACGCGTCCGAATCGGGTTGGACTCTGCTCCAGCGCAAAGACCTCCCGCTGATCGAACCTCGACGGGATTCCCGCCAATAGCCGCAGGCTGGCTCCATCTTCGAGCAAAAGCATGTGCCGCAGGTAGCGCACGCATTCGGCACTCGCCCAGTTATGTGGCATGTCTCCCCAGTCTTGCCCGATGAGTGCGTGCTGGAGAGGTTGCTCTTCGCGCCAGCAATACAAAGGAGAAGCGTGATTGAGAAATCCCCGAAAGGTTCGATCGGCCCAATCGCGCAAACCTGCCCAGAGATAGACGTGTGCGGCAAACGACGCGTTGTAATTCCAGATGCTCTCGTGCCATAGCCATCCGGTTTCGGCAGGAACATCTTCCTGCGTGCACGACTGCATCAGAGCTATGTGTCCTTGAACAACTGGATCGTGCTTATCGAAAACCAGCCCCGGAAAAATCGCATGCGAGAGTGCCCACTGCGCGGTCTGCGGTCGCGGACGCTGCCACGGATCGGAGTCTTGCCACGATGCATCGTCGTGGGCAAGCATCGGCAGGTATTCAAATCCATTGGCGTGGCGCACCATTTCTACTTTTGCTGCGCCCATGAGCGAGGCGCGCAGTTCGTCATAGAACGTCTGCTCTGAATGAAAATCCAGACGGAGATGTTCCGCCGCCTTTGTGACGGCCTTCAGCCCGGCGAGCGCCCAAACAGTGTTCGTAAACTCCGAGCGAACTCCTCCAATTCCGCCATCGGCAAAACCCGGAGCCAGCAGGCCGTAGCGTCCATTCGTGCTGTCGCCCGACCGTGCCTGGTTCCGTAACTCCATGAGGAAAGCAATCGCCTTCCGGACATTAGGTTCGAGATCCTTGAATAATTGCCAATCCTGTTTCAATTCACATTGCCGTACCAACGTGAACATCGCGATCGCGGTGTCTTTCCAGTGTTCTCCTCCACCCCCAGCAACGATCTGCCCCGAAGGCAGTTGCTTCTTCCACTCGGAAAGCAGCCCTTCGTCGGCTTCCTTGTCGTATCCGAGGTATCGCGCTGCCTCCAGGAGGAAATTGCCGTCTACGATCCAGAGATTGCGGTACACGGTCGGACCGACTTCGAACACCAGCCTTCCGTCCTTGACCTCCCGGGCCTGCTGTATGTTCCGCGCACATGCGGTCAAGAACTCCCCGTGCCTTCCCGGGTACGCCCAGGAGACACTGCCAAAAGGCTTCCACTGCTTCCAAAAGGCGCGGGCCTCCTCCACAAGAGTGTCCGGGTGCTGCTGCATCTCCTCAAGACGTTCTGCAGACTGATTCTCCAGCGGAAAACGAACGAAGTACCGGAGCGGTTGGTTTGGCGTCGCGTCTCCGTGCGGCAGAAAGAGGCTGTAACCACCCTCTTCCCATAACATGGCAAAATCGGCAGTGGCTCCGATCTTTGCTGCAAGTGCAAAAGGTACGTTTGACTCCAGATCATTGATCACGACCGTGGGAGGATCTGACATCTGCTTCAACCGTCGGCAAGTCCGGAAGTGGACTCGTGGAATTGCAGCGATTGGGGAACTCTTCGGCAGGATAGAAAGCAACACGTTGTCCACGCGACCTTCTTTGCCGTGGCGGCTGGCAAACGCCGTGAGTTCGAGAGTAGCCGTAGGCCGCTCGATCAGAGTGTGGACGATCGGGATATGTGGCGCCTCAAGCCACTGCCGCGCGACTCGATCGTCTTGCATTCCCGCCAACGAGAATGTGCAGACGGTCGCAAAGTTCTCCATTCCCGAGACCGCGCCTTTGGCGAAACCATAGCGCAGGTCCCCTGCCTGGCCAACCAGACTTTTGTTGGGATCGTCGGGAAAGCAAATCGTGGCCTGCGACAAACGCGGTGCGTAGCGGAAATCCACGGAGGTAGATTCGTCCACTTCGTCCAGCAAACTTGCGGGTGCCAAGGCATGATGAGCACCGGTGGCAGCTGCCACTCCAGAAAATGCGCATCCTTCAAGGAACCTTCTGCGATTGAATCGCATCGTTATTTGCTCCACGAGTCCTGAATCTGTTCGAGAGTTCGTCCTTTGGTTTCAGGCACGGACGTCCATACAAACACGAAGCAGAGGAATGAGAGCGTGCCGAAAATCGCGAACGTTCCCCAAAGCTTTAGCGTGTTGACTAGGCTGAGGAAGGTGAATGTCACCAGCAATGCGCCCGACCAGAGCACAGACGTGGCTATGGAAGCGGCGCGCCCACGCACCTTCGTAGGGAAAATTTCGGAAATGATGAGCCAGGGTCCAGGCCCCATTCCGAGAGCAAAAAACGCAACGTAGAACAGGATGCTCACAAACATTACGGCAGCGGGGGCTCCGTGAACATTGAGACCGGTCACCAGAACCGCGAGCGCCAGTGCCATCCCTACGCTCGCCGTCATCAGAATGACGCGTCGGCCCCAGCGATCCAGAAAGATCATCGCCACGATGGTGGCGATCAGGTTCACACTACCAATGATTACGTTCGAAGCCAGTGCCACGCCGGCGGACTGACCAGGAAAGTGCTCGCTGACAATGACCGAACCGTAATACAAGACGGCATTAACCCCTGTGACTTGGGAAAACAAGGCCAGGAGCATTCCCACGACAAGCGGCCGCCGCATGCTCGGGGAGAACACTTCACTCCACGAGCCCTGTTCACCAGCTGCGGCCGTATTCACGGACCGGATTTCCTCCTTCGCTGCGCTCTCCCCCAGAAGCCGCTTCAGTGTTCCTTCGGCCTCGGTCACCCGGCCGTGGGAGATCAACCATCGCGGACTCTCGGGAATCGCGAACAGCCCCCCCAGAAACAGGATTGACGGCACTGCCGCCACTCCCAGCATCCAGCGCCAGCTATTCTCTCCCCTACCGGCGAGTCCCCAACTGGCCAGATAGGAGATGAGAATTCCGATCACGATTCCGAGCTGGTTCAATGAGACTAATGCACCACGATGCTTTGAGGGCGCGATCTCCGCAATGTAAACAGGAGTCAGCACCGAGGCCAGGCCGATCGCCAATCCACTCACCAGTCGAGCAAGGGAAAAAATAGTCACGTTGTTCGCCGTCGCCGCGACCAAGGGTGACACGGCAAACAAAAGAGCCGAAAACATCAAAGATTTCTTACGGCCATAGCGATCGCCGATGATGCTGGCTCCGGCCGCTCCCAGCAACGCTCCCACCAGCAGAGAGCTGGCAGCGATCTCCGTTTCCAGATTTGAAGAGATGAACTGTCGCCGAAGGAACAGCAGTACTCCATTGATGACCGCTGTGTTGTATCCGAACAGAAGTCCGGAAATCGCGGTGATCGTGGATAAGAGTACAACGTAAGCTAAGGACTGGGTGGTGGTTTCAGTACTTTGAGAGTTGTTGCCTGCAGTTGACAAGGCCATGGATGCCCCTAAGAATCTAGTCGCGCCTAATTTCAAAACGAGCTTTGGCTAGCCGCTGTGGCTCAGGGAGGAAGATCCTCTTAGTCCGAACGCACAAACGCTTTGATGGTTCCACACACCTTGCCCTCGGATTCTCCACTCGGCCGGATGGCGTACGGGCCGGCGGCCGCTGGAACAATGAAAGTCTCGGCGTAGTGCACCACGAGGGGCTCGAAAGCCCCGGTCAGGCTCTCCACCGTGACTTCCCGTCCCTCTACCAGGTTCATCACGTTCACAGTTCCCATGGTGTCGTGGGCGGCGGCCTTCCTGAACCACGTCCGGCGAGTTTCAATGAACTCGAGTTCGTGCAGACCGGTTCTCTCCTCCTGGTAGTCGCCGTTCTTACTGAGTGTCTCGATCCGGTTGATCAGGCTTCGCTTCACCCAATCCGTATCGCGTTCCCACGCAATGTTCGCAATTCCGTGATCCAGATGAATCGGGCGGGGCAACCCATTCAGGCCCAGCCGGTCCCAATCCCACAGCTTGAAAGTAAAAATGTATGGCGTGGCGCTGATCTCCAGCACCATGCTGCCCTTCCCGGAGCAATGAATGGTGCCAGCAGGAATGAGGAAGTGGTCATGTTTCTTGGCAGGAAACTTGTTAACGTAACGCTCCGCTGGAAAGGATGCCCCGCCGTCCTGCGCCGTGTGCAAATCACGCACCATGGCATCACGATCAATTCCGGTTTTCAGCCCGAGATAAACGCAGCCATCCTCGCCCGCATCTAGCAGGTAGTAACTTTCATCCTGCGTATAGGCCATGCCGAATTGCCGGCGAATGTATTCCGTTCGCGGATGCACCTGTAGCGAAAGATTCCCTCCGCCCATCGTATCCAGAAAGTCAAAGCGGATCGGAAACTCGGCACCAAATCGCGAGCAGACGGAGTTCCCAAGTAACTCGCGAGGATGAGAAAAGGTAAGGTCGCTGGCAGGGAGTTCGATCCGAGCCTCACCGAATCCCAACAGCAGGCTGTTCTCTTCCGGGACACAATCGAAGCACCAGGCATGATTCGGAACGTCGTGCGAAAGATCGCAGACCTCTTCCATCCAATGACCGCCCCAGGGTCCCGGATCGAAGTAGGGAACGACCCGGAAGGGAGAATGCGACACTTTCTTCAGGCCCTCCCGTGCGGCCCGGCCAGGCACCATTTTGGGTGTCGGGCCGTTCGTATCCAGGAAGAAATCCGTTCGCAATAGAAGTTCCCTTTTGAGCCGGTCGGCCGCGCGCCAATCGACGAAGAAGGCTCTCTTATATTTCAGGCTCGGACTCTCGTCGAAATTGTCGCTTCCCAGATTTGCGACTTCGTTGCGCCGCTGCCGCCCTTGAATTTCCCACCGCGCCATATCGGCGTAAACGAGGACACTCGGATTAGCAGCAACCAAAGTCGCGCCGACTCCGAGGACAATCAGAAGACCATTGTTCCAGTTCGCAGTCCTTTCCCTCGCACTGTACAATTTCACGTCATCAAAAAATTGCTGCAGTGCGATATCGTTCATCCGCCCGAAGACCGGGTCGTCGCCCAACACGCCGTCCAGCATTTGATCGATGACGCGGGGGGGCTTCAGTAAGTCGGCGGTATGGATTAGCTGAGTTGGCTGCAAACCTTGCTCAAGAGCCGCTTTGATATTGCTTTCGAACGTCCCCGGATAGCACTCGACGGTGAGCACGCAGCCGCTCTTGCCCGTCGCAGCTTTCAGCCGATTCAGGATGGCACGCCAGTCCACCCACACTTCGGCGGAGTATTCACTCACCTTGAAACAGGGATGCTTGTCGTAGTTGGAATTTTGCGACATTCAATTCTCTTCCGAGAGAAGGGGCTCGGAGCATTTGCCGGGCAAGGCGCCGATCAGGAGAATCCGTCTATTCACTTTCGTTTCTACTTTCGTTTTGGCTATAATCGTAACTGAAAACTATCCTTAATAGGTCAATATGTCAAGTATTCCATCAAACCACGTTTCGGATTCGAATGGAAGGCGTTACCATCAGAGGCCAGGTACTGATTCCGCTTCAATGACCACCTCATAAGGGAGGGCGGATCTCGTGATCAATCAGAGCCGACTTCGTCGTAGATCGGCAGGTAACGACGCGACACCGGGAGAAGCGACCGATATGGCGGATCGCCAACAGGTACGCTTTACCGCAATTCTGACTGCGCTGCAGAAATCCGGCTCTGTCTCCGTTGAGGCACTCGGCAAGGATCTGCAGGTATCCCACGTGACGGTTCGTCGTGACCTGGACATGCTGGAGACACAGGGCCTACTGCGCCGAACCCATGGCGGCGCTGTGTCCATCGAACCGCTCTTCTACGAGCCATTTCGCAATGACCGCTCTTTCCAGGCGCAAGTCGGGAAATTCGCTGAAGAAAAACGGAGGATCGGAAGAGCCGCGGCGGGGCTTATCCGGAAGGGCGATATTATCGCGCTCACTCCAGGAACTACGACTACTGAAGTGGTTCGCGGCCTGCCGCTGAATCACAACCTCACAGTTGTCACCAGCACCGTGAACGTGGCGATGGAACTCTCGAAGCGCAAGGATCTCGACGTTTACGTGACGGGCGGGCATTTGCACGGAGATTGGTTCTCGCTGGTTGGACCCACCGCGGCCCAAAGTCTATCTCGGATCATGATTCACGTCCTGTTTATCGGTGCGGATGGAATCGATGCGAAGTCCGGCGTGAGTTGCTTCGATCCGGAAGAAGCTCAGCTCAATTCGATGATGGTCAAACACGCGCAGAAGAAGATTGCAGTGGTCGATCACAGCAAGTTCGGCATCGTAGCAGGTTGGAAGATCTGCTCTACCGACGAGCTCGATGTTCTCGTGACCGACTCGGCAGTAACCGATGAAATGATCGAGCCTTTCCGGCACACAGACGTCGAGGTGATACGCGTCTGATGTATGCATTAGGCGCGTATAACCCGTTTCTAAGTTCTTTTTGACAGGCGGCGACAATGCGTCACACATGGTTGTTGATCTCGGCTCCGGTTCTCTTTGCCGCAACACTGCTTGCTCAGACTCCGTCCTCAGGGCTCCCAAGCACTCGACCTTCAATCTCCGTTCCCGATTTTCCTTATAGCCAGGGATGGCTGGGAGCCGATGACGCCTACTCTATTCCGATGTCGCCGAATCGGAGTCTTTGGCTCTTTGGCGATACGTTCGTCGGGACACCTTCGACGCGACTTCGCAGCCAGGCGATGACCATGGTTCGGAACAGCGTGGGGATCTCAGTCTGCAAACATCATGGCTGCACTATGCGCTATTTCTGGAACAAGGCGAAAGATCCCAAGCCCCGTTCGTTCTTCGACACCGGCACGGACGATGTCTGGTATTGGCCTTTAGATGCCTATCTGTCGGGAGACATGCTTTACGTTTCCTTGCTTGCAGTACGGAATAAACCGGGTGCGACCAGCACCGATGCGTTTGGATTTGAAATTACTGGAACCAAGCTCGCCACCATCAGCAACCCACATGACTTACCCAACAAATGGCGGATCCAGATCAGGGATCTCAGCGATGCGCGCCTGTGGCTGGGAGTATCCATCGTGCCGGAGGGCAACGATCTCATCTGGTATACGCAAGTAAGCGAGGGCGAAGGCCGTGGCTACATGACCGCGGTGCGAGTTGCGCGCGACAAGGTCGGGAACCCATCCAACGCGTGGCAGCATCTCGCGGAGAACGGCCAATGGGCACCCGGGTTGCCCGGTTCTGACGCAGCGCATGTCATCACCCAAGCCATTAGTGAGATGTCCGTACGCTACCACCCCTCCATCAAAAAGTGGGTGGCGCTGTCCACAGGCCCCGAGTTTCCTTCTCCACGCGCTGTCATTCGCGAGGCGGACTCGCCCTTGGGTCCGTGGTCCGCGCCAGAAACAATTCTCGAGTTCCCGGAAATGAAGCCGGCAAATCCCGGTTACGACAAAGACACATTCTGTTACGCGGTAAAGGAGCACATCGAATTTGCTGAGAACAAGATTCTCTTGACGTATGCCTGCAACTCCACGGTCATCGCTAAAGCTGTGAATAACATGAGTATCTATCGTCCCAAAGTTGTAATTCTGGATCTGCCCAAGTGAAGAACTCCCTCAAGAGGACGCACGTTGGAGGACACGCTGCCCAACGCTGAGTCGAAATTGAATCGTGCAAGGGCCGCGATCTGCCTCGTGCTGTTGCTGGGCGCGAAGACCGCGCTGGCCCAGAAACCTCTACCGATTTCCCCCTCTGACAACATAAAGACCATTCGCGTTGAGGAGACGGTCTTTCATAGCGCTTCTCTCGGCCGCGACATGCACTACCTCGTTATCCTTCCCCGCGACTACTCGAGCGGCCGCAGATTTCCTGTCCTTTATCTGCTCCACGGCCTCTACGGCGACTACAAGAACTGGGACACAAGGACACGCCTGGAACGCATCGCCGCGTCATATTCACTTCTGATCGTGACCCCGGACGCCGATGACTCCTGGTATACAAATTCCGCTACCAAGCCCACCGACAAGTTCGAAGACTATATCGAGAAAGACCTGATTCCTTTGATTGACGGAAAATACCGGACCATCGCGCGGAAGCGTGCGCGTGCTGTGGCAGGGTTATCCATGGGAGGCTACGGCGCTCTAAAACTGGCCCTCAAATATCCGGACCTGTTTGCTTTTGCGGGCAGCTTGAGCGGAGCTTTCAACGCGGCAGAAAACCTCGATGATCTCAAGCCCGAGTTTCGCGCCAAACTACTGGAAGTTTTTGGTGCCGCTGGAAGCCGCACTCGTAACGATAACGACGTATTCCTGCTCTCTAGGAACGCGCGCGACTATCCATACTTCTATTTGGCATGTGGCACGAGCGACTTCTTTCTGGACACAAATCGCGCCCTTGCCGCGCAGTTTTCCACGCAGAAAATCGCGTACGAGTACCACGAGACCCCTGGCGATCACACGTGGGAGTATTGGGACTCAGAACTGACACCATTGTTGCGGGCCGTCGCGCGCATACTCGGTCCGGTTGCCGAGTCCGATTGAAGGATTAGTCACTCGTTACAACTAGTGCATTTGCCTTCAATTCGATCATAACTACTTACGATATATTCAATTACGAAACTATTGTGGTTGCGATTGGATCGTCCCGGATGTATTCTTTGGCGTTCCCCGAAAGGCAGAACACGACATGAGCGTCCCGTTCCTACATTGGAGCCGAAGGTCATTTCTGAAAGCCGGAATCGCAGCCTCTGCTTTGCCCCGGATTCCGTTGTCGCTAGCAGGCTCGACGAAAGAAAGGCGTCTGCCGCCGATTCCTACGGTGAGCGATCTCGCTGGTTCTCGCCTCGTTCATGCGTGGCGAGATCTTTACCAGTCACCGACCGCTCAAAACGAGTACGGGTACGTGCAAGCTGCAAAGTCAGTCTCCGGTCTCACGGCTTTGTCTCTTCCACCGTTTGCATGTTGCGGAATCCCCGAAATGCAATGGAGCCCCGGGTTCCTCCTGACCTGCGAACTCTTCCTGAACGACCGATTGTTGATTTCCTACGCGCCGGGAGGAGACACGATCGCTTATCAGTGGTTTCCGCATCGTTTCGTCCGCGAGTCGCAAGTCGACGGCTTAAAGTTCACGACGGAAACGTTTATGCCGTCCAAACGGCGAGCGGCAGCACAATCCATTCGGGTCCAAAACCTGGGCGGCTCGCCAAGGATAGTGAAACTCGGGTTCGACATGCGCGCTGCCGTAAGCAAGAAAACGACCGCATGGTTTGTGAATTCACCCGGCGAGGCGGACAACGCAGTCCGGTGGGACGCCGAGCGCGAAGCATTGATCTTTCAGGCACAGCACAGTACTGCGGCTTCGGTCCAGGGAATATCTCCCAAGCCTAGCCGAGTTGAATATAGCCGGATGATTGTGATTGATGTGACGCTAGGACCTGGGCAAACGAAGGAATTCCACTATGTCAATGCCGTGGATGGCAGTGCCGAGGCGGCGCTGGCGGCATATGACCAGATTCAATCCGGTTTCGACCAAGCAACGCAGCAGAATGAAGCCGACTTCAACAGCCTGATCCACGCCGCGTTCACCGAAGGCAATTCGGAATTCTCTGGATTTCTTCCTCAGCTCGAAACCAACGACGAATCACTCTGGCAACTCTACCAAGCTGGCTTCAAGAACCTGATCTTCGCGCGGCGTCCCTCCCCCGACTCGAAGCATGGCACTACCTACATCACCTTGGGCGGGCATGTTCTTCCAACGCTAAGTTTTCCCTGGGATACGTCCCTGACCTCGTTGAGCCTCGCCCTGCTTGACCCTGCAGCTCTCCGTCGTCTAGTGGAGAATTGGTTCATACAGGACATGCATCAGCACCTCGCGACGGACTACGTCACCGCCGAAGCCGTTGGGCCGTGGTACGGCGTCAATGACATGGCGATCGTTCGTTGCGCCGAGAATTACCTGCGCGTAACCGGCGACTTTGCCTGGCTCGACAAGAAGGTCGGCGAACGCTCCGCACTGGAGCATCTCGTCGCGCACGCCACCTATTGGAAGGAACTGGACAAGCTCGGGCACGGTTTCGGTGACTATGGCAAGATCGAGAACCTGCTCGAGGTGGTGAGCACATACTTGCATGAAACCGCTGGGATGAATGCGGGCAATGTCTCGTCGATGCGCTTCGTTGCCGATCTGCTGGAACATCGAGGACAGTCCGCTCGTGCGTCTCAATTGCGGATGGAGGCAACCGAACTAGCTCAAAGAATTAACCAGAAGCTATACGTCGCTGGAAAGGGCTGGTGGAAATGCGGACAGCCTGACGGTTCATTCGTCGAAGTCCGGCATTGCTACGATTTCCTCGCGGTGCTCGATAACATGGCTGCAGATCTAAGCCCCAGTCAGAAGGAAGAGATGGGTCGCTTCTTCTGGGATGAACTGCACAGCGAATACTGGATGCGGGCGCTTTCTCCAAATGATGTCGATGCAACGTGGAATATTCGTCCGGATCACAGCTGGCTGGGTGCATATGCGGCGTGGCCGCCTGCGACAGCAAAGGGTCTCTATAAGGTCGACCGTTCAGAACGTGTCACCGCATGGGTGAAGAACTTGGCAAAAGCCGGAAATCAAGGACCGATTGGGCAGGCCCATTTCGTGGAGACCGTGTTCCCACTCGAAGACGGATCTGCTTACAAGTGCCCCAATGACCCGCCTTACATTAATGATTGGTGTTGTATTGCCGGCGGCGGATTCACAGACTTGGTGATTGATACGATCTTCGGCGCGAACCTCGGCTTGTTTGATGGCCTCAAGGCGCAGCCGAAGTTGAAGGACTTTGATGCAAGTGCCCGCCTTGTGAATCTGCGCTATCAGGGCAAGAAGTATGCGATTTCCGGCGCCGGCACGACTCTTCTGAACTGACGTACGGAGCCAACCTAAAACGGAGACTGCTTGTGAAGGCACTCGCTGTCGATATCGGTGGTACACACGCCAACTGCGGCCTGGTCGAGAATGAACGCATTCTCGTGCACGAGAGCGTTGACCTGGCGGGCACGACAAATATTCGTGCAGCACTGTCCCGAATCAGTGAAGTCTTCCATCGCTTGATCGATCGGCATTCCTTCACACTTAAGGACTTTCATGGCATCGCGATCGGGTTTCCAGGCTTGGTCGATTCTCGTATCGGCAGAGTCGTCTCGACCAACAAGAAATACGATGACGCTCCGGAAGTGGACTTTGCTGCTTGGGGACGCGATGCTCTCGGCCTTCCGCTGCGGATCGAGAACGATGCCCGCTTGGCTTTGTTGGGAGAGTCGTACGCGGGTGCAGCTCGTGGCTTCGGCGACGTCGTTATGATGACCTTAGGCACTGGCATCGGCGGTGTAGCCATGATCGAAAGCAAGCTGCTGCGGGGAAAACATGCGCAAGCAGGCTGTTTGGGGGGACACATCCCTGTCCTGTTCGATGGCCGTCCCTGCACCTGTGGAGGCATCGGATGTGCGGAAGCCGAGGCCTCAGGATGGTCTCTTCCTGGCATCGTAAAAGACGCTCCCGGATTCCCGGAGAGCAGTCTCTCGAAGTTGTCGCGGGTCGGCTTTAAGGAATTGTTTGAGGAAGCCTCGAGCGGAGACAAAGTAGCACAAACAGTTCGCGACCGATGCCTCAACATCTGGGCCGTCGATGCAGTCGCGTTGATTCATGCATACGATCCTGAAGTCATCGTCATCGGTGGCGGCGTGATGGAGAGCGCCAACATCATCGTCCCCTATGTCCAATCCTACGTGCACAAATACGCCTGGACTCCGTGGGGAAAGGTCCAAATCCGCCCAGCCGAACTGGCCAATAACGCCGCTTTGGCGGGATCGATCCCGCTACTATCGGAGACCCGCATCATCCCGAACTGAAGTGCATGGCAGGAAACTGAGTCAACCAGTTATCGATACTGAAGGATAGGAAGGCAGCCGGACCTGTAAGCCGAATTCTGTCCGTCTTGCGACGGGACGACCATTCCTCTGGGCCTGGCATCGCTGCCGGGCTCTAGCGACCTACCCGAAGGTTTGACGCACCGAGCCGGCACGTGTCCGCCGCCGAAGCAGCGAACTTCCTCCCTATTTGGTCTTGCTCCGTGTGGGGTTTGCCCTGCCCGCGACATTGCTGACGCGGCGGTGCGCTCTTACCGCACCTTTTCACCCTTACCCCGTTGCCGGGGCGGTATGTTTTCTGTGGCACTTTCCGTCCACCGGGCTTGAACCCGGCGTCCCGGACGTTATCCGGCACACTGCTCTGCGGAGTTCGGACTTTCCTCTCCACGTGCCCGAAAGCACGCGGAGCGGCCGTCCGGTCCGGCTGCCTACGGAACAATTATACGATGTATGCGTATCCTCATTGGGGGGTGTTGAGTGGCCAAACCAGGCTGACGGCGGAGCCCTGACCCGTTCCTTTTTCAGGTCACAATACCGTTGGCGTTGATAAACTTGCAGGGGACGTCCTGACCCTCCGGCGCGTTGCCATGCTGGACATCTGCAGGCTGGACGCCGGGAGCCGGAAACTCGACCCATGAACTACACCGAAGCCATTCGCGTAGCCTTGCAATCATTGTGGGCGAACAAGTTACGTTCCGTGCTGACGCTGCTCGGCGTGGTGATCGGCGTCGGCGCCGTCATCGCAGTTGTCACGTTCGTTTCCGGGATCAACGACTACGTCGCCAAGAAGATTTTTAATCTGGGAGCAGACGTCTTCATCGTGTCCAAGATGTCCGCCGTCGAGACCAACGTCGATCGTTTTCTGGAAGCAGAAAAGCGCAAGAACCTTGAAATGGAGGACTACCAGGCAGTGGCCGATGCTTGCCGGCACTGCGAGTACGTTGGTGCCCTGATGCAGGGTGGCGGCAAGGTGAAGCGGAACGAGCAATCGATTGACGACACCAATATCCAGGGCATCACGCCTTCGATCGCGACCATTCTGGATACCGACTTGACTGCCGGGCGCATGGTCAGCGAAACCGATCTGAACAACCACATCCAGGTGGCGGTAGTGGGAACCGACATCGTGGAGCACCTGCTGGCTGGCACCGATCCCCTGGGGCAGGAGATCAGAGTTGACGGATGGACTTACCAGGTAATCGGGGTCGGCAAGAAGAAAGGGAAAACGCTGGGTCAGAGTGCCGACAACTACGTCCTGATCCCCCTCACGGTATATCTGAAGAAGTACGGCGCGCATAACCACAGCATCAGCATCTGGGGGAAAGCCTCGGCCACCGGCATTCCGTTGAATCAGGCGATCGATGAGGCCCGTGCAGGGTTGCGCGCGCATCGCCACGATCGGCCGGGAGCCGACGACAGCTTTGAGATTGAGACCAACGCAAGCCTGCTTGGAATCTGGTCGGGACTAAGCAATACGTTCTTCATGGCGACGATCGGAATTGCGGGGGTATCGCTGGTCGTGGGCGGCATCGTGATCATGAACATCATGCTGGTGTCGGTAACGGAGCGCACGCGAGAAATTGGCATTCGAAAGGCGATGGGCGCGCGCCGCGACGACGTCTTGCTGCAGTTCCTGATCGAATCGGTCATCCTGGCTCTATTGGGCGGAGCCCTGGGAGTGATCGGCGGTATCGTGCTGGCCAAAGGCGTGACGGCGATCATTGGCATGCCGTCATCGATCAAGTTGTGGGCCGTGGTTGCGGGATTGACCGTGGCGGCAAGCGTTGGAGTGTTTTTCGGCGTGTATCCAGCGCGAAAGGCCGCGCAGATGGATCCGATTGTGGCGTTGCGGTTCGAGATGTAAAGAGCAAGGCGGAATCATGATCGGCAGGTCGGAATTCGGCGAAATCGTCAACATGGCGACGGACACGATCCGCAGCAACAAGCTGCGGTCGGCACTGACAGTGCTGGGAATCGTGATCGGAGTCGCCGTGGTGATCGGAGTGTCATCGATTGGCCGCGGCCTGGATGACAACGTCCGCGACCTGGTTTCCAGCATCGGATCGAACATCATCTTCGTGTTCCACCTCGATTTTTTTACCTTTGGCCGCATGACCGAAGAGATGCGGATGCGCAGAGAGTTAACCTTCGAGGATGCCGAGGCCATTCGGGATTTGCCCCACGTGAAGGCTGTCTCGGCGGGGATGCGATTGTTCCGCCCCGAACTGGGCGTCGGCACCTATGCCATCAAATACCAGGACAAGAAGGTCAAGAACACGATTCTTGAGGGCGACACGCCTTCCGTCAAAGACGTATTTGACCTGCCGATGGCTAGTGGGCGGTGGTTTTCCGAAGTCGATGAGGAGCACCGCTCCACGGTGGTCGTAATTTGCCACGACACTCAGCACGAGCTGTTCGGAGACCAGGATCCACTCGGGAAAGAAGTGAATATTGAAGGCCGGCTATTTGAGGTCGTCGGGACGGTTCAGAAGATCAAGTCGGTATTTGGCGGAGGCAAAGACCCGAACGACAATCGCGTATTCTTTCCCCTACGGACGTTCAAGGCGCTGCATCCTGAAATGAAGCAGCACGTCATCAGCGTAAAGGCCACTTCGCATGACGATATGCCGAAGGCGATGGACGAGATTCGTGAGTTGATGCGTCGACGGCGGCACGTGGCCTTCGACAAACCGGACAACTTTGCGATTATGACCTCGGACTCGATTACCGATGTTTGGAACCAGCTTACCGGCGCGCTGTTCATCGGAATGTTTGCCATTTCCAGCGTGGGTCTAGTGGTAGGCGGCGTCGGCGTCATGAACATCATGCTGGTCAGCGTGACCGAACGGACACGTGAGATCGGCGTCCGAAAGGCGATCGGTGCCCGCAAGCGCGACATCCTCCTGCAGTTCACCCTGGAAGCCATCATGCTGACCATGGTTGGAGGTATCATCGGCATTCTCACCGGGGCGCTGATCGTCTGGGTCATTCCCACGGTATGGCCGTCGCTGCCTGCGCATCTCTCAATGTTCTGGGTTTCGTTCGGCTTCAGTTCTGCCGCCGGCGTTGGCTTGGTCTTTGGGATTTATCCGGCGTGGAAGGCGGCAAATCTCGATCCGATCGAATCGTTGCGATACGAGTAGGGTCTCCGTGCTGGCGGCGACCTGACCCGTTGGCGCTTTTCAACAGCAACCTTTTCGACATATCTTGGGGCATGCTGCAAGACGAAAGGCAGCGCGCCATCACAAGACGCTGGAATCATCATGCGGCAGAGCGAATTCGCCGAAATCGTGCACATGGCGACGGACACGATCCGCAACAATAAGCTGCGGTCGGGACTCACCGTGCTCGGGATCGTGATTGGAGTCGCGGTGGTGATCGGCGTCTCTTCGATCGGCCGCGGGCTCGACGATAACGTCCGCGATCGCCTCTCTGCCGTCGGGTCCGATGTCGTTTTTGCTTTCCATCTGGATCTGTTTACTTTCGGGCGCATGACGGAGGAAATGCGGACCCGCAAGGAACTCACGATGGAAGATGCAGAAGCTCTCGAGGGCCTGCCTCACATCAAGAAGGTTGGGGCTCTCCTGCGTTTGTTTCGCCCGGAAATTGGCAGTGGCACTTACGCGGTCAAATACCAGAACCGTAAAGCGAAGAACACGCTGCTTGAGGGGAATACCGCGTCGATGATCGATGTCGAGGATCTGCCACTCGACAACGGGCGATGGTTCAACGAGTTTGACGATGAACATCGCGCTTCGGTCATCATCCTGTGTCACGATACCCGCGAGGAGTTGTTTGGGGACGAAGATCCGCTCGGCAAAGAAGTCAACGTCGAAGGCCGGCTGTTTCGGGTGATCGGCACCATAGGGAAGATCAAGTCGGTGTTCAATCGAGGCAAAGATCCGATCGACAACCGCGTTTTCTTTCCCATGAGGACATTCAAGGCCATGCATCCGGAGGTGAAACAACATTGGATCGTGGTCAAAGCTACCTCTCACGACGACCTGCCAAAAGCGATGGACGAGATGCGCGAAGTGTTGCGGCGCAGGCGTAGGGTTGCGTTCGACCGGCCGGATAACTTTACGATCTTTACCTCGGAGTCGATCACAGAGGTCTGGAATCAGATTACCGGCGGGTTGTTTATCGGCATGTTTGCGATCTCGAGCGTGGGCCTGGTTGTTGGCGGCGTGGGAGTGATGAACATCATGCTGGTCAGCGTCACGGAGCGAACGCGCGAGATTGGAGTGCGCAAGGCGATCGGTGCGCGCCAGCGCGACATTCTGCTGCAATTCACGCTTGAGGCGATCATGCTGACGGCCGTGGGGGGAGTCATCGGTATTCTTACCGGGGCGTTTCTTGTGTGGGTAATTCCGATCGTCTGGCCTTCCCTGCCGGCCCACATGTCGATGTTTTGGGTGATTTTTGGATTCACTTCGGCGGCGGGCGTTGGCTTGATATTCGGCATCTATCCCGCGTGGAAGGCCTCAACTCTTGATCCGATTGAGTCGCTGAGGTACGAATAGACGGCGCGCGCATGGTTCACCTCATCGCCAGGATCACCCAGGCTGTCGCAATCGTCGGCTGCGTGTCCAGTTCGGTTTATTACATGTTGTGCCTCTGGGCTGCGGCTGCAGTCGTCCGGGTGCGTCGGCAAGCGCTGGCGCTTTCTTCCGGACAGACGCTCCCTCCCTTTTCGATTCTCAAACCGCTAAAGGGTACCGACCCCAAGATCTACGAGTGTTTCCGCAGTTACTGCCTGCAGGATTATCCCGAATTCGAGATCATCTTCGGCGTCAGCGACCCTGCTGATCCCGCAGTCGCTAGTGTGGAGCAGCTTAAGCGGGAGTTCCCGAGTCGATCCATCCAGTTGGTAGTTTGTCCAGACGTCTTGGGACCTAACGTGAAAGTGAGCAATCTGGAGCAGATGGTGCGGGTCGCAAAGTACGAACATTTGATCGTGAACGACAGCGATATCCGGGTTGAGCCGGGCTACGTGAGGCGAATCTCTGCTGGCTTCGGGGATACGCAAGTCGGAATGGTGACCTGCTTGTACCGCGGAGTCGCGGCACCCACGCTGGGTTCACGTTTGGAATCACTCGGCATCAGCACTGATTTCAGCGCTGGGGTTATGGTTGCGCAAATGCTCGAAGGCGGCCTGCACTTCGGGCTGGGATCGACCCTCGCTTTCCGCAGGAAAAACCTGGAGCGTATCGGCGGATTCAAGGCGGTCGTGGACTATCTGGGCGATGATTACGAACTTGGGCGCAGAATCGCGGCGCTGGGCCTGAAAGTTCTCCTGTCTGACGTGGTGGTGGAAACTCACCTGCCTGCGTACAGCATGCGAGGGTTCCTGGCGCATCAGATGCGATGGGCGCGCAATGTTCGCGACGCCCGTCTGGGCGGTTACATCGGTCTGGCCTCAACATTCGGCTTCGCATGGGCGCTGCTGAATCTGCTTTGCGCCCGGGTAGCGCCTTGGTCCTGGGCAGTGCTCGCAGCGGTGTTCCTGCTGCGAATTCTGATGGCGCTGGTAGTCGGGTATTCAGTCCTAAAGGATCGCCAACTGCTCGGGCAGTTGTGGCTGCTGCCTCTCCGCGATCTCATCGCGGTGGGGGTGTGGATCGTCAGTTTTTGGGGACACACCGTGACGTGGCGCGGCGATCGATTCGAACTCCGCAAGGGCCGCCTGATCCGGACTACGTAGCCGAGCGATCGCTCACCAATTCGAACTTGCCATCGGCAAAGAGACGGTATCGGCGACCGCGCCAGGAAATCGTATTTCCAAAGAAACCCGCGATCCAGAAGACGAAGCCGATCACATCTTCGATGGGGAGCAACAGCCAATTGAGCTTTGCGCGAAGGACGCGTCGTGAAACCGTGTAGGCAGCCGTCAGGCGCACCAGGATCGTAAATGGCAGAACGGGCCACCATGCTGGTGATAAGGCGCACACGATCAACGCCAGGGGCAAGGGCATGGTGAACAGTTGGCCGACGTATCCGGCTGGACGCGAGCGGCGAGTGCTCCGGTTCCATCGCAGGCGATGCGTGATATTCTCCCTGAAGGTGGCACTGCCGATGTGGTGCTCGATGACGTACGACGACAGGATCACTCCGTGGCCAGCCTCAGCCGCAAACTTCCCAATGACGAAATCTTCCGCTAGATAGTCTTTTAGCCGCTCGAACCCGCCAATGGCCTGTAGTACTTGACGACGGCCAGCAATGGTTGGACCCACCGCAAAGCGCATGCCTTCGAGCATTCGCGCGACCAGGGCGCCGCCCCAGAAATCCGTGTTCATGCCTGTCGCTTCCAGGCGTGACCAGAAGCTTTTCCCGGGAACGGCACGGTAGGGGCAGGTAGCGATTCCAAGCCGGGCGTCCTGGAACTCCGCGGCGACGGTTCGGAGCAAATCTGGAGTCACACGGATGTCGCTGTCGCTCATCACGACCAGATCATTAGCCGCCGCGGCAAGCATTTGCTGCAGGCTGAAGACCTTGGCATTGGGATAGGGAGGCTCGCCGGTGATCAGGAGACGAGAGGAGATGTGCGCATATTTCTTCTGGAGTCTGCGAACGACGGCCACCGCTGGGTCGGTGTCGCTACGCACCGCGAAGAGAATCTCGAACGACGGATAGTCCTGCTCGAAGAAGGTTCGCAGGTTGGCCTCAAGATCGAGGTCGAGACCGGCGAGTGGTTTCAGGATGCTGATCGGGACGGCTTGCTGAAGCGCCGGAGGGCGGACGTTTAGGTATCGCCCGGCCGCCACGATCTGCAGGATCGAATAGACAATGGAGCCGCAAAGGACGGCGAGAAACAGTCCCGCCAAGATCGAGACGGGAGAAATGGGCAAGGCAATCGTGCAAAGGGCGCTTCCTGCGCTTGAGAGCATGGAGCGAGACCGCAGTCATTATACCGATGGCGCGGGCGTGCCCGGCTCATCTGCCTGCCTGTGAGGGGCGGCCGAGTTCAGCGCGGAGCGAATCTTCAATGACAGCTGTTTCAGCGTGTATGGCTTCTGCAGGAAGTTCCGTTCGAGGTCGACCACCTTGTGATCGAGGATAGTCTTCCCGGCGTAGCCGGAGACGAACAGAAATCGCGTCTCGGGCCGGCGGAGGGCTATTTCTTTTGCCAGCGTGCCCCCGCTCATGCGTGGCATGACCACATCGGTGACGACCAAATCGATGGACCTCTGCTCATCGACCAGAGCAATGGCATCGAGCCCGTCCTTCGCCTCGATCACCTTGTATCCCTGGCGGCGGAGGAATTCGCTGGTTGCGGCGCGTACGGCTTCCTCGTCCTCAACCAGAAGAATCGTTTCCGATCCCCGGGCATTCGCTTCCGATTGCGGCTGTTGGACTTCGCTCACCACGGCGCGATTCTCGACGCAGGGCAGGTAGATTTTGAACACCGCGCCCGATCCGGCCTCACTGTAAACCCAGATGAAACCGTTGTTCTGCTTCACGATTCCGTAGACGGTGGCGAGCCCGAGCCCAGTGCCTTTTCCGGAGGGCTTCGTAGTGTAGAACGGCTCGAAGATGTGGGGCAGGTCTTCCGGAGGGATGCCGCTGCCCTCATCGCTCACGGTGATCAGAGCATAGTGTCCTTTGGGAATGACCGCCGGTTTGCCGTGGACATATTCCTCATCCACATGGGCGTCTGAAGTTTCGATAGTCAGATGACCGCCTTGAGGCATGGCGTCGCGCGCGTTGGCGGCCAGATTCATTAGCACCTGTTCGAGTTGAACGGGATCGATTCGAACGCGGCCCAAACCCTGGCCTGGACAGTACGAGAAATCGATATCTTCGCCGATCAGACGAGGAAGCGTCTTGGCGATGCTGCTGACTACAGCATTCAGGTCCACGACGCGAAGCGCCTGGGGTTGCTTCCGGCTGAAGGCGAGCAACTGGCGTGTCAGTTCTGCGGCTCGCCGCGCGGCTTGCCAAATCTCCTGGATCTTGGCCTCCAGGGGACTCTCCCGCGGGACACACTCGAGAGCGAGTTCGGAGTAGCTGGTAATGATCGTGAGCAGGTTGTTGAAGTCGTGCGCGATACCTCCCGCGAGCCGTCCGACTGCGTCCATCTTCTGCGCCTGAATCAACTGGGCCTCGAGGCGCAGTCGCTCGGTCTGGTCGCGTCCATTGGAGATGAAGTGCGTGATTTCCCCGTTTGCGTCGCGGACTGGAGAAATGATCTCCTCCACGTAGTAGAGTTCTCCGTTCTTTTTGCGATTCACCAGGATTCCGCGGTAGATGTTGCCGGCGAGAACGGTCTTCCACATTTCCTGGTAGGTTTCCGCAGTCTGCTCTCCAGATTTCAGAAAGCGGGGTGTCTTTCCCTGAACCTCGCCTCGCGTGTAACCGGTCAAAGCTTCAAAGGCGGGATTGACATACTCGATAACACCCTGGCAGTCGGTAATGATGACCGTGTCGGCGGAGTGCTCCACTGCCTGCGAGAGTTTTCGCAGGGACTGTTCCGCGCTTTGTTGCTCCAGTTGAAGACAATGGAGTGCGACCGCGTTATGGATGGTGCGCACCAGCGTGGCTCCATCGAGGCGCGACTTGACCAGGCAGTTCCAGTTGCCCGATGCGATTGTCCGGGCAACCGTTTCTTCGTCCGCATCTTCGGTCAGCAGAAGAAAGGGGACTGCACGGCCTTCATGAAGGAAGTCATTCATGAGCCGGATGGCGTCAGTGTCTCCCGCGTCGTGTTCGAAGAGTACCAGGTTGTAGAAACGGCAGCGCATCCGCTCGCGCGCTTCGTCGAGAGAGTGAGCGTGTTCGAGTTCCGCTGCCAGGAGCGTCCGGTTGCGTTCGAGAATCTCGCGGATCAGAAAGAAATCCTCTTCGCTTTTGCCCACTAGCAAAACACTCAAGGGCGCTGGCGCGGGTTTGGCTCCCGTGGACACATGGTTACCATCGGAATCTGGAGGCAGAAGTTTAGCAATGCGTTTGCCGACCCGACGAATCCCAAATCCGGACCGACAGTCCAGACCCAACCGGCATGTCCAACCGGCGAGTGCCTTGCCGAAGGGTACGGACCTTGTCAGGAGGGGGGAGGCGTGGCACATAATTGACGCATCCTAGGGAGTGCCTATGCTCCGATCCATCGTTGTGGTAGCCAGTCTGATGTTCGTCGCTCAGATAACCGCTCAGTCCACCCCGAACACTCGTGAATTGACGTTTCAGATCGCGCCATCACCGGCGTGGACCGACACCGGCTTGAACCTCCAGGCTGGAGATGTACTAACGATTTCCGCTGTGTGGGGGACTGAGGCACCGGCAGCGAACGGCGCGAAGCGGTGTGACCCGGCCGGACTAGGTGACGGTTCCGCGAGCGTCCCGAGTTTGCCGGTCCCTGCGGCGGGCGCGGGTGCCCTCATTGCGAGGCTGAAAGAGGATGCAACTCCGATCATGGTCGGAGCGCACAGCGAGCTTCACATCGACGAGGCTTCGCATCTGTTTCTAGGGATGAACCTCTCAGGTCAGCCGGCCTGCCAAGGCGGATTTGAAGTAACGGTGCAGGCTCCCGGTCTCGCGGCGCAAGAGACCGCTGCCGCTCCGCCAACCAGCCGCGGCGGACAGCTGAAATCACAACTGGCGAACGCAGCGCAGGTATTTCTGTCAGGTCAATTCGGCATCACGAAACCCGGGGCGGCCGCAAACGACGCGCCAGCACCGGCTACTTCTGGAGGCACAGCCGACTCTGCGTCCCCGACGGCGCCAACGCTTCACATTTCCGAATCGCCACTGGACTCAGGCCTCCGCAGCTTGCTCGAGAACCTTCCGCGCCGGGTGAACGATCAGTTCAGCAATCTGGGCGATATGGTGAACTTCGTCATAGTCGGCTCACAGACGGATGTGCAGGCCGCGCTCGAAGCGTCGGATTGGCACGTCGCCGACACTGACAACACAAAGGCAGCGCTAAATGCAGTATTGCAGACCTACGAAAAGAAGGATTATTTGGCAATGCCGATGAGCGCCCTGTATTTGTTCGGGCGTAGACAAGACTTTGGCTATGAGATGGCGGATCCCATCGCGATGGTTGCCAGCCGGCATCATTTTCGTATCTGGAAGGCGCCATTCACATGGAAGGGACTGGAAGTCTGGGCTGGCGCGGGCACGCATGATATCGGATTCGCCAAGGACAAGCGCAACAGCAGCGTAACCCACAAGATTGACGCGGCAGTTGATGGCGAGCGAGACAACATCGGCATCACTCTGCAAAAGTCCAACAAAGCCAAGTCGTTTAGTTATTACTTGCCACCGAATCCTATCCAGGAGGCCAAGAATGCGACAGGCGACGGGTATCATTCCGACGGACGCCTGTTAGTGATCTTTCTCCAGTAGTACATCTTTGCTCAGCAGAGCAAATCTTTATTGTTAACCATTTTGTTCTCCCCGCGTCTAACCAACTAGTTAGGTGGACCTCGATTGTTGCGGAGATCGACGGAACGCCAGGGCAGAATTGTGCTGTAGAGCCATTGAGCGGGTTTTCGCCCGCTGCCAGATGAATCGCTCTTCGGACGTCAGTTCGCGCGGCAAAAGAGTCCATGACGCTCAAGAACAGCGCCTCACAGCGTCCGGCGCCTCTGGGGGAAGTATGCAGAATGTGGAACGTTCCAATGGCTCTCTCCGGCCGACCGAGCGATACGACATCGGCCACGTGCAGGAAGTGATCCGTCAGGCTCACGAAGAACTGCGGCAATTGATGCAACAGCGTGCTGAGATCATGAAGCGGATTGGCACGGTCAAGCAGACGATCTCGGGACTGGCCAACCTTTTCGGCGATGGCGTGCTGAACGAAGAATTGCTGGAGTTGGTTGACCGCAAGAGCAATGGTCGCCAGCCAGGCTTTACCAAGGCCTGCCGGATGATTCTGATGGAGGCCGGGCGGGCGATGAATTCGCGGGATATCTGCGAATACTTCCAGGAGAAGCTGCCTGACCTGCTTGCCCGCCACAAAGATCCGATGGCGTCAGTGACCACTGTCTTGAATCGCCTTGTCGAGTATGGCGAAGCGGAAGCTGTACTCTCGAACGGTAGACGCGCGTGGCGATGGGTGGCTGACGTGCCCGGTTCGCCCCCGTCCGCGGAGAAGCTCAGTCTCGTCTCTTAGTTGACTACCTCGGTGCCCCCGTCCCCTGCCGGGGCCCGTTTGTCCCAAACACTCAGCGGCCACCGCCGTTTTCAGGTGGAAGCAACATCCCCTTCTCCAGGTGACGGGTCACATGCGCGTAGGACGCCGCGTGCGGGTCGTGCGTCACCATCACGATAGTTTTGTGGAAGTCTTCGTTGAGCCGCTTCAGGATTTCCAGAACTTCGGTTGCGGAGTGGCTGTCGAGGTCGCCTGTCGGTTCGTCGGCAAGCAGCAGCGTTGGATCGCTGACGATCGCCCGGGCAATCGCCACACGTTGCTCCTGTCCGCCGGAGAGTTGCTTTGGCAGGTGATGAACCCGGTCCTCCAGTCCAACCAGCTTGAGAGCGGTCATGACGTGATCGCGACGCTGTTGCGCGTTGAGCTTGGTGAGCAGTAGCGGCAGTTCCACGTTCTCAAACGCCGACAATACAGGAATCAGATTGAATGTCTGAAAGACGTAGCCGATGTGTTCGTTGCGCCAGCGGGCAATCTGCGCATCGTTGAAGCGGAAGATGTCCTCGCCCTGTACCAGCAGTTCGCCGGCCGTTGGGCGGTCGATGGCTGCAATCATGTTCAGCAGGGTCGTCTTGCCGGAGCCAGACGGGCCCATCAGAGCAAGGAACTCACCTTTAGCGATGTCAATCGAAACGTCGTCGAGTGCGGTGACCTGGAACGCATCCCGTTTGAAGATCTTGCTGACACCGCGAACCTGGACGACTTTCGTAGTAGTGGCGACGTTGGGTTGTGCAACTGTGCTCATGATTGCCCCTTGATTTTAATTTTGTCTCCGTCTTTCAGAGTGGCTGGCGCGGTGGTGATCACGCTCTCCCCTCCAACCAACCCAGTGACCAGCGCGCCGTCGGCTCGCTGGCTGGTGATATGAATCTCGCGGGCGACAGCCCTTCCGTTATAGGCGATGTACACGATCTTCTTGCCGTCGCGGTCGCGCATGGCGGTGGATGGCACGAAGACGCCATCGGGCCCTTTCGTGTCCTGACGCTTGTCGCCGGCAAGGAACCGCACGGTGGCGTTCATTTCCGGTCGCAACTGCACGTCGGGGTACTTCCCCGGGTTCAGCACCTGGACCTTGACCTGCACCGTGGCTTTCTGCCGGTTGGCTTCGGGCGAAATCTGTGCGATCTGGCCATCGTACTGCTTGTCAGGATAGGTGTCGGTCGTGACAACTGCTTTCTGATCGGGCACGAGGCGCGCGAAATCCGCCTGGGCGATGTCGAGCTCCACCTGCAGGTCATTCAAATCCGCCATAGACACGACCGACCCCTGGGGTCCACCGGCGGCGGCGCTGGCGAACTGTGCCGTGATCAGCTCGCCTTTTTCGGCGGTGCGATCAAGAATCGTGCCGGTCACAGGCGCCCGAATAACCGTGGCATCGAGTTGCGCCTTGGCGTAATCCAACTGGCCCTGGGCTTGACTGAGAGCGCCTTGGGCACGGGTCAGTTCCTCGGGACGTGGACCGATCTTCGCAAGTTGGAACGCCTTCTCGAGCGAATTGGCACGCTGTTGGTCGGCTTCGTACTTCGCGGTCGCGTCGTCGAGCTGCTGGCGAGAAACAACGCCGCCTGCGGCTAGTTCCTTCATTCGGTCCAGCGTCACTTTGTCGTTGGCCGCTGTCGCTCGTGCTTCATCCAGATTGTGCTGCGCTTGCTGGATCTCCTCGGGCCGCGAACCATGCTGCAGCTCCTGCAAATACGCCTGGGCATTTTGCAGGGCACCAGTGGCCTGCAAGCAGGCGGCGCGAAATTCCTGGTCTTCCAACCGCACGAGCACTTGCCCTTCCTTCACTTTGTCGCCCTTTTCGACGCCAATCCATGCCAAGCGGCCCGTCACCTTGGAGTTCACGTTGATGGTGTGGTGCGCCACGATGTATCCGGTGGCTGATAACACGGTCGCGCCCGCGACGTCGTTGCCAGTGGTTTGCGCCGCGGCTCGAACGACCTCGACTTCCGGGACGTCGGACGAGAATGCGCGATATCCCACCGTGACGATGCCGAGCAGGACCACAATCGCAATCCCGATCAGAATGTAGCGCCGCGCCCAGGCGGGTGTTTCTCCGCCGTTATCGCCACGTTGCGAGCGATCGATGCGCAGGCTCTGCAGATCTTCGTGTTTTGTATCTATCGCCATAAGAATCTTTACGATTTCCGCTACCTGTAAGTTCGTCTACCCTCGCAATGCGTTCAGGATGTTCTGCCTAGCCGCGTGCCAGGCGGGAGCCAACCCGCCGAAAAATCCCATGACTACCGCGAATATGACCGCGTTCAGTGCTATCCGCCATGTGATCTGGAGCGCGAATACCACCTCGCTAAACGTGACGGCGTTCGATGTCCCGGTCTGGAGCCCATTGAACGGAAGCATGAGCACAATGCCCACCGCCGCTCCTAGTAACGCAATCACCAGCGACTCGAATACGAACGACGTGAGAATCGCCGGCCGAGAGAAGCCGATGACCCGCAGCGTGGCGATCTCGCGCCCACGATAGGCCACTGCGGCGTACATCGTGTTCATGGCGGCGAAAATTGAGCCGACCGCCATGATGATCCCCACGACCCAGCCAATCACCTTGATGGGAGTGCCCGAACTTGTCTGCTTGGCGTAATAGTCGCTCTCCAGCATGCCTTCGAGTTTCAGGCGCTGGTCGTCGCTCACCCGGTTCTTCAGGGCGTCGGCTGAGATGGCATCCGTGGCGCGCAGGTACGCCGATGCAAAGGCCCCCTGCCGGTCGAAGTCGGAGGACATCTGGTTCACATCACCCCAGATCTCCGATTCATACGCCGATCCCCCCGCATCGAACACCCCTACGACTTTCCACGATCCCTTGCCGAACTCCATGGTGTCGCCAAGCCCTGCATGGGTGAAGCGGTCACGGATGGATTTACTGACCACGACCTCGCGTTGTCCGGTCTCAAACCAGCGTCCTTCCTGCAACTTTACCGACGCCTTCTTCCCGGGATTGTCCGGCAGCAGGCGCATTTCGAGCCCGTCCGGCATCATTCCTCGAACCGTCACGTTCACTTCGCCAGTGCCATCTCTGCGAGGCAACACGATTACGACCACCCACTCGCCTGACGCCATGGGCTCGCCCTTGCTGTCCTTGGCGATGCCCGGTAGCGTCTTCAGAGTCGGGAACAGATCTGCACTGAAACCGCCGGTCAATTCCGATTCTGAGCCCTTGCGCACGACCAGCACGTTCTTCGAACTCCCGCTATTCACAAAGGCCTTGTTCAGGCCGGCAATCAACGCCATGAGGAAGATCGCCGTCGTAACCGTGAGGGCGATGCCCAGGGCCGTCATCGCCGTGAGACCTCTGCGGAGTTTCAGGTTGCGGATGTTGTAACTGATCGGTATCGCCATCGTCGAAATCTCCAATTAACCGATGTGCCGCAGCGCGTCCACGATATTCAGCCGGGATACTCTGTAGGCCGGTACGAACCCGCTGACCAGTCCCAGGACAAGAGCGATCGCCAGCGACAGCGCCGCCGTGGGAGGGCCAACTTTCATGCTTGCGGGAATGCCAAGTCCAATGATGAAGTGCGTCAGCACCGCCATGATGGGAATCGCCACCAGAATTCCGAGCACGCCGCCGATAAGAGCCAAGGCAACAGACTCGCTGATGAAAATCGAAAGCACACGCTGACGGGTGAAGCCGAGCGTCTTGAGCACCGCCACTTCCCGAATCCGGCTGCGCACCGACATTGCCATGGTGTTCGCCGAGACCAGCATGATGGCAAACACGACGGCTGCGCAGATGCCAAGGATGAATGCCTTCACGTTGCCGAGCGACGAGACGAATCCAAGCTGAAACGCCCGCTCGCTCTCCGTCTTGGTCTGCAGCGGCGAGTTATGGAACATGTCATCGATTTCAGTGGAAGCCTGGGCGACGTGGTCGGCGGAGTCGACCTGCGCCGAGTACCAGCCCGCTTGTCCCTTGAACCACGACACCGACTCTTCCAGATACTTGGCATTGAAATACAGTGCATTCTGCGGCGGGTCGCGGTGATAGATGCCACGGATGGTCAAGTCAAGATTCACGGGAAAGATATTGGCCTGCAATGTGATCCGATCCCCGATCTTCCACCCAAAGCGCTTCACCAGGGTGGCATCGACGATGCATCCGGTGCGGTCGTGCTGCCAGGCTTTGACCTGGTCCTCGGGAATGATCTTGTCGGAAGCGACCTTCAAGTACTCCTCGGGATCGGTAGCAAACTGAGGAAAGAAGTGTGCCGGCCGGTCATCGATGTAGCGGCCTCCAAACCACGTAATAGGCACAACCGCATTGATCCCTTTCACAGCCCGGACTTTGTCCCGGTAGTACGCGGGCAGAAAAAACGCCAGCGACACCCGATCGCGAACGATCAGCCGCCGCGAAGCCTCGGGCGCCACCTGGTCCACGTAAAAAGAGCGCCAGAGGCAAATCATTAATGTCAGCAACAGGAGCGAGAAGCTGATGCTGACCATGGTCAGAATGCTTCTTAGAAGATTGCGAAAGATTGCATTGCGTACGACAAAACTTCCCATCGTCATAGATCACCCGATGTGACGGAGTCCGTCCACAATGTTGATTCGAGAAGCGTGATAGGAAGGCAGCGCTGCACTGAGCAAGCCGACGATCGCAGAAGTGAACAGGGCTACCAGCCATATTTCCGGCGTCACCTTCATGGGAAAAAAGCTGAAGAACTGCGGAGAATGAGTCAGACCGTAGATCGCCATCCAGCCCAGAGTCGCGCCAAGCGCTCCTGCCACGGCTGACAGCGCAATCGCTTCGCTTACGAATAACAGCAGCACGCCGCGCCGGGTGAATCCCAGTGTCTTAAGAACCGCAACCTCCCGCGTGCGCTCGCGAATCGACATAGCCATCGTATTGGCGGAGACGAGGAGCGTAGCAAAAACCACTGCCGAACAGATGCCCAGGATGAACGCTTTCACATTGCCGAGCATCGCAACAAAGGACAGTCCAAAAGCTTTTTCCGTCTCACTCTTTGTTGGCTGCGGAGCGTTGTGAAATGTTTCATCGATCGCCGCGGCTATCTTGCTCACATCAGCCGGAGAATCCGCCAGAATGCCAAATGTCCCCGTTTGCCCCTTGAAAAACGAGACCGACTCTTCCAGGTACTTGGCGTTGAAGTAAACGGACTTGTTATCGGGACTGGAATGGAAGACGCCGCGCACGTTCAACTCGAGATTCACCGGGTAGATGTCTCCCTGTATGTAAAGGCGGTCGCCCAGTTTCCAGCCGTATTTCTTCGCCAGAGTGTCATCCACGATCACGCCCAGCCGGTCGCGCTGCCACGCCTTGATTTGATCCTCCGGCATACTTATGTCGCGGTATACCTTGAAGAATTCGTCCGGGTCTGTGGCAAACCGCGCGAAAAAATTCTCCGGCTTCTGATCTTTGTAGACTCCCTGGAACCAGGTAAGCGGCACGATCGCTACCACCCCGGGAATGGCCCGAATCTTCTCCCGGTAATATCCGGGAAGAAAAAAGGTCAGTGATACACGATGCCTGACGATGAGCCGATCCGCCGAGTCGGCGCTGCCTTCATCGAGATAGAATGCGCGCCAGATCGTCATCATCAGCGTCAGCAACAAGAGCGAGAAGGCGAGGCTGAATACGGTCAGGATGCTCCGCCGCTTGTTGCGGAATGCGTTCTTGGTGACGAATCGGGCTAGAGTCATGCGTGAACTCCAGGGAACTTTGGGAACTCAGCGTAGGAGGCGGGAAAGCCCGACGTGCAACAGCATAGACGAAACAACTCCAGGCACACAATGCCGCCGGAGCCCACGCTTACAGCATTCACGACGCTGATCCCGGCCCGCCTCATCGTGGCTCTATGGTTCCCCCAAGCTGGCGCGGTCACAAGTGGAGATCGTCATTGCGGCCGGGTGACAAATGTCACCCACAAACTGCGTCGTAACAACTACAACGGCTGGATTGGCGTTGACGTCACGCCGGGACTGCATCTTTCCGCTGAAATTGCGAACTGACTAGCAGGATGCTGCCGAACCTTCTCCTCAGTCGAAGCGACCTTCGTCCGCGGACGGGCCATACAAAGCAGGGACTGAAGCCTCGTTCAACCTTAGATACACCGTCAACTGTCCCCGATGATGCGCGAGATGGCTGAATACGGAATCGGCGATCATGATGTGGCGCGGATTCTCGCTGGCAACGTAGTCCCCAACGACAAATCTCCAACTCGTCATCAGGCGTTCATCCGTGATGTTTTGTAAGGCTTCGCGAGCCGCGGCAACACTGGCCTCGAGCATCGCTAGCAACTCTTCCCGCTTCTGCCACTCCCCAGGCCTGAGCCTAGCTGCCTCTGGAGACTTGAAATCGAGTTGATCGTGTTTCACCATGCTGACGATCCACGCCGGCATTGTGGCTACAAGCGACGCCAGGTAACCCAGCGGCATGGACTTCGCGTGTGGTTTCCAATCGTTGTGCCCCTCAGGAACCCTTTGCAGGGCGAGCCGGGTGCTGGCGGCTTCCCGCTCCAGGGTGGCCAGAAAAAACTCCGTGAGCTTCATCGTGTCCTCCGTTTTGTGATCGGGCGATGACCCGGTCGGTGAGAGCCACGACGATAGCAACCATTGCGGACATTTTTAGTCCTCGATTTGTGGGACAATTCTCGCCATGCTGCAGACGTCGGCACGGCTCCTTCGGCTGCTTTCCCTGTTTCAGGCGCAGCGCTATTGGGCGGGCGCGGATCTCGCACAACGACTCGAGGTAACGTCCCGAACCCTGCGGCGCGATGTCGACCGCCTGCGCAGTCTCGGATATCCCGTACACTCGACGGCAGGCGTCGCCGGCGGATACCAACTCGGAGCCGGGGCGACTCTGCCGCCCTTACTGCTGGACGACGAAGAGGCCGTCGCCGTAGCTCTTGGACTGCGTACTGCGGCGAGCGGCACGGTTAGCGGCATTGAAGAGGCCTCAGTGCGCGCCCTGCTGAAACTGGAGCAGGTGCTGCCTCCGCGATTGCGTCATCGCGTGGCAGCCCTGCACGGATTCATCGAGCCTCTGGGCAAACGCGGCACGCAGGTTGATGCCGGCCGCCTCTCCACAATCGCCGCAGCCTGCCGCGAGCACGAGAAGATTCGCTTCCGTTACAACGACCGTGTGGGAAGCGGCACCGCCCGCTCGGTTGAGCCCCACAAAGTGATTCACACGGGATACCGCTGGTATCTGGTGGCGTGGGACACGCTAAGGAAAGACTGGCGAACATTTCGCGTGGATCGGATTGAGGGCAAGATTCAGACCTCGACGCGGTTCAGACCTCGCAAGCCTCCCGAGGGAGATTTCGCGGCATTCGTATCAAAGTCTCTGACTCAAGTTCCGTATCCTTACCGAGCGCGGGTAACGCTGCACGCGCCGGCGGAGGTGATCGCCAAGCGAGTACCTCCGGCCGCAGGATCTCTGGAAGCCGCCGGCCCCGACTCTTGCGTGTTGCGGACAGGAGCCTATTCCCTCGAAACCATCGCCATTCATCTTTCGTTTCTTGGGGTCGACTTTGAAGTGCACGAACCTCCAGAATTGCTCAGCTACCTCCACCAGTTTTCAGAACGGCTGCGTGGTGCCGTCCAGAAATCTGCGCTGCTTCTGTCGCCGGAGAGCTGAGTTTTGTGCTTACTTTCGTAACTCGAACGGTCGAACCCAGGGCGATATTCTAGCGTTACCCGGTTCCGGATGTTACGCCCGGCACGGGTTGTCCGCCATCCGCAGTCGGCGTGTGTGACGGCTTTGGAGCAAGGAAGCAATGTCTACGAAAATTGGCCACTTCGAAATCCTCAGTGAACTGGCGAAATCGCCGACCGGCACGGTCTATAAGGCCAATGATCCTGAGAGCAATCAGACCATAGCGCTGAAGGCGATCCAGCTGAGTGCATTTGGCGACAGCGCCGATGCGCTGGAGCACGCATTGCTGGACGAGGCCGAGAGCACCAACGTTCTCAGCAGTCCCAATATCTGCAAGGTGTACGGAGCCGGCGAAATCGAAGGCCAATATTGCGCCGCCATGGAGTATGTGCAGGGCAACAGCATAGCTACGATGCTGGCTCGCAAGGAAGGGTTCTCGATCTGGGATCTGCTCGATATTGGGCGGCAGCTCTGCGCCGGCTTTGATCACGCCAACGCTCACCAGCTCGTGCATTACAGTCTGGAACCCGGCAAGATCATGTGCGGTTGGGACGGAACGGTCAAAATCCTGAGCTTCGGCGTTTCCAGCGTAGGAAAGTTCGCGCAACACTTGAGTGAGGGAATGCCCTCATTCCTGCATTACATGTCGCCCGAGCAGGTCCGCGGCGAAAGCATGGATCGCCGCTCCAACCTCTACAGTCTCGGCGCGATGTTCTACGAGATGGTGACCGAGCGCAAGGCGTTCGACCGGGACGATGCCGCGAACCTGCGGCAGAGCATTCTCGAGAGCACTCCGGTAGCGCCGGCTCACGTCAATCCGAAGATTCATCCGTCGTTGAGCGCCCTAATCATGAAGGCGCTGGAGAAAGACCCGGCGAACCGCTACCAGACCGGACGCGAGATGCTCGACGATCTGGAGAAGTGCAAGGAGTCTAAGCCGTCGGCAGCCAAGAAGGCTGAGCCTGCCAAGGGATTGATGGTGAACGATGCTGCGAAGGCCGCGGCGCAATCGAGGTTTGTGAATTCGGCGCCAAAACCTCCAGCCCCACAACCCACCCGGCCACCCGCGCCTTCCGCTTCGGCACGCCCGTCTGTTACCCCAACCCCTCAACCGAAAGCTTCGACGCCGCCGGCGCCCGTGGCTGCGGCTTCCAGTTCGGCACCGCGCCCCTCGACGTTGGCGAAACCGTCAAAACTCGCCGCGCCGAAGGCAGCGGCCGCCGCAGCCGGTATGGGTACGAGCGAGCCTGCGACCGTCGTTCCGGAAGCAAAAGTCGCTTCCGCGGAGCCTGAAGAGATCGATCTGTCTGACCAGTTTGTCGGCGCTCCGCCACCGCAGATCCGCACGGAACTTGCGCAGCCGTCAGCGCACATGTCCTCTGCCGTGCTGGACGAACCCCAGGTGGAAACGTTCGAACCACAAGCCGCACCGTCGAACTCCAAGATCGCAGTCGATCCCACGATGGCCGAGGGTGGTGCGGGCGCAGGAGCGGGCACCAGCTTTTCCGATATTTCCGAATTGCCTCCGCTGAAAGAGGCGTATGTTGCACCCCCACCCCCGCCAACCGCGGAAGTGGCAGCCCCAGAACCGATGAGCCCCGCGGTTGCACCATTCCGGGGCGGGAAGAAAGACGAGAAGCCGAAGGTTCAGACACGCGAGGTGGCGCAAAAGGCGATCAGTGAAATCAAGGGCGTTCCGCCGAAGCTTTATCTCTACGCACTGGGCGGAGCTGCCATCCTTATCCTGGTCATTGCTGTCGGGGTGTTCTACTACGTCCACAGCCAGAGTGAAGACGACGCGGGAGCGCCCCGTACGACCGCTGTCTCCCCAACTCCTGCGCAGCCGCAGCCAGTGCAGCAGGCTCCGAAGATTGAGACGAACCCGGCGCCGGCCCCGGTGGCGGCGCAGCCGGAGGTTCAAGAGCCGGAAACCGCAGAGGAGCAGCCGTCCGGTACCTCAAAGTCGCACGCTTCAAAAAAAAAGTCTCCCGCACCGGCGCCCGTCGTCATTCCCGCGCAACTAGCCGTTGAATCGACGCCTGAGGGAGCACAGGTCCAGGTTGACGGTGCATCCGACGCGAGTTGGGTAACTCCATTCACGCTGACGAATCTACAACCGGGCCAGCACACCATCACCGTCAGCAAAGCGGGTTATTCCACGGACACGCGCACGATCAATGCGACTTCCGGAAATCGGGCGACGGCGCAAATTCATTTGTCGCAGTTGATGGCAACCCTGGTGGTGAAGAGCGACCCGCCGGGGGCCAGCATATACATCGATGGCCGCGACCTCACAACAAAAACGCCGGCCCAGGTGAGCGTAGACAAAGGCCAGCACGTAGTGCTCGTCCGGATGTCGGGTTACCTTGACGAGACGATGAGTACCGCATTCTCACTCGGGCAGACTTACAACTTCACGCCGACCCTGCGGCAACTGGGTAACGCCGACAGTATCAAGACCGTGGGCGGCAAGATGTCGAGACTATTCGGGGGCAAGAGTGGCCAACCCGGCCAGGCCTCCTTGACGGTTCGCACCCAGCCCAAGGGTGCCCAGGTGGCGGTGAATCAGCACATGCTGGATAAAACGTCACCCGTGGAAGTGATGCTGGATCCGGGCACCTATGTGCTCGACATCACGCTCACGGGCTACGCCCCGATTCAAAAGGTCGTAACCGTGGCCAAGGGCGGCAAGGTCGTCATCGACGAAACGTTGCAGCCGCAGTAATCGACGAAGCCGCCGCGGCGGGCGTAAGTCCAGACTTTGCCGTCGTAGACCACAGCCGATAATGCCATGGGAAGGCGTGCTCCCCTGTTTCCAAGGAGGCGTCCAGGCCAGCGTTCCGTGCGCGGATGACCTGGAAGCGCCTGCTAGGTCGTTATCGGACTGCACCAAGCCTCACTACAGACTTTACCCGATTCACCTGTCGGTAGGCCTTACCCTATGATTCTCCTTCGGCGTCTTTTCGCCACTTGGCTGAGGAGTGCCCCCATGCGGAATTCTGTCTTCTCTCTGGTTGGAATCTCGATAACCGCCTTCCTGTTTCTACTGATGTTCGGATCGCAAGCACTGGGAGACTGCATCCACGACGTCGACAAGTTAGATTCGGCTTTCACTCTCTATGGAGATGCGCTTCCGTTCGACGCCACAAAGACCTTTGTTCTGACCCCCACCAGTATCCTCCACATGACACGCCAGGGCCTGGATTTTGCGGCCAGCGTGCCGGCGGGTTGGACGCGCGGGTTGATTACCTTCCAACTGTCGTTCGATAACCAGGTGTTTTCCGGTCGCACGACAATGTTCGGCAGCGCCTCCGCCTGCAAGGCGGGTGATCCCTGCTTCTTTTTTGGATGGGCGTTCCCGCCTGGAAGCATCACGCAGAAGTATCCGGCCACACTGACTCTGACCTACGGCGGACCGAACGGAGCGACGGAAACCAGCAGTTTCGTCGTGGCTCCGGTACCGGAGCCCGGGACCGTCGTCTTCTTTGGTACGGGGGTGTTGCTACTCTGCGGGCAGCTGCTTCAAAAGAAAAACCGGGCATGCGGCCTTCGCATACCCGGTAGGGCCTTCCAGAAAATCTAACGAGGCAGTTTGAAATTCACCGTGACCCCAGTCTGGATCTCGACTGGCTCGCCGTTCAGCAGGTACGGCTTGTATTTCCACTGCTTAACTGCATCGGAGGCCGCCTTGGCGAGCTGCGGGTCTCCGCTCACTATCTTGATGTTGGTGATGTCTCCGTTCTTGGAAATCGTTGCCTGCAACTCCACCGCGCCTTCAACATGCATGCGGAGCGCATTCGGCGGATACGCAGGAGCGACCTTCTTGTAGAGCAGCCCTTGCGATACGCCTTGTGAAACACTCACCATCTGAAGCTTGGGTTTCACGGCGCTGGTCGTGGTTCCCAAGTTCGGCAGCGAGGTATTCGTCGGAGCTCCCATACCGGCCAGGCTGGGAGCGGGAGCATCCGGAGCGGCGGCGGGCTTGGCGGCCGTCGGCACCTTTCCGCCCTTGACGACGAGAGCGGTAGTCTCCGGGGTCTCAGTCTCGACAGGTTTCGCGGGAGCCGGCGAGGCTGCCGTAGATCTCGTCGACGGGCGCGACTCGGCAATCAGTTCGGGCTCCGGCGCCGGAGTCTTCGACCTTGTGGGCGGGGTAACATCCGCCTGGGGATTCGATGCGGGTACATTGGACGCCGTCGATGGGGTAGAAGGCTGGGCCGACGGCTTCGCCGGTGCAGAGGCTGGCGTCGGAGCCGGGGTAGAGACCGCGACCGGCTGCGCGGCCGGACTGGCCGATCCCTTGAAATGCGTCCATCCAAAGTAGCCGGCAGCGGCAATCACCACCCCTGCGGCTACTCCGATTAGAATCTTTTTGCTTCCGCCGCTCGCGGCTTCCTCTTTTCCGTACCCGAAGGAAGGCGCTGAGCCAACAACTGTCGGGGCATGCTCGCTGGAGGCAGGCGCCGGCTTTTCGAACAGCGTATCTGCCGCGGGCGCCGTGTGCGCCTCTTTAACGGCTTCAGGCTCACGTGCCGGAGCCGGTGCGCTCGCCGCGCCGCCGCTGGCGGGCTTGCTTGTGAATTCCGGCCTTTTAACACCGATCGGAGGAATCGCAGCGGGAGCTTTTGGTGCCGCCGGAGTCGCTACGGCCGCGTTGTAAAGCGCTGGAGGCGCTGCGGGCTCTGCCGGAGCTGCGGCAACTGGTACGGCGTCCTGAGCTGCTGGCGCTGCCTTCGCTGTGGCCGGGTTGGGCCACGCCGAAGGAGCCGGAGGCTTCGGTACAGGAATTTGTCCCGTTCTGTGCGCAGCCGGAACGGCCGGAGCTGTTGGCTTCGCCGCAACCGGGGCTGCAGGCTTTACCGATGGCGCTGGCTTCGGAGGCGCCGGTTTTGCGGGCGCTGCTACCGTCGGCGCGGTCGCCGGTGCAGGCGTCGGTGCCGTCGGAATTGCGAAAGTCGACGTAGCCGTGGCGCTGGCTGGCTTCGTGGGATCGCTCTTGCGCAGCAGTCCGCGCGCTACCCTCAGCGTTCCCTTGGCTTGCTCAATATTGATGGGTTTGGTCAGGACCAGGTTCGCGCCAATCCGGAATGCCTTGGCCACCCCGGCCTGACCCTCCACGACGGCAACCGCAAGCGACGTCTGGTTTGACGTCGAATTGCGTGCGCTCTTGAACAAAAGGGTGGCATTCTGCTCGTTATCGCAGTCCACCACGACAGCGTCGAAGTGTTGGCCCATCAGCTTCTTGACTGCAGCGAAAGGCTCGATGCAGGCCTCGACGGCGAACTCAAGCTCGCTCAGAACCTGCGTGACTGTGCGAGCGGTCTTATCATCGGGACAGAAGAGAAGAGCTTGGTAACCCATAGAAGTACTGTAGGTACAGGCGTAAGGGCCATCAAGTTACGCTGGTAATTCGCATAAAATGGCCCCGTATGAGGCACTTACCGCTGTGGCTGAAGCTTGCGTGGACGTTCTGGCTGATCGTCTGGGTCCCCGTCTACTGGCGGCAGTACGGCGCCC